>JGI2924J29684_1078177_pt1 | contig 34618 bp, 29 predicted proteins | sample BenlonsequencITS_FD_29684 | JGI IMG/M metagenome (IMG submission 29684)
AAATTACCATGATTCTGATATTGACAAACGCAATGACCTGTCAGACTTCACAGTAAGCCGATGGCATAACGCCAGATCGTAGCCGATCATCCTGGAGGTCTTTATGGCTGATTTCACTCTCTCAAAATCGCTGTTCAGCGGGAAACATCGAGAAACCTCCTCTGCGCCAGGAAATATTGCTTACGCCGTATTTGTACTGTTTTGCTTCTGGGCCGGGGCGCAGCTTTTAAACCTGCTGGTTCATGCGCCGGGCATCTATGAGCATTTGATGCAGGTACAGGATACAGGTCGACCACGGGTAGAGATTGGGCTGGGCGTCGGGACGATTTTTGGCCTGGTGCCCTTCCTCACGGGCTGCCTCATTTTTGCCGTTATCGCCGCGTTTTTGCGCTGGCGTCACCGTCACCAGTAAACCTTAGCGCGCTGGCGAAAATATCCCAGCGCAAAATTTATCGCCCCATACACCGCGCCCGCCGTTCATCAACTCGCTTAGCAAACCAGGCGGTCGTCAGCTTGCGCGTGATCTTCGGGCTTTCCAGTTGAATACCGGGCAACATTTCCCGCGCAAGTGTCCTGCCCGTTTTGGCCTCGGCCAGTTTATAGACGTTTTTGTAGAGCGTCGTTTTTTCAAACGCCAGGCTATCGCCCTTCTCCAGTTGACTGCGAATTTCACGCTCACTCATTCCCAACTGATCTGCCAGTTTACGAGCCGCTAATTCTGTTTTGCCTGGCTCCTTGCTGTTATAACGAATCAGATCGCCATCCAGCGCCAGTTTTACGCCGCTGGCTTTACTGACGGCATTCTGGAACGCGGCATTACGGCTGGCATACCACCCTGCGTTGAAGTCGGCGAAGCGGAAAACAGGCGCGCTGTAGTTCGCCGGGTAATTCAGCAAATGGTATGTCCCAAACCACAGTCCGCCACGACGCGTAAAGACCTCCTGACGTACCGTGCCCGCCATCTTCCAGGGATAGCCTTTAGCATGCTGTTCGGCAAAGGCGATACTGACCTGCATAGGGCCGCCAGTATGCACCGGGTTATATGAGCCAAATAGCGTCTGCCCCATAGGGACCATATTGATAAAATCGTCAAAAATAGCGCTAAGTTGTTTTTCGGTTCTTACCGTGTCCAGACGTTCGCTATAGCTTTTTCCGTTGGGGGAGTTAATTTTCAGCGTGGTATGCACCAGAAACAGCGGAATGTGCAGCCGTTCAGCACGGCGATCAATCTCCTGCCAGGCTATTTTACTTAGCCCCGGCACGACAGGATCCGCCTGATAACCGGACTCCTGCTGTGCGACAGCCAGCACCGAACAGATATTTTCCACCGTCGGCGCCAGACCCTGGCTCTTGAACGTTATCGCGATATCTTTTGCCCAGGCCTCTTTGTCTTTGACGCTGGCCGGCATTTTCTGGCGTACAACGTTTGCAACGTCGACAGGCTTCTCGCCCTTGTTGACAGGCTTCCCGGATTGACTACTACAGCCAGCCAGCATTGCGACAGCCAGAAAAGTCAGAAAATAAAGACGGGACACCGTCGACATAACGTTTCCTTCTGTTAGCTAAAAGAGTGAGTCACTTCCTGAACTGGCTGACCATCCAGTTGGCGTTCAAAACTACGCAAACGCTTATAGATAGACATCAGTTCCACCAGCGTCGTCCAGGAGTTAATCAGATACTGGAACGAACCCCGTACCTGGCCAAACACATTGGTGATTTGCGTCATCAGACCCAACGTAATCGTACCGGCGACAATGGAAGGAAACAGCAGGAACAGACCGAAAACGTTATCAACCTGCAAATAGAGAATGCGCGCAATGTTGAAATACATATAGTGAAAGTAGAGACGGAAGTAGTTATGGCGCACCGCGCTAAATAGTTCACGGACGGTCGGCGGCGTGGCGCGACTGGTGTCATCTTCGCCGTAGACCAGCTCCTTACGATAAGCCGCTTCTACTCGCTGGTTTTTAAATTCCAGCCCCGGCAATTTGATCCCGACGACCGCCAGCAGACCCGTTCCCATCAATGACCAGACTATGGCGGCAATGACCAGGCCGTAAGGAATATGTCCCACGACGGGTAAATCCGGCACGTGCGCTGACAGGGTAACTAACACCGGCAGAAAGGCGATAAGCGTCATAATGGCATTGATAAAACTCACGCCCATGTTCTCCAGAGTAGAGGCAAAACGCATGGTATCTTCCTGCACACGCTGAGCGGCCCCTTCGATATGACGCAGATACTGCCAGTGCGCCATATAATGCTCATTCATTGCGGTACGCCAGCGAAATACATAGTGGCTGACAAAGAAATTGTTCAATACGCCGACCACTACTGCGATAAGCGCAATACCGAGAAAAACCCCCACCTCATGATAGAATTGACCAATCGTCACCTTGTGCGGCGAGCTGAGCGCCGTTTGAATCAAATCATAGAACGGCGCGTACCAGGCGTTAACCGCGACGCCAACCTCCACCAAAAACCAGGTGACAAAAATAATAAGCGAGGTGCCAAGTATCGACCAGTATTGCCAGCGGTGCGGGCTATAGATGAACCAGAACGTCGCAAATAAACCAATGCAAATCAGGTAATAAGCATAAAAAATCAGATAATCCAGCGACCAGAATCGCGCTGCGCTGATGGGCACCTTATCGGATGCGCCCACAAGCCTCGCAACCCAATCACCGCCTCCAGCCTGCCAGAAAATGACGGCGACCAGCGCCCAAACAAACGCCGAAATGAAAAACGGCCCTGGCTTTGGGAAAAAAGATTTAAACATCATGCTCTCCTGCTAACTTCTTATCTTTATTACGACTGCTGTGACGACGGCAATATCAAGCCATGCCCAGGCAAAAGAAAGGGCTAAATCAGGCATTGTGACCTACGCTGTGACGCTTAGTTCGCACTTCTGCCCAACAGAATTGTTTCGACGAGTTTCCAACCAGACACACAGGCTGACGCTATCAGATTACCACAAGCGCTATATCACAAAAGTAAACATTCTCCATCACGAAAACCCGCCGTTACGTTTTCTCACCCATTTTTTTCTCTTTAACACTTTGCAATGTGCTGCCGGGTAGTATAAATACGCATAACCTCTGTTACTTCATTTATGGACATCACCGTTGAAACGTAGTCTGCTTTTTACTGCCACGCTTTTTGCAACATCAGTTACTTCTGTCCAGGCGGCCCAGCCGATTGCCGATCCGGTTTTTGCCTCTGATATTGTTGATCGTTACGCCGAGCATATCTTTTATGGTAGCGGCGCCACGGGTATGGCGCTGGTGGTGATCGACGGCAACCAACGCGTGTTTCGTAGTTTCGGTGAAACCAGACCGGGCAATAATGTTCGTCCACAGCTTGATTCGGTCATTCGTATCGCGTCGCTCACCAAGCTAATGACCAGTGAAATGTTGGTGAAATTGCTCGATCAGGGAACGGTAAAATTAAACGATCCCCTCAGCAAATATGCTCCTCCCGGCGCGCGTGTCCCGACGTATAAAGGTACGCCGATTACGCTGGTCAATTTAGCTACCCATACCAGCGCGCTCCCTCGAGAACAGCCCGGCGGGGCGGCGCATCGTCCGGTATTTGTCTGGCCAACCCGCGAACAGCGCTGGAACTGGATCTCCACTGCAACCTTAAAAGTGTCACCCGGCTCGCAGGCGGCCTATTCCAATCTGGCGTTCGACCTGTTAGCCGACGCGCTGGCGAACGCATCCGGCAAACCTTATACGCAACTGTTTGAAGAGAAGATTACCCGCCCGCTGGGAATGAAAGACACTACATTTACCCCGTCTCCCGATCAGTGTAAGCGCCTGATGGTAGCAGAGAAAGGCGCAAGCCCCTGTAATAATACACTGGCAGCCATCGGCAGCGGCGGAGTCTATTCTACGCCGGGAGATATGATGCGCTGGATGCAACAGTATCTGTCGTCAGATTTTTATCACCGTAGCCATCAGGCCGATCGTATGCAAACGTTGATTTTTCAGCGCACGCAGCTAAAAAAAATGATCGGGATGGACGTACCGGGTAAAGCCGATGCGCTCGGTCTGGGCTGGGTCTATATGGCGCCAAAAGACGGACGTCCGGGCATTATCCAGAAAACGGGAGGTGGCGGTGGTTTTATTACCTATATGGCGATGATCCCACAATATAATATTGGCGCTTTTGTGGTCGTAACCCGTTCCCCCCTCACTCGATTTACCAATATGAGCGACGGTATTAACGATTTGGTTACTGAGTTAAGCAGTAATAAACCGATTGTTATTCCTGCATCCTGAGTTGTCGCGCCTCACCGTATATCAGACGAGGCGCGACATTTTGTTAATATTCGGAGAGCAAACGATTAATACCGATCAGTTTGCCTTTATTCATTTCAATATAATTACCCTTACGCAGGGCTGCGAGTACTTCTGCCACCACTGATCGTGATACGCGCGTTCGGTGATGAATATAATTCACGTCACCAATACGTGCGCGAAAATCTTCATCCCATTCAATCATTGTTATTAACGTCGCCCGCATCAGGTCGTAAGAATTATTGACAATGAGCTGCTTGTCACGAAATGGCGGTACCTGACTTTTCCATGCTAACTAGTAGAAGGCTTCACGCTATAGTTGGTTCTGCTCAATGGTGGCGAGAGTTTGTGATGACGAAAGGCGATAATCGATGCAACCGCTTTCCGTAATTAATTTATATTGTGCCGCTTTTTTCGCCACATCATCGGGTAAGCCGAAAATAAAGGGGGTCTGCACAATACCAATAACAACTTTTTTACCCTAGATTAACGAAACAATACCCTCTAAAATAACAAATGTATAGGTATTACTTTCATCAGGCGAGCGGATACCTTCCTGAAAATACATTACAACTTCAAATATTAATTTTCAGTATATAAAACAGTGCTATTTTCTCCCGGCGCTGGCGTCGCGCCCGCTGAGTTAAGGACCGTTTTCGTAAAACATCTGCCTGTAGATTCAGGTATACTAGGCCTTCGATTCCACAAACATCAGGCAGACCATGACAGACCTTATCCATCGCCCTCGCCGCCTGCGCAAATCCGCTGCGTTGCGCGCCATGTTTGAAGAGACAACACTCAGCCTGAATGACCTGGTGTTGCCGATCTTTGTTGAAGAAGAACTCGACGATTACAAAGCTATTGATGCCATGCCCGGCGTGATGCGCATCCCGGAAAAGCAGCTAGCGCGAGAGATTGAGCGTATCGCTAATGCTGGTATTCGTTCCGTTATGACCTTCGGCATTTCTCACCATACTGATGACACCGGCAGCGATGCCTGGAAAGAAGACGGTCTGGTGGCAAGAATGTCCCGCATCTGTAAGCAAACCGTACCGGAAATGATAGTCATGTCCGATACCTGCTTCTGCGAATACACCTCGCACGGACACTGTGGCGTGTTGTGCGAACACGGTGTGGATAACGATGCGACACTGGCTAACCTCGGCAAGCAGGCCGTTGTCGCGGCGGCGGCGGGGGCCGATTTTATTGCGCCCTCTGCGGCAATGGATGGACAAGTCCAGGCCATCCGCCAGGCGCTGGACGCCGCCGGTTTTACCGACACGGCAATAATGTCCTACTCAACCAAGTTCGCCTCTTCTTTCTACGGTCCCTTCCGTGAAGCAGCAGGTACCGCGTTAAAAGGCGATCGCAAAACGTATCAAATGAACCCGATGAACCGCCGTGAAGCGATTCGCGAATCCCTGCTCGACGAAGCCCAGGGCGCGGATTGCTTAATGGTGAAACCGGCCGGCGCATATCTGGACGTGCTGCGTGAAATCCGCGAGCGCACAGAGTTGCCGCTTGGCGCTTACCAGGTGAGCGGCGAATATGCCATGATTAAATTTGCTGCTATGGCTGGCGCCATTGATGAAGAAAAAGTCGTGCTGGAAAGTCTGGGCTCGATTAAACGCGCTGGCGCCGATTTGATCTTCAGTTACTTCGCGCTGGATCTGGCGGAGAAAAACATTCTGCGTTAATTCTGTCACAGGGCGGCGCTCTGCCGCCCTTTCTCGACTTTACAGTATGTATCTCCCCCAATATTCAGTCGTTGGCGCTGACCTGTTGCCGGGTAGCGCCGCTAATACGGCTTATCCGGCATACGGTTACTCCTCGATCGCCTGGCGAATTTGCTGCAACGACGCGGGATCATCAATGGTCGTCAGATCGCCCGGATCGCGTCCTTCGCAGATCGCCTGAATCGTGCGTCGAAGCATCTTTCCGGAGCGCGTTTTGGGAAGCTGCGAGACAAACCAGACATGAGCCGGACGACCAAAGTTACCGATCTGGCTATCCACCAGCGCTATAATCGCTTTTTCCTCGTCGCGCGCCGCCTCGCGATCCTCCAGCGTGTCGCCCTGTTTAGGTATGACGAACGCCACCGCCACCTGCCCTTTCAAAGCGTCTTTTATCCCCACCACCGCAACTTCCGCCACGTTCGGGTAACTGGAGATACTTTCTTCTATTTCTCGCGTCCCTAGCCGGTGACCGGCAATATTAATCACATCATCGGTACGGCCAAGAATAAAGTAATAACCTTCGTCGTCGCGAATCCCCCAGTCAAAGGTGGCATAAACCTGGCGGTTAAACAGTGACCAGTAAGTCTTCACAAAACGCGCATCGTCGCCCCAAATTGTCTGAATACAGCCCGGCGGTAGCGGCCCTTCGATCACCAGCATTCCCTTTTCGTTTATGCCGCAGGGTTCGCCAGTGACTTCGTTGAGTAGCTGGACGTTATAACCGTACATCGGCACGCCCGGGCTTCCCAGACGCGACGGTCTGTCGTCCAGATCGGGCGCCAGCGCCATGATCGGCCAGCCGGACTCCGTCTGCCAGTAGTTGTCGATGACCGGCACGCCCAACGTCTCCGTCACCCAGGCGGCTGTCGGCTCGTCCAGAGGCTCACCGGCCAGATAAAGCACCTCCAGCGAGGAGAGATCGTGATTACGAATTTGCGCCGTCGGGAATTTCTTCAACACGCGAATCGCGGTCGGCGCGGAGAACATACGGTTGACCTGATATTTCTCAACAATCTTCCACCACACGCCACAATCCGGCCAGGTTGGCAACCCTTCGTAAACGATGGACGCCATCCCCGCCAGCAGCGGGGCGTAAACAATGTAAGAGTGTCCCACTACCCAGCCGATATCCGACGCGCAAAAGAACACGCCGCCCGCTTTGCCGCCGAAGATAGTGTCCATTGAAGTTGCCAGCGCCACCGCATAGCCGCCGACGTCGCGTTGGACGCCTTTCGGTTTGCCGGTGGTCCCGGAGGTATAAAGAATGCACGAGGTTTCATTGGATTCCAGCCATACCACCGGCACGCGCGCGCCGAGATGTTGCTGGCGCAACGTGGCAAAATCCAGATCTCGCCCGTCCACCCGCGCCATTTTCGCCAGTCCTCTGTCCACCAGCAGAACGTGTTTCGGCTGATGTTGCGCTTGCGCAATGGCGTCATCAAGCAGCTTTTTATACGGCAGGATTTTACCGCCGCGCGACCCAGCATCCGCCGAAACAATAAGCGCCGGTCTGGCATCGTCAATTCGCGCCGCCACGCTGTGCGAGGCAAAACCGCCAAAGACTACCGAATGGATCGCGCCAATGCGCGCGCAGGCCAGCAACGTTATATGCGCTTCGGCAATCATCGGCATATAGACCAATACGCGATCGCCACGCTGCACGCCCAGCGACAGCAACATGGCGGCCACAGCGTTGACTTCATCATGCAACTGGCTGAAGGTAAATGTGCGCTCTTCATCGGTCTCTGATGAGACGGCAATCAGCGCCAGCGCCTCCGGCTGTTTATCCAGCCAGCGGTCAATGGCGTTATGGCATAAATTAGTGGTGCCGCCGCAAAACCAGCGGGCAAACGGTGGACGGCTATGATCCAGCGTCTGCGTAAACGGCTGTCGCCAGTCGATACGCCGGGCCTGCTCGGCCCAGAACGCCTCCGGTTCGTTAATGGAACGCTGATAAAATTCGCTAAAAGACATCACGCTCTCCTGTTGAACTTACGCCTTACTGCTGGCTGGCTCAGATGACATATAAGTCGAGGTACTCGTTAACCGGCATCTGCTCCAGGCGGGATCGGTCCAGGGAGACATCCAGAATGCGTTGCTGCTGGCGAGTCGGGAACTGACGCGCCAGATTGATTTTAAATTTTTCGATAAGCTTCGGAATACCGTCGGCGCGGCGACGCGCATGACCAATCGGATACTCCACGACAACCTCTTCAAAGCGTGAGCCATCAGTAAATTCCAGGGTGATCGCATTGCCGATAGCTCGTTTTTCCGGGTCGTGATAGTCGGCGGTAAAAGCCGGGTCCTCATAACACACGATCTTCTCGCGCAGGGCGTCAATACGCTTGTCCTGCGCCAGCTCGTCTTCATAGTCCGCCGCGGTTAAACGTCCGAACAGCAATGGCACGGCGACCATATACTGGATACAGTGATCGCGGTCAGCCGGATTATTGAGCGGGCCTTTTTTGTCGATAATGCGGATACAGGCTTCGTGGGTGCGGATGGTCACTTTCTCGATATCCGCTGCCGTTTTGCCCGCGGCCTGCATCTGCTCATACAGCGTCATCGCCGCTTCGACGGCGGTTTGCGAGTGGAATTCAGCCGGGAAGGAAATTTTGAATAGCACGTTTTCCATCACGTAGGCGCCGTAAGGCCGCTGGAAACGGAACGCTTCACCTTTGAATGAGACGTCGTAGAAGCCCCAGGTTTTCGCCGTTAGCGCCGATGGATAGCCCATCTCACCGGTTTTCGCCATCAGCGCCAGGCGCACCGCGCGTGAGGTGGCATCGCCTGCCGCCCAGGATTTACGCGTACCGGTATTCGGCGCATGACGATAAGTGCGCAACGACTGCCCATCCACCCACGCCAGCGATACCGCGTTGAGGATCTCATCGCGCGTCAGCCCCAGCATTTCAGCGACTACCGCGGTCGAGGCCACTTTTACAAGCAGCACATGGTCAAGACCAACGCGATTAAACGCGTTTTCCAGCGCGATACAGCCCTGAATTTCATGGGCTTTGATCATCCCGGTCAGTACCTGTTTCATGGTCAGCGGCGTTTTGCCTGCGGCGACGGCGTTACGTGACAGCCAGTCCGCAATCGCCAGAATGCCGCCGAGGTTGTCGGAAGGATGGCCCCATTCGGCGGCAAGCCAGGTATCGTTAAAATCGAGCCAGCGAATCATCGCGCCAATGTTAAAAGCCGCCTGTATCGGGTCGAGCTGGAACTGGGTGCCCGGCACGCGCGCGCCGTTGGGCACAACAGTACCTGGTACGATCGGCCCAAGCAATTTTTTACAGGCTGGGTATTCCAGCGCTTCCAGACCACAGCCGAGCGTGTCGAGCAGACAGTAATGCGCAGTGTCATACGCAACTTTCGAGGTGATTTCGTAATTCATGACGTAATCAACGATATCCACGATTTCACGGTCGAATTGCGGGCGGATGTTCAGTTGTTGGGTAGACATAGGGTACGTTTCCTGCGTTTTATTTTTGATAAGAGTGAATTAGCAACGTTCGTCGATTGCGACAAACGGGCGATTGTCCGGTCCGGTATAGTTGGCAGATGGGCGAATAATTTTATTGTCCTTGCGCTGTTCAATAATGTGCGCCGCCCAGCCGGTAACGCGGGCGATGACAAACAGCGGGGTGAACATTTCGGTAGGGACGCCCATCATGTTGTAGGAGACCGCCGAAAACCAGTCGAGATTCGGGAACATCTTTTTGGTCTCCCACATCACGGTTTCCAGACGGTCGGCGATGTGGTACATCTTCAGCGAGCCGCCTTCTTCTGAAAGCTGTTTCGCCACCCGTTTGATCACCTGATGACGCGGGTCGGCGATGGTGTAAACCGGATGGCCAAAACCTATCACCACCTCTTTGTTTTCCACGCGCTTACGGATATCCGCTTCCGCCTCATCCGGCGTTTCATAACGCTGTTGAATCTCCAGCGACACCTCATTCGCCCCACCGTGTTTCGGGCCGCGCAGCGCGCCAATCGCGCCGATAATCGCGGAGTAGACGTCCGAGCCGGTACCGGCAATCACCCGGCTGGTAAACGTCGAGGCGTTGAACTCATGCTCGGCGTACAGCACCAGCGAAATATGCATCGCCTTTTCCCAGCTTTGGGTTGGCTTTTCACCATGCAGCAGATGCAAGAAATGACCGCCGATAGAATTGTCGTCGGTTTCTGGCTGAATACGTTCGCCGTTGTAGCTATAGTGATACCAGTAAAGAAGGATGGAGCTGAGCGAGGCCAACAGCTTATCGGCAATATCCCGTGCGCCGGAGACGGTATGTCCCTCTTTTTCCGGCAAGGTACAGCCCAGCGCGGAAACGCCGGTACGCATCACGTCCATCGGGTGCGATGCCGCCGGTAAGGCTTCCAGTACGGTACGGACATTGGCGGGTAATCCGCGCAGCGCTTTTAATTTGCTTTTATAAGCGCTCAACTCGTCGCGGGTCGGCAATTTTCCGTGGATCAGTAAATGCGCGACTTCTTCAAATTCGCAGTGCTCCGCCAGATCGAGAATGTCGTAACCGCGATAGTGCAGATCGTTACCGCTTTTTCCCACGGTACACAAAGCGGTGTTCCCGGCAGGTACGCCAGACAAGGCGACGGATTTTTTGGGCTTAATGACATGGTTATTATTTTGCAGGATCGTGGTGTCGCTCATAGTGTCCTCGTCATTTTTGTAATGTGTAGGGTGTTGAGGGTATGCCTCGCGTCGGCCTGATAAGGCGAAAACGCCCCCAGGCAATGCCGGATGGCACTACGTTTATCCGGCCTACGATTTTTTGGTGTACAACGCGTCGAGCTTCTCTTCGTACTGGTAATAGTTAATGCTTTCGTATAGCTCGTTGCGGGTCTGCATGATGTCGATCACGTTCTTTTGCGTCCCTTCCTGGCGCAGCACGGTATAGACTTTTTCCGCGGCGCGGTTCATGGCGCGAAACGCCGACAGCGGATAGAGCGCCATCGCCACGTTTGCGCTGCGCAACTCGTCGGTAGTAAACAGCGGCGTCGCGCCAAACTCAGTGATGTTGGCAAGGATCGGCACCTGCGCCACATCGGCGAACTGGTGGTACATCGACAGTTCGGTGATCGCCTCCGGAAACAGCATGTCAGCCCCCGCGTCCACGTAAGCCTGCGCGCGATCGAGAGCCGCCTCCAGCCCTTCCACCGCCAGCGCATCGGTACGCGCCATGATCACAAAGTTCGGATCGGTGCGCGCATCCACCGCCGCCCGAATCCTGTCCACCATCTCCTCTTTCGAGACGATCGCTTTATTTGGACGGTGTCCACAGCGCTTAGCGCCGACCTGATCCTCAATATGCAGTGCGCCAGCGCCCGCTTTAGTAATGGCCTTTACCGTCCGCGCGACGTTGAAGGCGGAGGAGCCAAAGCCGATATCCGCATCCACCAATAGCGGCAGCGGGCAAACATCCGTGATACGCCGGATATCGGTCAACACATCGTCCAGCGTCGAAATCCCCAGATCCGGCAGTCCGAGCGAGCCAGCCGCTACGCCGCCGCCGGAAAGATAGATAGCCTGATACCCGGCCCGTTGGGCTAACAGAGCATGATTGGCATTGATAGCGCCAACGATTTGCAATGGATTTTCTTTGGTGAGCGCGGCGCGAAATGCCTGCCCCGGCGAATGTAAAGACATATCTCGTCCTCATGCTATTAAATTGTTAATCTAGATATGTTAACTAAAGCAAGGGCTATGCCAGACAAAGAGGTCGAGAAAAAATTAAGTAAAATAAAATTTAAAAACAGATAATTACAGTAACTTCGTTTATAAAAAAGTGTGATTAAGGAAGAAGAAAAGCGTGTCAGTTAACGTTTCATGAAACGAATTATTCTGTTTCATTGCAACATTTATGAAACACGTTTAAAACAACAACTCGGCCCTTAAACATGAAACTACTGCGATGGCGACTACCCACGGCGCTCCGCGCGATAATACCGATAAACCGGTGATCTGGACGGTCTCCGTAACGCGTTTGTTCGAATTGTTTCGGGATATCAGCCTGGAGTTCGATCATCTGGCGGCCATTACGCCTATTCAGCTCGGCTTTGAAAAGGCGGTGACCTACATTCGTAAAAAACTAGCGACTGAGCGCTGCGACGCGATTATCGCGGCGGGTTCTAACGGCGCCTATTTAAAAAGTCGCCTGTCGATACCAGTGATCCTCATCAAGCCCAGCGGATTCGATGTATTACAGGCGCTGGCGAAAGCGGGAAAACTCACCTCGTCTATCGGCATCGTGACCTATCAGGAGACCATTCCGGCTTTACTTGCCTTTCAGAAAACGTTTCACCTCTGTCTTGAACAGCGAAGCTATGTCACCGAAGAGGACGCGCGCGGGCAAATTAACGAACTTAAGGCCAACGGCATTGAGGCCGTCGTCGGCGCGGGATTGATTACCGATCTGGCGGAAGAAGCGGGAATGACCGCTATCTTTATTTATTCCGCGGCGACCGTTCGTCAGGCTTTCCATGATGCGCTGGATATGACCCGTCTGACACGGCGACAGCGCGTGGATTACCCATCCGGCAAGGGATTACAAACCCGGTATGAACTGGGCGATATACGCGGCCATTCGCCGCAAATGGAGCAGGTCCGCCAGACGATTACACTCTATGCCCGCTCCAGTGCGGCAGTGCTGATTCAGGGGGAGACGGGGACCGGAAAAGAGCTGGCGGCGCAGGCGATTCACCAGACGTTTTTTCACCGCCAGCCTCACCGTCAGAATAAGCCATCCCCTCCCTTTGTCGCCGTCAATTGCGGCGCGATTACCGAGTCATTGCTGGAAGCGGAACTGTTTGGTTATGAAGAGGGCGCGTTTACCGGTTCACGACGAGGAGGCCGTGCGGGGCTGTTTGAAATCGCACACGGCGGCACGCTGTTTCTGGATGAAATCGGCGAAATGCCCTTGCCGTTGCAAACCCGACTTTTGCGCGTACTGGAGGAAAAAGCCGTCACTCGCGTCGGCGGACACCAGCCGATCCCGGTGGATGTCCGGGTGATCAGCGCTACGCATTGCGATCTGGATCGGGAGATAATGCAAGGACGTTTTCGCCCCGATCTCTTTTACCGCCTGAGTATTCTGCGCCTGACGCTTCCTCCTTTGCGCGAGCGGCAGGCTGATATTTTGCCGCTGGCGGAAAGCTTTTTAAAACAGTCGCTGGCGGCGATGGAAATTCCGTTTACCGAATCGATACGTCGTGGATTGACACAGTGTCAGCCGCTTTTGCTGGCGTATCATTGGCCCGGTAATATTCGCGAACTGCGTAATATGATGGAGCGACTGGCGCTTTTTTTAAGCGTCGATCCCGCGCCAATGCTGGACAAGCAATTTATACGGCAACGATTACCTGAACTTATGGAAAATACAGCAGAACTGACGCCTCCAATCGTAGAGGCGCTCACGTTGCAGGATGTGCTGTCGCGCTTTAATGGCGATAAGACCGCCACGGCGCGTTATCTGGGGATTAGCCGTACCACGCTTTGGCGTCGTTTAAAAAGATGCGCTAAAAAACCGTCGGGTAATTAAGGCGGATACCGGTTGCCAATAAAAAAATACCCGCCGGAAATCCAGACGGGTATTTTTATGATCCAATGCTTTTATTTCTTTTTATAAATATCAGCCGTACCATGAATTTTATTTTCTGTCTGCCCGGACGTCAGCACGACCACATCCGCCCCTTTCTCATCCGCCTTCTTAATTAAATCTTCTCTGGCATCCAGCGGCGACATTTCCCCAGTGGTGGAAATCGTGCCAATTTTCGTGTACTGCGAAGCGACTTTATCAAACTCCGTTTTTTTCATCATTTCTGCGGCATAGGCATTTGTCACGGCAAACGCTAATACGCCAAGCATAACCTTGTAGCCCGTTTTCATAGTAAAACCCTCGTTTATTATTACGCTATCATCGCTTTATCAGAACAAAAATACCGTTCGGACTGATTAAATAAGTAGCGTAGATTGCAGGAAAAATCCAGTCAGACCACGTTCTGCCAGCGTAACGACGCGGATTAAAAAGCCCCTGCTTTGTGATCTCACTCGCAATCGTCTGGTTTGACTATTAATAAGATGAACGTTATTTCTTGAGGCTATGGGAAGGGTTGTCTATGGAGCCGTTTCATGGCGTTGTGCTTACCGTCAGTCTGTTTGTGTTAACCTTTTTTAATCCCGGCGCGAATCTGTTTGTGGTGGTGCAAACCAGCCTCGCATCAGGTCGACGGGCGGGGGTAATCACCGGCCTGGGCGTCGCCACGGGAGACGCCTTTTATTCCGGACTAGGGCTTTTCGGTTTGGCGACGCTCATTACGCAATGTGAGGCGGTATTTTCTCTTATCAAAATTGTCGGGGGCGCCTATTTATTATGGTTCGCCTGGAACAGTATTCGCCACCAGGCGACGCCGCAAATGAGCACGCTCCAGGCGCCGATTGCCGCCCCGTGGACGATTTTCTTTCGCCGGGGATTAATGACCGATTTATCCAATCCGCAAACCGTACTGTTTTTTATCAGTATTTTTTCCGTAACGCTGAGCGCAGAAACGCCCACATGGGCAAGGTTAATGGCCTGGGGCGGGATTGTGCTGTCATCCGTTATCTGGAGAATTTTCCTCAGCCAGGCCTTTTCGCTCCCCGCAGTCCGCCGCGCTTATGGGCGGATACAGCGCATTGCCAGTCGTGTTATCGGCGCTATTATCGGGATATTTGCGCTCAGACTTCTCTATGAAGGCGTGACGCGACGATAGCGCATTGGCAAAGGCGCGCTTCCGCCAGAGACGAAAGCGCACCAGGGAAGTATCAGTCAGGAGCGAAATCCTGCGGAGGTCATAAGTAGTCTAAACAACATCCCGACGCCCGCCAGCAGAAGTACGCTGGCGCACCATATCGCTACCATCCAGACTACTCGCCGCGACCATTTTTTCACTTGCGCCATCAGTGATATCCCTCTCCATGTCGTACTTTTCCACGGAAGACGTAGTAGCTCCAGAAGGTATAAGCCAGAATGACCGGGATGATTACCAACGCCCCAACCAGCATAAAGCCCTGGCTTTGCGGCGGCGCTGAAGCGGCATACAACGAAATATCCGGTGGAATAATGTTCGGCCAGATACTGATGCCTAATCCGCTGAAACCCAGAAAAATCAACCCCAGCGTGAGAATAAACGGACGCGCATGGGATTCTGGTTTTTTCACGCTGCGCCATAGCCAGACGCTAAAGGCCAACACCAACACAGGCACCGGCAGGAAGTAGTACAAGTTAGGCAGCGTGAACCAGCGCTCGGCGATGTCATCATGGGTCAGAGGCGTCCACGCGCTAACGCCGCCCATCACCAGTAACAAGACGATCAACAACGGGCGCGACAGCTCACACATCCGGCTGTGCAGCGGGTCTTCGCTTTTCATAATCAACCAGGTGGCACCCAGCAACGCGTATGTCACCACCAGCCCCACACCGCAGAACAGGTTAAACGGCGTTAGCCAGCCAAGCTGCGAACCGCTGAAGGTTCGCCCTTCCACCTGAAAACCGCTCACTACCGCGCCAACCACAACGCCCTGGGCAAAGGTCGCCAGAATTGACCCAGCGATAAAGGATTTATCCCAGAAGGCGCGATGCGATTCGGTGGCTTTAAAACGGAATTCAAAGGCGACGCCACGGAAGATCAGGCCAAGCAGCATAATCACCAGCGGGATAGTCAGCGCATCGGCGATGACGGCATAAGCCAGCGGGAATGCGCCGAAAAGCCCGGCGCCGCCCAGCACCAGCCAGGTTTCGTTACCGTCCCATACCGGCGCGACCGAGTTCACCATCACATCGCGATCGTGTTTATCACGAATAAACGGAAACAGGATACCGACGCCCAGATCGAAACCATCCATCACGATATACATCAGCGTGGCGAACACGATAATAGCAAACCAGATAACTGGAAGATCGATGGTCATTCGCGTTTCTCCTGCTCAAGCGATTCCCCTACGGCAGAAATAGGGCGTGCGGGTCTGCCATCGGTTTCAGCAGTCGGTATTTCCGCCGGCTGCGGCCCTTTCTGGATAAGGCGAATCATATAAATATACCCAACCCCAAAGACCAGAGAATAGACCACAAAGAAGGCCAGAAAACTGATGCTCATTTGTAAGGTGCTGTGCGCGGAGACCGCATCACGCGTACGCAGTAGGCCATAGACCACCCACGGCTGACGCCCTACTTCAGTAGTCACCCATCCGGCAAGGATAGCGATAAGACCGGACGGCCCCATCCATAACGCAAAGTGCATAAAGGGCCGCGAATGATACAGTCGATGTCGGTATCGTAGCCACAGGCTGGCCAGCCCCAGCAGGATCATCAGCACGCCCATGCCCACCATAATGCGGAATGACCAGAACACCACGGTAGAGTTGGGGCGATCCTCTTTAGGATAATCTTTAAGCGCAGGCACCTGTTTATCCAGGCTATGCGTCAGGATCAGACTACCCAGCGCCGGGATCTCAAGCGCATAGCGGGTCCGTTCCGCCTTCATATCCGGCCAGCCCACCAGCGTAAGCGGCGTTGGTTCGCCGGGCGTATTTTCCCAGTGTCCCTCAATCGCGGCAATTTTGACCGGCTGATGCTTTAGGGTATTAAGGCCGTGCATATCGCCAATCAATGCCTGAACGGGCGCAACCACAACCGCCATCCACAACGCCATTGAGAACATTCGGCGGATAGCCGGCGTATCGTTACCTTTCAATAAATGCCAGGCGGCGGACGCGCCGACAAACATCGCGCTACTTAAAAACGCCGCGACGGACATATGCAACAAGCGATACGGGAACGACGGGTTGAAGATCACCGCAAACCAGTCCGCCGGGACCACCTGACCATCATGAATTTCAAATCCCTGCGGGGTATGCATCCAACTGTTAGACGCCAGAATCCAGAACGTGGATATTAACGTGCCCAACGCCACCATACAGGTAGATAAGAAATGCAGGCCCGGCCCGACTTTGTTCCAGCCAAAAAGCATCACGCCTAAAAATCCCGCTTCAAGGAAGAATGCGGTGAGGACTTCATAGGTTAACAAAGGCCCGGTGATACTCCCGGCGAACTGGGAAAAGCCGCTCCAGTTCGTCCCGAACTGATAAGCCATAACCAGCCCGGAGACCACGCCCATCCCAAAGTTGACGGCAAAAATTTTGAGCCAGAATTGATAGAGCGAGCGCCAGACAGGATTACGTGTTTTTAGCCATAAACCTTCCAGTACCACCAGGTAACTGGCTAAGCCAATGGTAATCGCAGGGAAAATAATGTGAAAAGAGACGGTAAAGGCGAACTGGAGTCTCGCTAAAAAGAATGCATCAAACTCCATGATCCCTCCCGTTTATATACAGTCACTTTGTGTAAAATATTCACTGTTCGCAACCAGGTTGAAACGAAACGGTTATTTTCCCCAAACGTGAAAATGCCGGGGAATATCCAGATAAATTACGATTTTTTTTGCGGTTGGCTATCAGGTTTATCACCCGACTCTGGCGCTTCGGAGGGATCGTCTTTTTCGACAGCGAAACGGTAGTATTTATTTAGCATAACATGTCTCCCTTAGTTACATTCAATTGGCAATATCTACCTGGCCGTTATAAAAATAACGGCAAAACAAAAAAACAGCGTCCTCATGGCTATTTGCAATTTCAGCAAAATACGCTTAGCTGAAAGTTAAGAATAGACGTAAAACGATAACCTTCAAGTCAACGCGGTTTACGGGATGGGGGATTAGCACAGGGAGAATGACCGCAACGCTCGCTGCGCGGCGGCCATTTTATATGGTCTATCAAAAAGATAACCGTTAAGGTCCATTCAAACCCGTTAGTTTACCTTCCCCTCAATCAAGCCATTAATCGTAGAAAATACCGCCGGCGCGCTGGTCGCTTCCGCAAACTCGACATTGATATTTTGCCGACGCAGCATATCGAAGAATTTACGTTGCGCATCAAGAATAACGTGATCGCCTACGCGCATATTTTCTGCTTTAGTTTCAACCAGTAAATAAACGCTGTCGGCGTCCTGACGCTCAATACGGTAGACAAAATCCGGCGTAGTAGAGCCCCCCGTATATTTGGGGATCTGAATGGCCCGCTTAGGCAGTTTGCCAAACACAGAAACCTGTTGCGGATAATGGTATTTTAATAGCGGCAATTCTGGATCGACGCTGTCATAACGCAACGGCGGTATTTGATAGAGAGAACGGGGATCGTCTATTGCATTCTCATCCACATTTTTTCCCACAATTTCAGCGCTAATCTCCTCTCTGAACTGCCGTGCCGTGGAATCAAATACCGACGTTGAAGCCTGAAAATCGAGAGGCAGATAATCGTGGCGCTGCGCAAAATGCGCATTAATCCGCGCCTGTAACGCGCGGGTCATATTGTCCAACGAGATCTCGCTTAAATAGCGTGAATCTCCGTGCAAAACATCACGCAGCATCGCCATTAACACCGGGTGCAGAACGTTAACCGACAGACTGGTACGTAACGCCAGTTGCTTAAGGAAGTGGCCATATTTCATTCCCGCCATGAATTCGCTGGCGGCTAATTCGCCTTCCCGCTGCGCCACTTCAAAACGACCATTATCCTCATTCGACACCAGCCGTTGTTGCATCTGGCTTGGCTTCTGGCGAACGTATAACGTCGGGTCGCGCAGCACCCCAGCGGCAATCTGTTCCAGTGAAGAACCGCTACGCTCGAATTGCAGCATATAACGACGGGAAAACTGTTCCCAGATACCGCTAAGTTGCTCCCAATTCTCTTTACGTAACCTGACCCGCAGTCGGGAGGCGGGCTTATTATCACGAATGCGATCCGCGCGCACGCGCGCCTGCGTCAGCTCAGGGTAGAACTCCAGTAGCCACGCAAAACCACTTTTGGTTTCCCCGTTAAACGTGACGCTGGGTTTAAACTCATTACTCCGGTTGATAAGCTTTTTATCGTCCAGATCTTCCAGCAAACGAAGCTCCGTAAACGTTGGATCGACTTTTTGCCGCTCGGTGACGATGAGTGTGATCATCGCCTCATCCAGTTTCTGCTCATTGAGCTGAACCTTGCTGTCGCGATTAATCTCATCAACCAGCATACTGGCGAACGTTTTTTCATCATAACCAATCAGAAACGCCAGTCGGGACGGCCACTCTTCCTGCTGAACGCGATGGCCGTTTTCGTCCACCGGTAGCCGCAGACCGCGCCCCACTTCCTGAATTTTGCTCGACTCGCTACCGGAAGAACGTAATTTAGCAATGACAAAAACATTCGGGTTATCCCAGCCTTCGCGAAGCGTCCATTTTGAAAACAGAAAGCGGCGCGTTTCCCAGTTGCCGTGATGGTCTGAAAAACTGAGCAACTTCTCTTTATATTTCAGAATATCATCTACTTCAGCCTGGATCGCCTCATCGCCGCTTCCCCGGTCTTCGCCAAAATAGCCAGCGTGGACGTTTTGGTTATCCGAGTGCAGGCTGGCGAGCGTGGCCTGCAGAAACGACAGATACTCCACTTCTCGCGGCAAGGTCTTGCGCTGATAATCGTCAATGAGTTGTGTCAGCTTCTTTTTCAGCAAACGCTCAAAAGTGACTTTCAACCAGCCTTCGTCATCGCGATAGCTTTTAATGCTGTCAATAAAGAAAAGGCTTAATGTTTTAATACGCGGAGCATTATTTTCTTGCTCATTACTGCGCAAGAAATTTGCCTGCTCGATGTCAAAATGCTTATCAATAGCGTTCTGAATAATCAGTTCCTGGTAGCTCGCGCCAAAGGTTCCTGGCACCAGCGCCATCCCGGCCTCCAGCTCCAGATCGTTCGACAACATTTTACTGCCGGCATATTCAATACTGCCTTCAAATCCTGCATCGACATCGGCGAGATTTTCGCCCACGCCAACCTCGGCAATTTTGCTCCCCCGTCGGAGGATTAATTTCTTTGCCGTGACGCTGTCAACGATATAACGATTATTGGCCTGCTCTTCGGGGAGATTCGGGTAATAAATATCAATACCTTTCACCAAACCATCGTTAAAACTGTCCACCGCGTTGAGATCAAACTGCGGTTTCCGGCGATAGTAATCTTTACGTACACATTTATTTTTACCCTTACCTTCGACAATATCCGGGAAGGTAGCGCCAAAGCGTACGATCATTTGCGGCTGAATAGCCTGAATCGCTCGATAAAATTTGTTATCTCGCGCAAAACGATGCGGTTCATCAATAATGACCACCGGTCGCGTCATTTGCAGCCCTTTAACTGGCGACGTCAGCCCGCCCAGTAGCGTTTGATCGTAATCGTCTCGCGTCATACTGGCGGAATTGAGCATTTGCGCATTGATCAGCAAAACCTGAATCGTATGGCTATCACGACGGCTGGCATCAGTAAAACTTAATAGCTGGGCCGGAAAATTTTTACGCCCCGACTTTACTTTAAAATCACCGGCGTTGATGGTGCAAAGTTCCATCCGCGTATTTTCGTAGAACTGTGAAAAATGCTGTCTGGCGTAATCGCTGGTGATAAAGTTCCGCGCCCCTTCTTTAATGGCTGGCGTCGGCACCACCAGTACAAACTTGAAGAGACCGTATTTCTGGTGCAGTTCATACATCAACCGGGTATAGACATAGGTTTTACCCGTCCCGGTCTCCATTTTAACGTCAATATTGGCCTTATCGTCGTAGCGTCCGTTAATCAGCGGATTAGCATAGTGATTATGATCGACCTGCGCGTGATCGATACCGGTGAAACTCGCCAGAATCGCCGCTAACGCCTGTTCCTGATGGGGAAGTTCTTCCAGTAAAATATTCATCGTCATCCCCGCTTAATAACGCTTCACCAGGTTCACTTTTTGATCGAGCTGTTTTAAGCCGATTTCCAGTTCACGAATGGATTCAAGGTCGAAAGAGTAGCCGTAAATGACAATAGTCTGAACCGGAAGCTGGTGCATACCCATGCGGTTGAGTAGATCGCGGGTCTGCTCTGTTCCCCATCGTTCATCAATCAGATACAGGCGCGTATTATCAACATACATGGCGCGATAGCCGGAAAAATCAATGGCCTGTACGTCAATATCCATTTTATAGCCATCGGTGACCAGCCATGTTGTTAATATAGTCGCTTCGCCGCTTGCGCCGCCCGGCACGCCCAATCCTCTGGCGGAAAAAGGATTGATCATGTCGGTAAATCCCGATTCGGTGAAAGCGACCAGTTGACCGCTGGAATTGATAAAATGGCCGGTAGCAATATCGAAGCTATCCAGATCGTCCAGCGTTTGCTGTGTTGGGGTGGCAAAACGATAATGTTTAAAACCGAGATCGCCATTCGTCGCGGGATTGTTGGCACGGATCTTCGCCGCAACGCGTTTAATTCGATCGCGGCTGATTTCATCAATGGTGTTGTAACCCGCTTTTTTGGCGATAGTGTTATGGTTTAGTGTCTGATCGAGAGTACAAAGAATAAACGCGCGCTGCCCTCCATCTTCTTCATTCAGCGCCATCACTGCATGAGCCGTGGTGCCGGACCCGGCAAAAAAGTCCAGAACGATGCCGTTTTTATCGATAGCGAGCTTGATGATTTTCTTCAATAACGCGGTAGGCTTCGGCGTATCAAAAACGTTGTCGCCGAAGAGATCCAGAATCTCCTTTTTCCCCTCTTTATTCGACGCTACGTTATCCCAGTAATTGGTCGTTGGCTGCCCTTTACTGTGATGCGCGTACATGACTCGCTGGGGAATACCGCCGTTATCTTTGCCAAAATAGACCAAATTATCGGCCACCAGTTTTTGGTAACTGGCTTCAGGATAAGCCCATAACCTTTTGTGTACCGTACCATTCGGCGTGGTAATTTTATAGGTATAGCCGCCGCCGCTCAGCCCTTTTGACACCGTTAACGGCACCGGTCGCCATTTTCCATCTGGAAACTGTTCGGTCGGTTCTTTATAGGATTTCTGAATATACTCTTTAGAAAGCGGTTCTAAACGTAAGGCGCCCTGGCCGGTTTTGGCATAAACAAGAATGTATTCCCCCTGGGTGGAAACGTTATCAGAGTCGTTAGAAATCTCTTTTTTGCGCTTCCACATCACATTGGTGACAAATCCGCCTTCGCCAAAAATCTCATCCATCATTAATTTAAGATTGGCGTGCTCATTATCGTCGATAGAGATAAAAATAAATCCGGTATCTTTAAGAAGTTTCCTGGCCAGGAAAAGACGCGGATACATGAAAGATAACCACGCGGAGTGCGTCGATTTTCCCTGAATGGATTTTAAGCGCGCCAGTTCAGTATCATTAAGACCGAACATATCCTGCAACGCCCGATCGCTATATTCAAAATGATCGGGATAGACAAACCCGTCCGACCCGGTGTTATAAGGTGGATCGATATAGATCATATCGACGGTATCAGCGTAATTATTTTGCAGATGGCGTAAAACATCCAGATTATCCCCGGTCAGAAAAAGATTATGACTGTTTTTGTTTACAGCCAGAGTATTATGTTCCACGTCAGGGACGATAACGGTAACGGATTTTTCACCCGCTTGTTTTTTTGCATAATCTTTGCCAATAAAATCAATCTGATAACCGCTAGTCAACTCATTGATATTACGTTCTTTCAGCGCGCGCTCAAATCTGGCGAGATCAAATCCGCCTTTCGCGATCAGTTCGCCCTGCTCGTCATAGCGATCGGCAATAAAAAATTCCGGTAATGCACGTTGTAACTCAGACAGAAAGGCGCTATTCGGGGCAACAGACTCGTTGTGTTTTTGGTTATCTTTCAACATGATATCTTCGCTCCGTTGATAATTTTAAGGTCCAACAATCAATTTCTTATAAAGAAAAAAGTAAGCGATGATTGTAATGGTCACGAAAGGCAGATGCCATCATTAACCTTGGTTGTTCATTGAAAGGACGTGAAAACGACGGGAGGAAGGAGCGCTCCCGGCGACAGTATGCGCCAGGAGCGTACTTTTTACGTGCGATGACCGACGGCCGACTCCGGAAGTGAGTCGCTATCTGTACCGGAGATGACGACTCCCCGGGTCTCGCGACCAAATGCCACAAATACACAGATTAAAATAGCCACCGCGCCAGCCACGATCGCCATTGCCAATCCGTAATTTCCACCATGCGTTTCCGCGATGCGGGCCTGTAACGTCGCATTAACCGACGCCAGTAAATTACCGAGTTGGTAAACAAACCCTGGCAGCACGGCGCGCGCATTCGCCGGAACCAGCTCGTTCAGCCAGGTCGGCACGACTCCCCAGGCGCCCTGCACCATAAACTGCATCAGGAACGCGCCCAGGCCAATCGTGAATGATCCGCTGGAAAATGCCCATAGCGGGAGTACCGGAAGCGCAAGAAAAGCGGCGATCATGATCGCTTTTTTACGCCCAATACGTTCCGATAGCGTACCGTAGAAAATGCCGCCGAGCATCGCGGCAATGTTATAAAAAATCGCAATGATACTGATCAGATGCGGATCAAAACCATGCTGCATCTTCAGGAAGGTAGGATAGAGATCCTGCGTCCCGTGACTGAAAAAGTTAAAGAAAGCCATGACCAGCACCAGATACAGACACAACTTCCACTGCTTGCGCAGAACAGGAAGCAGCGCGGTATTCTCTTTACGCGCTCTGGCCGCCAGCCAGACGGGTGATTCCGGCACTTTAAACCAGATATAAGGCAGCAACACAATGGGCAGGGCGCCAATCAGGAACATACCGCGCCAGCCAACCATACTGTAGAAGAGGCCAAAAATAACCGAGGCGAACAGATAGCCGCAGGGATAGCCCGCCTGAAAAATGCCCGACATCAGGCCACGCGAACGATCGGGAATGGTTTCCATCGCCAGTGATGACGCGACGCCCCATATCCCGCCCATCGCCACGCCGTACATGACCCGAAAAATCAGAAATGCCATGAAGGTGGGCGACCAGGCGGAAAGCAGTTCAAACACCGTAAAGAACAGAATATTGAGCATCAGTATCGGTCGACGTCCGTACTTTTCCGCCATTCGGCCAAATAGCAGCGCGCCAATGGGACGCACCGCCAGGGTCAGCATAATCGCAATGGAAACGTCCGATACGGAAGCGTGAAACCATTCGGCGAGATCGCTAAGTACAAAGACAAGGATAAAAAAATCAAACGCATCCAGCATCCAACTGGTAAAGCTGGCAAACGCCACATGCCGTTGTGTCATCGTCCAGTTCAGGGGAGTGTACATAGGTAATGTCCTGCATCAAAAATAACATCAAGCTTTGACGCGGCGAGGCGAAGAGAAACTCTCCCATCGTCAAAGCGACGTAACAAGGTAGCGTTGCGCTACTTATTTGTTATGTTTTTGTATATAGCAGGTAAAACATTGGCAAAAATAGACAAATTATTACATATTATTAACAAAACTTACTGCCACATGATTTGTCACAGTTTTTATAGGGATTCTGTCCTGTAAAGAAAAGCGAGGCGTGATTATCGTATCGTGGTCGGCCTGTTACCAGACCGATCGCAACTGGCTATTGACTATTACAGATCGTTCGGCAGGAAACCGGTCTTTTGCAGGGCTATGGCCATCTGTTCTCCGGATAGCGACGTTTCCACCTCAACCAAACGCGTCACCGGGTCAGTTCTCACCGTCGCATTAGCATCGAGAGCCAGAATCATCTTTTTTACCATACTGGCGCAGCCGCCTCAGGTTATGTTATCAATATGGAACCACATGATGAACCCCTTTTGTGTGGGAACTGTTGCCAGTCTGGGCCTGGCCAGTGTTGGAAGGCCAAGCGTAATTTCAGGTCTTACAGACGCGGCAGTGAATCATCGCCTTAAAGATTTGCGCAATGTGCTACATATTCTGGATGCGCCTGACCAGCTCATCGATAGGTGTCTGCGCCAGGCGTTTGACGTCAACACTTTGCCGCGACTGGTTATTCCCAAAATTCAGTAGGCCTCTGATTTAATTGGCTAAAAAGCCAAGAGCATGCGCAGCGTATAAAATGTAACTGGCTAACGTCAGCCTGGATATAAGCCCAATAGCCAGAATCCGTCCGACTTGCCGCGGGAACCAGACTAATCTATTCATAGTAGCGAATCATGCTGGCTGAAACTTTCGATGCTTTAGCTGCTTTACCGATGTTTATGACGCTTCTCCTCATGTCGTGGTTGTGTAGGATAGGATTGCCATCGCCGACAAACGTCATCTGCCCATACGCTGCTTTCTGGCGCCGCAATTACTGCCTCCGCCGATGCCGTCCCTCGGACGGTGGCGCGTTCCGTCGCCAGATTCTCCCTGGCGTCCGTTACACCAGGTACAGCCTTAATACCTTTTTCAGCGCGAGCGGCATACGACACGCAAGTCATACCTTCAATAAGTAAGCTTATCGCGTCGTGACAATTTTCTGGCTGACTCATGACGAATTTCCCATCGTGACTATTCGGTATCAGAAAGCCTAAAGCTTGTCATTGTGGGCAGGTTAAGCTTATTCAGGCTGAACAGTTCGGTGAGAATGAGAGATGACTCACAAAAGAGGGATGATGCGAAACATTCACTGCACGATGCTGACAAACGCCCCGTAAAAAACCCGTCAGGAACGCTTGACCTTTCCTTCGTTGTAACGGCTGAACTTTACCAAAAATTCTGCGGTAGTGCTTCGGAATGTCCAGAAGGCTGCGGCTGAGGAATCCCGGTTCCTATGGCCAGTTGTACCAGTGCTGGATCCTCCCACAGCGCCAGCCCACTTCACTATTATCAGGGGATTCACCGCTCTGCTCACTCATGACCGAACGGAGCTCCTCCAGGCTTTTTAACAGGCGTTCTGCCTAGGTGAGATTCAGTATCGGATCGGTGTTTTTCAATTTTCAGCTCCTTAGTAGGCTAATTTGGAGTCACGCTGATAATCACACTCAGATTGATATATTTAGTAAATCTCCATTAAACATATCTCTCGTCGGTTTCCCGTCGCGCAGATCCGGTTTCTGGCGTTCCCGGATCAGCTATTCAGGTTGGAACAAAAACTTAACAGACATACAGACCGTAGCACTGGCCTGGAAAAACAGCGTGATGATACTCTGCTGGAGGTTATGTGTGAGAAAGAGACTGTGCGGCCCTGCGTGGCGAAACTGATCTTTGTGTGCGCTTTATTGACCTATGGAGGCGTATCATCGTTTGTGATGGTGTTTGTAGTCTATCTGTGTGTTGCTGAAAGGGAGCAGGTATCGGCATCCACGTTACAGACGACCCCGACAGTATGTCTGACGTGCTCCCCTGTCAGCGGTCATCAGCATCCCACCAGATCTGCCCTGAATCATGGATGACTGTGGCGGGTCTGACTGGTTAACCCCATTGGTATAATGGGGTACAAATAAGGTAACGGGGCATCCAGGGAAAATAATTCTTTTCCTAAGCAAGGATATCACGCATTTTTCGGGACATAGTCGTACGGTAACACCGTCAGTCTGCGTTTTATAGTGATCTCGACGTGACAGAAATTCGGGTAGGCCGAAATACTCAGTCTGACTGAGACTATAAAAAATTCAGCCTACTATATTATACATTAATTATGAGTTACAACGATGCACTTTGATATAAAAGATTTAAAATTATTCCTTGCTATCAGTGAAGAAGGGAGCTTAACTCGTGGATCGGAAAAAACATACATGTCTGCCGCATCTGGTTGCGTACGTATACGTAATCTTGAACAGAGTATCAATCTGAGATTGCTGTATCGCAGTAGCAAGGGGGTAACGTTATCCCCAGCAGGTGAAACATTTAAACACCACGCCAGTCTTATTGTGAATCAAATGGAAATGTTACGTAGCGATATGCAGGAACATGTTAAAGGTATCAAAGGACATGTCAAAATATTTTCCAGTATAACTGCTATTGCAGAGTATCTCCCCCCATTGTTGGGCCATTTTCTTACACTATATAATGATGTGAATATTGATCTCAGGGAGTATCCAAGTCCGGAAATTGTACGTTCTGTCATTGAGGGAAGAACAGATCTCGGAATTGTTGCTGGTAATATTACAACAGATAATCTTGAAATACTGCCGTTCCGTACTGATAGGCTAGTGCTTATCACCGCGACAGACCATCCATTCGCTGACAGAAAAAGCGTAACCTTTCTGGAATTAATGGAATATGAACAAATCAGCCTGCCTGAAGGAACTGGAATGTTTGAATTTATCCGAAAAAAGGCAGAACTAGTACAATCTAAACTAAAAATTAGAATACAGGTCGGCAATTTTGAAACATTTTGCCGTATGGTTGAAGCAAAAGTGGGCATTGGTATTATGCCTCACTCTGCTGCATCCCGTTTGCGTCAGTTGCATGAGTTTGCTATTATTGATCTTGATGACCCTTGGTCATTAAGAAAATTACAGCTCTGCGCCAGAAGCTTTAACAAATTACCCGGTTACACACAAAAGCTGGTTGCTATGCTCATACCTCAGACAGAGCGATAGTGTTACATCCCCGTATAATTTGGTCCGCTGCCACCTTCAGGAGTAGTCCAGGTTATATTTTGTTTAGGATCTTTAATGTCACAGGTTTTACAGTGAATACAGTTCTGCGAATTTATTTGTAGACGAATATTTTGTGTTTCACCATCCTGTAAAAATTCATATACTCCGGCAGGGCAATATCGTGCTTCGGGGCCACCATAAATATTCAGATTAATTGATATAGGGATATTCTGATCACTAATTTTCAAATGTACTGGCTGGTCTTCATCATGGCAGGTGTTGCTGAGATAGACGGATGACAAAATATCAAACGTCAGTTTACCGTCAGGTTTATCATACACTTTTCTCTGGCTTGTGCTGGCAGGTCGCAAAGTAACATTGTCCGGTTGGTTATTTTTTACACGCCAGGGGATTTTTTTTATACCCAGCCGGGGAAGCAGCCAATGCTCAATACCAGCCATGATAAATCCCACCATATGCCCTTTTTTGAACCAGGGTTTGAAATTACTGCCATTTTCCAGTTCCTGCCAAAGCCAGCTCTGTTGCAGCAATGTTTGATATTCTGTCAGTAAGTCGTTTTTTCTATTGTCCAACAAAGCATTAAATATAGCGTCAGCCGCTATCATGCCACTTTTGATAGCTGTATGTATGCCTTTGATTCTACTTGCATTGAGTGTACCGGCATTACAACCAATTAGTAGACCACCGGGTAAACAGGGATCAGGCATAGACGGAATCCCGCCGTTATTGATAGCTCTTGCGCCATAACCAATACGCCTACCCTGGTCAATATATTTACGTATAGAAGGGTGTGTCTTCAGGCGCTGCATTTCCTGAAAAGGATTTAACCAAGGGTTTGAATAATCAAGCCCCACAACCAGACCTAGTGCAATTTTATTATCATTAAGATGATAGAGAAATCCTCCCCCGAATGACTCTTTATCCAGAGGCCAACCTGTAGTGTGTATTACAAGCCCCGGGCGGGACTGGTCTGATGGAACCTCCCACAATTCTTTTATGCCGATGCTAAAACTCGGGGGGGCTTTACCTGTATCAAGATGAAATTTTTTGATCAGCTCTTTAGCCAGATGTCCGCGGGCCCCTTCGGCAAAAACAGTATACTTTGCCAGAATTTCCATTCCACTCTGGAAACCCTCTTTCATGCTACCATCCCGATGACGTCCCATATCACCAGTTGCCACACCGATAATGTTAGCATCCTGATCATACAATATCTCAGCCGCCGAAAATCCTGCATAAATATCCACGCCTGCCGTTTCTGCCTGATCAGCGAGCCATTTTATGAGATTACCGAGACTTATTATAAAATTTCCATGGTTGCGAAAATTGTCAGGAATGAGTGCATCCGGGATATTAATACTTTTTTCATTCATCAGTAAAAGTAATTTATCCTGAGTAACCGGTTGTTTAATTGGTGCACCTCTTTCTTGCCAATCAGGAATTAGTTCATTCAGCGCTCGGGGATCCATGACTGCCCCACTGAGAATATGAGAGCCAGGTTCAGATCCCTTATCAAGGACGATAATAGACAGTTCTTTTCCTGCGTCATTTGCCTGTAATTTAAGTCTGAGAGCGGCAGATAATCCGGCAGGTCCTGCTCCCACAATAAGAACATCACATTCTATCGTCTCACGTGATTGCCGGGTATTAGAAAGTGTATCGTTCATTATTAACCCCTAAATTTCATCGCCATAGGAATAGCTATATTATGTAAATCAACTAGTATTGATACTGTAACCAGTGAAATAAATCCCATACTAATAAAACAGTTGGAATGTATAGCAATGCTCCCCAGAAAAAGGTGTCCATAAGGCTATATAGCCGATTGTCACATATTAAAAACAAACGTCGACGATGATAAAACACCTCAAAAGATGTATATTTGGCTTTCTTTTCCAGATAAAAAAGATATATGCGAATTATCTATAATCTTCTTTTCACAATTGCGGGCAAAATCCCCACCTTCTGGGTGTTCTATTTTAATTACCCATGTACCATAATCAGCCAACTGTCGGGTACAGAATGGAGAGGCAATGGCATGTTCAATCAAGACTATAATGACTTCGGGCAGCGGTAACTGTTTCATGATATTTTCCAACTTATGTGGGATCAGAATGAACGTGGCATCTCCAGTACATGCTCAGCGATATAACTCAGAATCAGGTTGGTAGATATGGGAGCAACCTGATATAAACGTGTTTCTCTAAACTTACGTTCGATATCATACTCACAAGCAAAACCATAACCACCATGAAATTGCAAGCAGGCATTGGCTGCTTCCCAACTGGCTTTCGCAGCAAGATATTTCGCCATATTAGCCTGTGCTCCACAGCTAAGTTTCTGATCAAAAAGCTCGCAGGCTTTAAAACGCATCAGATTAGCCGCTTCTACTCCAATAAATGCTTCTGCAATAGGAAACTGCACCCCCTGATTCTGACCAATGGGACGTCCAAAAACCTCACGCTCGCAGGTATAGCGGGTAACACGATCAATAAACCAATATCCATCCCCTATACATTCTGCCGCAATCAAGGTACGCTCTGCGTTTAAGCCATCAAGTATGTAGTGAAAACCCATACCCTCTTCACCAATGAGGTTCTCTTCGGGAATTTCCAGGTTGTCAAAGAAGAGTTCATTGGTTTCATGATTGACCATGTTGGGAATAGGTTGTACCGTCATTCCATTTTTCATAGCCTCTTTAATATCAACCATGAAAATAGACATCCCTTCGGATTTACGTTTTACATCTCCAAGCGGAGTAGTTCGAACCAGAAGAATCATCCAGTCTGAATGTTGAACACGTGAAATCCAGACTTTTTGTCCGTTTATTACATATCGGTCTCCTTTTTTTACAGCTGTAGTTTTTATTCTGGTGGTATCTGTACCTGTTGTAGGTTCTGTGACGCCCATCGACTGCAGGCGCCATTCACCAGAAGCTATCCGTGGCAGCCAAAATTGTTTCTGTTTATCGGAGCCATGGCGTAACAAAGTATTCATGTTATACATTTGACCATGACAGGCTCCAGAATTTCCACCCGATCTATTGATCTCTTCCATGATAATAGATGCTTCAGTTAAACCAAGTCCTGATCCTCCAAATTCCTCCGGGATGAGCGCAGCCAGCCAACCTGCTTTGGTTAGTGTATTAACAAACTCTTCAGGATAACTTTTTGTTTCATCTATCCTACGATGATATTTATCATCAAATTCACTACACAATGAACGAACCGCATCACGAATATCTTGATTTTTATCCTTTTCGATACTTTTCATAATTTTTCCTCAATAAACCAGCACCGTGGCTTTCATTGATATATAGTTGTCCGGCCCTGCGGCCCATAATGTCGCAACATCACCATCAACACGTCCACATAACCGTATTGGATCAGGACTGAACAAGGGGGATATAGCACGGAATTGCAGATTGCGGATTGTCACGTCAGGGCGGTTGTTCTTTAACAGGTCGACCAGCAGGGTTGCTGTCAGTGGACCCTGGACGACCAGCCCAGGATACCCTTCTTCATTCCTGACATAATCAAGATCATAGTGAATGCGATGAGTATTAAATGTTAGTGCTGAATAACGAAACAGCAGCGGTGGATCTGGCTTAATTTTGTGAGAAAACTGTTCTTGTGGAACATCATACGAGGCTTTCTTCTTGTGCTTCTTGTGAGATGTAACAGCTTCACAATAGACAATAGTGTGAACTTCGGTCATAATATCTCGTTCGTTGGATCTATATAGATGTTCAACATTAACGAACACCAGTTTCCCGCTAGAGCCCCTTTTCTCAAGAATCTCTTTGACTCGCGACGTTTTTTCAACTTTTTCACCCAGAAGGAATGAAGAATTCCAGGTCATTTGACTCGATGCCCACATTCTTCTTGGTAAATCAACGGGGGGTAGAAAATGACCTTTTATCGGATGACCATCAACGGATAGATCTGACTGGCGGTCGGCAGGAAGAAAATAGAGCCAGTGCCATAATTCTGGCAGAATGGTCCCTTCTTTAAAGTTTTCGATATCTTTATCCAGAGTGGCGGCCAGCAGCTTAGCGGGACCGGGGTTAAGATAATCGGTGTTGCGCAGAATGCCAGGCCGCCAAATTTGAATATCTGTATCTTGCATAAAAGTCACCTTTAATCAGGAAAATATATGATTTATAATTTATCGATAAGCTCAGGTACAGCTTTGAATATATCTGCTACCAGACCATAATCCGCAATAGAAAATATAGGCGCGTCAGGATCCTTATTAATAGCGACAATGATGCCTGATTCTTTCATTCCAGCAAGATGTTGTATGGCACCAGAAATTCCCAAAGCAATATAAAGTTGAGGCGCAACGATTTTGCCGGTCTGACCAACCTGATAATCATTTGGGGCATAACCAGCATCTACCGCAGCCCGGCTTGCACCGACGGCAGCCCCTAATTTATCTGCCAGATTTTCAACAAGCTCTTTGAACGCCTGCGCACTTCCTACTCCTCGTCCACCTGATACTACAACTCGGGCGGATTGTAAGTCTGGACGGTTACTTTTATTAACATCTTGACTAATAAATTTTACCTGATCTGAACCAGTAACAACCTCTGTAGATGCAATGGGGGCTTTTCCCCCCTCTTCCGCAGCCGCAAATGCGGTAGGACGAACAGTTATCACTTTATATTCATCATCACTGTGCACTGTGGCAATAGCACTACCCGCATAGATTGGACGTTCAAAGGTATGTTGATCAATGACACGCGTAATATCACTAATCTGAGATACATCAAGTTTTGCGGCTAAGCGTGGCGCACAGTTTTTTCCAAAAGAGCTTGCAGGGAAAAGAATTGACTGATAATGATTTTTGTCTCTGTTCAAAAAATAGCAGATCTGTTTTTCCACATTCTCTGCCAGAATGTGTTCGAATAGTGCACCGTCAGCAACAAATACAGTGGATACCCCCTGAATATGACTGGCTTTAACTGCAATATTTTCTATACCATACCCTAACATAAGTATATCTATATCACTATCAATGGCTTTCGCCGCAGTGATTGTACTGAGTGTTGAAGGTAAAAGAATGTTGCCATTATGTTCAGCAATAACTAAAGAAGCCATGTTTGTCTCCTTAAATTATTTTTTCTTCGTTTTTTAGTTTATTTAGCAACGTGCTAATATCCGGAACAATTATGCCGGCCTCCCTTGTTGCTGGCTCATCGACTTTGATAGTAGTCAATTTGGATGACGGGCTGATACCAAGTGAATCGAAATTTATCTCCTCAACAGTTTTTTTCTTGGCTTTAATAAAATTCGGCAAGCTGATATTTCTCGGTGTATTCAGTCGGAGATCTGTTGTGAGTACTGCTGGCAGAGATAAACTCAATGTTTCTGCTCCTCCATCAATCTCACGAACAGCAGTTAATAAATTATCAGAAACAGTAACTTTACTAATATTAGTGGCCTGAGGAAGATCGAGTAATGCTGCCAGCATTTGACCTACCTGATTACAATCATCATCAATAGCTTGCTTGCCTAATAATATAATATCGGGTTTTTCATTCTTAGTAATAGCTGTGATAGTTTTGGCTACAATCAGTGGATCAAGAGACTTTTCTGTTAATATATGTATTGCCCTGTCAGCCCCGTATGCCAGTGCTGTACGCAATACGTCTCCTACACCTTTATATCCTATAGACACTGCAACAATCTCGCTGATTACCCCCCGTTCTTTTAAACGTACTGCTTCTTCAACTGCTATTTCATCAAATGGATTGATACTGAGTTTACAGTCAGAAATATCAACATCAGAATGATCTTGCTTTATTCTAATTCTAACATTATGATCGACAACTTGTTTTACACAGACTAAAACTTTCATTAGTGACTCCTTCATATATTTACTAAATACTACGAGTCAAAATTCCCTTTGCTTTTTTCGGCAACTTCTCTGGAAATTATTTTTCTCAGATGTCACCGTATCTTCTAAATCAATGATTACGCCATCAGCACATGTGTTATTTGCTTTTTCAAATCGTTCAGGACAATTCTCAGGAACGAAAAAAAAAGACTGTTCTAAAATTTGCATTCTCGTCTCCCGTTTAAATGGGGTACCTGATAATTCAATGTATCTTAAAAAAAGATTTTGCTGAATTAGCTTTTATCTAATCCCCCGTTAAAATTGATTCAGGTTCTCTGGTAACAGAAAGCAAAATGTAAATTATTGTTACAACAACAAAGATAAAAATAAAATTTAATGCTTTGATATCAGTAACGTTTCAGAATAGTAGACGGTCGACATTACGCACCTGTTCAGGAGTAAATTCGCCTATACCGTTCCTCGAGAACATCACTGATTGTCTGCTGAACCGGATTTAGTCTTGTCACCTTTGGCGGAGAACAGGCTGACGATACAGGAGAGCATTAAAAATCCCGGGACAGTCATCTACAGGGGTTAGAATGACCAACATCGTTTCATAACAACACCCGTGACTTGGGCATGAAGCTCCACTTAATCAAAATCGCTGTTTGTGGAGTAAATCCCATGGCCTGCCGTCGGCTAAGAATCACTGCTGATACGTCACTGGCCGCACTTCACTTCATTTTCCAGATTGTGTAGGGCTGGAGTGATGATTACCTCCATCAGTTTCATATTTACGGCAAATATTACTGTCTCTCTTACGACGGTAACATCGCTTTGATGATTCAACCTTAAGGTCGAAGATTCTGGTCATAGTCATACTTAACCAGTGCGTCTTCGGAAAAGTAATCGTTAGGGTCGGATTGTTTTGGTACGCTCACCTTTCAGCTTGGCATATCACCGAGCATGCGAGCAAAATCGACGCAATTATAAATCGCAATGGCACAAATAAGGCACAAGGGGAGAAGGTGGTTTACTTTGTAGTGGTCAACTAAAACTGGCCACCGCGTTAGAGTTTAGAGTTTTTCCAGTATCGATTTTCCGATTCGTTTGGGGGTAACCCACCGTTATATTCGTGCGGTCTTAGTGCGCGTAATATCCAACGATATAGTCCGTTATGGCGTGAGCTGCCTCGCTGAAGCTTACGTAACCCACCACCGGCATCCATTCGTT
>JGI2924J29684_1078175_pt1 | contig 34601 bp, 32 predicted proteins | sample BenlonsequencITS_FD_29684 | JGI IMG/M metagenome (IMG submission 29684)
GACGGGGACATCTCCGCAGCGGGTGATTATACCGTGCGCCTGCCCTGCAATGTATTTGCGCTCCATCAAAAGTGAAATAGGCTCGCACCCAGCGTCGAGGGCAAGTCCAATTACCTTGGTACTCTCCGCGATAAAGATGCCCATCTCCGGTTCCAACCGGTTGCGCAGCTGTGTTTCCGTCAGGCGAGCAAAGACATCCAAATTGGATGATGAAAAATCGCGTATCTCAATGATATTTGACATCTTATCTCCTTATATTTGAGGTTAGTGGTAACATACAAATAAAGATTAAGCTCATTATTATTACTTTCTTTTTTCGCTTAATAATCTTTCCTTATTAGGTCTGGTGTCATCCATTAAGAAGTCAGCCCAATCAAATCCAAGTTTATCTCTATTTTCTTGCCAGTACAATAGGCGGTCAGAATAATAGATTATCTTTTCGCTGACTGGTTTTGGAAAGTTATCTTCCCCCGACTAATTTTCGGGGGAACTTTTTTGTACTAAATCAGTAGGAAGATGATGTCTGCAAGAAGAGTAATCCGTCGAAACAGCGTCATGAAATAGGGCTAATGCGTGCGAAGACAGTGCCTTCGTATGGGTGCCAGCTAGGTTTTCTAATTGGAATGATTGTCCTAAAAAAGGGGATGAGTCGCGGGGAAGGGCTAAGGGCACGGGCCTGGGGCTGGCCATTGCCTAGTAGCAACGCCGGACTCAACATTTGATACGAAACAAATTGACTCCATTCCATCCGATAAAACGATATACCCTTGCGATTTCTAGTTTGCCAGTTGAGTTTCAGGGATTCACTATTCTCCATTTGACTGATTTACATAGCAAGGAATACGGAGATGGTCAAAGGAATTTAATTGAGTTGATTAACCGACAACAATTTGATGCAGTTGCAATTACAGGTGATTTAGTTGATAAGAGTAACCCTAATATGGAACCAGCAATATCTTTAGTGAAAGGCTTGCATTCTAAACCTGTTTTTTTGTTCCTGGAAATCATGAGTGGTGGACAGATTACCAAATCAAGTCTCCATTGGAAGCCCAAGGGGTACATATACTGGACAACGGACATTTCAAATATAACATAGGCAATTCTTATATCTGGATAATGGGTGTCGACGATCCCTGTCTAGGAAGAGATCAATTAGATATAGCACTGGCAGGCGTCTCGGATTCTGTACCTAAGGTTTTATTAGCACATGCTCCTAACATATTTTCTAAGGCTATCAAAGACAATATTGATTTAGTTTTAGTAGGACATACGCATGGTGGACAAGTCAGATTACCATTGGTTGGTGCAGTGATAGCACCGGGGCAAGGATTTTTCCTGAGTTTGATTACGGGCAATTTACTTCCGGTTCTACGAAAATGATTATCAATGGTGGTTTAGGCGAAAGCGTTTTACCGCAGCCGCTTTCGCCCACTAAACCCAGACAAGATCCGGGTTTTATAGACATAGAGACGTTTATAAGGACCTGGGTGATCTTTTTTATGCCAAAAAGGATTGCGGCAGGTGTACTCCTTAGAGATGTTCTTTACTTCAAGAACAGACATCTGCGGCGACCTCCTCCCCTTTAGCATAGATCAGGCATTTCACAGTACGGCCAACTAAGCCGTAATCCTTCATCTCGAATGTTTGGAGGTAAGTACAGCGTCTATGAAAGGACAACCAGCTTTAATTTTTAAAATATTAGTATTGAGCAGGAATTTACCGCGAGTGTGTAGAAATCAAAAGTTAATATAGACAGAATATGAAATCACAAGCAAAACCACGAAGGTATTGCAAAGACCATGGAGGTTTGGCCCGGTAGGGGTCAGCTTCATGGTCTTTTTTATTGTTGCTTTCGGGTCTGGTGATTTTTCAGAGGCTAACCCCATGCCGCTGCCGCGGCACCAGAAGATGACTAAATGATTGAAGAATGGAGTGAAAGAGATGGAAATGTATACTAGGATTAAAAATTACTGGGAGGGGGAAGCCTCTCGCTACAGTGAAGGAATTTGGAAAGAGATGAACAGCTTCAAGAAACAAGCCTGGGCAGAATTAATTGAGCATTACAGGCCGAGGGGTAATCCGTTAAAGGTTCTGGATATCGGCACTGGACCAGGCTTTTTTGCTATGCTGGCTGCTGAAATGGGACATATTGTGACAGCCACGGATTGCACCCAAAATATGCTCCTAGAAGCGCAAAACAACATCCGTCAAATAGGTTTGCAAGCGGAGTTTTTGCTGATGGATTCTCATGAGCTTTCTTTTGCCGATAATTCCTTTGATCTGATTCTTTGCCGAAATCTGACTTGGACTCTGTACAACCCACTGGCAGCCTATAAGGAATGGCAGCGGGTTCTAAAGCGGAGAGGACGATTGTTGATTTTTGATGCTAACTGGAACTTGCGTTTGAACGACCCTGAAAGACAGGCCCAATACTTGGCGGACATGGCTGAAGCCGAAAGAAGAGGGATTCATCGTCGGGGGCATGTCGATCCGGAGGAAGGAGACCGCATAGCCAAAGATCTGTTTTTGAGTACCCGCCTGCGCCCCCATTGGGATGCCGGTGCCTTGATCGATCTTGGGTTTAAGGAAGTATTTATCAATACCGATATTACAAACCGTACCTGGGATGAAGAAGATAAGATTCTTTACAAGTCGACTCCTATGTTCCTGGTAGGGGGAGAAAAGTGAGCAGACTATGAAAAAATTTGAACTCATCATTAAACGGGTGCTTCAAGTCATTCCCATGCTGCTGATCGTCAGCATATTGGCCTTTGCCTTAAGTAATCTCTCCTCTGGTGATGTTGCGGAAATAACCATACGCAGCGAAGGCTTAGAGGTTACGGAACAAAACCTTGCCGCAGTAAGGGAAGAACTGGGGCTGAATGCAGCGCTGCCGGTTCAATATCTTAACTGGCTGACTAAAGCCGCTAGATTTGATTTTGGGGTATCCTTTCAAACCAAAAAATCTGTTTCAGAGGAAATAATCTCTAGATTTCCCGCAACTCTGAAGCTGGCTATCACAGCAATGTCTATTTCCGTTCTCTTGGCTATACCAATCGCCCTTATTTCAGCCAGATACAAGGACTCCATTATCGATCATTTTTTTAGAATCCTATCTACTGTAGGGGTTACAATGCCGGATTTCTGGCTGGGTCTGATGCTTTTATATATTTTCGCAGTTCAGTTGAAGATGGTTCCGGTTATTTCCGGAAGTAAATGGCAGAATATTTTCCTGCCGGCGTTTACCCTTAGTGTCAGTCATATAGCTGTCTATACCAGGATTTTAAGAAATAATCTCCTGGAAATTAATAACCTTGATTATATGAGAGCGGCAAGAGCCAGAGGGCTCAGCCAAAACGCTGCCTTGCTGAGGCATGGCTTAAAAAACGCGGTGCTTCCCTGCATAACCCTGATAGGAGTGGATTTCGGACATCTATTAGCAGGTCAGTTTGCCTGTGAGACCATCTTTTCCTGGAATGGAATCGGGAAATTTGCCATCGACAGTATTAAACTCAAAGACTTGCCGGTTATCCAAGGCTATATCATGATCGTTGCTGTTACCTTCATTGTCGTAAATCTCTTCCTGGATATTTTATACCTTTATATAGATCCTAAGATACAACTTAAGTAAGAGGAAGTACCAGGAATATACCTTTTCGTTGCCTGAGAGAGGGATGGTTTTATTTTAATCAGAAATAGTTTGCTTAAATTCAAAAAACAAAAACTAGGAATGTTGGGCTTAGCTATTATAGGTATCTTTATTTTAGCCGGTATTTTCGCCCCGCTGGTCTCCCCTCATGATCCCTATGAGGTAGATGTAACTGAAAAATTACTCAAACCTTGTCTGGAATTCCCCCTAGGAACAGATCAGCTGGGCAGATGTATCTTGTCCAGATTGATTTATGGCATCAGGACAAGTCTCACTACAGCAATTTTCGCCACTGCTTTGATGCTGGCCATCGGAGTTCCTCTCGGTATCCTGGCAGGTTATGTGGGAGGGTGGCTGGATAATATTGTAATGCGTCTGGCGGATATTGCCTCAACCTTTCCCTCCAGCCTTTTAGCTTTAGCGATTGTAGGAGTCTTGGGCCCCAGCATTGCTAATATTATGATTGTTTTTGTTTTGCTGTGGTGGGCACCCTTCGCCAGAATTGTGCGCAGTATAGTGATAAAGCTTAAAGAAAAGGAGTTTGTCATGGCGGCTATTGCTGCCGGCAGCAGCAGGACAACTATCATTCTCAAACATATCACCCTAAATGCCATTTCTCCCATCATCGTCTTGGCTACCCTTAGAATTGCAGCAGTTATCATGCATGTCGCCGGTTTTTCCTTTATCGGCTTAGGCTCCCAGCCGCCCACGGCGGATTGGGGCGTGATGCTCAGCGACAGCAGACAGTATTTGACCTCTTACCCTTTAATGCTGCTTTGGCCCGGGCTGGCAATTATGCTGGCCGTCTTTGCCTTCAATAGTCTTGGGGAGGGACTGAACGACATTCTCCTCCCTTCTTCGGGGAACATGGCAGTCACAAAGGAGGATAAGGACTGAAATGGCTGAACAACCGATTCTATCCATCGTTAACCTTAAAACTCACTATTATTTAGAAGAAGGAGTCGTCAAAGCTGTGGATGGGGTCAGCCTGGATGTGTACCAGGGCAGAATAACCGCCATCGTAGGGGGTTCAGGCAGCGGAAAGTCGGTAATGTCTTTATCGATTTTTAACTTAATCGACAAGCCGGGCAAAATTATCGAGGGGGAAATATGGCTTGAGGGGGTCAACCTGAGAGATTTGTCGGAAAAACAACTTCTACAAATAAGAGGGAAAGAAATAGCCATGATTTTTCAAGAGCCGACGAGTTCCTTGAACCCTGTAGAAAAGATCAAGACCCATCTTTTCGAGGTAACCCACACCCACAATCGAGGGATTAGCAAAAAAGAGGCTCTAAGTATGTTTAGAGAGGTGCTTTCCCGTGTGGGCTTACAAAATGCAGATCAAATTCTGGATAGTTATCCTTTTGAATTAAGCGGCGGAATGTGCCAAAGAGTCATGGTAGCCATGGGCTTACTGGCTCGTGCTAAAGTACTGATTGCCGATGAACCCACCTCATCCCTGGATTTAACAACCCAGGCAGCCATCCTTGAAGAGCTGGTTCGTTTAAAAGATGAAGGTATGGCTGTCGTGTTAATTACCCATGATTTAGGGGTTGTGGCCCAAATGGCCGATGATGTTTATGTGATGAAAGACGGAAAAATAGTCGACAGCGGGACTGTGTATGAGGTCTTTGACCGGCCCAGGCATGACTATACCAAATCTCTCCTGGAGTCGATTTTCTAAGCTGAAAAGGGTGGAAATGTGAATCTATATGAAATCAAAGGAGTTTATAAATCTTACAACAATAAAGCAAAGTCTCGTGTATACGCCGTGTATAACATTGACTTGACCATAAAAAAGGGAGAGGTTTTGGGTATAGTTGGGGAGTCGGGCTGCGGCAAAAGCACCTTGGGTAAAATGCTTTTAAAGCTGGAGCAGCCAACCCAGGGCAGGATTATTTTTAATCAGCAGGATATAACAGATTATTCCTTTAAGCAAATGCGAAAAATCAGAAGCGGCATGCAGATGATCTTTCAAGGAACCGCTAATGCCTTTAACCCCTATTTTACGGTTGAGCAAATCATCAGTGAACCCCTTAACAATTACAGCAGGGAAGCTAAAGAGCTGAAAGAGAAAAAAATTGTGGAGATGCTGGAAAGAGTGGGGCTTAACAAAACCTATCTGACCCGCTATGGCCAGGAGATGTCCGGAGGGCAAAGGCAGCGGGTTGGCATTGCTAGGGCCTTAATTCTGAATCCTGAATTTGTGGTCTGCGACGAAGCCGTGTCCAGCATTGACTATGCTTTAAAGAACCAGATTTTACAGCTTTTGACGGACTTAAAGCAGCAGTTCGGATTTACCTATTTATTTATTTCTCACGATCTGGCCTCGGTCAATAAGATCTGCGACAGGGTGGTTGTCATGTATCTGGGAAATATCGTGGAAATAATCCCCCACATTAATTACCAGGTACAGCATCCCTACACGAAAGCACTGCTGGCTGCGACTCTTATTCCAGACCCTCATCAAAGGGAAAGGAAGAGGGTGTTGTTTAGAGAAGGGGAAGATTTAAAGATACCCAAAAGCGGCTGTGTTTTCCAAAATCGTTGTCTCTATACCCAAAGTATTTGCCAGACTGAACAGCCAGCCTTGATGTCTAAGAGTGGCGAACATTATATTGCTTGTCATCTTTGCCATAATTATTAATGTGTGGAGGAAAGAAAATGAGAAGGAAATTTTTTGCATTGGTTATGACCTTTTGCCTTTGTTTGCCCCTAATCCTTTCCGGCTGCAGCAAAAACGCTGCAACAAATGATCAGGAGGGCACGAAAGCAAAGGATGTTGTCGTGGCCATTTATCGTGACGGTGCCATGGAGGATCTGGATGCCGCAACCTATAACGGACCCCACTTTTTATACAAAATGATTTACGAAGGTTTTGTTGAAGATGGCGGTGAAGGCCAAATTCTCCCCCAACTGGCAACCGGCTGGGACATTTCCCCAGATGGAAAAACCTATACCTTTAAACTCCGGGAGGGGGTAAAGTTTTCTGACGGCACGGATTTTAATGCGGAGGCTGTTATTTTCAACCTGAAACGCTGGGTCAACAACAAACGTCATTCCACCTTGAGATCCTTTAATGTCGAGAGTATGGAAGCCGTTGATCCTAAGACGGTAAAGATTGTGTTTAAGGACGGGGCTTATCCTATTTTGACTGAGTTAACCTATCCCCGGCCGGTACGTTTCTTAAGTCCGTCTTCCATCACGGAAGTTCCCGGAGAGGTAATGGGCAAATTCAACAAGCCTGTGGGCACGGGCCCCTGGATGCTGGAATCCTATGCTAAAGATCAGGAGTTCACCTTGGTTCCCAACCCCTATTACTGGGGTGAAAAACCTAAGGTGAATAAAATCACCTTTAAGGTAATTACCGACGGGCAAGCCAGAGTTTTGGCTTTGCAAAGCGGCGAGGTGGACATTCTCGGCGGGGACCTGATTGGCAAGATTCCCATGGAGAGCCTCTTAGAACTTAAAAACTCCGGAAAATTTGCCACCTACACCCAAGGGACTATGTGCTCTCACTTCATAGCCTTCAATCAGAAGATAGAGGCACTTCAGGATAAAAATGTGCGCTTGGCTATGAACTACGCCATCAACAAGCAAAGTATTGCCGCTGATCTTTTTGACGGGATTGGTTTGGAAGCAAAGGGATTATATCAAGAAGGGGTGCCATATACCACGGGTGAAAATAATTACGGGTTTTCCAACGATAAGGAAAAAGCCAAGGAACTCCTTGACGCTGCCGGCTATAAAGATACCAATGGCGATGGAATTCGAGACAAAGACGGGAAAAATCTGGAGTTCAACTTTGTCTTGTCAACGGCAGAATTCCCTGAATGGAAACCCCTGGCCGAGTTTGTTCAATCTGAATTCACAGCCGTGGGGATCAAAGTAAATCTCAACACTTTGGACAAAAACGGCTATGAAGATGCCACCATGAACACCAAGGCCTTTGACCTGGCTCTCATGAGAACAGCCTCAGATTCTTGGATGCCTCATGGTTCTCTGCTTGAGCTTTTCTCCATTCTTCCCACCAGTAACGCCGCCAAGGCTTGGTATGACCAAGGGTTTTACAATAATATTATTAAAACACTTAATACTTTGGATGAAACAGAAAGACAGAAGAACTACGATGGAGTCTTTAAATTCATCAGCGAGGAAGCCCTGACGATTCCCATCTACTATCCGATTACTTCTTTCGCAGTGAATCCAGAGAGAATTGATGGTTTTGAGATTGGCGTAAATAACTATGCGCCCATTGAATGGCAGAAACTCGACGTAAAGTGAACTTGTTCAGTCCAAGCGGAATGCTGGGCTTCCCTATTTTAGAAACGAGGCTCATGTAAGCTTGGTAAGACCAATATAAAAGCAGATACGCCGGTTTTTAAGGGGCATATCTGCCAATAAATAGTCAGAGGTGAGCAGAGATGAACAGTGAAGAAAAACTGATTAAGAATTGGACCGACAGTTCCAACAATTACAGCAATATCGTGAAAGCAGAGCTAAACAGCTTTAAAAAGCAGGTCTGGAGGGATATCATCCTGAAAAAGGCCGGAAAGACCTCGGCCATGGATATTCTCGATGTGGGTACTGGACCGGGCTTTTTTGCCATCATCATGTCCCAGGCCGGGAACCGAGTGACGGCCATTGATTGTACTGAGGCAATGATTCAGGAAGCCAAAGCCAATGCGGAAAATGAGGGGGTTAGAGCGGACTTCAGAGTGTCCGACGGCCAGAATCTGGAGTTTGAAGACGAAAGCTTTGACCTGATTATCAGCCGCAATGTAACCTGGACTTTATTAGATGCCCAAAAGGCTTATAGGGAATGGAAACGGGTTTTAAGGCCCCAGGGCAAAATTCTTATTTTTGATGCCAACTGGAATATCCGGTTTTTCAATGAAGACTACCTGAGGAAATTTGAGGAGGATCAAGAGGACTATCGCAGAGTATTTGGCGAGGAGCCGCCTCCATACACTGACGAGATGATTGATTACCGAAAAAGTATGCCCATGTGCCAGAGAATCAGGCCCCAGTGGGACTTCAATGCTCTGGTGGAACTGGGGTTTAAAAAGATTTACTATGAAATGGATATCGGCAGGCGGGTCTATGATGAGCGCCAGAAGATTATTCACCGCTCAACCCCTATGTTTATGCTGGTTGTGGAAAAGTAATTATTAGTATCGTGAAGATCACCTGTAAAACAAAACCTCCCGCTGAGATTTCAGGTTGACAGCGTTAACGTGTCTAAGAGCACCTCTCGCTAGGAGAGGTGCTCTTAGTGAACTTCATGCTTGCACCCATTGTAGCACTTCCCAAATCCCCATTAAAGGTAGCCATGTAAAAAGCCTACCAACTCATGCACTCTCGTTGCAGGCGTTCTTTGTGAAGGCGGTGTGCCTTCTTCATAGCTAGCATACAAGGCTATTGCACGTGCAATGGCAGTGGGGGTTTTGTCCTTGAGAAGATCATAGATATTTTCCAAGGTTTTTTCGTATGGAAAATATCCTCTCAATATAACGTGGTACTGCTCTCTCCCCACATGAGCAAACAATGATTGGAAATGCAGCAAAAACCAAAGCTCTATACACTCATTCGACCAGGCCACATGGTATTTCTGCCGGCAGGTTCTACCCTCGGCGCTGAATTGCGTGTTGTCAAAATCGTCATAGGGGAAATCGTCCTGATCATACATTAGCCAGACATCCTCGCACTCGGGAAATTTGGACTCTACAGTTTCTCTTGCATACTTTAGCAGGCTTAGGGTATTGCGTCCTGTTCCGATAACTGTGATGCGGTCACCCGATGTAAACGGAGAATATTTTTGATTGACTTGCCTGGTCAGTCCCTGAATATAAAACGGTTCAGTCTTAATACCCTCACTGAAAATAACAGTATACGGGGGTAATTTATGAAGCTTTTCTATTTTCTTTCGTTTCTTCTGCATGGCAGCTTTTAATTTCTTTTGGGTGCTTGCCTTTAGCGGTTTTAAGCTCATTGAATCGCCCCCCAATCAAGAATATTCTTGAGATAAGGGTCCGCTCCATACCTTCCTTCAATATATTGCTTGTCATAGGTTTCATCAGGGCGCACCTTTGCGCCGTTGTCTTTTCTGAACTCCACTAACGAATATAATTTTGATGTGTTTTGCTTATTAAGCGCGGAGAACCAGATTTCATCTCTTCTAAATACAGTGGGCTTCATGGTACTCATATCATGAGAGGTAAAAATAAGCTGAGCGCCCTTGGTGTTAATTGATGGATTTGTGAACAGTCCGATGATATACCGGAGCAGTTTAGGATGCAGTTTGGCATCCATTTCGTCAGCGATAACCAGACTGCCCTTATGCAAGCACCCTAACAGAAACGGCAGCAAGCCAAAAAGCTTGCGTGTTCCACTTGATTCTTCCTCAAAGGGCAATTCCTCACACGAACCATCTTCCAGACAGTGTATTGTGTAAATAGCATTTATTTTTCCGTTGGTATCTTCTTCTGTCCTTATGCTGGTTATATTGATATCCATCTCAGCGAGCATTTTCAAAAAAATGTCTTCCTTGTTCTTGTCCTTCAGAAAAACAATTCTTTTATCCTGGTAGGGATTATCATAATCCAATACCCTGCATTCCAGAAACCATTTAATGATATCGTCAATGGTTTTGATATCGTAGTTAATGGACAAATGGGACAGCAGTGGAATAGAGGACTTAATGTTCCCTACCTTGACGTCCTCCAAAACATCGCCGATATAAAAATCCGAGGTATCCCGCTCAAATACGATTTCCAAGTCGTTTGTTTGAAGGTTTCTCGCATATAAGTTTTCCTCTACGATATCAGAGTGCAGAATATTTAATTGATACCGATACTCGGTTTCCTGGATGCGAAAGAGAACATCAAATTTAATGGGCGATTCTCTACAGTTCTTGTCAAACAAATAATATTTTTCTTTTTTATCGATAGGAAAACTCTCAAATTCTTTCATTTTCCCATCCTCAAGGTTTTCATCCTTTGAAGACGCTACAGCCTTTAACGCAATGATCGGCAAAAGCACCTTATGGGAAAGGTACAAAAACGCCTCTAGAACACTGGACTTTCCTCCGCCATTTGGTCCGTAGATCGAAATAACCGGCAAAAACTTCTCGCTATCGTAGGGATCAACAATGAGACTGTCGTCATGCTCGTTGATTTTTTCAGCCCATAAGTCCAGAGTAGCTTCACTCTTAAATGATTTAAAGTTTTCAAATGAAAACTGACACATCATAGTTATCGCTCCAATCTAGAGAAAATTTCTCATAATTATAATGATACTATGGCCATTATAGCAATATTTCATTCGAAAACCAATAATATAGGAGAAAAAAACTCGCAAATCCCAAATTCCCTCGTGGTTATTACGTGTTATATAGAGGCCGAGTCCCACACTGTGCTGCCATATGATCCTGCTATACTCGGACAGCAGGCGAAACTCCGCCACATCCTTAATAGGTATGGGATGTGGCGGAGGCAAACATAAAGGGAGCAATGGTTCACCATAATTCGTGTTTTTTTATGAAACAGAGGAATTCCTTTCAAAGTGCACCGAATCAAGCTCTATCACCCGGTCGCAAACACGATTTACAAGCTCAGCTTCATGGCTCACCACCAATATTCCTAAGTTCCTTTCTTTGGCAAGAGCCAGCATTACCTGCCAGATTTGAGCTTGAGTAATGGCATCTAACATGGCCGTCATCTCATCAGCAATCAGGAATTTTGTTTCCGGACTTAAAGCCCGGACGACACAAAACCTTTGCAACTCCCCGCCGGATAATTCATTAGGCCAGCGGGATAACCATTCCGGCTGGATACCAAACCTGGCCAGAACTTCTTCATCCGGCCGCCAGCCTTCCTGAAGAATATCGCGCATATGCCAGCGGGGATTAACTGACTTTTCAGGATGCTGAAAGACCAACTGCACTCCGCTGTACCTGCCCTTAGGCAGTGGTGCACCGCCTAACTCAATGCTGCCTTCCAAGGCTTTTTCATACCCGGCCAGAACTCTGGCCAAGGTTGTTTTTCCGCAGCCGCTTTGACCTTTCAGGCCGAGAATTTCGCCGGAATTTAGGGTGAGGTTGAAATTTCGGAATAACCACGGCTTCTTCCGGTAACGAAAACCAATGTTTTTGGCCTCAAGTTGCATGATAACACCTGACCCTTCCGTTCCTCAAATCCCGCATTACGGGCAATGACCCGGTGCACTTAGGCGTCATCTTTCCACAGCGCGGCGCAAAGGAACAACCCTCTGACAAGTTGGCAGGCAAAGGTTGGAAACCGGGAAGAGGTCTGAAATCATTTTGGGGCAGGGATTGCCATAAGGCCTTGGTATAGGGATGCCTTAAGGTCTGGCCCTGACCATGAAAATCCGCTGCAAAAGCTGTTTCGACGGTTGTCCCGGCATAAAAAACTGCGATTTTGTCAGCGACTTGCAAAGCCGTGCTGATATCGTGGGTTATCAACATAACTCCGCACCCTTCATCGGCTAACTCGCGCAAGTGTTTAAGAGTTTCCGCTACAATTTCCGGATGCAACCCAGGTGTTGGCTCATCGGCAATGATTAGTTTGGAGCCATTAACTACTGCTGCAGAAATCAACACCCTTCTGGCCATGCCGCCGGAAAGTTGAAAGGGAAATAGATTTCCATCCCCTTCGCTAAGATCATAGCGAGAAAATATTTTCTTTTGGGCTTCTTCAGCATTTCCCTGACGTACAGCAGTCCGTACTTGAGCAGAAACCCGCATTAAGGGATCAAGAAAATTTACCGATTGGGGCACCAGCGTAATTTCACTGCCCCGTATTTTCTTTTGCCGTTCCGGGGTTAACAATTCATCCTTGTATAAAATCTTACCGCTGCAGAAGGCGTTATTGGGCAGTATGCCGAGAATAGCATGGGCCAGCAAACTCTTTCCGGAACCACTTGAGCCGACAACAGCTAAGATTTCGCCGGAGCCAAGGGAAATGTCAAGGTTGCTGATCACCTTGAGGACGCTTTGTCTTAAGCCCTTTTGATACTGAACAAAGGAGACGGATAAATCAATCACTTTTAATAATGATTCAAATCCCAGGCTAGCTTTAGTACTTTTCATCTCTGCACCTCAATCATCATTCGTGGCCACTATGCGGGTCAAACAACAAACGTAAATTATCGCCAACCATGTCAAAAACTCTGACAACAACCAGCAAGGAAAGACCGGGGAAAAAAGCCAGCCACCACATTCCCACGGAAAGATACTTCATTGATTCGGAGAGAATTACCCCAATGGCCGGTTGATGGGGGGATAAGCCAAAGCCTAAGAAAGTAATCGAGGCTTCATGGAGGATCGCATGGGGAAATAAAAGCACCAAACCGACAAAAAACTGAGGTAATAAGTGAGGCAGCATGTGTTTAACTGCGATCCATACCCTTTTCCTACCCATATGACGGGAAACCTGCACAAACTGAGATGTTCGGAGTTGCAGGACTTCGGCCCGAATTATCCTGGTCAGGTTAGGCCAATGGGAGCAGGCTACACCGATAATAACCCCCTTAGCGCCCCCCCCTAAAGCGAAAGCAATTAAAATCAAGGCCACTAAATGGGGCAAGCCCATAAAAACATCAACCAACCAGGCTATCAGGGTATCGACTGTTTTGCCTAAGGTAGCCGCGGCCATCCCCAGAATTAAGGCCACCAGAACGCTTACCGTAGAGGCCAACAAGCCGATCCCAATACTTAAAGCAAGCCCCTTGACAGTTCTGGTAAACATATCCCGTCCTAACCAGTCCGTGCCAAAAGGGTGCTGCCAGGAAGGAGACAAGTTGCGTGCCTCAAAGTGAGTTTTGATAGCTTCATTGCTCATCAGGAAACTGGCAGCGATTACGGCGGCCAATAAGGTCAAACCGCCGAGAATAGTGATCAGCGTGCGCTGGCGACGGTTTAAGCGAAGGATTCTGCCCGGTCGTCCTTCCATTGAAAGTGCCTGATTAAGCGGATTCATACCGGTTCACCTGCTTCCTTGATCTGGGGATCGACCAGCCGATAGATTATGTCGGCTGCCAGATTGCCGAAATAGACAAATATTGCGCTGAACAGCACTATCCCCAGGAGGAGGGGCAGGTCGCCCCGCAGACCTGCCTGCACAGTGGCTTGACCCAGACCAGGGTAAGAAAATACCTGTTCAGCCAGAACCGCCCCGCCAAATAGTTCACTGAAAGAAGCAAATTGCAGAGTAATGGCAGGCAAAGCCACGTTCCTCAGACCATGCCGGAATAAGAGCTGGAGGCCGCTTTCTCCCCGCGCTCTGGCAAACAGAATGTAATCGCTTTCCATGACATCAATCATCTTCTGTCTGGTGTGCAGAGCGATATTGGCCACGCCGACAATGCTTAGAGTCAAGGCCGGTAAGATCAGATGGATGATCCGATCTCCAAGGGTTACCTCGGTGCTCAGCACACCGGCTGGGACGCCCAGTCCAACGGGCAGCCATTTGAGCCAAACTGAAAACACGATTAAGAGAACTAATCCCAGCCAGAAGGTTGGAGTAGAGGCCAGGGTTAAACAATACCATTTTAGCAAGCGATCCAGCCACTTCCCGCGTTGCATCCCCGAAACAATGCCCATGATAAAGCCCAGAAGACCGGATATGACCCAGGCCAATCCCATCAGGACAAGGGATGCCCAAAATTTTTCGCCGATCACTTGAATCACCGGGCGGCGAAAAATCATGGAATTCCCCAGATCACCATGGAGCACATTGCTCCCCCAACGTTCGAAGCGTTCAATGGGTGGCTGGTTGAGCCCCCAATAGGCTTCGATTTTTTCCCGTTGGGCATGACTTACCTTCATCATATCTGCCCCGATATAAGCCTGAACCGGGTCGATGGGGGAATGACTGACCAGGATAAAGGTTAAGGTACACAAGGTGACGAGGAGGAGGATCATCCGTAGAAATTTATTAATAATGAACTTGAAAACACTTTTTGCAGCCATAGTTATAAGTATTCCCTTCCATTATTTAGTAAAGTGCCACTGAGCAATCGTATCTGTAATGGGCCAGCCATGACCGTGGGCGTGAACTTTCTGGGCTCCGAGATCCAGGTTGTCGCTTACATAATACAAATGATCAAGATTAACCAGCCAGGCCCAGGGGGCATCACCCAGAGCACTAAATCCGGTTGTCCCGTCCCACTGGGCCTTTTTCCAGTAGGTGTCGGCTGCGGTGGGATTATTGGATAACATTGCTTTATTCATGTATTCGTCGACTTGTGGATTGGAGTAATAACCGGCATTAAAATAATCGACGCCCATGTATTTACTGTTAAATAAATTATACATTTCCAAAGGATCATGAGCCCCCCAGCCAAAAAGTATGGCATCGCTGTGCATCAATTTTTCAATGTCATCCCAGCTTTTGCCGGAAACTTCAATATTGATTCCCAGAGGTTTGATTTCGTCGGACACAGCGATGGCCAGGGATTGACGCACTGAATCCCCGGATGGATAAACCAAGGTGAATTTAGCTTTGAGCCCGTTCTTTTCCAGAATGCCGTCGTTATCAGAATCCTTCCAGCCGCCCTCCGCTAAGATCTTCTTAGCCCCATCTTTATCCGCGTCTTTAAGAACCGTTTCAGAATTCCACCAAGGTAAGTTGTCACATACGGAATAGGCAGGAGCCCCGTGGCCATTTAATACCCCATCCACTAAAGCCTTCCTGTCGAGGGCTAGGTTAATTGCCTTACGGATGGCTAAATCCGAAGTAACATCATTGCCGATAGGATCCCCTTTGGTAGTTTTATTGCCTGCCTTTACATAAGGAAACATGATCCCGCGGTTGTCCACGCTTTTGTAGGCGACCAATTTTTTGCCCGGTATATCCTGTAGGGCTAAGGATGGCACAACAGCAGCAACATCAACCTGTCCGGCTTTCGCGGCAGCATAAGCAGCTTCTTCAGTTAAATAAAGGAAGGTAATTTTCTTGAAACTTGGTTTGGGCCCATAGTAATCCGGGTTAGCTTCTACGATAAGCTGTTGGCCTTTATCCCATTGCACAAATTTATAAGGCCCGGAGCCGATGGGTTTTTGCGAGTAATCCTTACTGTAAGCATGCTCGGGAACAATTCCCAGTTTGGCCAGGGTGCTGGTAAAGGTGGATTGCGCTTCTTTTAACGTGAATTCGACACTGTAGTCGCCTGTAGCCGTGACCCTTTGTAAATTAGTTAAATCAAAAACAGAGCTGTTCGTGGTCGCTGTTTGATAAGTGAAGACAACGTCCTTGGCGGTTAAGGCCTGCCCATCGGTAAACTTAACGTCTTTGCGCAGATTTACCTGATAAGTTAAGCCGTTTTCACTGACGGTATAATCCGTGGCTAAGTCATTAATAACCTTTAAATCTTTGTCCCATTGCAAAATAGTACTTTGAAAAACCGGTGAGCCATAATTTCCCCAGCCGGTGGTGGGATCGAAGCCGCCATCCGGTTCTCCTCCTATGGCCACAGTGAGTTCATCCGTTGGCTTTGTTGAGGTAGAGTCGGCTTTACTTGAACACCCTGAAGTAACAGCAAGCGCAAGAATAATCAGGACAGCTAAGAAAGTATGAGATAATCGCTTAAACATTTGTAACTTCCCCCTAATAATTGATAAGTTCTTGAGTTGAAGAGTACCTTGGTGACTGTTTTACCTCCTTTCACACAAAAAAGACCACAGAGATAGACCCTGTTACGGGTCAGACCTCCATGGCCTTGGTTGCAGTATTTACTCAAGTAAGTTTTTGACGTGCCTCGTCAATTGTCTGGGAAATACTATTCTCTGATGCCCTGCCATTTTCCTTCTTTAAATAACTAAATATTTTGTTAAATAAAAAAATATTAAAAGATTAAGCAGGATTTATAACTTGTTTGTAGAAATTGGATATAAAATCTAAACTTCAGCAAAACCATGAAGGTGTTGCCAAGACCATGGAGGTTTGACTCATTAGAGTCAGCTTCATGGTCTTTTTTATAAGAATTTAAGGAAGGGTGAGGATATGCATATTTAAGAACTGATTAAAAACTACCGGTAAAATTGTAGAAATACGTGGAGGCAGGCACTCTCCTGGAGGAGGCCCGGCATCTTATACTCAGACTTTGTTCTCGGCGGCTTCTCTGCCTGATCCTGCCAAAGAAATGTCGAATAGACAATCCCAAAAAGATGATTAATCAAATGAAACAAGAGGGTAAGATGAAGAACAATACAGCAAATACGCAGAAATTCAGGAAAATATTCAACCGGGACGATCCTAATATGCCGGTCATTATTATTTTGTTGGCCATTGCAGCACTCATATCGGTTATTTTTGCCATCGGGCTGGGTCCGGTCAGCGTAGCCCCCGGCAACGTTGCCAGAATTTTAGGCAGCAAAATCCCTTTTTTGGAAAGTCATATCCCCCACACCTGGACTCAGGTTGAGGAAAACATTGTTTGGGGGCTGCGTTTCCCCCGGGTTTTACTGGGTCTGATTGTCGGCTCATCTTTGTCTATGACTGGAGTGGCAATGCAAGCTCTGGTAAGGAACCACTTGGCGGATCCCTTTATTCTAGGGGTATCCTCCGGGGCTGCAGCAACCGCAACTTTAGGCATGCTTTTTGGCGCCTTTGCCTTTTTGGGCACTTACTCTTTATCCATAAGCGCGTTTCTCGGCGCTGCGATTACCATTATCCTGGTCTACACCATTTCCAGAGTCAGGGGAAGGATTAATATCACTCAGCTGCTGTTATCCGGAGTGGCGCTTTCTATGATCATGGATGCGGTTACACGGATCATCACCTTGAGTGCCCCCAATGCCTTAGGGCTCCATAATGTTACCTTCTGGCTGTCGGGGAGTTTGGCGGGGGCAAAGTGGGGCTACTTAACCCTGCCCCTGGCCACGATTATTATTTGCCTGATTATTTTATTAATTAATTACAGAGCCTTAAACGCCCTCTTGATGGGTGATGAGACTGCCGGTACTTTGGGCTTCAACGTGGCGCGTCTTCAAAAAATTCTTGTACTGGTGGCTTCTCTGATGGCAGGTACAACCCTTGCTGTCAGCGGCACCATCGGGTTTGTTGGACTAATGGTACCCCATATGACAAGACTTCTCGTTGGAGCGGATCACAAACGGGTGCTTCCGGTTTGTGCCCTGCTTGGCGGCATCCTGGTGGTCTGGGTGGATGTGGCAGCCAGAATGCTCATCGCCCCGGAAGAATTGCCTTTAGGTATCTTAACAGCAGTCTTTGGCGGACCTTTCTTTATTTGGCTGCTGAAACATAATACCGGGAAAGCTTGAGGTGAAAAAATGACATTACAGGTAGAAAGCTTATCCTTCTCTTATGACCACAAAGCGATTATTGAAGACATCTGTCTCAATGTCAAAAAAGGCGAGTTTGTCGGACTTATCGGGCCTAATGGCAGCGGCAAATCAACGATTCTAAAAAACCTCTACCGGGCACTGCAGCCGGATAGGGGAGAAGTTAAGCTGGATGGGGAAAACTTATTTAAACTAACTCACAAACAAGCTGCGACCAAAATTGGTGTTGTCGGCCAGGAGAATGCTCTGCCCTTTGATTTCAAAGTGGAAGAAATTGTAGCCATGGGCCGGAGTCCTCATAAAAAACTCTTTGCCGGGGACTCTCCGGAAGACAAAGAAATTGTCCGGCAGGCTTTGGCTTACTTGAGGATGGAAGATATGGCCAAAAAGAATTACCTTAAGTTATCCGGCGGGGAAAAACAAAGGGTGCTTATTGCCAGGGCTATCGCCCAAAAAACGGACTTTCTGATTTTGGATGAACCGACCAATCACCTGGATATCGGCTACCAGCTTCAAATACTTGATTTTGTTAAACGGTTACAGGCAACTGTTTTGACGGCCATCCATGATCTGAATATTGCGGCCTTGTATTGTGACAGGATCTATGTTTTAAAAGAAGGAAAAATCTATACTAGGGGTACCGCGGAGGAAGTCCTGACTCCGGAAATCATTTTTGAGGTTTACGGCATAAAAGCCGATGTAATAATCCATCCTTTTACCCAAAAAATCAGCATTACCTTTTTGCCGCAAAGCCTAAACAACTCTAAAAGAGCATTGAAGGAGAGAGAAATGTGAAGAAGAAAAAACTGTTGAGGTGCTTCCTAGGTTTGATTATTGTTCTGATGACAGTGTTAAACGGATGCAGCAGCAAGGTGGCGGAGAATAATGCCGACGCCAAAAGCCTGGCCACCTATGAAAAACTGACCTTCAACAACTACGACAGAGAAGTTGTGATCGAGGCTATGCCTCAGAAGGTACTGGTCTTTGGGCCCAATAACAGCGAACTGTTTGTGGCCTTGGGATTAAGCGACAAAATCATCGGTAACAGCTACGATAATCATAGCAGGGGGCCTCTGCCGGAATTTGTTGAAGATTATGCCAAAATTCCCGAATTAACCTACGCTGACCCGACCCGGGAGGCTGTCATTTCCAGTGGTGCAGACTTTATTTATGGCAATGATTGGCCATTCGGCAAAGAAGGACTTGACCTTGCAGAACTTAAAGAAAATGGGATCAACGTCTACATGGAAAAAGCCGCGACATTTGAGGAAATCTACCAGGAAATATCCGATCTAGGGAAGATCTTTCACGTGGAGGACAAAGCTGCAGCCTTTATCGCCGACCAGAAAGCAAGAATCGCAGCGGTGGAAAAAAAGCTTGCCGGTCAGGAACCACTCAAAGTATTGGTATATGACTTCGGGGGTGAGGGGGTGTTTACCTGCAGCGGCACAAATTTTGAAACATTGCTGATCGAAAAAGCCGGGGGGAAAAACATCTTCGACGATCAAACAGAGAAGCAATGGTTCACGGCAAGTTACGAAGAGATTATCAAAAGGAATCCCGACGTGATCGTGATCCATGATTATGATGTGCCTTCGTTGGAGGAAAAAATCAAGTCCATTAAAGCTGATCCGGGACTTTCCAAACTGGACTGTGTAAAGAATGAGAGATTTATACCAATTGCCTTGGAAAGTGTTTTCCCCGGGGACAGAATGGCCTATTCCGTTGAGCTGTTGGCCAAAGGGTTCCATCCGACTTTGTTGAAATAAGCGGGGCACTTCATAGAAATTCCCACATTTATGATTGCGACGATTAAGAAGTGAAACAGGATAAATATAAGCTGGAATAAAATATTGTAAAGCAAACTCATGAAGGGGTTGCGGAGACCATGGAGGTTTGACTCATTAGAGTCAACTTCGTGGTCTTTTAATTTATAGAGGACAGCATATTTCAGATTTGTCTGGAAATGAGACAACAATAATAATAAAAGGGTGAATTTATGGATATTCAGAAACGCATTGAAAACCACTGGCAAGGTGCGGATCATCGGTACAATGACTATATTCATGGAGAATTAAACAGCTTTAAAAAAGATGCTTGGATCCGGCTGATTGAGGAAAACCGTCCTCCGGGCCAAAGGCTTGTAGTATTGGATGTCGGCACCGGTCCCGGTTTTTTCCCTATTCTCCTGTCGGAAATGGGACATCAGGTAACGGCCATCGACTGCACCGAAAGCATGCTGGATAAGGCACGGGAAAATGCTCAAATAGGTGGATTTGAGGTGTCATTTCATCTGCAGGATTCCCACCAACTGGATTTTGACGACAATAAGTTTGATATGATTCTCTGCCGGAATGCCAGTTGGCTGTTGTATGATCCGCCTGCAGCCTACCGTGGTTGGCATAGGGTTTTAAAGCCCGGTGGCCGACTGTTAATCTTTGATGCCAACTGGTATCTGTGGTTGAATGACAAGAAGCTGCGAGAAGAATATGAACGGGACCAGGAGGAAGCGGTTCAGGCAGGATATCGTTCTTCTTATAACCAGGATGTGAAAGATGAGGGAGTTAATATCGGGAAAGAGCTGTTCTTCAGCAGTCGCCGCCGACCTCAGTGGGATGTTCCGACCTTGCTTGATCTGGGCTTTGGCAAAATATTTATTAATGATGATATCACGGAGAGTGCTTTCGATGAGATTGAAAAAATTCGCTATCGCACATCTCCTATGTTCATGATTCGGGCGGAAAAAACAAAGTGAGTTGAATGAGGATAACCTTTTCCGGGTGCTGTTAAGATGCTTGAGAACAATGCGAGGAAGGGTGAGAATAATGCATATCCAAAAACAGATTGAAAACTACTGGCAGACAGCTAATGAGCGGTACAACGAGACCATTCAAAAGGAATTAAAGGGTGTTAAAAAGGAAGTTTGGGTTCAACTTCTGAATGAGAATCGACCTCCGGGAGAAAAACTGGAGGTCCTGGATATCGGCACGGGCCCAGGTTTCTTTCCCTTGCTCCTTTCCGAGCTGGGGCATCGGGTTACGGCCATCGACTGCACAGAGAGCATGCTGGCTACAGCCCGGGAGAATGTTAAGGCGGCAGGCTTTGAGGTTTCTTTTCATTTAATGGATGCCCATAAGCTGGCCTTCGAGGACAACTCCTTCGATTTCATTCTCACCCGCAATGTCACTTGGCTGATGTATGACCCCTCTGCCGCTTACCGGGAATGGCACAGAGTCTTAAAGCCCGGTGGCCGACTGCTGATCTTTGACGCCAATTATTATTTATGGCAGCAGGACAGTCAGTGGCAGGAAGAGTTTGAACGGGACCATGACGAGGCGGTTAAGCTGGGCTTCAAAAAGTTTGATAAAACCAGCGTGGAAGAGAGCAACAAGATTGCAGAGGATCTGTTTTTTAGCAAGATCCGCCGGCCCCAGTGGGATATCCCGGTTTTGCTCAGTCTGGGCTTCGGTAAAATCTACGTGGAGGGGGATCTCAGTGAGAAGATCAGCGACGAAATCAGCAAGGTACGCTACCGTACTATTCCTCCATTTATGATCAGGGCTGAAAAAACTGATGTCAGATACCTTTATGGCCTGGATAGACAGGATTCCCGGTCTTAAAGATAAGTCTTCCAGAGGGTTCTAATTGAGAAGGAGGGACTTAGAAAGTGAAAATGAAAACAAAAACGATTAAAAGCAGAGTGATTCTCTATCTGTTGCTGATCAGCAGTGTCTTCACCCTTAGCGGCTGTATGGGAGGCAAAACGGAACAAACCGGAGCGCAGAAGAACATTCCTCAGGAACTAACTATTGCCAGAGTAGGGGATGTGGGAACCATGAACCCTCATCTCTATGACAGTGATATGGGAGCCCAGACCCTGGTTTATGACCCTTTGGTGAACCTGGATAAGGCAGGAAATATTATTCCCTGCTTGGCAGCTTCCTGGGAGTTTAAGGACGAGGGACTGAGTCTGGCCTTTCACCTGCGGGAAGATGTGAAATTTTCCGATGGCCAGGAATTTAATGCTCAAGCGGTTAAACAAAATTTTGAGGCCGTCCTGGCCAATGCCAAACGGCATAGCTGGCTGCCTATGATCGATAATCTGAAATCCGTCGAAGTCACGGCTCCCTATACCGTGGTTATGCACTTTAAGAATCCTTATCCCTTTACCCTGCTGGAACTGACCATGGTGCGTCCAGCTCGCTTTCTAAGCCCGGGAGGGTTCGGAGCGGATGGTGTTGCTTTTGAAAAGCCTGTAGGGACAGGCCCTTATATCTTAACAGAGTATGTGAAGGATCAAAGAGCGGTTTTTGTCCGCAATGAAAATTACTGGGGGGAAAAGCCTAAGTTAGAAAAGATAACTATCCGACCGGTTCCGGACTCCAATGTGCGTTTAAATGCCCTCATGGCCGGAGAGGTGGACTTAATCGTGGGCAGCGGTCTGAAAGCCGTCTCTTATCTGGATCTAAAAAACCTGAAGGGTAATGCCAATCTGCAAACTAAAGTTGAAGTGGGAGATATCGCTCAGTTTCTACTGCTGAATCCCAGTGCTGAGTTTCTCACCGACAAAGCAGTCAGAGAAGCTATATGTCTGGCTATTGACAAACAAGAAATTAATCAAATTGTTTATGAGAATATGGAAAGTGTGTCCGACACCATGTTTTCTACCAAGGTTCCGGAGATTCTGGGGAAAGTCAAGGGACCGGGAAGGGATCTGGAAAAGGCCAAGCAACTTTTGGCCTCTGCCGGTTGGATCGATTCGAATGGAGACAAATTTCTGGACAAAAACGGTAAGACCTTAGAGATCATGTGCAACATACCCTCCGACGCACTGCCCACCAAAACCTTAGCAGAAGTGGTCCAGGCCCAACTCTCACAAATTGGAATTAAAGTCAAGATCAGCTCTGTGGAGTCTGCGGTCTATTATGAGCGCAAAGAATCCGGCGAGTTTGGCATTATGCCGGATTTTTCCTGGGGTGTTCAATATGATCCCCAGAGTATCTATAAGTCCTTTCGAGATGTCAGGCCCTTTTTAGGAGAAATATTCCAGGGCGAAGCTGGTTCCTTATTCAAACAGGCTCTCACGACCATGGAACCGGCTGAGCGGAGAATTAAGTTCGACCGCATCGCCGATATTTTCATGAACGAGGAATACATTGTCATACCTACCACAGTTACCCCCAATGTGGCGGTATACAATAAGAAAGTTCAGGGCTTCGACTTCTCGGCCAATGCCTGGGAGTTAAGTATTGGCTTGTCTAAGGTGGAAATTGTCGAATAGATGAGGTATTGAGGTAAGATAAGCGTGTTTAAATATGTTTGTAAGAGAGTAGTCTTTCTGTTCTTTGTGATGTTCGGGGTGTCGTTGCTAACCTTCGGGATGGTGCATCTCACCCCGGGAGATCCGGCGGAAATCCTTTTGCGAATGGAAGGAATTAATGCCACACCGGAGGCAGTGGAAGCCTTACGGGAGAAATTGGGTTTAAACAATCCGCTGCCCGTTCAATACGGCCACTGGATCAGCAAGGTTCTGGGGGGGGATCTGGGAGTTTCTTTTGAAACCGGCCGACCGGTCCTGGAGGAATTGGGGCAGCGGTTACCTGCCACAGTGGAACTGACTGTCGCCGGGACTATGGTGGTACTCCTGGTTTCCTTACCTCTTGGCTTATTGTCGGCGGTTTATAAAAACACCTTGGTAGATCACATAGGCCGCTTTTTTGCTTTGGTGGGCGCCTCAGTGCCTTCCTTCTGGCTAGGGCTGATTTTAATTTATTTTTTGGCAGTGAAATATCAACTGTTGCCGGTCATGGGGAGAGGCAGCCCAGCCCATCTGGTTTTGCCGGCCTTGACTCTGGGGCTGGGAATGTCCGCTACGTATGCGCGTTTGCTGCGGGCCAGCATGCTGGAAATTTTAGGGCTGGACTTTATTCAGGCAGCCCGGGCTCGCGGGCTCACAGAAAACGCGGTTTTGTTGGGACACGCCTTTAAAAATGCCCTCCTGCCGCTGGTTACCGCTTTTGGAATGAGTTTGGGTCATTTGCTGGGCGGAACAGTCATCGTCGAGACAATTTTTGCCTGGCCGGGGATGGGTCACTTTCTGGTGGATTCTATTTTTGGCCGAGATTATGCTGTTGTGCAGAGCTATGTTCTCTTGATGGCCTTTATTTTCGTCATCCTAAATCTCCTGGTGGATATTTCTTATGCCTTTATTGATCCCCGGATGCGTGTGGCGAAGAAGGGGGAGGATCAATGAAACTGAAAAACTTACTGCGTGATCCCCTCGCCTTGCTGGGATTAATCTTAATTGTAGTTATTCTGGCAGTAGCCATAATGGCCCCTTGGCTGGCTCCTCACGATCCTCTGCAGTTTAATACAGCCCACAGGCTGGAAGGGCCTTCAGCCAGTTATCCTTTGGGAACGGATCATCTAGGCAGGTGTATTCTGTCACGGATCTTGTTTGGGGCGGGGAGCTCACTAAGCATAGCCTTTCTGGTCTTAGGCCTGACTTTATCCGTAGGAACGTTGGTTGGTACTCTGGCAGGGTATGTAGGAGGCAAACTGGATGATCTGATTATCAGTATTATTGATGTTCTGTTGGCCTTCCCGGGTTTGATTCTGGCCTTAGTCATTGCCGGGATGCTGGGCCCCAGCATCACCAATGTCATGATTGCCCTAGCTGCTGTCCAGTGGGTTGGTTATGCTCGGATTATCCGGGCCCTGGTAGCTTCAATGAAAGAAAAAGAGTACGTTCAGGCTGCCCGCGCGGGAGGAGGCACCCATTTATCCCTGGTTCTGCGGCATATTTTGCCGAATGTATTGTCTCCGGTTATCGTCTTGGCAACCTTGGATATGGGCTCAACCATTCTGGCTATTTCCGGCATGTCTTATTTAGGGCTGGGTGCTCAGCCGCCTGACCCGGAATGGGGAGCTATGCTTAATGACGGTCGTCCCTATATGTATACGGCCCCCGCGACCATGATTTTCCCCGGTCTGGCTATTTTAATCACCGTCTTGGCCTTTAACTTATTGGGAGACGGATTGAGAGATCTTTTTGATCCGCGAGAAGTACAAAAGCAGGAGAAGCAGGTGACTGGATGAAGAGGACAGAGACTATTCTTAAAATAAGTGACCTCCAGGTGGCCTTTGAAAGGGGAAAGAGGAGTCTGCCTGTAATTGAAGGGCTGAATCTGGAGTTGTTGCGGGGCAAAGTTTTAGGGCTGGTGGGAGAGAGCGGCTGCGGCAAGAGCATGACCGCCCTTTCCGTTCTGCGCCTGTTACCCTCGGGAGGGAGAATTACAGGCGGGGAAATCTTGTTAGATAATGAGAATCTCTTGGAACTTTCTAAGGGAGAGATGCGCCGAATTCGGGGGAAAAGAATTGGGATGATTTTTCAAGATCCCAATTCGGCCCTTAACCCGGTGCGAAGGGTTGGCAGCCAGTTTATAGAGACCTTGCAAACCCACTTGAGCCTGGAGCGGCCAAAGGCCAAAATGATGGCGGAAAGTATGTTAAGCACTTTAGGACTGTCAGGTCCGGAGCGGTTAATGAGATGCTATCCCTTTCAATTAAGCGGAGGGATGCGGCAGCGGGTGATGATCGCTTTAGCTCTGTCTTTACAACCGGATGTTTTGCTGGCTGACGAGCCCACCACAGCCCTGGATGTCACCGTACAGGCTCAAATTCTGGCCGAAATGAAAAAACTGCAGGATCAGTTCAAAACGGCAATTCTGCTCGTATCCCATAATCTGGGGGTAATTGCTCAGCTTTGCGATGAGGTAGCCGTCATGTACGGAGGGACTATTGTAGAGACCGGCACAGTGGAAGCGCTTTTTACCCAGACAGCTCACCCATATACCCAGGGCCTGCTCTACGCAATTCCCCATTTATATAAAAGCAGGGGTCAAACCCTCAGTATCATTAAAGGCCAGCCTCCTGAAGCCGGCCGGATTCCCCAGGGCTGTCCCTTTGCTCCCCGCTGCGGCGCAGCCCTGGAGATTTGTCGCCGGAGCCGCCCAACCTTGCAGCAGACAGGTGATGATCCGGGGCATCAAAGGGCCTGCCATTTCCCCTTGACCTGGACAGCCAAGCAACATACAGCCCAAAGCCTAAGCAGGAAGGTGGTGTCTTCGTGAAGCAAGCCCTGCCTTTGCTGGAGGTCTTAAATTTAGCTAAATATTATGAGGAAGAAGGCGGCGGGTTTAAGCAGAGGCGGAAAAAACTCCGAGCCCTGGACGGGGTTTCCTTTGACCTGAAGCAGGGGGAAACTCTGGGCTTGGTGGGGGAAAGCGGCTGTGGAAAAAGTACCTTGGGCCGTCTGCTGGTGCGCTTGGAAAAATCTGATCAGGGGCAGATCCTTTATGAGGGGACAGACGTCACAGCCTGGCAGGGAGAGAAGCTGCGCCAATGGCGGCGGAATGTGCAGATGATTTTCCAAGATGCCTTCGCCTCTCTTAATCCCCGTTTATCCGTAGAGGAGATTATCCGGGATCCCCTGAGAAATTATGAGGGGCTGGGAGCCAGAGAGATGGTTGGCAGGGTAGAGGAATTACTGGAAATGGTGGGACTGGAGCCGAGTGCTCGCTTTCGCTATCCCCTTGAATTCAGCGGGGGGCAGCGCCAGAGGATCGCCATTGCCAGAGCCTTGGCCCTAGGGCCCCGGCTTTTAGTATGTGACGAGTGTGTGGCCAGTCTGGATGTTTCTATTCAGGCCCAGATTCTGCAGCTTATCCAGTCCTTGAAAGAAAAGTTAGGGCTTTCCCTGCTGTTTATATCCCACGATCTGGCGGTTATTAACTATATCAGTGATAGGGTAGCGGTAATGTATTTGGGCAAAATTGTGGAGATCCTGGAGTCAGGTACTCTGGTCGAAGAGGCCAGACACCCTTATACTCAGGCTCTGTTTGCTGCTGTTCCTCTCCCCGATCCTGCCCAAAAGAGTGTTGTGCCGCTCCTACTTCAAGGAGAGCCACCTAATCTGATAAATCCGCCCTCCGGCTGCTCCTTTCACCCCCGTTGCCCCCAGGCTATGGATAAGTGCCGGCAAGAGGAACCGGCGGTCAGGGAGATATCTCCCAAACACTGGGTTGCTTGTCATGGGGTTTCCTAACACTTGTGGCTGAGTACAGGCAGTAAGAAAAGGAATTACCTTGATGAGAACATTAAGGGGCAGAAAGTTAAATGGAACTGTACCGTCATCAGTAAGGAGAGCCGCCTAAAGGTAAATACCCATAATGGTGAGAAGAAAGGTAGGAATGTATGGGAGCCTATGGACGATTGCTGCGTTATGTGGCAGCTATTAGAAGTGAAGTCGCGTTAAAAGTTCTGATCGGTGTGGCAATCAGCGCAACCTATATCGGACAAGCCCTGGTCATGGCCAAAGCTGTTTCTGTGGTATTCGTCGGAGGAAGTGTCGCCGACATCTCCAGGTATCTGGTCATTGCCCTGATGGCCGTTTTTTTGAGGGGATACTTGACCAGGGTGATGGAGAGCTACAGTAAAGTTATGGCGGCCAAGGTAAAAAACAAAATTCGCCTGACGATTTTTGACAAGATCCTGCGCCTGGGACCCAGCTATCTTAACAATAAGAGAAGCGGACGGGTTCAGTCCCTGGTTTTAGACGGTATTGAATCTCTGGAGCCTTTTCTGGTCTATTATGTTCCTCAGATTATCACCATTTCCATAACCGGTCTAGCTATCGGAATTTATCTGACGCTGCTGGATTGGGTGACGGGAGCCATCATAATCGTTGCTATGCTGCTGTGTGTGATTGTCCCCTACTTGACCGTACCTCTGGTTAGCCGAAGCATTGTTACTTATTGGAGTTCTTACGCTATGCTCAACGCCCAGTATGTGGATGCCATGCAGGGGATGACCACCTTGCAAGCCTTCAAAGCCAGCCGAGTCAAAGGGGTGGAGCTGGCAGACAATGCCTTGGCCTTTTACCGGCAGGCCATTCGCAATACGACCTTTTCCCTCATCGATTCCGGTCTGATGATGATTCTGACTTCTATAGCAGCTAGTATCACCGTAGCCATTGCCGCTTTCCGAACGGATATAGGAATTATTCCAATCATAGCGGTCTCCGCTTTCTTGTTTCTTGCCGTGGAATGCGCCCGGCCCATGGCGGATCTGAATAATTATTGGCATAACAGTTTTTTGGGCTTATCCGTGGCCAAGGAACTTTTTGAGATTGTCGATAAAAACTTGGAGATTATTGAAAAGGAAGAACCCGATCGAACTTCTTTGGATCTAGGGCTTCCTTCTGTACACTTCAGCGAGGTGATCTTTGCCTATCATGGGGGAGGAAAACCTGCCATCAACAATGTGACCCTGGACATCAAAGCCGGTGAGACCGTAGCACTCGTCGGAAGATCCGGTTCGGGCAAATCGACCATCGTCAACCTTTTGCTCCGCTTTTATGACCCCTCCCAAGGGAAAATTCTGATCAACGGTGTGGATATTAAAGACTACTCCATCGAGTATTTGCAAAGCAAAATTGCCGTGGTCTTTCAGGATACCTATCTTTTTCAGGGTACTATTGCTGAAAATTTACGCATGGCCCGGCCCGACGCCGATGACAACACAGTGATGGCTGCCGCAAAATCTGCCGGGGCCCATGACTTTATCATGGCTCTGTCCGATGGGTATCAGACTATCATCGGAGAGCGGGGTGCAACTCTCTCCGGAGGGGAGAAGCAGCGTCTGGCCATTGCCCGTGCTATTCTGAAAGATGCCCCGCTGCTGATTCTGGATGAAGCTACTTCTAACGTGGATGCCAAAAGCGAAGCCTTGATCCAAAAAACCCTGGAATCCCTCACTCGGAACCGTACGACCATCATCATTGCCCACCGGCTCTCCACCATTCAACATGCCGATAAGATTTATGTTCTGGATGAAAGCAATCTGGCAGAAACAGGAACCCACCACGAATTACTGCAATTGAAGGGTGTCTATGCTGATTTGGTAGATGCGCAGAGAAGAGGGGATGGCCATGAATAATTCAATACAGAGTCAAGGGGACCGTGTAAAAAACACCTTTTTGCTTATAGTCTCTATGAAGCCTTACTCCTTAGAGATGGTCCTCACCATCCTCACCGCCTTTCTTAAACATATTTCCACCATTGGTGCCGCAGCCCTTGCCTCCTACATGGTGGGCGTGGCCATGATGGGGCAGTTGAAAGCAGAGTTCGGAACACTTTTTGCATATTTATGCCTGTGCATCCTTTTGCGGGCCCTGATGTTTTACGGAGAAATGTGGTTTGGCCATGATGTGGCCTACCGTGTCTTAAAGGATTTCCGAATTAAACTCTACGCAAAAATCGATAAAATATCACCCTCTTTTCAATTAAATAAACACTCCGGCCAAATTGGCTCAACCCTAATGAGTGATGTGGAGTTACTGGAGTGGTTCCTGGCCCATACCTTTGGCACCTTCCTAGTGGCCTCGGGTGTCACAGTGCTGATCCTCTTTTTTCTGGCCCAGATCCACATCATCTTAGCTGTATTGATGCTCCTATTCGCTGTCTTGACCAGCTGGACCCCGTTTATACTGCAAAAACGCGCGGATAATCAGGGCTCGGAGGTGCGGGAAAGGTTGGCGGAAGCTAATGCGGTGACGATTGAAGGGGTTCAGGGTTTGAGAGAACTTTTGTCTCTGAATTATTTGGAACGCTACAAATTAAAAAACAAAGCCTATATGCAAAGGCTCTATGATGCTCAATTACAGTATGGCAAGCGCCTAGGTACAGAAAGCATGTTGATGCAGATCTTTATCGGCGTGTTTACCGTCATAGTCATGGGAGTGACCGCCAGCTTTGTGGCCCAGGGGACTATAGAATTTACGATTTATCCCATGGTGCTCATCTTGTCTGCCTTGCTGTTCAGCCCCATTATCGAAGTGTGCGGTGCGGCCCGTAATCTAGGTTTGGTGTTTGCCGCCGCTAATCGTATCCAAAGGGTGCTGAATACTGAACCCGGCGTCCAAGACCATGGTCAAGCCATTGATATTGATAAGCTTCCCTATAATGTCAGCTTTGAAAACGTCTCCTTCCGTTATCGTGAGGATTTAGAGGAAGTACTGCACAGCGTAAGCTTTGAAGTAGAGCAAGGCGAAACCGTTGTCTTGGTGGGTCCCTCGGGAGCGGGAAAAACCACCTGTGTCAATTTGTTGCTGCGCTATTGGGATGTGCTTGATGGAGCAATAAAAATCGGCGGTCGAGATATCCGGGAAATGTCCTTGGATAATCTCCGTGATCTTACTTCCGCAGTTTTGCAGGACGTCTATTTGTTCAATGTCTCGATCCGGGAGAATATCCGGCTGGGGATGCCGGGCGCCAGTGATGATCAAGTGAAAGAAGCGGCCAAAGCAGCTTATGCCCATGACTTTATCATGGGGCTGCCACAGGGCTATGATACGGTAACCGGCGAGCGGGGCTTTCAGCTTTCCGGCGGACAGCGGCAGCGCATAGCCATCTCTCGGGCAATTCTGAAGAACTCACCCATCTTGATTCTGGACGAAGCTGTTTCCAGCTTGGATACGGAAAACGAACAGTATATTCAAAAAGCCCTGAAGGAACAGTCGAAAAACCGGACGACGTTGGTGGTGGCCCACCGCTTGTCCACCATTATGGCAGCGGACAAACTCGTGGTTATTAATAAAGGCCGGGTAATGCAGGTGGGAACTCATGCGGCTTTAATCAAAGAAGAGGGCTTCTATAAAAATCTTGTGGCTGCTCAATTTGGGAAATGAAGATAATATCCAAAAGCCTATTGACTAAGATTGAAACTATATGATATACCTACTTGTAAGGAAAGCCCTGAAACAAAGGGCAGGTTTCCTAGCTATAGATTAATTTTGGGATGGACCCAAAAAAGCAGCTGTTTCAAGCGCTTTTTTGGGTTTTTTGTTTTCTTTCCGAGAGATTTCAGAGCCGTTTTCAGCAGATTTCGTATGTTGAATTTCCTAGGCAGAGTTCGGCATACTTTTTGGCACTTCTCCTTCTACTTTTTGCTACCAATATCGCTATGGGTGTTGGTGGCACCTTTTTGAAAGCAAGATTCGAAAGGTTAAGGATGGTGAAGTGAATTCTGTGCTGAAAATCCTCAGGCAATTCTTTGTAAAAAGAAATGGGTAGCGGGCTGTGATTCGATGGTATGTCCGAAGAAGTGAGGTTGGAAACAAGATGAAAGCAAATACGGTTCTGATCACGGGTGCTTCCAGAGGAATTGGCAAGGCTACTGCGGAAGCGTTCGCCCAACAAGGATATCAGGTGCTGATCAACTTCAACAAGTCAGAGCAGGAGGCGGTTGCTTTATATGACAGCTTCAAGAAAAAAGAATGCTCTGTTAAGCTATTTAAGGCAGATGTCTCAAAAAGAAATGAAGTTGAAGCAATGATAAACTTTTGTGTCAATGAATTCGGAAGGATAGATGTCCTTGTCAATAATGCCGGTATAAGTCAGGAAAAATTATTCGTTGATATAACAGATGAAGACTGGGATCAAATGATAACGATTGATTTGAAAAGTGTTTTTCTCTGTTCGCAAGAAGTTTTAAGATATATGATCTCTCAAAAGAAAGGGAAAATTATTAATATCTCTTCCATATGGGGAATGGTTGGAGCTTCTTGTGAAGTCCATTATTCTACAGCCAAAGCAGGTGTCATTGGGTTAACAAAGGCATTGGCTAAAGAACTGGGGCCTTCGAATATTCAGGTCAATTGTATTGCTCCGGGTATCATTCAAACAGATATGCTTTCTTCATATAACCAGGAACAGATAAATATGTTTAGCGAAAATACTCCCTTAATGAGATTAGGAAGTCCCTGGGATATCGCTATGTGTACTATTTTCTTAGCATCTCATCAAGCGGATTTTATTACCGGTCAAATCATTAGTCCAAACGGTGGTTTTGTTATTTAGATTGAGCCTGTTTTTAAATATGAAGGGTCCTAAATCCGAGGAGGAAAAACAGTGATATTAACACGTGATTACATAACCGGTAATCTCAGTGAAGGGGTTATTACAGCTGATCTTTCCTCTTGGGAAGAGTATGCTGATTTGGTAACAGGGAGACTATTGAACACAGCTAACTATATCTGGCGGGGCCAGAGATCTCCTGAATGGTTGCTGGAATCAACTTTGGATAGATTGCTGAAAAAGTACGATAAAATGGATAGCTTAAGGCAGCTTAAAAGCTTCAGGTATGGGATCAAGGGCAGGCGGGAATTGAATGCGGAAAAAACCCAAGCGGATGATGACTGGTGGGCCTCAGGTCTGCATTACAGCCTTGTCACACCTCTTTTAGAATGGACAACCTCGCCCTTTATCGCTGCCTATTTTGCTTTTCGTGAGAAGGGTGATGGACAAGATCGAAGGGCTATCTATTCCTTTGCTCAAAGAGCAGTCATTATTAAAAACAAAGAGTTAAAGATGAAGAATCCTAACGCCAATGAAGATGATTTATGCGTTAAATACCTAAAACCTTTGAGGGAAAATAACTCCAGGTTGGCTAACCGGAGCAGTTTGTTTACAAAGTCTCCGATAGGGGTAGACCTTGAGCAGTGGGTAAGGGGAAATTTTGGCGGCAGCAAAGCCAAAATAGTTTTAGTAAAGTTGACGCTGCCTAACAATCAAAGAACCAGCATTTTAAAAGCTATTCACAAAATGAACCTGCATGAACTGAAATTTCATACAGATCTCCGAAAGCAAAAGAACACTGATTAACAAGGCAATGAAGTATTTGCGAAGACTATGGAGGTTTGACTTTTTTAGTCATGTTTTTCTAAGTCTTTTTACCTATAGGATAAAAGGGTAAGGAAGTGTAAATTAATGATTAGGGTTGCAATTTTTAGTTGCCCAAAAGTAACCAATAAAATGGGATGCTCCAGTTCTGATTGCCTAGATGAACTTAGAAATAGACAAGGATCATATACGACATACGATAGCTCGGAAAACCTTGAGTTGATAGGAATGATCAATTGTCCGGGATGTCCTGCCGAAATTGATTCTCAAAGGATAATTAATCAAATTCAATATCTTTCAAAGTTTAAAGTAAACAAGATTCATTTCACTAATTGCATGAGTTTATATTGCGCTTTCAGATACAACTATCAAGTTCTAATTGAAGGTAGGTTTCCAAATATTGAAATTGTACAGGGTAAGTATGAAACAGTAGCGCTTTCCTGTAGTTCTAAGCCATTAGCCTCTGGTATGATGTAGTAAAATTTGATATAGTATATCGCCTATGTTTATGATTCGGGCGGAAAAGCTAATGAACGATCGTAACTGGGAATTTGGCTGCAGATTAAAAAAGATAATATCTCCAAATCTATTGACTAAGTAAGAAACTATAGGATATACCTACTTGTAAGGAAAACCCCGAAACAAAGGGCAGGTTCCCAAGCTATAGATTAATTTTGGGATGGACCAAAAAAAGCAGCTGTTTACAGCACTTTTTTTGGTTTTTTTGTTTTTATTTCCCCAGGGATATTTCAAATCTGATTTCAGTAGATTCCGTATGTTGAATTTCCTAGTCAGAGTTCGGCATACTTTTCATTTCTTCTTCTACTTTTTGCTACCAATATCGCTATGGGTGTTTGCTCAAATGTATCAGCGGCATTTTTCAAGGGCAAGGGGATATTCTTCTGGATGGAAAAAATCTAAAAACCCTGAAAGCACAGGACATAGCTAATCAGATCAGCTACCTCTCCCAAGAAGGGTGCGGTAAGCCGGTGTTGAGTGTTTTTGAGGTGGTTCTACTGGGGAAAGTTCATTCTCTGTCCCTGAAGGTTAAGGATGCCGAAGTGAATTCTGTGCTGAAAATCCTTAGGCAATTAGGCATAGAAGACTTAGCTTCCAGAAATATTGGCGAGTTGGAATGGATATATCGCAAGCCCTAACCGTCTTGCCTTTAAACCTAAAGCTTATATTAATCCCTCAGCCTGCAAGAAGGGTTGTAATACCGCCCGGTTGCAGGCCACTCTTCTCTCGAGGGAGATATACTCAAGCAGGGGCAGCTTTGTCTTGCATTCTAATAACTTTTGGTTGCAGAGATCATAAAAGGGACATCAGACATCAAATACTCTTCAAAAAGACCAGGAAGCATGACCCGGCATAATGTCAGGCTAAGACTTCCATGGTCCTTATTTATGAAAAATTTTGTTATACTATAGCCAAAATGATGCACCTGATGTCTTGGGTGCTTAAATGCCTTTAGTATTCTACATGACCCCTGCGGTTGTTTCCGCAGACACATTTCTGAAGCTCAGAGAATCGAGTCGCGGCTGGGTGATCATGGTAAAACCCACGCGACGTTCGAACTCGGTTCTGGACGAACTCAATAAACTAAATGCTGAACAAGACACAAAAGCCCTTGATGAAACGATAGTTTACGCATTTGATTTGGTGTGGCACAGCGGAGGCTGCCCGAAGTTCGAATATGAGGAGCAGATCTGGCAAGAAGACCAACCCCTGGAAGAGGCAATCAAAGAATATACCCTCCGCATTTCTTCTACCCATGAGCTTTCGGACAGTGACAGGGAAAGAATCAGAAAGTATCTCGAAAGTATTGCCGTCGACGGGATCGTCCATGAGATCACCAAGACCACTATTGTGGCTATGTATTGGCAGG
>JGI2924J29684_1078174_pt1 | contig 34590 bp, 34 predicted proteins | sample BenlonsequencITS_FD_29684 | JGI IMG/M metagenome (IMG submission 29684)
GATCGAGATCGGTCACGGCGACGTCCTCGTCAGCGCGATCACGAGCTGTACGAACACCTCGAACCCGTCGGTGATGGTCGCCGCTGGGCTCCTCGCGCGCAACGCGGCCGAAGCCGGACTCGAAGTCCCCGACTACGTCAAGACGAGCCTTGCACCCGGCAGCCGCGTCGTCACGGAGTATCTCGAACAGGCCGACCTGCTCGACGATCTCGAAGAACTGGGCTACCACGTCGTCGGCTACGGCTGTACGACCTGCATCGGCAACGCGGGTCCCCTCGCGGAGCCGATCGAGGCGGCGATCGACGAACACGACCTCTGGACGACGAGCGTCCTCTCGGGTAACCGCAACTTCGAGGCGCGCATCCACCCGAAGATCCGCGCGAACTACCTGGCCAGCCCGCCGCTGGTCGTCGCCTACGGCCTCGCCGGGAAGATGGACATCGACCTGGAGGAAGAGCCGATCGGCACGAACGACGCGGGCGAAGAGATCTATCTGGAGGACGTCTGGCCGGACCCGGAAGAGGTTCGCCAGACCATCCACGAGAGCGTCTCGCCGGAGCTCTTCGAGGAGAAGTACGCGAGCGTGTTCGAGGGTGACGACCGCTGGGAGTCGCTCGACGCGCCGACCGGCGACGTCTACGACTGGGATCCCGAGTCGACGTACATCCGCGAGCCGCCGTTCTTCAAGGACTTCCCGCTCGAGAAACCCGGCGTCTCGAACGTCGAGGACGCCCGCACGCTGCTCACGCTCGGTGACACCGTCACGACCGACCACATCAGCCCCGCCGGGCCGTTCGGCGAGGACCTGCCCGCTGGCCAGTGGCTGAAAGAGCGCGGCGTCGAACCCTACGAGTTCAACACCTACGGCTCCCGACGCGGGAACCACGAGGTTATGATGCGTGGGACGTTCGCGAACGTCCGCATCGAGAACCAGCTGCTGGACGGCAAAGAGGGCGGCTACACCGTGCATCACCCGACGGGTGAGGAGACGACCGTCTTCGAGGCCTCCGAGCGCTATCGCGAGGACGACACCCCGTTGGTCGTCACCGCCGGCATCGAGTTCGGGACCGGCTCCAGCCGCGACTGGGCGGCGAAGGGGACGGACCTGCTCGGCGTCCGCGCCACCATCGCGAAGAGCTACGAGCGCATCTACCGCGACAACCTCATCGGCATGGGCGTCCTGCCGCTGCAGTTCGACGACGGCGAGGGCTGGGAGGAACTCGGCCTCGATGGCACGGAGTCCTTCACGATCGAAGGACTCGAAGACGGCCTCGAACCGAGCGAACGACTCACCGTCACCGCCGAATCCGAAGACGGCGACACCACGACCTTCGACGTCACGGCTCAGGTCGCGACGCCGTCCGCCGTCGACTACGTCGAACACGGCGGCGTCCTCCACATGGTGCTTCGCCAGCTCCTGACCGAGGAACTCGACGCCTGAACGGGACCGTCCCATCCCGACCGTCTAGCGCGACTCCCCGATCTCGTTTTTCGACGGTTCGCCGTCGCTGTCGACGGATCTACACCGGCAGTAGTGAGCGATGATCGCCGGTAGCCTCGTCGCACGTCGTGGCGATTTCGCACCTCCCTGTTTCGCCGCGGGGTTGGAGCCGATTCGTCTAGCTGAGACGCGCGTCGATGTGGAACGGGGAGCGCTGCCATTTTCCCGCCTGACGCCCAAGCCGACTGTATGCGCGTGGCGATCCTCGGCTGTGGGTACGTTGGACTCGAACTCGGGCGACAGCTGACCGAGGCGGGGCACGATGTCGTCGGCGTTCGACGGAGCGAGGCCGGCATCGCGGCGATCGAGGACGCCGGATTCGACGCCGTGCGGGCCGATGTGACCGACGCCAGTTCGCTGTCCGCAGTCCCGGACGTCGACGCGGTCGTCTTCGCCGCGAGCAGCGGTGGCGGAGACGCCGAGCAGGCACGGGCCGTGTACGTCGACGGGCTCCGGACCGTAATCGATCACTTCGGCGGGCGAGCGTCGGTTCCCGATCGACTGGTCTACACCTCTTCGACCGGCGTCCACGGCGACCACGACGGTGACTGGGTCGACTCGACGACGCCTGTCGAGCCAGCGACGCCCAAGGCGGCCGTACTGGCCGAGGCCGAACGGGTCGCACTCGACGCGCCGCGAACGTACGGTATGGATGGGACCGTCGCCAGACTGGCCGGCCTGTACGGCCCCGATCGCTACCGACTGTCGCGATATCTGGACGGGCCGGTGACCGAGGGGTACCTGAACCTGCTTCACCGCGACGACGCGGCGGGAGCGATTCGGTGGCTCCTGACTGCCGACGCGTGTCGCGAGCAGGTGGTCCAGCTCGTCGACGACGAGCCCGTCTCAAAGTGGGCATTCGCCGACTGGCTCGCCGACCAGTGCGGTCGGGACCCGCCGCCCAAGCGCACGACTGCGGAACGCCTCGCCGACGACGACCTGTCCGAGCGGGCTCGCCGGCGGCTCCTGACGAGCAAACGGTGTGCCAACGACCGACTCGTCACCACGGGGTACGAATTCACCTATCCGACGTATCGCGACGGCTACCGAGCGGCGATCGAATCGCGGCTGGCGTGAGCGGGCCAGCTGTCGGCTGTGTCCCCATCCCGACCCGCTACATTGCGGTGAAACCGTCTTGTAGGGCATCTGTGGGCCAATTTCTCCTCTCCGCCCATGAGGGGAACTTTCATGGTGGCCGACTTGGAGACTGACGTATGATCGATCGGTTCACCGCGGGACCCGTCGGTGATCCGTCTGGTGGGGTGGCCACGGTGGGTGGCCTGGAGGTGGAGACGATAACCGCCACGGATCCGCTCGTCGTCTCGGCGGTCGTCCTCGTGATCGTCCTCCTCGCTGCGGGGCTCTGGGTTCTCTACCGGTGGCTCAACAGACCGCCCGGTGACAGACTTCGCCGACTGCTCGCCACGGAGGACGAGGTCGCCATCCTGATGCATCCGAACCCGGATCCGGACGCGATGGCCTGTGCGATGGGTGTCGCGCGGCTGGCGGAGACGGTCGGCACGGAGTATTCCATGCAGTATCCGGGTCAGATTCGCCATCAGGAGAACCGGGCGTTCAGGACGCTGCTGGAACTCGAACTGGAACAGATCGAAGCGGCGTCCGAACTCGCGTCCGATGCCATCGTCCTCGTCGACCACAACACGGCCCGCGGCTTTACCGGTGCACAGAAGATCGAACCCATCGCCGTCGTCGACCACCATCCCGGAAACGGTGCTGGGACGCAGTTTACCGACGTTCGGCCCGGATACGGCGCCGCCTCGACGATCATCGTCGAGTACCTGACCGAGATCGGCGCGACGCTCGAAGCCGAAGCCGAGGACGAGTCGTCGGGGCCGCTCATCTCCGAATCGCTCGCGACCGGCCTGCTCTACGGCATCCAGTCCGACACGAACCACCTGACGAAAGGCTGTACGAAAGCGGAGTTCGACGCCAGCGCGACGCTCTTTCCGGGCATCGACGAGGACCTGCTCGATCGGATCGCCAACCCGCAGGTCGCCGACGAGGTCCTCGAGATCAAGGCGGACGCGATCAGAAATCGTCACGTCGAGGGCTCGTTCGCGATCTGTGACGTCGGCGAGATCGACATCGTCGACGCGATTCCGCAGGCCGCAGACGAGCTCATGCACCTCGAAGGGGTGACAGCCGTGGTCGTCTTTGGCGAACACGACGGGACATTGCATCTCTCCGGCCGGTCGCGCGACGATCGCGTTCACATGGGTGAGACGCTCAGACACGTCGTCAGCGACATCCCCATGGCCTCGGCGGGTGGACACGCACGTATGGGCGGCGGCGAAATATCGATCGACCACATGGCCGGTCTCGGCCCGTCAGACGGCGTCAGTAAAGCGGAGTTCGGCGAACGGCTCTTTACGGCCCTCTCCGGCGAACGGTGAGAAGTGGCGCTGTGGACCTAGCGAATCTCCTTCCACTCGGATCCACACTCCGGACACGTTCTGATGGTGGTGATCGTGTCCGGGTCGTTCTCCGTCTTCAGCGTCTTCTCACAGGTCGCACACGTGACCCGTTCGTAGGTGTCCTTGACGAGTTCCCCCTCCCGGAGTGCCTTTCGGATGGATTTCATGTCTCGGTCATACGAACGTGGGGGAGAAAAAGACCCGGGTCGGTGGACAGACATTTCGGTTCGAAATCTTTGAATCGGAGCCGTCCCTCGATTCGACCGTGTTCTCAGCCAACGGCCGGTCGATCGGGGCCAGAACGGGCGTCTTCGGGTCGCTCTGCGTACTGGTTTTCCTCGTCAATTTCGCCCGGGTGGTGTACGCGCCCCTGCTCGAACCGTTCCGGGCGGCCTTCGGCGTCAGCGAGGCGGCCGTCGGGTTACTCGCGACGCTGGTCTGGATCGGGAGCGCGGCACCGCGATTCCCGACCGGGTATCTGCTGACCAGGTACCCACGCCACCGGATCGTCCTCGGCTCGGGACTCGTCCTCGCGGGCGCGTCCGCAATCGCTGCGGCGGCCCCATCGTTTGCGACCCTCGCGGCAGCCACAGTGCTGGTCGGGGTCGGCAGCGGGGTCTACTTCGTCGCCGCGAGCCCACTCATCGGCCAGCTCTACCCGGGGCAGGTCGGCCGGGCGATCGGCATCCACGGGACCGCGAGCCAGGTGGCCGCCGTCGTGGCGCCCGGCTTCGTCGGCGTCGCCCTCGCCGTTCGGTTCTGGCCCTTCGCCGCCTGGCGGGGGATATTCGTCCTCCTTTCGCTCGCCGCGCTGGGGTCGGCCATCCTGTTCTGGCTCGCCGCCCGTCGCTCGACGATTACGGGCCCGCAGGAACTGGACCTCGACATGCGCGTGGCGCTCGTCGCACACTGGCGACTCATCCTCTCTGGGATCGCGGTCGTCGGACTCGCCGGCCTCGTCTGGAACGGCGTCTTCAACTTCTACGTCACGTACCTGATCGAGGCGAAGGGGCTCTCCAGCGGGAACGCACGAACCGCGTTGACCGTGGTCTTCGCGGCCGGTGTCCCCGCGTTCTGGGCCGCAGGTGTCCTGGCTGATCGGCTTCGGTTCGTGCCGCTCATGCTCGCTATCCTGGCAGTCTTCGTCGGATCGATGCTCTCGCTCGTCGCCGTCCAGTCGTTCGTCCCGGTGCTGTTGGTCTCTGCGATCCTCGGGTTCGTCATCCACTCACTGTTTCCGGCCACCGACACGTACATCCTGGCGTCACTCCCCGACGAGCACAGCGGCAGCGGCTACGCCGTCTTCAGCGGCGCGATGATGCCGATCCAGGCGATCGGCAGTGTCGTCGTCGGCGTTCTCGTCGACAGCGGCCTCTCGTACGACGCCGTCTTCACAGCGCTCTCACTGGGCGTTGCCGTTCTCACGGCTGGTCTCTTCGGTCTGGCACTGCTCGGGCGCGTCCCGTCAGGAACGAACGTGTGAGACTGGGGATGGGTCGGGGGATGGCTCGAGTCTGGAGTACCTGGCGAGTCGTGAACTCATCGTCGAATCGACCCTGAGCCGTGGCTGTTTTCACGGACGGCGCCAAGACACGAGCGATGGAGTACGTCCAGGAACGGATTACGACCCTGCACGATTTCGGTCGGGGCGGGCTCCCCGACGTCGACAGGGCCCTCGAAGAAACCGCCGTCGTCGTTCCGATGACGGCTCGCGAACACGCGAGCCTGGCCGCAGAACGCGTCCTCTCGGAACTCGAACGGCTCGACCCGGCAGCCGTGTTCGTTCCCGTCAGGGCGCCGGCCCAGCGAATCGAGGCGGTCCGGACCTGGCTCGAATCGTTCGACCTCTCGCTGTCCGTCATGTGGTGTAACGCGCCGGCCGTCGAACGAACGCTCGAATCGGCCGGCCTCGACGGCGGCTCCGGCAAGGGCCACGACGTCTGGCTCGCTCTCGGGCCGGCCGCCGCCCGTGGCGAAACCGTGGTGGTGCACGACGCCGACGCCAGTAGTTTCGACGGCGACCACGTGGCGCGGCTGCTCGCCCCCATTATGCTGGAACACTCCTTCGTCAAGGGGTACTACGCGCGCGTCGAGAACGATCGACTGTACGGCCGACTCGTTCGGCTGTTCTACGAACCGCTCGTGCGCTCGCTCGCGGATCGCCACGACGCGCCGATCGTCTCGTACCTCTCCTCGTTTCGGTACGCGCTCGCTGGCGAGTTCGCGATGACCGCCGACCTGGCGACGCAAGTCCGCGCGCCTCGATCGTGGGGGCTCGAAGTCGGGGTCCTCGGTGACGCGTTCGAACAGGCCGGGTTCGAGGGTTCGGCACAGGTCGACCTCGGCCACCACGAGCACGACCATCGGGCGGTCGCCGGCGAGACCGGCCTCGAGGGGATGAGCCGACGCGTCGGGGAGACCCTGTTTCACGTCCTCGCCGACCACGGTGTCCGGCCGACCTACGACGAACTGACGGATGCGTACAGGGCGGTCGGTCGGACGCTCGTCTCGCAGTACCGCGCGGACGCCCTGTTCAATGGCCTCGAGTACGACGCCGCCGACGAGAGTGCGCAAGTGGACCGGTACGCGACGGCGATCGAAGCCCCCGGTCCGGACCGTCGCCTCCCATCCTGGTCGAGCGTCGATCTCTCCCCCGACGACGTTCTGCGGGCGGCGACCGAGTGGGAGCAGTGATCGATTGGAACCAGTGAGCGTGGGGTGATGACGGCTCGGTTACCGGTCACATTCACGGCTCGGTCATCGATCTCCCTCGCAGGTCGGTCACCGGTCCTGGCGCGCGAACGAGTCAGAAAGCGCTAACTGTCCGCCGTGACTCCCACCGGTATGGACCCGACGGCGGACGAGCTAGCAGGGATCGTCGATCTCTTCGGCGCGGTCACCGACGACGAACTCGGGCGGGCGCTCGACGAACTCGCCGCCCGAACCGGCGAGTCGGCGCTCGCCGACGACGCGGCGGCCGCGGCGATCGAGACTGCGCTCGAGTCGTTCACGTTGCTCGCGTACGAGGTCGACGGCGCACCTGGGTACGCGGTCGGCCCGACGGCCTTTCCGGAACTGCCGGCCCACGCGGAGGACCTCCCACACATCCTCGACGTGACACACCGTTCGCCCGACGCAGCCGAACTCGGTCGCGTGGCCGGCGAGCGATTCGCCGACGAGGTCGCCGACGCGATCGCGGCGGACGATACCGAGCGGGCGCGCGAGCTCCTCGACCTGAGTTACGACGTCGAGGCGTGGGCACCGGTCGAGCTGGCGGACGAACGAGCCCGGCTCGACGAGCTCACGTCCTGAGCGATGGACGGGTTCGACATCGAACCGATCGCTCGCCACTCGCCCACGTCGATCGACGACCAGCCGAGCGACGCCGCCGTCCTCGTTCCGATCATCGATCGACCCGACGGGCCAGCCCTGTTGTTCACCAAGCGCGCGGAGCACCTCGGCGAGCACCCCGGACAGATGAGCTTCCCCGGCGGTGGCGTGGAACCGGAAGACGACACGCTCCGGGACACCGCGCTCCGGGAAGCCCACGAGGAGATCGGCCTCGATCCGGCGGCGCCGACGGTGATCGGCCGCCTCGACGACATCAGCACCATCACCGGCTACGCGGTGACGCCGTTCGTCGCACGCGTTCCGGACAGGGAATACGAGCCGGACGACGGCGAGGTCGCCGAGATCGTCGTCATCTCGCTGTCCGAACTGCTCGACCCGGCCACGTACACGACCGAGGTACACGACCACCCGATCGAGGGACCGACGATCATCCACTACTTCCACGTCGGCGAGTACACGGTCTGGGGCGCAACCGCGCGCATCCTCGTCCAGTTTCTGGATCTCGGGACCGACTTTCAGCCCACCACCGACGTCGATCGCGTCGATGAGTAGCTCGTCGTTCGAGCGCACTCGTACTGGGCTGGTAGCGGCCATACCGGAACCCAACTGCAGCCGCGGCCGGGACCGAGGCGCCTCCCTGTGTGGACGGTCCCCACGAGAGGGGGTCGAACGTCACCCTTTTGTACGGCGGCGGACTTGCCTGTACTACATGGTCTCACAGACGATGGATCGAGTTCCGCGCCGATTCTAGTACTGCCGTCGTCTCGACCGGTGATCGACGATGTTGACCGAAAATACCACACACGGTACCGACAGGTGCGTCGAACGAATCGGACTCGACGGGCTCGCACTCAAGCCCACGGAGACGGCGATCGAAGCGCTCGAGTCCGTCCCGGTGGAGACGCTGACGATCGATTACGAAGGCACCGAGTCGCTCCCGTCGGCCGAGGTCCTGGCTCGACTCGGATCGAACACTGACGTTCGCGTGACGACGCCGGTGCGAGCCGACGGGTTCGACCCGCTGGGTGACGATTCGCTGGCGACGGCGCTCCCGGACGAGGTCGGCCGCGTGCTGGTCGCCGGTCATCCGGCGTACCTCTCGGCCGAGGAGCGCCGACGGGCCGTCGCACCGCGCCTCGGGGCGGCACTCGAGACCGATCCCGACGCCTGGGTCGGCTCCGAGAGCATCGAACGGATCGCCATGGCGACCGGTGCCGGGCAGTTCGACCTCCTCACGGCCACCACCGAACGCGAAGTGCGGGCGCTTCGGGCGGCCGGATTCGACGGCGACGTCGCCGTCTACGCGCCGACGGTCCTCTCCGACGACGAGGATATCCTGCTGGACGCCGTCGGCGACTACGTCTCGCGCCGGCCGGCGGTCGCGAACGCGCTGCCGGCGGACGCGCCGACCGACGCGGCTGCGACCGGCCAGGCCAGGGAAACGCTGCTCGCCGGTATCGACGATTTCGCCCTGGCGGGCACCGTGACAGCCGTCAGTGAGCGCATCGACCGACTGCGGTCGATCGGCGTCACGACGGTCGTGGCCTACCCGGCTCGCGGTCTCGACACCCTTCTCGAATCCTGAATCGCGTTCGGTCCGCGTTTCGACGCTGATCGAGCTCCATCGAGACGCGAATCGAACCGGTTCGGCCGGCGCGGGGTCCCGGATTCTCGCTGGCAACCACCCACACGTAAGTGGGTGCCGAACTCACTCCGAGGCATGCCAACACTCGCGACGAAGTCGAGTCCCGATTCGGCCGAGGCGATCGAACGGGCGGAGGTGGCAGTCCTCCCGACCGGGAGTACGGAACAGCACGGTCCGGCGCTCCCGCTGGGGATGGATCACTACGCAGCCCGGGCGTTCGCTCAGGAAGCGGCGACGGACGACGCCGTTCTCGCACTGCCGACGATTCCGGTCGGCGTCAGCCCACATCACATGCAGTTCGACGGTTCGCTCACCGTCTCCCCGGAGACGTTCGCGGCGTACGTTCGTGAGACGATCGAGAGTCTGGCGACGCACGGGCTCCGGAAGGTGATCGTGGTCAACGGGCACGGCGGCAACATCGACGCGCTCTCGCAGGTCGCCCGCGAGTTGCGAGCGAGCGAAACCGCCTACGCGCCGACGTGGAACTGGTGGGACGCGGTCGAGGACCTCGCCGACGACCTCTTCGACGAAGCCGGCGGGCACGCGGACGCGGCCGAATCGAGTCTCGTCTGGCACCTTCACGAGGAGTACGTGGATCCTGATGCACTCGAAGCGGCCGAGGCAGACGGCGCGGACGCCTGGGGCGAGCGGGTTCACGGCGCCAACGTCGGGTTCGACACCATCGACTTCACCGAGAGCGGCGCCGTGGGGAAGCCGACACAGGCCTCGCCCGAGAAGGGCGAACAGCTGTTCGACGAGGCCGCGACGGCGCTGTCGGCGCTGGCAGACTGGCTGGCCGAACGACCGATCGACGACTGCTGGCAGCGAGCGCACAAATGACGGCCGACACTCCTCCCGCCGAGGCGGAACTCGCCGTGGGTGCGGACGCGTTCGTCGACGAGGGCGCCGGCTGGACGATCGCCGTCGTCGGCGCGGGCGCGATCGGGGCGACCTGCGCCTACGACCTCGCCCGACGCGGCGCCGACGTGACGCTGTACGACCGTGGCTCGATAGCGAGCGGTTCGAGTGGCCGTGCGGCCGGGATCTGCTACGCCGCCTTCGCCGACGGGCTCGATGCGGAGATCGGTCGCGAGTCGATCGAACGATTCCGTCACCTGTCGGGCGACGAGACGTTCCCGTTCGTCGAGTGTCCGTACGTCTGGCTCGCCAGAGAGGGAGACGATCGGCGAGCCGCGGTGATCCGCGAGGACGTCGAACGCATGCAGGCACAGGACGTCGTTGCGGTCGCGATGGACGGCGACGCGCTGGGCGAGCGCTTCGAGACGCTTCGGACGGACGACGTCGCCGTCGCCGGCGTCGCGGGGGCAGCGGGTTACACGGATCCCGGCCGATACACGGCCTGTCTCGCGGCGGCCGCCGACGGGGCCGGGGCGACGCTTCGTCCCGAGACGCCCGTCTCGGTGTCGACGGACCCGGCGGTCGTCACGGAGTCGGCGTCGGGCACGACGACCGAGTACGACGCCGTCGTCGTCACGGCCGGCGCGCACTCGAAGGCGGTCCTCGCCGACGCCGGGATCGATATCGCGATGAAGCCCTATCGGGTGAAAGCGCTCGTCGCGGACGCCGCCTACCCGGAACCGATGTGTTTCGACGCGACCGAGGACTTCTACGTCAGGCCCCATCCCGAGGGGCTCCTGGCCGGGAACGGGACGGAACTCGTCGAAGCGGACCCGGACGACTGGGAACGGTCGGCGCCCGCCGACTTCGCGTCGTCGCTCGCCGACCGCGTCACTCACCGATTTCCGTCGCTCGAACCGGCGGTCGAACGTGCCTGGTCGGGGCTCTGTACGGCCACACCGGACCACGACCCGCTCGTCGGCGCGGTTGCCGACGGTCTGTACGTCGCGACCGGCTTCCAGGGCCACGGATTCATGCGCGCGCCCGAGATCGGGGACAGGCTGGCCGCACAGGTACTCGGGGAGGAGACGCTGGATGCATTCGACCCAACCCGATTCGACGGCACCGAGTCGTTCGAGATCAGTGCCGGTATGACGATCCCAGAATAGCAGGATTGCGGGCTGACGACTCGACACGTGGACTGGTGCCCGATCGCCGAATCGAAGTCAGTCGTCGATCGGAATCTCTTCGCCCGCGGCCTCGGCTGGTTCCGTCTCCGTCGCTTTGGGGAGTTCGATCTTCACCGTTCCAACGGGGCTGAGCCGTGCCGTTCCGGCCTCCGGATCCACGACGGCGTCGTCGGGAAGGGTGATCTCGGTCGAGAGTTCGACCGCCCGGCCGCGGTAGCTGGCCCCGGTCGACTCCTCGGTCGGACGCTCTCGCTCGACGGTGACCTGGACGTGTCCGTCGTAGTAGCGGATGTCGAGTCCGCCCGCGTCGGCGCCAGGTGTGTCGACGAGGAGGAGGTAACTTCGATCGTTCTCGAGGAGATCGGCGTCGAGCGATCGAACGTGCTGGACGGCGCTGGCGAGGCGACCAGTTCCTCGATATAGCTGGGTGGTGACCGAGGCGGGGAGCGTCCGCAGGTTCACGGGCACGCACCTCGTGGAGGGGCGGGGCGAGCAGGGACCGTGGTGGGTGGCGGAAAACGTGCCATCGTCTGTCACGAACGGCTACGCCGCCCCCAATTATATCTCTTGTGTTCGGACAAAATAATCGTCAGACGTTCGGGCCGTTGATCCCATCGACTGGGCCCGTGTAACGGCTCGGTGTCTTCGGATTCTGCGTAACGGAATGCACAAACGAGCGCGTGGTGGGTCCCCGACAACTGCGGGTTCGACTCACTCTAGAGTTCGATCTGTTCGAGCGACTCGGTTTCGCCACAGACTGGACAGGAGACCGTGGCTGGGTCGTGATCGTCCGGTCGATCGTAGGTGTAGTGGAGTTCGAACATGTCCAGAAAACACTCGTCGTTCGGACAGCGGACTTCGGCGGTTGATGGCATGTCACTCCCTTGGGACCGGTCGCCCTTAGCCACTGGGATGACGTCCACGGCTGTCCGGTTTCGGTGATCGTGGAGGGCAGCGTGGTTGCGGTCGGTGAGATGTGAACGTGATGGGTACGTAACGGTGCCCGTACTGGACATCAGTACCACGCCAGGGCCCGGCGACGGTGCTGGTCAGACAGCGTTTTCCCGCTCGGGTCAGTACGAAGTGGCATGACCGACCCCGAGACGCTCTCCGTGACGCTCGTCGATGGCTACGTCGACGAACCGGCTCACTTCGGGGTACCGCCGTATATTTCGACGTATCCGCGATACACGGCCGGTGCGCTCGTCGACGCCGGTGTGCCGGCCGAGGGGATCACGTATCACACGATCGACGGGCTTCGAGACGAGCCGTCTCGCTGGCGTGACGTCGACGAAGCGGATCTGCTGATCTACCTGGGTGGGATCACCGTCCCCGGCAAGTACGTCGGGGGGACGCCAGCCGAACCCGACGAAGTGAAAGAACTCGCCTGGACGGCGAACGGAACGACGCTGATGGGCGGCCCCGTCAAGTTCGGCGTCGGCGACGCCAACGAGGGAGCGATCGAGACCGAACGGCAGGACCTCGACTTCGACTTCGTCGCGAAAGGCGACGTCGAGGCGGCCGCGTACGACCTCGTCGAGAACGAACTGGAGGGATTCGGCGATCGGATGCGCGACGTCTCGGAAGTGACGCGCTGGGCGCGCCAGGGTGCCTTCGTCGTCGAACAGCACCCGAACCATCCCGAGTACCTGATCTGCGAACTCGAGACCTCGCGCGGCTGTGCCTACCGCTGTTCGTTTTGCACGGAACCGCTGTACGGCGACCCGACGTTCCGGCCGCCGGAGACCGTCGTCGACGAAGTCGACGCGCTCTCGGCGTACGGCGTCTCCCACTTCCGCCTCGGACGACAGGCGGATATGCTCGCATACGGCGGCGACGGTGAGGCACCCAACCCCGACGCGCTGGAGGCCCTGTACGGCGGTATCCGTGAGGTCGCTCCCGACTTAGAGACGCTCCACCTCGATAACATCAATCCGGTGACGATCGCCCGCTGGCCCGAGGCCGCCCGCCGCAGCCTCGAGATCATCGCCCGGTACAACACGCCGGGGGATACGGCTGCGTTCGGTCTGGAATCGGCCGATCCGGTCGTTCAGGAGGCGAACAATCTGGCGGTTTCGACCGAGGAGTGTCTCGAGGCGGTTCGCATCGTCAACGAGGCCGGCGGCTGGCGACCCGGCGAGGATCCGGCGGAGGCCCCGACGTTCGGGGACGATGCGGCCAATCGCTTGCCGAAGTTGCTCCCCGGAATCAACCTCGTCCACGGGTTGCAGGGCGAACGCCCGGAGACCTACGAGCACAATCTCGACTTTCTCCACCGTGTCTACGACGAGGGACTGCTCCTGCGACGCGTGAACATCCGCCAGGTGATGGCGTTCGCCGGGACGGAGATGTCGGAGACGGGCGCGGACATCGCGATCGAGCACAAACAGCAGTTCAAACCGTACAAACGCCAGGTCCGCGAGGAGATCGACAACCCGATGCTACAGCGGCTGGCGCCCCCGGGAACCGTGCTCCCCGACGTCCATCTCGAGTACCACCAGGACGGCAAGACGTTCGGCCGCCAGCTCGGCACGTACCCGCTCCTGGTCGCGATCCCGGGCGAGCGATCGCTCGGACAGACGCTGGACGTCGCTATCGTCGACCACGGGTATCGCTCTGTGACCGGCGTCCCACATCCGCTCGATCTCAACGAGGCGTCGCTCGACGAACTCGAAGTGATCCCCGGAATCGGCCGTTCTCGGGCCGGTGACATCGTGGTCAACCGTCCGTACTCGTCGGTCGCCGACTTAGACGTCGGCGACGATCTCGACCTCTCCCCGTTCACTGTCGCCTCGCAGTGAGGCCGTTGGCGCCGGAGACTCCTCGGTTCACGGCCTGGGTTGCCGGTAGAACTATTAGGGTCGATCTGTACTGGCCACGTGAGGGTTTACCTGTGGAAATCTCTGAAAAGTTACTGTGTCTGTTCAGCACGGATATTTCCGAAGAGGACGACCGGTACGTCATCGAGGTACCGAAACACGAGATCGAGACCGGCGACGTCGATCCGGACTCGATCTATCGCGTCGCCCTGATCGCTCGCGAGTCGGCCGAGTCGACCGACTCGGTGAGTACGACACCGACGTCGAATCCCGGCGAACCCCGACCCCCGGTCGAGATCGGCGAGACGCGATACGTCGAAATCGAGGATATCGGCAAACAGGGCGACGGCATCGCTCGTGTCGAGCGCGGCTACGTCATCATCGTCCCCGGTGCCGACGTCGGCGAACGCGTCAAGGTCGAGGTGAGTGAGGTCAAGTCGAACTTCGCTGTCGGCGAGATCATCGAAGAGACGTTCTAATCTGTCGGTCCACACCGGTCGTTGCCACCAGATCGACGCCGCCGGGCGTGCTCCGGACGAGGGGGTGGATCGGGTGGCCGCGACGACAGCGCAGCAGTAGCTAGTCGAGATCTCTCTGTACTGGCCGTCCATCGGGCCGTTTTGCCCCTTCGGAGTCGTGGACGACAACCCCGTCGACCTTCTCTCGAGGTTCGTAGGTGTCCGTGACGGCGATGGCCTCTTCCAGTTCGGTGATCGCACGTTCTCGTAACGCTCGAGCCATCGATTCGGCCGCGTCCCGATCCATCGATCGACCGAGCCCCTCACACTCGTGGGCCCGGACGAGTCCTGCCTCGTCGACCGCGTCGCCGAGCGGTTGCGTCGTGCCGTCGAGCGCGATGCTGAACGGGTAGGTCTGACAGATGAGCGGGCGATCCTCGTGGATGGTACAGCCACCCTCGCCGCTTCCCCCGTCGTAAAACGCGCAGTCGCCGCAGGCGTCGGTCTGTAGTGCCCACTCGAACGTCTCGCCGCTCGTCGTTCCGTCGTCGTTCGTCTCGAGACCGAACGGCATCGGCCGGGCGACGTCACGCCAGTCGACAGGTCGGTCGCCACCGTCTGCATCCGCGAGGCTCTCGCGTATCGTTCTGACCTCGTCGGGGAAGACGGTGGCCGTGTGGGGCGACGTGTCGGCGTCCCCGCCTGCCGTGTCTCCACCGCAGTCGGTCTCCGAACGGCAGCAGGCGCCGCAGTGGGTGCACTCGAACCCGATCGACTGGACAGCGTCCGCGATCTCTGCGACGGAGAGTGACCGTGCGCGTTCGAGTGCATCTTCGAGCGAGGTTGATGCGGGCTCACCGTCGCTCGTGTCGTCCGGGTCGCTCACGACTGTACGTACGCCGCGATGGGCAAAAGTCCGCCGTTCACCGGTCCGTCAGCATCGCCGTCGATCCGTCCCACGACAGCTCGCCGTCCGCTGTGAGTTTCTCGAGGTGGGCGACGACGGTGGCACGTGCGAGGTCGCTGACGCCGGTCAGGTCCTTCTCGTAGGCGTTTTCGAGAATCTCCTCCGGTTTCCTCGCACCCTGCTCGACGGCGTCTTTGATCCGTCGTTCTCGCCGTTCCCGGTGGGTGACGAGCCGATCGATCGTCCCCTCTGGATCCTCGATCGGCGGCCCGTGGCCCGGCAGCAAGGTCGGTGGGTCGAGTGCGCGAAGCCGCTGTAGCGAGGCGAGATACGCTCGCATGTCCGCACCCTCGCCACCGACGACCACGCTGCCGTCACGAACGGCACAGTCGCCACAGCAGACCGGCCCGTCGTCGCCGACGACCAGCCCGACGTGATCCGGGGCGTGCCCTGGCAGCGCCACGATGCGTACGGTCCCGTCGCCCACCGTGAGACGATCGCCGTCGGTGAACGTGTCGTCGGGCGGGCGACCGGTGGCTCGCTCGAAGCGAGATTCGGCTCTATCGAGGGCCCAGCAGGTCACGGGTCGATCGATGTGTGTCGCGTAGTGGTCGACTGCGCCGACGTGGTCTGGGTGTGCGTGTGTCACGACGATGTGTTCGACCCCGCGTTCGCGAACCAGTTCGTCGAGCGTCTCACTGCTGTCGGCGGGATCGACCAGTATCGCCGGCTCCCGACCGAGAACGTACGCGTTCGTTCGACCGTCCGGAGCCCGTGTGTCCGTCGGGATCGCGCTGCGGACGACGTCCATATCTCGCCGTAGTCTCAGGGCGAGGAAGTGTCTATCGGCCCGGCGCGATGGTCCGGAAGTAGACGAGTTTTCTGGCGTCGTCGAAACTGTGTCGAGAGCCGACCAGTCCGACGTCCTCGAGGCGGTTCAGCGCGTACCGAACCGTCCGGTCGGGAAGCAACGTTTCCTCGACGAGTTCTCCCTGGGCGAGGGGTTCGTCGGTTTCGAGCACTTTCGCGACGAGCTTCGCACTCGGTGGAAGGTCACGCAATCGGTCGCGGTATTCGGTCGGGGTCAGTCCCTCGGTGGCCTGCGGGCGTTCACTCGGGGTACGAGTGCTCATGTCTGACAGCGCGCCGTCGGTGTTGGTAAAGGTTCTCCCTATTGAGGTCCATATTATTTATGCTGTTTAATGTATATTAGGTCGGTTAATCCAGGTGGTGAAATCCGGGGCAGTGCGACTGGTGGGTGCGGTGGTTGGCCGTGATAGGTGGAGGCGTGGAAGAGGAACGGATTCTCCGTGACAGGTGGTAGAGGGGGAGGCGGATCCCTGTGGAGTGTCGGATCAATTCACGTCGCCCGCCGGTCACTCGGGAGGGAGTCACCGACGGTGTCGGGCCGAGTCCAGTATTGTTTTATCCCCCGGGGAAGCTATCAGCCACTAGCGTGAAGGGACAGGAGTGGTACCAGGCCGACGACGTCGCCGCTGAGTACGACGATAAACGGTTCTCGAGAGGTGGACAGCTCATCGACTTCAGGGAAAAGGCCGCCGTGTTGGACGCGCTCTCCCCGCTCGAGGACAAACGTGTGCTGGAAATCGCCTGTGGGACCGGTCGGTTTACCGTGATGCTCGCCGATCGCGGCGCCGACGTCGTGGGACTCGATATTTCCGCCGCGATGCTCCAGCAAGGTCGGAAGAAGGCTCAGGCTGCGGGCGTCGCGGACAATCTGGAGTTCCTCCGTGGCGACGCCGGGCGACTGCCGTTCCCGGACGACCACTTCGATACCGTCGTCGCGATGCGGTTTTTCCACCTCGCGGACGATCCGCACGCGTTCTTACAGGAGATGCGACGGGTGAGTCGCGGCCAGATCGTCTTCGATACGTTCAACCGCTATTCGACCCGCAGCATCTACAACTGGGCGCTGCCGATGGGATCGCGCCTCTACTCCGCGCGGGAGGTACACGCGCTCCTCGAGGCGAACGACCTGTCGTTGTCCAACGTCTCGGACGATTTCCTCCTGCCGTACGGGCTGTATCGAATTACGCCGAACGTGCTCGCGTCGCCGCTACGGTCGCTGGATCGCCTCCTCGGCAACGCTCCCTTCGTCGATCGACTCTCGTCAGTCTCGTACTGGGATGCGACAGTGGACGAGCCTGTCGAGTAACCACCAGATTGGGGCCCTGACTGCGATCCGAGGCGGCGAATTTATACACCCCCGCCGTCAGATTGTTCGCTATGAAGCTCTCGGTCGTCCTCTCGACACTCAACAACCGGGAGCGACTCTGTGCGGCGCTCGACGAACTGGCGACCGTCCTTGGGGCTGACGACGAAGTGATCGTCGTCAACGGCCCCTCGACGGACGGGACGACCGGGACGATCCGGGCCCGCGACGACGTGGACGTGCTCGTCGAGATCTCGGAACGGAGCCAGAGTGTCTCTCGAAACGCCGGGCTCGATCACGTCCGTGGCGATGCAGTCGCCTTCCTCGACGATGCGTGTCTCGTGGAATCTGGCTGGCGCGACGGCATCGAGACGGCCCTCTCGGCAGGTGCCGACGTCGTCACTGGCCCCGTCACCGGAAACCCCGACCGGTCGGAGGTCATGGAGGTGTTCGTCGTCGCCGGTCGGGCCGTGACGCCGATTCCTGGCAACAACGTCGCGTTTTCTGGGCCCGTCCTCGACTGTCTCGACGGATTCGACGAGTATCTCGATCCCGGGAGTACGGTCGACTGTGCACACCGGCTTGCAGACGGTGACTTCGACGTCGTCTCGTCGGGGGACATGACGGTCCGGTGGGCCGGCGAATCGCCCGAAGGGGAAGCGGCGGAGTGGGGGAAACGATACCGGTCGATCGGCTATCGGCTGGCGAAAAATTACGGGATCCACCCAGCTATTCTGGCCCGGACTCTCGGCAGGGCGTTACTCGACGGGTTCGACGACGCCCGTTGTGTCCTCCGTGGTGAGACAGCACTCACGGGGTGGGTTAGAAACGGCGTCGACGTAACGTCGAACGCCCTCGTTGGGCTTCGAGACGGCCTCAAAGCGCGATACAGGGGCGATTCACCCCGGCGGAATCCCCGCGGCGTCTCGAGTCGCCAGGACCGGGCAGTCCAGGTGTACGACCGGCGGTGACGTGGGCGGATACTGGCACGCCGGAGGAATGTTCAGTGGCGAGCGGCCGGCACTCACTTCGTCTCGATCGACTGGCGGTTCCTCGACCGGCGTCACTCGCCAGTGAACTCCGGGTCGCGATCCTCGATGTGGGCAGCGACCCCTTCGGTGACGTCTCGCGTGTCCCTGAGCGTCTCCCCGAGTGAGCGTTCGTACGCGAGCCCACGCTCTAGCGGCATTTCTAACGCGGCAGCGAGCGCCTTCTTGGCGTTCTGGATCGCCAGTGGTGCCTTCTCGGCGATGTCGTCCGCGAGCGCTCTCGCGCAGTCGTCGACGGTGCCCGGGTCGCAGACCTCGTGGACGAGCCCGATCCGTTCGGCTTCGTCGGGATCGATGTAGTCGCCGGTCAGGACAAGTTCCGTCGCCTTCGAGAGCCCGATCAATCTCGGGAGGCGTTGCGTCCCACCACCCTGGGGAAACAGCCCCATATTCGTCTCCACGAGTCCGTACGTCGCGTCGCTCCCCAGCACACGGAGGTCACAGGCGAGCGTGAGTTCGAACGCGGTCGCCGGGGCAGCGCCCTTGATGCCCGCGACGACGGGCTGGCGGACGGATTCGACGAGCGAGAGCAACTGTGGGAACGCGTCGTCGCTGATCGGGTCCGACTCCGCACGCTGGCTGACCAGTTCGAGATCCATTCCGGCCGAGAAGACCGGTCCTTCTCCGAGGAGGGTGATGGCTCGGATGTCGTCGTCGGCGTCGAGTCGACGAAAGGCCTCGGTGAGGTCCTTGACGAGGTCTGTCGTCATCGCGTTTCGTTTCCCCGGGCGGGACAGGTAGACGTCCGCCCGGTGTCCGGCACGCTGGATCGCTGCGAGGCCACTTCCCACTGATCGCATACTCGGACGGTCTAACCCACCACTCTTAAATCTCCCCGACGGTCCATCGATTCCATCGCGGGACTGCCAGACCGGGCGGCCTCTCAGGGCTCGGTGAGAAGAAGCGTGTGATGTCCGTTTCAGGCTGGTTTCGCACCATCACGGGGACGTAGCCCAGCGTGGGGAACTCATTCGAGGGCTGTGATGACACGGACGGCGTTTTTCGAGAACGCCCGGGTGAGTTTATCGGCGGAGACGTCGAGCGTCAACAGTTCCATGACGGCCACGTTCGGGTGACTCGCTGGTGTACCGCTGCCGAAGAGGACACGGTCGGGGTGTTCTCTGAGCGCCCGTTCGAGTTGATCACGATAGCGCACGAGGCTCGTATCGACGTAACAGCCGTCGTAGGTGTCGAGGAGCTCGATCATCTCGTCCATGAGTCCTCGTTGTAACGGGTGACCACCGAAGTGACCGACGATGATCGGGAACGATCGGTCCAGAAGCGTCGTCGCGAGTTCGCTGGGGGGTGCGTCGATACCACCCGAGACGACGACCGGGAGGCCGACGTCTTCGAGCGTCGAGAGGACGGTCTCGTCGGGCACCCCGTCGATCGCGGGATCCAGCGTAAAGCCGTGGAATCGGTCGTCGTAGGCGTATTGCTCGACGTCTTCGGGGTCGACGTGATACTCCTTGCGGCGACTGATCGCGTTCGTGAGTCGACTCCTGGGGTCGTCACCGATCGACCGGTGGCCGTTGATCCGGGCGAACGCGACGAACGGGCGATCGACGCTCAATCGGGCGACACCATTGTTTGCCTGCAGGTAGCTCGCCTCCGGTCGTGGGGTCGGACTCACGATGGCGCGGACGATTCCCGCCTGATGCATCTCCCGTTCGAGTCGGTCCGGGGAGACCGGTCTCCCTCGATCGCGATAGGCAGACTCTCGCTCCGGAGTCAGTCTCGCGTTGACGTCGACCACTCGGAACCCGTGCTCCAGCTCCAGCATTCACCAGACCGTTTGGTCCCCCCACATATCGGACTACCGGCTGTCGTGAGTCAGTGAGTGAGAGAGTGTCTATGTGTGTCTGTGTGCGGTCCGCTCACGACTGATCGAGTAGGAGGGGATCGACCTGTCTCGTCCCCACTGAACGACCCATGTCGATCCTCCTCTGTCACTGTCTACCAATCGCAAGAGGGAGACGATTCCGAGGGAAACGCTTATATAGAAGTGCTGATGATACATTTAGTGAGGCATACACCATGGCACAACAGCAACGCATGGGTGGACAACCGATGTTCATCCTCAACGAGGACAGTCAGCGAACGGAGGGTCGCGACGCCCAGTCGTCGAACATCATGGCCGGGAAGGCGGTCGCCGAATCGGTCCGGACGACACTCGGCCCCCGCGGCATGGACAAGATGCTCGTCGACTCGGGTGGCGAGGTCGTCATCACGAACGACGGTGCGACGATTCTGGAGGAGATGGACATCGAACATCCCGCAGCCCAGATGATCGTCGAAGTCTCCGAGACCCAGGAAGCCGAGGTCGGTGACGGGACCACGACCGCGGCCGTCATCGCTGGCAATCTCCTCGCCGAGGCCGAAGACCTCCTCGAACAGGACGTCCACGCGACGACCATCGTCGAAGGCTACCACGAGGCCGCGCGCATCGCCCTCGACGCCATCGAGGATCAGGTACTCGACGTCGAGGTCGACGACGAACTGCTCGCCCAGGTCGGCAAGTCGAGCATGACGGGCAAAGGAACCGGCGGCCTCACCCCGGCCGAGCTCGCCGAGACCGTCGTCACCGCGATCGGTCACGTCGCCGACGACGATCGCGTTCGCCGCGACGACGTCTCCGTCTACACGCAGGTCGGCGCCTCTTCGAGTGCAACCGAACTGGTCGAGGGCATCGTTCTCGACGAGGAGCCGGCTAACGACGCTATGCCATCGACCGTCGAGGACGCCGACATCGCGATCCTCGACGTCGCGCTGGAGATTCAGACCGGCGAGATCGACGCGGAGTACGCGATCGACTCCATCGATCAGCTCAACGCGGCACTCGACGCCGAGGAGAGCGAACTGCGCGGCTACGCCGAGGAGATCGTCGACTCCGGCGTGGACGTCGTCTTCAATACGGACGACGTCGACGACCGCGTCGCCTCGTTCCTGGCGAACGAAGGCGTCCTCGTCTTCGAAGGCCTCGGGAACTCGGACGCGCGCAAGATCGCGTCGGCCACCGGCGCTCGTCGCGTCGGCGCGCTCGAGGACCTGGACGCCGAGGACTTCGGCCACGCCGACCGGATCCGGACGGACTCCTACGGCGACGACGACCTCGCCTTCGTCGAGGGCGGTGCTGCGGCCGAGGCCGTCACCGTCTTCGTGCGCGGCGGCACCGACCACATCGTCGACGAACTCGAACGCGCGGTCGGTGACGCCCTGGACGTCGTCGCGACCGCCCGCGAGTCCGGGGAGGTCGTCCCCGGCGCCGGCGCCAGCGAGATCGCCATCGCCGACCGCATCCGTTCCAAGGCGGCCGGCATCGAAGGCCGCAGTCAGCTCGCCGTCAACGCCTTCGCCGACGCCATCGACGTGATCCCGCGCACGCTCGCCTCGAACACCGGTCGCGATCCGATCGACACACTGGTCGATCTCCGCGCCGAACACGAGTCCGAGGGCCGCGCCGGCCTCGTCACCGACGGCGAGACGGTCACGATCGCCGACCCCGTCGAACACGGCGTCGTCGATCCCGCCGACGTCAAGCGCGAGGCGATCGAGAGCGCGGCCGAGGCCGCGACGATGATCGCGCGCATCGACGACGTCATCGCCGCCGAATAACGACTCCGAACGCCGCTCGTCGCTGCTCCGTCTCCAATATTTTTCTCCTCGTCGCGTTTGGGGTCTCGAGCACGGGGTCAGTCCCAGGTGAGGGTGACCGAGTCTCCCGCGGTCACGTCGAACGCGTCCTCGCCGCGCCCTCGATTGACGGCGAGTTCGACGAGGCCGTGACTGCCGGAGAGTACGACGGGATCGCCTGGATCGACGGCGTCGAAGGTTCGGCCGACAACGACTGTCGAATCGCCGACGTGAACCGCCTCACGCCCATCGAGCACCTCGCCGGGAACGTTCGTCACGCAGTTGCCGAACTCGTCGACGATCAGGACCGCACCGCGGGCTCGGGTGGACTCGACCTGTGGCTCGGGGAGCTGGTACGCCACCGGATCGTCGATCGGCGTGAGTCCGTCGATCGCGGCGAGGTCGTTCCAGTCGTGGTCGTGTACCGTTGCAGCCATCGGCGCGAAGACGTCTCGACCGTGAAACGTGTGTTCCTCGGCGTCCGCGTCGTCGATCGCGAACCACTCGACGGACTCGCTTCCGGCGAGTCGACGGGCGATAGGATCGAGGATTCCGTTGTCGGGTCCGACGAGGACGTGTTCGCCGGCGGCACAGACGAGTGCCCGTCGATCCGTCCGTACCCCGGGATCGACGACGATGACGTGGACTGCAGGCGGAAAGGACGGGAGAATCTCCCGCAGCCAGAAGGCGCCGGCGCGAACGTCCTGCCTGGGAAGGTCGTGTGTGACGTCCACGACGCGTGCGTCGCTCTGACTGTAGATGACCCCGGCCATCGCGGCCGGGTACAGCGAGCCGCAGTCTGAAGCGAGTGTGATCATACGACGAGGAAGTATCCGTGTCCGCTTGAGACTGTGGTCGTGCTCGGGTCCTTCCGCAGTCGCCTCACTGGTGGCTCACTCGCGAAGCAGTTCGCGTGCGTTGTGGCGCCAGGTGCGTACGTGCAACACGTCGAGGTCGAGAACAGCGGCGACTTCGCCAGCGTGGATCGTTGCCAGCCGTTCGGCCGAGACGATCCCGGCTTCGGCGAGCTGCTCGGCGTTGGAGTCACCGACCCCAGTCACGGTGGTCACCGGTGTGGGCCGAGGATACGGCCGTTCGTCGGGCGTTTCGGTCGTGGTCGGGATCGATCGCTCGCCCGCGTGTTCGAACCCCTGCCAGTCCTCGTCCGCGCTGGCGGCGATCCAGGCTCGCTCTGCGTCGCCCAGTCCGGAGACGGCCTCCGATCGATCGTCGAGGTCTCCCTCGGTCTGAAACGACCAGGGCAGGGAGAAGGTGCGTCGCAGGGCCTCTGCCGCCGAATCCTCTAGTCCGCCATCGAGGAGCTGCCGGTAGGAGTACTCCTTCTCCGCGACACCCGCCGGATCGATCCCGACGGACTCGAGATCGGCTGGCTCGACGCCTGCGTCCTCGAGGCGGGCCCGCTCGTCGGCCTCGAGTGGTCGGACGCTCGGTGTCTCGACGACGTCGTTTTCGCTCGCCATACAGGTTGTCTGACCCTGACGGTCGGTCACCTAAAACGTTACTCTCCCGGCGCCCCTTGAACGAGCAGCTGATCGACAGCCACTGGTTCAGGCTGTCGTTGAACGGCGCAATCGGGTGCCGCATCGGCCACTCTCCGGTACGCGATCCAGCAGGTTCTACATCATCGCCAACCGACGACCACGTCGGATCGTCACCGTAATGAGATTGTCGCTGGAACGTCGAGGTATGATTCGAGACGAGCTCGACCGGATCGGCGTCGTCGGTGCAGGAACGATGGGCAGCGGCATCGCCCAGGTGGCGGCGACCGGCGGCTACGACGTCGTGATGCGAGATATCGAACGCGAGTACGTCGACAACGGGTTCGAGACGATCGAGGACAGTCTCGGTCGCCTCGCCGAGCGGGACGCGCTCCCGGACGATCCACAGACGATTCGCGACCGGATCGAGGGAACGACGGACCTGGCGGACCTGGCCGATTGTGACGTCGTCATCGAGGCCGCCCTCGAGAAACTCGACGTCAAGCGAGACATTTTCGCCGACCTCGAAGCGGCCTGTGACGACGACGTCGTGCTCGCGACGAACACGAGCACGCTGTCGATCACGTCGATCGCCGGCGACCTCGATCGTCCGGAGCGCGTCGTCGGCCTGCACTTCATGAACCCCGTCCCGATCATGGAGGGTGTGGAGGTCGTGGTCGGCGAGAAGACCGTCGACGACGCCGTCGAACTGGCACACGACCTGGCCGCGGACCTGGGAAAGACGACCTGGGAGTCCGACGACAAACCGGGCTTCGTCACGAACCGCATCCTCATGCCGTGGATCAACGAGGGCATCCGCGCCTTCGACGAGGGCGTCGCTTCGAAGGAGGACATCGACGCCGGCATGGAACTGGGCACGAACGTTCCGATGGGCCCGCTCACCCTCGCCGATCACATCGGTCTCGACATCTGTCTCCACGCGTCGGAGACGCTGCACGAGGAACTCGGCGACCGGTACAAGCCGGCGTACCTCCTGAAGCGCAAGGTCGAGGCCGGCGATCTCGGGAAGAAGACGGGCGAAGGGTTCTACGTGTACGACTGATACGTCTCACGAAGGGGCCGGCGCTTCGCGATCGGTGTCTTTCGTCCGTCGGTGCGTGTCGTCCCTCGTTACATTCTCACGCCGCGCGTGAACAGGTCGTCACGACTTACCGATGAAGGGGTTCCGACGCCATCGTCTGGCGCAGTTCGTCGAGTTCCCCTCGAGAAACGCCAGAATCGAACCGCTGGATCACGGCGTAGACTTCTTCGCGAGGTAGTTTGACGTCCCCCGTTCGAACGACGTCTTCCGACCGCTGGCGCAGTTCTCGGAGGGTCCCGACCGCGAGCAGATACGGAATCGCCCAGGCGGAGAGGGTGTTTCCGTGGTGCTCGGGGACGATCTCGAGGTAGCGGTGCGCGCCGTCGAGATAGTGCTCAGCCCGGTCGACGACGCGACGGACGACCGTGGTCACACCCTGGTGGTTGTCGGTGTCGGTGACGGCGTCGGACGCGACTGCCTCCTCGGCGAGCCATTCGGCCGGGAGATAGACGTTGTTTTCCTCGTGATAGTCCGACTGGACGTCTTTCGCGATATTGACGAGCTGTAGCAGCAGGGCGAACGATCGCGCGTTGTCCCTGAGTTCCGCGGCGCGTTCGGAGGGGATGTCACGGACGAGGAGTTCCGTGATGAGCGTCCCGACGGTGCCGGCGGCGTACCAGCAATATTCTTCGAGTTCGTCTATCGTCTGGAGACGAAGCCCACCCTCGTCGGCGTAGCGCTCGGTGAACATCGCCATGCCGCCGACGAGTTCCCGGATCGGGTCGCGCATGAGCTCGCGGGGTTCGTCGTCGAGGGTCTCGAACGCTCGAAGAACTCGCGAGGTCTCTGCGACGACCGTCCAGTCGGCGGATCGCTCGTCCGGCTCCGGGAGCCACGGGCTGACCGCGTCCACGAACTGGTCGACGGTGTACTCGTCGGTCGGATCCAGCAGTCTATCGTACTCGGTGAGGAGGTCGGACTGGGCGGCCGGGGGAACGTGGCCGGCATCTTCGATCGTATCGGCAATCCGACAGAGGAGGTAGCCGACGCAGATCTGGCGTGCCATCGGCTCCTCGAGGCGGTCGATAGTGATCGAGAAGGTCCTCGAGACGCCGTGGACCGCGTCGAAACACCAGTCGAGATCGGACGACAGTGCTGGTGAAGGGGAACCGGAACTCATCTGGTTGCTGGACGTACGGGCCTGGGTGGGAAAAACCTCCGGGGCGAGCCACGGCGTAGACGATCCGGTTACTGACAACGGTGCGGGTAAAGCGGTCCTCACCAGTGTCGAGCGCGGCCCGATTGATAACTGTAAAGGAGAGCGGCCCGCTACCGGGCGTATGGATTTCACGCTCTCACCGGAGCAACGCCAGATCCGTGACATGGTCGCGGAGTTCGTCGACGAGGAGGTCGTCCCGCGTGCAGCTGAGATCGACCACGAGGACGCGTTCCCCGACGATCTCGTCACCGAGATGGGCGAGCTCGGATTGATGGGGATGCCGTTCCCCGAGGAGTACGGTGGCGCCGGACTCGACTACCACTCCTACGCGATCGGGCTCGAGGAGATCTCTCGTGGCTCCGGTGGACTCGGGACCATCGTCGCCGCACACACCTCGCTCGCGGGGAACATGCTCTACGAGTTCGGGGACGAGTCCCAGAAAGAACAGTACCTGACGCCGCTTGCGGAGGGCCAGGACGTCGGTGCGTTCGCGCTGTCCGAACCCGGAGCGGGAAGCGACGTCCCCGCGATGGAGACCACCGCGGAGCCGGTCGGCGACGGTGCAGACGACGCCGATGCTGAGCCCGATGCGTACCGCTTGAACGGCGGCAAGCTCTGGATCTCGAACGGATCCGAGTCGGAGACGGTCACGGTCTTCGCGAAGACCGACCCGGACGCGGGCAACAAAGGCATCTCGTCGTTCGTCGTCCGCCCGTCTGAAGACGACGGCTTCTACGTGGAGGGAACGGAGGACAAACTCGGCGACAAGGGCTGTCCGACCGCCGAACTCAGGTTCGACGACCTGGAGATTCCCGCCGACCGACGCCTCGGCGACGAGGGTGACGGGTTCGTACAGGCACTCAAGACACTGAACGGCGGCCGCATCACGATCGCCGCTCGCGGGGTCGGCATCGCCCGGGCGGCGTTCGAGGAGGCTCGCGATTATGCATCCGACCGCGAACAGTTCGGCCAGCCGATCGGGGAGTTCCAGGCGATCAAGCACAAACTCGCCGACATGGACACGAAGATTCAGGCCGCGAAACTCCTGATGCACAAGGCGGCGGACAACAAGATCCGTGGTGAAGACTACATCAAGGAGGCCGCCCAGGCGAAACTCTACGCCAGCGAGGTCTCGCGAGAGGTGGCCAACGAGGGCATCCAGATCCACGGCGGCTACGGCTACACGAAGGACTTCCCCGCCGAACGCTTCTACCGCGACGCGAAACTCAACGAGATCTACGAAGGAACGAGCGAAGTCCTGCGGAACACGATCGGCGATCGACTGCTCGAGTGACCTGCTCGACAGGCCCAACTGGATCGACCGACAATTTGTGTGTGTGATCCCGCTTGATCTCAGTTCTCCGATCGAAGCTCGGAAACTGTCTGTGGTTATGGATGCTGTTCGTGTCAACGAACGGGGTTGAGTCTGGACTGGGACGGACCGTAACACTCGCCGAGACGCGTCCGTAGCGACTGACATTCTCGCTGCAGTGACGAACAGGGTCTCGGATCGATTCACCAAGACTCATTATACAGGCTGGATAAGTATTCGCTAATGAGCGAACAGTACGACGTAATCGTGGCGGGCGCTGGGCCCGCAGGCGCCCAGTGTGCCCGCGACCTGGCGACACGGGGGTACGACGTGGTCGTCCTCGAGACGGAGAGCGAGGACGCCTTCCCCACGACCAGTAACAAGTCGACGGCCGGGACGTTCCCGTCGATGATCACCTCGTTCGGCGTCCCCGACGACGTCGTGATGAACTTCACCGACAAGGTCGTTCTCGAGTCGCCGAACAATCACTACACGCGGCACCATCCGGGTGCGGTGCTCGAATTCGCCGACTTCAAGCAGTGGCTCGTCGAGGATGGACGCGAAGCGGGCGCCGAGTACCGATTCGACGCACGCGTTACCGGCCCCGTGATGGAGAACGGCCAGATCGCGGGCGTCGAGTACAACGGCTCCGAGGAAGTCCGCGCCGAGATCACGATCGACGCGACGGGACCCAGCGCGCCGCTCGCGAAAGCGCTGAACGTGAGCGAACTCGAACGCGAAAACCACGCCATCGGCATCGAGTACGAACTCACCGGCGTCGACCTGAATCACGCCGACTACGGTGACCTCACCGACGCGATGATGCTCCGGCTCGATCACGACCTCGCCCCCGGCGGTTACTCCTGGATCTTCCACACGGGCGAGGACGAGGCCAAGGTCGGTCTCTGCTACATCCAGAACGACAGTCACCGCCAGAACGCCCGCGAGAACTTCTCCGTCGACGACTATATGGAGTACTGGCTGGACCGAGATCCCCGGTTCGCGGACGCCGAGCGCAAGGAAGGCGTCCAGCACCGCGGTTCCGCGCACATCCAGATGCCCGGCGACCTCTCGACGGATCGCTTCATGGCGATCGGCGACACGGTCCCGTCCATCGATCCGATCTGGGGGGAGGGTATCCACAAGGGCATGAAGTCGGCACGCGCGGCCGCCATCACCGTCGAGGCCGCCCTCGACAAGGGGATGACCGACACGAGCGCCGAGCAGATGAGTATCTACGATCGGCTCTGGCATCGTGACGTCGCACCCAACCAGCGCCGACGCCTCCTGATGACCGAACTGCTCTATCTGGCCGACAACGACCGATACGATCGGTTCATGGAGGACCTCCACGGGATGGACGAGGCGACGATGCGCAAGTTGAACAACGGGAATCCGCTCGCGGTCGCGGACCTGCTTCACTTCGACGACAGAGCGCTGCTCACCGAATTCATCCGGGACAAAGTCGCCATCGACTTCGACGGCTTCCTTCCGAAACCGTTCAACAAGCGCCGGAGTAACGCGTCGGCGGCCTTCGAGTTCGACTGACGCGTCGATCTACCGACCCGCGTTCTTCGAGTGGTTCGTTCTGTCGCTCCCGGTGAGAAAGCACTATGCGTCGGTCACGCCGTCTGTTCCGTGAGCCACGAGACGTGTTCGTCGAGTCGCTCCTGGCCGGCGTCGGTGAGTGCGTACACGTCGTGGAGGCCGTCCGTCCGCTTTTCGACGAATCCGGCATCGACCAGCGCGGAGAGCGAACCGTAGAAGCCGCTGGGGTCGATCCGCTGCCCGTAGTGCGATTCGAGTGCGGATTTCACCTGTTGGCCGCGCCGTCCCTCGGAGCCGGCGAGCAGGTAACAGATGTCGCGCCGCCGGCCGCTCTGGAGCCACCTGGACATACTGGACTCTCACGCGAGCGTCGTGTCGGTTGTTTCGGTTTCGGCCGGTCGCAGCTACCCGCGCGATCGAGCGGCTGTTGGCTATCGACAGGTTCCCGTATCTCGGCGAGTGAAGAGAGCGTATGACCGATGACGCGGTCACGATACGGGAACACGGGATCGTCGCGACGTACCACGAGACCGACGCCGAGCGGATCCTCACGTTCGAGGCCGAATCGGGCGACGGGACGGCGGCCATCGCCCAGAACATCGACGGGTACGCGATGTTGAAGGTCCGCACGGCATCCGACGGTGACGAACTCGAACGCTATTACGGGTTCGACATGGCGCTCGATCACGTCGGAGAGCGCCTCGCTGTCGCGCCAACTGCGCTTCCGGTTCCGGAGCAAGCGAGCGATATGGGGATGTAGATACCCCGGAAGGCGCCTCCACCCGCGAGGCGTTCTCTCTCTCTCTCTCTCTCTCTCTCTCTCTCTCTCTCCGGTCGAGACCCCGCCACGAAAGCGGGACCCCTAAGTAACGCCGGCCGAAGTACTCCGTACGAACCGTGACTTCAGCCCGTTTCCCGTCGCCGATCGAGAGCACCTCGCGATTTACGGGGCTCCTCGCGGCGACGGCCCTTGGCGTCTATCTACTGATTCTCGTTGGGGCGACGACGTCAATCACCGAGGCCGCTGCCTCGTGTTCGACCTGGCCCGGGTGTGGCCAGCCAGTCGATCCGATTACCGAGACCGAACTGGCGATCGCCCTGGGACACCGGATCGCCGCACTTGTCGTCGCCGGCCTCGTTCTCGTCTCGACGGCGGTCGCCTGGCTCGGCGACAGCTCCCGACGTGTTCGCTACACACTCTCGTTCGGGCTCGTCCTCTACGGCGTTCAGATCGCCGTCGGAGCCGTGACGGCGACGATGGGGCCGGACGCGATCGTTCCCGGACTCCACCTCGGGCTCGGCGTGGTCGTCTTCGGTGCCGTCGTCCTCGCACTCGCCTGGGACCTGGAACTGACCACGGGAACGGCGGAGTCGATCGATCGGTCTGTCGCCACGACACCTGCCGAACCCGTCGTCGACGCCACGGAGACGGCCGGACGAACGCTCCCCGAGAGCCGCCTCGGACGCGTTCGCCTCCTCGCGAAAGCCTACCTCTCGATGACCAAACCACGATTGATGTGGCTCCTCTGTCTCGTCGCCGCGGCCGGGATGGCACTCGCTGCCGGCCCCGCCCTCGACGCGGGGACCGTCGTGGCGACACTCTCCGGCGGGGTGCTCGCGATCGGGGCGTCGGGCACGTTCAATCACGTCCTCGAACGAGACGTCGATCGGCGCATGAATCGGACGTCGGATCGACCCCTGGCGCTGGATCTCGTCCCTGTCAGAAACGCCATCCTGTTCGGCTTCCTCCTCGCGGGCGCCTCGCTCTCGATCTTTCTCACCGTCAACGTCCTGGCGGCCGCACTCGGACTGCTCGCGATCGCATTCTACAGCGTCGTTTACACGCTGGTGTTGAAACCCAACACGGTCCAGAATACGGTTATCGGTGGCTTCGCCGGTGCGCTCCCGGCGCTCATCGGCTGGGCGGCCGTCACGAACGAGATCGGTGTGCCCGCTCTCGCGCTCGCAGGACTCATCTTCCTCTGGACGCCGGCGCACTTCTACAACCTGGCGCTGGCCTACCGTGACGACTACGAGCGCGGCGGTTTCCCGATGCTGTCGGTCGTTCGCGGTGAAACTGTCACGCGAAAACACATCGTCTACTACCTCGGAGCGACCCTCGTCGGCGCCGCCGGCCTCGCCTGGGTCACCGACCTCGGTGCCATCTACGCGGGAGCCGTCGCCGTCTTCGGGGCGATCTTCCTCTGGGCGGCCGTGGAACTACACTTCACCCAGACCGAACGCGCGGCGATGCGCACCTTCCACGCCTCGAACGCCTTCCTCGGCGCCGTCCTCGTCTCGATTCTCGTCGACGCGATGCTCGTCCTGTGACCGGTGACGATCGACGTTCGAAGAGAGTGGCGAAGAAAACTTCTAGCGGCTGTTTACTGCCGAGTTTCGGCGATCCGGTCGAAGTCGTCGTCGGTGAGCTCGACGTCCACGGCACCGACGTTTTCCTCGAGTTGTTCGGGCGTCCGCGCGCCGACGATCGGCACGCAGGTGAATCGATCCTGGTCCATCAGCCAGCGCAGCGAGACCTGCGCGGGCGTCGCGTCGCGTTCGTCGGCGACGGCCTCGACCGCGTCGAGGACGTTCCAGGCGGTGTCGGTCGCGTAGTACTCGCCGAATCGATCCTCGAGCGTCGCGCGCGAGCCGTCCGGGGCTTCGACGGAGCCGTCGTCGGCGCGGTCGTACTTCCCGGTGAGGAAGCCGCCGGCCAGTGGCGAGTAGGGGCAGACGGCGAGGTCCTGATCGGCACAGAGATCGAGGTAGTCACCGACCTGGTCGTAGTGGGCGGCGTTGACCATCGGCTGAGTGACGTCGAAGCGCTCCAGTCCCTCGACGTCGCTGGTCCACAGCGCCTTGGTCAACTTCCAGGCGGCCATCGACGAGGCGCCGAGGTAGTTGACTTTCCCCTCCCGGACGAGTTCCGTCAGCGTCTGCATGGTCTCGCGGATGGGTGTCTCGTCGTCCCAGCGGTGGATGTAGTAGAGGTCGAGGTAGTCCGTTCCGAGGCGATCGAGCGTCCCCTCGATCTGACGGCGAATGTGCTTGCGTCCGAGCCCGGAGTCGTTCGGACCGGGTTCGCCCCAGCCGTCGAACGGGAAGTAGACCTTCGAGGCGAGGACGAAGTCCTCACGGTCTCTGCCCTCCAGCCACTCGCCGATCCACTCCTCGCTCGTCCCGTCGGGATCGCCATAGACGTTCGCCGTGTCGATGAAGTTGATGCCGTGATCGGCGACGGCGTCGAGGAGGTCGTGGGCTTCCTCCTTCGTGGTTTCGACCTCGTCACCGTGGCGTTTGCCGAAGCGCCAGGTGCCGAAGCAGAGTCGCGATACCGTCGTGCCGGTGTTGCCGAGCGTGACGTACTCCATAGGCGGATGGGTGTTTCACCGGCACCGAAAAAACCCCTCGGGTGGCGGAGAGCGCCTCGGATCGCCGCGTGCGTCTCGGGAGGTGATGCGACGCGTTCCCATGCGTCACTCTCCCCAGTCGAGTCGGGCGCCGGATTCGACGTCTCGTTCGGTCGTCCAGTCGAGGGGCACTTCCAGGACGTACTGGCCCCGGCCAGGATAGCGCTGTTTCTCCCCGTCTTCGCCGGGTCCGGGTGCCTGTGCGTGGTGAATTTGCGTGATCGTTCCCGACGCGTCGGCGTAGACGATGTCGATCCCGAAGTCCATCTCACGCATGACGAAGGTTCGGTCGGCGACGCGGTCGAAGATGAAGAGCATCCCGTGATCGTCGGGGAGGAACTCGGTGTCGCTCAGTCCCAGCTGCCGCAACTCGTCCGTGTCGGCGATCGCGGCCGTGACGGCTCCCAGTCGCTCCCCGTTCGGCGTCGAGACGGTCACCTCCGTCGTCTCGTACCCCGGGAAAATCGGTCGCTCGTCGGACGCTGGCGCGGTCTCGTTCGTCGATTCGTTCGGCGGCTGGGGCCCGCCGCCGGTACACCCGCTCAATCCGACGGCCGTAGCCGTCGTCCCGACGGTCGCGAGGTAGTTGCGTCGGGTTTGTACGGGTTCGTCACGCCCCATGCGGTTGGTCTACACCACTCCACGTAATAAACGCCGGCGACGCCCCACCCGCTGTGGCACGGTCGGTGCTTCGTCGCAGATACGGAGCTGGTCGCTTGCCGCCGTCCTGACTCTCGTCGGGTGTCGGCCTCAGGCCAGTTCCGGTGCCAGTTCGTCTTCGAAAAACTCGAAGAAGGAAGCCTGGTCGGGACCGATCTGGTGGAAGTAGACGTGGTCGAAGCCCGCGTCGACGGCGGTCTCGAACGAGTCGATCCAGGGTTTCGGATCGGGATCGGTGAGCGTCGACGACTCGGCGATGTCGTCGCGTTCCACCATGGTCGCGGCCTGTTCGAAGTGTTTCGGCGTGGGGAGTTCCTGGCCCAGCTCGCCCGGGAGCGAGCCGTTCGGCCAGGTCTCGTAGATCGTGTCGACGGCCGCGGACTCGTTCTCTGCGTAGCAGCCGTGGAGCTGGGTGATCGTCGGGCCGCTCCCGCCGGCGGCTTCGAACGCGTCGACGACGTCCCCCTTCGGGCCCGAGCACCAGAGCCCGTCGCCGTGGTCGGCCGCCCACTGGGCCGCTTTCGGGCCGAACGCACTCACGACGGTGGGTGGTTGCTCGTCCGGGCAGGTGAACAGTTTCGCGTTCTCGACCGTGTAGTGTTCGCCGCGATGACTCGTGTTCTCGCCGGTCCAGAGCGACCGCATTACGTCGAGCGCTTCCGCTAACTTCTCGAGTCGGACCTCATGCTCTGGCCAGCGTTCGCCGGTCACGTGTTCGTTCAGGTTCTCTCCCGTCCCGACGCCGAACGTGAACCGATCGCCAAGGAGGACGGCGACGGTCGCGACGGCGTGGGCGACGTTCACCGGGTGGATGCGCATCGTCGGGCAGGTGACGCCGACGCCGACGTCGATTTCGTCAGTTGCAGCGGCGATGCCACCGAGGGTCGTCCAGACGAACGGTGACTCGCCCTGGGCGGTCACCCACGGGTGGATGTGATCGGAGATCGAGACGAAGTCGAACCCAGCGTCCTCCGCGCGCCTGGCCTGTTCGATCAACGCGTCCGGTCCGTGCTCCTCGCTGGATAGGGTGTAACCGACGTTCGTCATGGTGACAGCGTCGACCACGGGCCGACGCATATCGGTTGGGCCTGCCATGGGGGATAGGTCCGATCAGGACTGGCCGTCACTCCCTCGATCGAGTCCCGGAATCGAACGCCTTACCCCGGCCGGTTGCGTACCCCGGCGCATGAATCCGGTCGTCGTGGCCGACGACGTGGCCAAGCGGTACGGCGAGACGGTCGCCCTGGACGGCGCGTCGCTCTCGATCGACGCGGGCGAGGTGTTCGCGCTTATCGGGCCGAACGGCGCCGGCAAGACGACACTCGTTCGAGCGCTCACCGGGACCGTCTCCCCGGACTCGGGCTCGGTCTCCGTACTCGGGGCGTCGCCTACCGACGTCGACGCAAGCCGCCTCGGCGTGCTCCCACAGTCCTTCTCACCGCCCGACCGCCTGAGCGCGCGCGAACTACTCGCCTACTACGCGTCGCTGTATCCGGAGTCGCGCGATCCCGACACCGTACTGGCCGAGGTCGGACTCGCGGACTCGGCGGAGACGTGGTACGAGAACCTCTCCGGCGGCCAGCAGCGCCGTGCGTGCGTCGGGAGCACGCTGCTCAACGACCCCGATGTGCTCGTGCTCGACGAACCGACGACGGGGATCGACCCCGCCGGTCGGCGGACGATTCACCGGTTGATCGAGGACCTCGCGGCGGCTGGCACGACCGTCCTCCTCACGACCCACGACATGGCCGAGGCCGAACGACTGGCCGATCGCGTCGGCCTGCTCGCCGACGGCAGCGTCCTCGACGTCGGTTCGCCAGCCGCGCTCGTCGACCGTCACGCCGGATCGGACCGGCTCGTCGTCGACCTGGCCGAGAC
>JGI2924J29684_1078173_pt1 | contig 34563 bp, 32 predicted proteins | sample BenlonsequencITS_FD_29684 | JGI IMG/M metagenome (IMG submission 29684)
CTTGGACAGCCAGAAGAACAGCTCTACCGTCCGGATGGGACCCCAGCCACGTTTCAATGTTGACACCGAGGACGTCCTCGGCAAACTGCTCACAGACGTGAGACTGCCTGTACAGCACGCAAAACGCCGCGGCCCACTCGCGTGTCGACTCGACTGTCACGTTAGATCGCGTGTCCTCGCGGTAGAGATCGATGACCGACCGCGCGTCTTGGCGCTGCCGAGCAGCGTTCTCAGCCATCGGACTGGTCCTCCGTGGCGGCTTATGGCAGGTCGAGAACAGGCCGCGAACCCCTCCCGCTTGCTCAACCACAGGGTCTCAGTGAGGGCCGGATCCCCGAGGCTGCCGTCGGCCTCGAGGGGTCGTCCCACGTCGATGGCCGTGGCTGCCGTCGCGACGGGAACCCCCCATGCTCGAGCGCGTCGCTGCGGGCGAGGTCGTGCTCGCAGTAGCTCACCCCGGAGGGCCGCTCCGTGAGCCCCTCGAGGACGGCCGCGATGGGGGCGCCGAGTGCGGCGACCGCGGCCACCACGACGAGCTGGTCGCAGGCGGTCGGGCCGAGCTCGAGGACGACGCGCGGATCTCTGCCGGCGTTGGAGCCGGAGACGCGTCAGTCGTCGACGACGCGTTCGGCGGCCTCGGCGTGGCGGATGACGTGGGTCTCGTGGCGGAACCCGTCGGACACCCACCCGACCGACGGCAGCCCCGCCGTGCAGCGCCTGCTGTTCGCGTGTGGTGTCGGCGTCCTTGCGCTTTTGCGGGTGGCGTAGAGCGATTCCCGTGGAGCTGTGTGCATCCCTAGTTCGGCGAACCAACCGCTACGGCGAGGTGCTCGTTTACCGCTACCGTCTCTCCCCCGATTTGAGGTATCCCTGTTCGTTCCTCCCGAAGTGTCGTCGCGGGAACGAGCCCTCGGAACCTGTCCAAATAAACAAATACTATCAAAATTAATCAACACTATGCCAATCAGTATAGAATCGGATGAGTGGAACGAAAGCCCAAGCATCGATATTCTGGAGGTAGAGGTCGAGAGATTTCTCCGGAAGAATCCGGAGAAGGCGTACACAGTATCGGAAATCACAGACCATCTCACAGATGAGAAACCGACGGTGTTTCCTGAAAAACTACTTACTGATGAGAGAGACGCCGACTCATCTCGACTCGCGTTAGTCACATCTCGATTGGAAAAACTAGTCTGGCACAACCGCGTTGAAGCCCGTTCTCTTGACGGCCAGTTGTACTATACCGACGATGAAGATGGGTGGTTTCCGATAGCCGAACTAGAACGGGATATTCCGAGTCGGTTCATCGGAGTCGAGCAGGAGATCGAGGAAATAAAAGAGAGGTTAGATGGCCTACAGATGGTCCTTGAAAACCACGACCAGTTTCCCGATGAGTTCGACTTGCAATAGAGACGAACCATCACCAACCAGAGTACTACATTGGTGCCTGTACTGAACGGTCACTACAGAGTCGAAAAGGCATGTGGCGGCCGTGGAGAGCGACACGAGCAGAGATCGTGTCGCCGGTCGCGTCTCGGCTCCGTGTGGACCCCCCGGGCGTCGTCGAACCCGGTGCCCGACAGCGACCAACCCGTCGAGCCGGCGACGACACACAGCCGCGAGCCCGGGCTCTCGCAGAGCCTCAATTTAACCTAAATTGGCTGCACAATTAATATGAAAACGTTTTATTTTATCGCAGTTAGACGCTACTTCATGACGGAGAACAACCGCTGCCAGGGGAAGGGAGAGCCATCAACCGGGACCCACACGAGGGAGACGTGGTTCGATGCGATCTTCGCTGCCCTCAGCGACGCCCGGCGGCGATACGTCCTGTACTACCTCCGGAACGAAGCACAGGCCTCGGTGACCGACATCACTCGCCAGATCATCGCCTGGGAACACGGGGTTCCTGCCGAGGACGTCCCGGACGAGGTCGGTGCCGAGATCGAAACGCTGCTGGTCCACAGTCATCTCCCACAGCTGCGGAACGCACGGCTCGTCGACTACGACCAGCGATCCGAGCAGCTCGTCCGTCGTGACCTGCCGGAACTCGTCGAGAGCTGCCTCGAACACTGCGCGGCGCACGAGCTGCCTACCTGACGGCCTCCGACCCGCGGATCACGATCCGGCGATCGTCGACGGTGATCTCCAGCTCGTCGTACGCGAACGTAATCGTAGCGTCGGTCCCGCTCCTAATGAGCGTCTCGAGCGCGTCAGTCGGAACTGCCGCCGCCAGCGGTGGCAGCTCCGCCGGATCAGTCCCCCGCACAGCCGCGATCGCGTCGGCCACTGCGACCACGAGCGGTCTGTCCGGCGAATAGTCGGTCCGATACTCAGTTCGCTTTGTGTTGTCGGTCATGGTACTAATGGGATCCGCGTTCTACCACTCACTACCTCCAAATGGACTGAGCTGGTAAAAGTCACAGGTGCGTTTTCAGGCGCTGTGTCGTGACAACACCGTGAGGGAGAGAGCCAGCCCAGCTCACAGCCGAACGCCGGCTGCGGTTCGACACCCCGTTTCTCGCCCCGGTGGGTGGCGACTGGCTGGGAGTGCACGTCGTGTCCGTCCCGCATCTGGCGCTCCTCTAGGACATCGTCGGCACTCCCGCTCGTGGTGGTCGCGACGGTCGGGGTCCTGTTGGCGTTGACCGACGGCCGGCGCCAGCAGTTCGCGATGAGGCTGCCGGCCGTGGCTGTCGCGCCTGCAGTGATCGGGTTTCGCATGCGCGTCCAGGAACGTGGACGAGGACGTCCGTCGACGACCGGGCGGGGGGTCGAGGGCGTGTCGACGGGCTCGATCTTCCACCGTACGAACACCCACGGGTTTGCCCTGATGGTCGGGAGCCGCGCGGCGCTGTCTCAGCCGCCGTGGGGCAGTCTAGGGCTGGGCGCTCACGAGCTGGCTGCTGGCCTGACAGCAGGTCGCACCTGCGATGGCGGTTCGCGTCCCGAACGGCGCCCCACACGAGCACGAGCGGGGCGAGCAGTGGGTGCCGCGTGCGATGTCTGGGGCCTTTGCCAGGTGCGTCGCGTGGTTCGACGACGCGGTACGACCGAGGCCAGCGCATCGGAACGCTGTTTCACCGGCCCAACAAAGCGAGCGAAGCGGGCCCAAAGGGGAGAACAGCCGGCTTCGGTGCCGGGTGTGGTTTGCGTTGCGCCGGCGGCAATCAGGCGCTATCCCTTCTTGGCCTTCTTGCCGTACTGCTTGCGCTTTCGCGTATACTTCTCGTGTTTCTTCTTGTACTTCTTGTACTTCTTCTCGGCCGTTTTATGATACCGCTTATACTTCTCGTGTTTCTTCTTGTACTTCTTGTACTTCGTCTCGTGCTTCCGCTTCTGTTTGCACTTCTTCTCGTACTTCTTTCGCTTTTTCTTGTATTTCTTTTTCTTTTTCTTGTACGTCGCCGTTTTCTCCTCGAACTCCGCCCGCTTTTTCCTGTACTTCTCCTCCTTCTTCGCGAACTTCCTCTTCTTGCTCGCGTCCTTCCCGTCGTTTCTGTCCGTCTTCTGCTTCCGACAGCGCTTCGTCGTCTCTCCCTTGCGGTCCTTCTCCAGCCTTTTCCGCTTCCTCTTGAATTTCTTGTATTTCTTCTCGTGTTTCCTGGCTTTCTTCCCGAACTTCTTGTATTTCCGCTTCTGTTTCCTACACTTCTTCGCGTTCTCCCTCTTTTTGTACTTCTTATATTTATTTTTGTATTTCTCCTTTTTATCCTTGTATTTGTTATATTTCTTTTTGTGCTTTTCCTCCTTCTTCTTATATCTCTCGTGCTTTTTGCCGAGTTTGTCTTTCCGCTCGTCCTTTTTGTCGGGCTCGTCCTCCCGCTCGTCCTTGCGAGTCTCCTTTTCGTCCCGCGTCTTCTCGTGGTCGTTCTCGTCGTCACGGCCTGCACCAGCGACCGTAAAGCCACCAGCCGTCAGCGCGCCTGTAGCAGCCATCCCTTTCACATACGAGCGACGGCCGAGCCGGGACTGTTCGCCCCGTTCGTTTGCGTCGTCTGGTTGGTCCGTCATTGCAGTCCGGCAGATATTTCTGCTGTCTGTATTGTAGTGTGCAGACTACTATCCGCAGGACCAGACTACTCCCTCCCGTTCGCTCTCGCATCTCAGGTAATAAACCGCCTACCCGTCGCTTGCCAGTCCAGCCGGTTCCCGCTCTCGCTGCTGTTCGTGAGTCGCCCCTTCGACGCGCTCCCTGTTCTCGTCAGCGCGCCCCCGCCAGCCACGTGAGTGGCACTCACACCACGACTCGGCCCGCTCGACCGGCAGGTTGGATGGCGGGTCCTCGCGGTGGGGACCGACCGCGCGTCTTGGCGCTGCCGAGCAACGCTCTCAGCCACCGAACTGATCTCCCGTGGCGGCTTGTGGCAGTTCGAGGCCGTGGACCCCAGTCGTCGTCACACCGGCCGGCAACGCGAGTGACGCACGACGGCCGGGCGGCAACACACCACGACGTCGGACGCTCCGGAATCGTTAACCGATCCGCCCGAAAGGAACGAGTGAATGCGTCTCGGCGACCACTGGAAGCGACTCCTCACCCTCGGCCTGCTCGTGGGCGTTCTGTGTGGACTGTTCGTCTGGTACGGAACGGTCACGTACAACCCGGCACTGAACGACTATCCGACCGAGGACGACATCGCGCCGACGCCGGAGAGCTATGTCGGCGACCGTGTCACCCTCGGCGGCGAGGTCGTCGCGACCGAGCCCGTCGTCGCCGCCCTCGACACGGCGGACGGGCCCTGGCGCGTCACCCTCGCGGACGCGGACGCCGCTATCGTCCGTGGTGACGAGCCCGCGGTCGGCGAGCGGATCTCGGCCCACGGAACGCTCACCGACGCGAACACGCTCGCCACCGACCGGGCCTACACCCGTGAGCCCTGGGAGTGGCCCTACATGTACGCGATCTCGCTCGTCGGCGCGGTGTGGGTACTCGGCCGGGCGGTCACGGGCTGGCGGTTCGACCCCGATCAGCGCATGGTCGTCCCCCGCGAGCACCGGCTGGCGCTGGGGACGGTGCTTGCTTCGCCGTCGGTCCTGGTCTCGCCCGCCGGAACCGACGCGACACCGGACGGCGACGAGCCGGCGGATCCGGACGAGGCCGCGACGATCGGGGGTGAGCGCGATGGCTGAGCTGTTCACCCACATCCTCACCGCATACGTTCTCGCGACGCTGCTGTCGTGGCGCTACGAGTGGCTCACCCCGCAGTTCGTCACGGTGGCGATGGTCGGCGCGATGATCCCCGATCTCAACCGGCTGGAGCTCCTCCTCCCGGCCGACCTGCTCACGGCCGTCCTCGGGGTCCCGTTCGACTGGGGCGCGTTTCACGTCCTCGGGGGCTCGCTGGTGGCCGTGGCGATCGGAACGCTGCTGGCCCCACCAGCGTACCGCCGGCGCGCCGGCGCGCTCCTCCTGCTGGGGATGGCCTCCCACCACGCGCTCGATCTGCTCTTGCTCACCCCCTCGGGCTACGCCGACGCGGTCCGCTGGCCGATAACGGGCTCTCATCCGCCGTCGCCGGGTCTCTATCTGAGTACCGATCGCTGGCCGGCCCTCTGTAGCGCCGTCCTCGCCGCTGGTGTCTGGTATGCACGCTCTCAGCGGTGAGCTCACCGGCGCCCGTACTTGGTGTCAACTCGCGTCGGCAACCGTTATTCACGCCGCCGTCGAAGTGTGTGGTATGGCAACACGCGTACTCGTTCCGATCGACGACAGCGAGCAGTCGAGGGCCGCCCTCGACTTTGCCCTCGAGGAGTTCTCCGACGCGGCGCTCATCGCGATCCACGTGACCGATCCCGGCACGGTCTACGGAGCGACCGGGGTCGAGGCCGGGACGAAGACCAGCCCCGAGACCGGGACAGGGGTGAGAGACGACTACGAACGGATCCGCACCCATCGCGAGACCGAGGTGGAACGCCTCCTCGCGGACGCGCGGCGTCGGGCCGAGGCTGCCGGCGTCGCCCTCGAGACCGAGGCCCTCGTTGGTGACATCCCGAAGCGAATCATCGCCTCCGCTGAGGCCCACGACGTCGATCGGCTCGTCATCGGAAGTCACGGGCGGACCGGGGCGAGTCGGCTCCTCCTCGGGAGCGTGGCCGAAACGGTCGCCCGGCGGTCGCCGGTCCCGGTGACGATCGTCCGGTAACCGGGCTCGCCGACGACCGCGCGGGTCGGCGTCCGCACGGCGAGCCCGGCGTGTCGGTCCCAGCAACATATCCATCGGAATTTATACCTCAATAAAACTGATTCGTAGTGACAGTGGCATATCGATGAACGTCCAACAGCTACTCTGGGGGGACACACGGGAAGAGGCGACGATTCCGCTCTACGAGCCGGTTCTCGCGTTGCTGCCGATTATCGCGAGCCTCACGATCACGAGCTGGGCGCTCTCCCAGCGGGTCGGCTACATCGTTACGGGAACGACGCTGGTTGCCGTCTCGGCGTACGGGTTGTTCCACCCCGAGATTCGGCTGCAGTTCGAGTCGGTCTTTCTCGTGTTGCTCGGTGGCTACTGGCTCGGCCTGCTCGCACACTACGCCGTTGCCCCCCACACCGACCTCCTGCAGTACATCGTCGCCACACCGCTGGCGGTGGGTGCGCTGGTGGTCGTGCTGCCGACGCTGATCACTGGCCGCGAGCAGACGTTTACGATGGGCCTGACGCTCGTCGGGGTCGTGCTCGCAGTGATCGGGATCGGCATGCTCCTCCATGAGTTGCAGACGAGTGCGGACCTCTATCAGTCCGTCGGTGGCTCGGTGCTGGGGATCGAGGGGCTTCGGACGGCCTCGCTCTTCGAGACCCCGAGCGACTACGGGTTCGTAATGATGGTCGGCAGCCTCGCGGCGTTGTACACGGTCCTGGCCCGCCGCGGGGTGGTGTGGCTCGGCGCACTCGGGCTCTGTCTGGTAGGCTTTCTCCTGAGCGAGGGCAACGCCGCGTTCGTCGGTTTTACCGCCGGCGCAGTCCTCCTGGTGTCGGGGTTCGACCGCCGGTTCGGCGTTCTCGGGATCGGGCTCGCCATCGTCGGGGTCGCCGCCGTGACCCGGCTCGGCCACGTCGGCGCGGTGATGGAAACGACGCTGCTGACCCGCGTCGACCAGTGGGTCGCCTCGCTCGAACGTCTCGCCCAGGACCCGCTGCTGGGGATCGGCTTTGCGGATACCGCCGCCGAGATCGGTGAGTCCCGCGGCCCGCAGAACTCCTACATCTATCCCTTGTTGAACACGGGTCTCATCGCGGGCAACCTCTATCTGGGCGCGCTCGTCTACGCGCTGGGCCAGGGGATCCGCACGCGGTGGACTCCCTGGACCGCGTTCGTCGTCGGGCTTACGGTGGCGATCTTCCTGTATATGGGCTTCGAGTCGCTGTTCTTCGGTGGGTTCAGCCCCGCCTCGATCACCCTGGGGCTGTGTCTGGGCCTGTTGCTGTACTCGCCCGACGCTGACGGCCCGGTCACCGAACTGCGCTCGAAGTTCCAGGTTCGCTGATCGCCGTGACCACGGAGAGCGATTCCAAAAACCCGACGACCGCCGAGGCGGGGCTCCCCCGACTCCCGTTACTGCTCGGTCACAGCCACCCCCTCACCGCGTCGCAGAGGCGTCAGCCAGTGGGCAGCGGCGGTCGGCACCCCGACGTGGTCGTCCGTGGCCCCCTCAAACGCCCGGATTCGTCCCTCTCTGAGACCACCAGCCCGGGTGCGGCAGCGACAGCCTCGAACGAGTTGGACGCCGCGGTGTCGGTCTAACCGCCGTCGCCGTTCGGCGCGCGAGGCACCAGCCGCCAGCGAGGACGCAGGTCACGCCGGACAGCGCCGAAACGGCCGGCTGTCGTTGCCGAGGCCCACGCCAGAAGCAGGCGCAACTGCCGGTCGGTGCTCGGCCCACGGCACGGTCGCCTCGTCGCGGCTCGGAGCCGAAAACAGCGATCCACCCGGTCGTATGAGTGACAGCGGCGGGAGATGAGGGGGAGTGGTCTCTGACACACGTCTCGGCCTGGTCGAGGGCCGACGCCACCGGTAGTGGACCGCTATCTCAACCCACGGGGGGCGGTCGGAAAAGGGAAGCTTTTGTGACAAGTACTGCGGTCACCCCCGGAGCCGTGTCGGCAGCGTCCGCCGGTGGCCACCGGGCCGGGGGTCGAGACCGTCGGCGCCAAGTCCCCCTCGTGGACACCGGCGAGCGCCTCCCGCAGCGTCGCGTCGGAGCACGGCGGTCGGAAGCGGCGAGCAGTAGCACGTTCCCACTCCCGCTGGCTCACGAGCGGCTGTGCCGTTCGTACTGGGGATCGTGACTCCAGTATTGCTCAGCACACACAATATACCTCCTAGAGATCGAGAGTGAGATACGGACAGTTGGTTCTACTCCCCGAGACCGGCCGTAGGCAGCGTGGGGTCCCGAAAGGCGCTGTCGTCACGGAAGCCTTCCCGACGGCACCAGGCGGACAGCCCATCTGCTCCCAACACCGAGTGAGGTCGGAGTGGGGGAACAGCAGCTCGCAACTGTCGCTGCTGACGAGATGAATCCCCTTCAGGGCCGGCTAGCCGATCGCCAGCCGCGGGCACGAACACGTAGCCGAGACAGTGAACATCACCGAACGCCACCGGGCGGAGAACTGGCCTCGAGACGCGGACGCCAGTCCGGAGAGCGGCCGTTTCGCGGCGTTGCCTGGCTCTCTCCGAGCGAAGGCTCCGGACCGAGCCGTCCCCGGAACAGACTGGAGTTGTTTTCTGAAACTCCAGCAGAACTACGTGTCTATCTTTACAGAACCTGAAATAGGGGGCGGCCAGCGCCCACGGGTTCTCACAGCCGGCTGTCTCCTTTACTGGCGAAATGTTACTTTCATAGAGAGACCAGTATACATATAGGAACCCACCAGCATGTTCGGGTATGACCACGACACGGCCGACCGACCGGACGGTGCTGATCACCGGCGGCGCCGGCTTCATCGGCAGCCACCTCGCGAACGCACTCGTCGACGACAACGAGGTGCGGATCCTCGACGATCTGAGCTCGGGCACGCGAGCCACCGTCCCCGAGGACGCAACCCTCATCGAGGGCGACCTTCGTGACGAGGCCACGCGCGAGCGCGCCACCACCGGCGTCGATCTGATCTTCCACGAGGCGGCCCTCGTCAGCGTCCAGGGCTCGGTCGAGGATCCGCTGGGGAGCCACGCGATCAACGCGACGGCGACCCTCGAGCTACTCGAGGCCGCCCGCCGCGAGGACGCCCGGGTCGTGCTGGCCTCAAGTGCAGCGATCTACGGCCACCCGGAGGGGGTCCCGATCGCCGAGACCGACCCGAAGACGCCGGCCTCCCCCTACGGGATCGACAAGCTCTCGGTCGACCACTACGCCCGCCGGTACCACGAGCTCTACGGTCTCGAAACCGTTTCGCTGCGGTACTTCAACGCCTACGGGCCGGGCCAGACCGCCGGCGATTACAGTGGGGTGATCAGCGTCTTCTGCGACCAGGCGCTCGCCGACGAGCCACTGACGGTCCACGGCGACGGCGGCCAGACGCGGGACTTCGTCTTCATCGACGACATCGTCCAGGCGAACCTGCAGGCGGCCACCACCGATCAAGTGGGCGGGGCCTACAACGTCGGCACCGGAACCAGCGTCACGATCCGGGAGCTGGCCGAGGCGATCGTCGACGTGACGGGATCAAGCGCCGACATCACACACACGGAGGGCCGCGAGGGCGACATCCGACACAGTCGGGCCGATATCGCCGCCATTCGATCCGAACTCGGCTACGAGCCGACCGTCTCGCTCCGCGAGGGACTCGAGCGAACGGTCGAGTGGTACCGCCAGCACTAAGCAGCCGTCGGTAGCTCCGTCTCGACCGCTCCAGCAGAGTTGGAACTGACAGGGACAGCGTACCTGGGATGTCGAACCTGGTTCAGTTCTCGGGTCCGCTCACGTCGAGTTCGCCCTCGAGATACGAACGACCCCTTTCCGTACGCTGGTAGAGACCACTCTCACCTGATGCGAGGAGTCCGGCTTCAGCGAGCTGTCGACAGCGTTTGCTCAGGTACTGGCGGTCGTACTCGATAGTGGCTGCGAGCACCCGCGGGGAAACCCGGATAGCGTGCTCATCGAAGCAGAGCCTGCTCTCGTGATCAACGGGTGACCTCCAGGAAACCCGCTCTACCATCTGTTCGCAATCGGTGGTCGGAGGACAGAAAAATCAGTGACAGCTACGCCAAAAAGCTCGTCTCGCGGACGATCGACGCCGTGCTTGACCTCTCGAAGAACCACCTCGCGGTCCATCGGAAGTCCCAGCGCAAAAACGGCCTCTCCTACACGGAACGGCGGATCGTCCCCCCCCGCCCCCGACCGACGCCGATACCCCGGGTGGGTCGTCCCCGATACCGGAGACAGCCGACATCCACGGAGCAAGCTAGGTCGGCCTCGAGAGTCCACATTCGACACGGGGCGACTACGCTCGAACGAGCACGCATCCGCTGGAAACCGAATCCATTCACGCCGAACGCAGCCAGTCCGACGGGGCGAGTGGCCGAGGGACCGTCCTCGATCGGTCGTCGTCGGTCGGGGCTCGAGACGCCTCTCGAAGGGGTGACCGAGGACACCAGCTGTCACCGGACCCATCCCTCTGTGCACCGATCGGTTCCGACAGACACGCGATCGAAAAACAGATCCGCGGCGGACGCAGCCGCCATCTGACGCGAGAGAGCTCTCACGACTCGTCGACAGAGCCGACGGCCCCACGACTCACACTCTGACTCGGCCACGTTAGCGAACTGCTGTCCTCCCACGACTGCAGTCGTGGGGTGCCCGTCACAGACGGGGGCCCACGGGTGGGGCGGGTCGCGGGTCCGCTCGCTCCGCGTCCGAGAGCGACCCCCGTTTGGGGTCGCGCCAGGACGACCCCCGGGCGAGAGAGCGGGCTTCATCTACCCCGGTAGGGTGCGTCTCCGTCTCTCGACCTCGGTACGCGAACGTCCGGTTCGAGGGCGCGTCAAGCGTACGCGCTGTTCGGCGGTAATGGACAGTACTCCTGTACGCCCTCACCCGAGCCGGTAGCCACGGAAATCGCCTCGTGACTCGAGACACGATCGAGCGCCCACTCGAGTAGAACGTACACGAAACCGAGGCTCTGCCACGTCAGGAGGGTGATGGAAGCACACGAACTCCACTCTTCTCCCCGCCAGCGCTGGATGAAGCATACAAACGGTACTCCCCTCCTCCCTCTGTAACCGACATACGGTGAGCCGAAAAGCACACGACATGTACTCTCCCCCGGTGGCCCTCGTCGGCCCCGCTCACGTCCAGCGCGTTGACGATCGCCGCCCGGTAAACGATCGAGTGTGAGGGACGGAAGCTACGCTTTTGGGCAGCGCTCTGTCAGAGCACACGAAATCTACTCTCCCTCAGTACCAGAGACACCGATCGACTCGCCGGCGTCCCGTCGTCGGTGGACGGCAGCTCCCGCACCCTGGCGCCAACCGCACTAGGTACGATACACGACCGCGGCACCAGGACGTGGGCCGGCCGCCGGCGACACGCTGGTTGCCACGCCACTACGCGCCGCTCAGTCGTCGGCTGGCAGCATCGCCGACTGGGCGTCGCTGTCGGCGTCGAGTGCGCCGACGAGGTACTTGACCGCGTTGCCAAGGACCGTCTCTGCGTCCTCGGAGTAGTCGCTCCCGGTCACGTCACCGCTCGTGGCAAAGCTCGAGAGCAGGACGGTGCTTTTCCCGTCGTCGATGCCGACGCCACCGCCACCGCTGATCTGGTGGGCGTGGATCTCGCCGACGACGTCACCATCGTAGCCGTCGAACCAGCTGCGGTCGGGGTGGTGTGCGTCGTGGATCTGGAACGAGTCGCCGTCGTCCCCGACGCCGTCGAAGATCGGATGGTCCGCGACGATCTCGAGTTCCGGGTTGGATCCGGGGCCCCCACCGCGGCCGTCGTCGGTCGTCTCGGGGTTGCCAAGGACGTCGGCTTTCGCAGCGATCCCCTCGAGGCGACCCCACTGGTCGAGCCAGACGACGTTGGTCTCCGCATCAGCCGTATACTCGTCGAACGCCTCGACGAAGTCCGTCTCCATGCTGTTGACGACGTACGTGGTGTACTCTCCCGCTTCGGCGGCGTCGACGGCTTCCGCGCCCGTGAGCAGGTCGATCTCCTCGTCGAGCTCCAGCTGGTCGTCGAGCCGCGAGACGAGATCGGCGCCGGTACCCGACGGGATCCCGGGCTGCTCGTCGTTGACGACCGCCGGCGCCAGTTCCCAGTCGTCGTCTTCGGGCGCCGCGGCGTAGGCGACCGCGTTGGCGACGATCGCCAGCGCGTCGTCGGTCAGCTCGTCCGGGCCGACCCAGCCGATCCCGATCGCTGTCAGGAGCACGTCGCTGCGCTCCTCGTCGACGGCGAAGGCGTTGGCCTCGTCGGCCGCCTCGGCGTAGACGTCGGCGTCGGTGTCGCCGAAGGAGGCGCCGTCGCCCCAGGTGTCGGTGTGGATCTCGACCTCGTCGCCGGGCTCGGCGACGTCATCGAGGATCTCGTGGGGCTCGGTGATCTCCCAGGTCGCCAGGTTGGTCCCCGTCGTCACGCTGTCCGGATCGTCGATGAGCTCCGCCCGCGGGCTGAGTGTGTCCGGGCCGAGGTTCTGGGCCGTGTAGATCGTGCCGATCTCGGCCGTGGCCTCGTACCACTCGTCGGAGTCGAGCCCGTGGACGAAGTAGGCGTCGTACGCCTCGATGTCCTCGAGTGCCTCGCTGGAATCGACGTGCTCGACCTCGTAGACGTCGGCGAGCTCGTCCTCGAGGAGGGCCACCCAGTCGTCGCCGTAGCCTTCGGTGTCGTCGATGACGGCGACCTCGATCAGCTCCTCGACGACCTGTGTCGGCCCGGTCGTCAGGCTGGTCGTTTCGCCGGCGCCGTCGAACGTGTGCTCGAGTTCGACATCGCCGCTGGTGTCGGCGTCCGTCTCGACACTGACCGCGACCTCCCCGATTCCGCCGTCGAGGGCGACCGGCTCGCCGAGGGTGGCGTCCTCGCCGTCGACGGTAAGCGCGAGGTCGCCGCCGTAGCCGCCCGTGTTCGAGACCGTAACGGTCTCGGGATGTGCCGCATGGAGCGTCGTCGTGATCGTCTCGCCGCCCTCGATGATCGTCGGCTGGTCGGCGACCACCTCGGCGGCCAGCGCAGCGGGCAGTTCGAAGTCCTGTTCGGCGGTACCACCGTCTGGCACCGACACGTCGTGGCTGACCGCCTCGTACCCGAACGCCTCGGCCGTCACGGTCGTGTCGCCGGCTTCCGCGAGCACGTCGTAGCCGCCGTCGGCGTCGGTCTGTGTCGAGGTGCCGGGATCCGCGACCGTGACGTCGGCACCCTCGATCGGGCTGTCGTCGGTGTCGGTAACGGTGCCGGTGACACTCTGATCGAGGGCGACCTGCTGGGTCGCCTCCAGGGCGTCGATGACGCCGTGACCGTACTCCGCGTTCGGATCCTCGCTTGGTGCCTGCTCGGGCTGCCACGCGGTGTCGACCATCGTCTCCTCGAACCACTCCCGATCGAGATCACCGCTCGCCGAGACCATCAGCGCAAAGGCACCGGCCTTGTGTGGCTGGGACATCGACGTGCCAGAGATCTCTGCGTACTCATCGGGGTACAGGCTGAGCACGTCGACGCCGGCCGCAGAGGCGGTGGGAGTGACGTACTCGTCGGCCCAGTAGTCCGGGATCTCCTCGGGATCATCGAAGAACTCCTCGGGCTCGATCCACTCGCCGACGGCGAACTCCGCGAGGTCGTAGTTCTCGTCGATCGCCTGGCTGCCGAACGACGAGTAGAACGCCCCCGGCGTCGAGAGGCTGTTGTTGCCGTTGGATGCCGAGAGGATGACGCCGGCGTCGGCGATATGCTCCGTGGCCTCGAGGGTGACCGTATCCGACGGCGAGCCACCGAGGCTCATCCCGATGATGTCCGCGGTGGTCTCGTCGACGGCCCACTCCATGCCAGCGATGATCTGATCGAAGGTGCCGCCGCCGAGTGCGTCGAGCACCTTCCCGTGCCACAGCTCCGCGTCGGGAGCGACGCCGTAGGCGGGGACGTCGCCATCGGGCTCCAGCGGGCCGGCGGTCGTGCCGGCCACGTGGCTGCCGTGGCCGTTGTCGTCGAAGGGGTCGGAGTCGATCGGGTTGCCGTCGCCGTCGAACTCCTGCCAGTTGTCCGAGTCGAACGCCGCGAAGTCCGGGTGGTCGGCGTTGATCCCGGTGTCGAGGACTGCGACCTCGGCACCCGCCCCGGTGACGTCGAGTTCGTCCCACACCTCGGGGACGTTGAGTTGGTCGAGGCCGTAGGTGACGTCGTCCGCGCTCGTACTGGCGTCGGTCACCGACGCCGGCTCCGGAAGCTGGTAGTCGACGTTGCGGTGGACCCACCGAACGGATGGCCAGCTGGCGAGGTCGTCCGGCCTGATCTCGTCGGTGCGGACCTTCAGCACGATCGCGTTTGCGAGCCAGAACGTGTTCGCGACACGAACCTCGTCGAGTGCCTCGGCTCGCCGGTGAAGCTCTTCCTGAGTCGCCTCGGCGTGTGCTTGGAGTTGGGAGACGACCTCGTCTCGCCCGACGTCCTGAAGTTGGGCCCGATCGAGTCGCTCGAGCCGGAGGACGACCTTGACCATCTCGTTGTCCGCCCACAGGTCGGCAAGCGCCGAGTCGACCGCCGGGTTATCCGCGTCCTGTGGGGTCACGTCCCGCGCGGCGACACCCGCGGTCGCCCCACCGATAACGCCGGCCGCGCCGAGCCCCTTGAGTACTGTGCGTCTCTCGAATCCGCTCTTGTCGTGATCACTCATGGTAGACGCCGGTAGCTACGGCTTCCCACGGCGCACCCTCCGAGGCGCGTTCTCCGATTGGGAATGTAACATACCAGCGGTGAACATTATTCTATTCTTTGGTATAGTTCTTAGGGAATTAACAACAGGAGAATTTATATTTAGCAGTTATAAATACTTCTCTTGGCAATAAAGAGTATGGAATCAATAATCGACCGACGGCGGAGGGGGAGAAGGTTTCTATTCCAATAGGTTATTATGTTATTGTTTTTAGCGAATAATATTATATTCGGAGCAGGCGCAGTACCACGGCCTGCAGAGCGTGGAGCCGCGCCGTCACGTACTGTCACCTTCTACCGAGAGCGTCAGCGTCGGGTTCCACGTATTGGAGACTGCTGTGCTCGGCGAGCACTGCCGTCCGCCGGCGTTCACCGCGCCCATCGAAACCGACGCGTCCGCTCGCGCTGTCCCCACAGCATCTCGACGCGCTGCTCGAGGCGATCGTCTTCCGGTGGCAGCCGCCGATGGTTCGTTCGAACGGGTCCGATACGCCAGAGTCCGCCGGGTGTGACGCCCGGTAGGCGCTGTGCCGCGGCCCCGGACACTCTTATCCCCTCGGATCACAGGTAGCGATAATGACCACCGACGCGACAGCGCGGCGCCACCGGCTGACACCACCCGTCGATCTCCGGGCGGCGCTCGGCTCGCTGGGGATCGAGCATCTCGTCGTCAACCGGACACGGCTGTTCGTCATCTTCGGGACCGCCGTCCTCGACTGTCGGGTCCGGCAGGGCGATCTCGCGTCCGCAAGCGAGGTCGCGCTCGCGGTGCTCGACGGCCCGTCCCGGTCAACCGAGACCGGCGCCGCCCTCCGGGACCGGTTGCTGGCACAGCTGGCACCCACGGGGGGATCGGACCAGGGTGGCGACGCCGGCCACTGACCGCCACGTAGCGATCTCGTGGCGAGGCTCACCTGACCACTGCAGCGTTCCGGTCAGCGACGACGATACACGCCGCGGACGCTATCGTCGAACGCGGCCCACAGGCGTTTCGATCGCGGGTGATCGACCGTTGCAGTCGCCACCGAAAACCCGGCCCGGTCCGAACGGCCCCCTAGGGTCCGCCGTCTCACCGGCCAGACGGAGGCTCTCAGGCTCGGCGGTTACGACGCGCGTCGAGGCGGCGATCAGGGGGCGCCGACGCGCTAGTCTGGCCGGCAGTCGGACTCGTCGAGGACGGTAAACGTGTCCCGGAACGCCCTGTACCGGTCCTCGACCAGGCTGTCGAGCGTCACCCAGTCGTCGTCTCCGCGTTCGATACCGAAGCCGTCGTTGACGAACTGCTCGAGGTCGTCGGGCTGTGCTTGCTCGAGGACCTCGCTTGTCGCCGCACGCACGTTGTCGGCGTAAAAATGGGGTCCGAACCAGATCTCGAGGTCGACCCCGAGGTGGTGCTCGGCGAACCGGTCGTAGGCGTGGTACTGCGTGTAGAGATCGACCGTCAGCAGCGTGATTCGGTCGGGCCGCTCGCGGGCGCGCTCGAGCGCGGCCTCGGAGAGCCCGTCGTCGCGTTCGTGATCGATCACCAGGACGGCCCGGTGGTGCTCGCGGAGGCGGGCCCGCTGGAGCAACGTCGTGTGGAGATCGTACAACGCGACCTGCCTGGCGTTGGCCGCGATCCGGAGTGATTCGATGAACGTGCGGTCGAGTCCACGATACCCCCTGACCGGACAGCTCTCGTAGAGGCGCTCAACCCACCGATCGAGGCCGGCGGCCTCGGCCTCCAGCACGAGCTGGATGCGCTCCAGCGGCTCGAGGTCGGCGAGGACCTCCTCGGTGAACTCGTCGAACTCACGCTCGATGTCTCGTTTCGTCATGGGTCTCGGAGATCGAGAACGCGGTTGACAAGGTCGGCGTCCTCGTGGAGTTGGTCGATGTCCTCGTCTTTCAGGAGCCGACGATACTGGCCGGTGAGATAGCCGAACGTCCGGATCCACTTGATCTGCAGGTGCTGTTCCTCGAGCGAGTCGGCCTCGCCCGGCTCGATATGCTTATGAGTCGTCTTGATCGTCTCCTCGAGGAGCTCGAGGATCTCTTCTCGATCGGTCTGGTCGGTTTGTTCGATTTCGTTCATACGTTGTATCGGTCGCCGACAGCGCCGACGTGCTCGACTGAGCCGACAGTGGTCCGTCGCTCGCTGTCGGGTGATATAAGCTGTATGTGCCGCTGCCGACATTACTATATACTATATAAATCGAGAGTTTCAGCAATTATCCGAAAATGAACGGTATGAGGGCCGGTAGCGGCGGTATTCCGTATATGGAGTGGGTGTTTCTGAGGTAAAAATCTACCGGGAGATGACAATCTCGAGATAGGTCGAGTCGGTCGCGTACTCGGTGACCGCTTCGTGGACCCACTGCGGGTCGAACGTCGTCTCGATCCGTTTCTGTCTGCCGCCCCGGCCCTTCGATTCGATCCACGTCTCGACGAGCCCCATCGTCTCGAGGTCGGTGACGATGGTTTGAATAGTACGTGAGCCGAGCTGTAACTCCTCGGGGTGGCGGTCCCGGTGGAGATAGTCGTGGATCTCGCCCGTCGTAACGGGCTGTTTGATCCCGTCGGCGCCGTTCCAGGCAGTGCTCCCCGTCAGCACCAGAAAATGATTGACCGGGAGATCACACAGTTTCTCGATGGTCGCCGCCTTCTCGGTCGTCCCAAGGGTCGCGTCGATGCAGTCGATCGTCAGCCAATTGCGCCCGCACTCGCTTGCGTGCTCGCCGGCCTGGCGGAACAGCCGCAGCGCCTTCCGAGCGTCGCCCCACCGCCGGGCGGCCTCGCGGACGCCGTACTCAAAGACAGCGTCGGGCACCGCCCCGTCCCGGAACGCCCGCGCGAGACGTGGCTCAAGGACTACTCTCAGCTCGCGTTCGCCGTACGGCGGGAAGCAGACCGCCTCGTCGCTCATTGCGCTCTCGACGCGGCTGTCCAGGTGGAGATCGACCTCGAGTAGTTCGTTGCTCACCGGCCACACCGAGAGGTCGATCCCCCGTTTCAGCTTCCCCTCGCCGCGCAGCAGCCGGTAGAAGAAGTCGTTGGGGTCGTAGTTCGCGTCGTGGCGGATGTGGTCGATCTCGTCCAGGATCAACACGGTCCAGTCGGGGTAGTCCTCGAGCGCGGTCCAGATGCCCGCGAACACGCCGTCCAACCCCTCGTAGGCGCCTTTCTTCTCACCGGTGAGTTCGGCGAGGATCTCGTTGGCCGCGCTGAACAGCGTCCGGCACTCCTTGAGGTTGACGTACTCGACGGCGACCGCGTCGGTGCGGGCGGCGAACTCCCGGGCGACCCGTCTCGTCGTCAGCGTCTTGCCCGTCCCCGGTGGGCCGTAGATCGCGACCGTCGGCGGGAGGTAGCCGTCGTGGACGCCGTTGAGCAGCCGCGCCAGCTCGCGTTCCTGGTCCTTGCGGGCGTGGATCTCCGGAGGGTCGGCGAGCGGATCGAGGACGCCCTTGTCGATGAAGGGGCTGTCGTCGGGCGCCGTCGCGGCGAAGAGGTCGTCGTACTTGCTCATCACGTGGTCGGCGAGAGTAGCCGTGGACCACTTATGAATCCATCCTTGGGTGGGAGTCTCATCCCGGTGGGTCGCGTGATCGCCACTGGGTGGCCGTCGGCTGGACCCGACCGGCCCACCGCCGCACGCCCGCCCCGCGGGCGTCGACTACGGCTCGAGCGGGAGCGGCTGGCTGTGTGGCAGATCGGTCAGAAACGGTTCGAGGGCGGCGTCCTCAAGGACGACCTCCCCGCGTGCCCGGTCGTACTCGATCACGCCGTGGGCAGCCAGCCGCGGGAGGTGGTCGTGGACCAGCCGGAGCTCGGCGCGGTCCCGGGCGGGCGCGCCGGCCCGCGTTCGCCGGGCCGCGAGCTGGGCGGCCAGGGCGTCTACCGTGACGTGGTCGTCGGTATCGAACAGTGCTGCGAGGACGTGCTGGCGCTCGGTGTCGGCCAGGAGCGCGACCGTCTCATGACTGTCCATGGGCGCCGTCGGGAGAGCACACGAAAAAGGCCCGCTCCAAAGAACGTAGGCGCCGTTCCGTGAACGGTTCAGCTCGCGAACCCGTCGGTGCCGTCCTGGGCCACCCGACAGCCCCTTCCTGGCCAGCCGGTGGGTCCCTGATCCGCGAGCGGTCGGCGCCACCCCTGCTCGAGACCAGGCTCCGGCCGCGCGTCGGCCACCGATCGAGACCCGGCGCTCGGTGCCCAAGCTGTCGTCTCCCCTCGCGGACAGCGCCGGTCGCGGCCGTCGGAATCGTCACAGGAAATAGTGAAATTTAAACGAACGGGGTCGAAAGATACGGATGGCGTGTGACGGAGCGATCCAACGCGCGCTTCCTTCCACCATCCCATTTCACTGGCGCCCGGCGAGGGTACCGATGCAACCTGTTCCCGAGGAGCGCCCGCCGTCTCCGAACCGGCGGCGTGCCGACCGGGCGCCCGTATCGTGTTCGGCCTGTGACGTCCTCCCACGACTGAAGCCGTGGGCTTCCGCTATATTTGTGTCATTGCAGCAGCGTGGCCCCGGTCGTCACGGACGGCGGTGGGCACATCTGCCAGCCATCACAGCGCCCCACTGGCTTTTCGTCGGTGAGACATCCCGGGAGCAGCCGGTCGGCTCACACACCAGCCGCTATGGAGCCTCGCTCCGGTGACCGACTCGGAAGACAAGCCCTGAGGGGTCCTCTGTGATCGCGTGAGAACGAGTGGGAGACGGTCGTCCGGTAGCGGAGTCGAAGGCGGCCGACGCCCGCCCGACGACGGGTGTCTGGGCCAACATGGTCTCCGGACGCCGGGCGGTGGAGACCGACACCCGCGTGGCCGTCTTCGGTTTCGCTCACCCGCAGACTGGGGGAGTCGGGGACGAGCGGTTAGGCGTCGTCCTCGTCGCCCAGCGCGTCGTCCTCCGTCTCGAGATCGTCATCCTCCTCGTCGTCCTCCTCAAGGTCGTCATCGCCGTTTTCGTCGAGCTCGTCGTCTTCGTCGTCGAGGGCGTCGTCCTCATCGTCTTCCTCGAGGTCATCGTCCGCTTCGTCGTCCTCCTCGAGGTCGTCATCCTCCTCGTCGTCCTCGTCGAGCTCGTCGTCTTCGTCGTCGAGGGCGTCGTCCTCGCCCTCCTCGTCGAGATCGTCATCCTCCTCGAGGTCGTCGTCACCGTTTTCGTCGAGGTCATCGTCCTCGTCCTCGAGGTCGTCCTCGGCGGGATCGTCCTCTGGCTCCTCCTCTTCCTCATCGCCACATCCGGCCAGGGCGACCGCGGCACCGGTTCCAGCGAGCGCTACGAACCGTCGTCGGTTCAGCGAGTTCTCTGACATATTCCAGCCGGAGAGATTTCGGGATAACATATAGAGGTGTACGTCTGACGGGCCGATCAGTGTATTTATATATCCATTGCAAGATCCGATCCGTGAGCGTCCGTCACGGCTGTTATCGGTCGCACCTACCGGTCACTGGGGATCCTCGCCGGAATGCGCTTCCCGGCGGGGCCCCCTCCCCGTGACGCGGCGGTCGCTGAGCGTCCCTTCCATGTCGTCGGCGAGGGAGTCATCTCGGGGTAGCTAACCGGCCCCCAAGGTCGGCGTTCTCGGCGGGGCTGTGTCCGGCGCTCCATCCGGGATGCCAGCGCAACACGGGTGGGTCCGGGTTTTCGAGCACGGCTCCTCTGCGAAAGGCCTCTCGAGCGTTGACTCGCCCTGACCGGACGACCGGGGGGCAAAACATGGCAGCCAAGGAACCAACAAGCGTGATCAGACGCAACCGCGTGGCGTCAGTCGTATGTTAGTCAGTAGTCCTTTCCCTTCCGGTCACGGGACTTCTCGGCGAAGGTCTCCGGTCCCCGTGTGTACGTGTCGGCTTCCGCTTCATAAGCTGGGTAGTTCACAGTACCCCTGCCTCGAGAATGACATACAGCGACACGACCAACCCGGCGAGCCCTGCGATCAGTTCCTGTTTCTCGGTTGGTAACTCCATAGTGAGAGATAGAGTGTCTCTGTACAATAATCCGCCGATCGCTGGAGCAAGTACAGTTCGGGTCGGCCGCTACGGAGGGAACCGCCCTGTAGTGGTGTATGTCTCTCGTTCGATGCGGCCGACTCGAAAGGCCACCGGCCCGGCAGCGTTGCGTACACAGCATACGACGTGTCCCGAAACAGGGCGTCGTTACCGGTAGGTGTCGATTGAGATCCCGTTTGCAGGAACAGAACAACCGTGGAACTGGTAGGATCTGAGTACTAATCAGTGTATGTGGTAATGAACGCCGTATGGACAGACGACATGTCCTGCTCGGTAGTGGTACCGCGCTCGCGACCGTCCTCGCCGGCTGCTCTGGCAGTATGAGCGGCCGGGAAGAGGCGGCGAGCGACGAGAAACGTGAGACGGATGACTCGAAGACAAAGAGGGACGACGAGCAGTCCAAGACGAAAGAGGACGACGAGAAGCGCTCCGACGAGAAGCCCGACAAACAGAAGGAGGAGGCCAAAATCCCTGGCTTCGACCGCGCGAAGTGTTACGTCGAGAGCGATGTCGTTCGGATCAAGGAGATAGCCTACTCCGACCGGTGTCTGGATCTGCAGGTGATGCTGAAAACGTCCGACCGAGAGACGCTCCGCAAGGAGCTCCGCGCACTCGCGCCCGGGCTTGCACGTGGGATTCGTGACGCCGAAGCGTTCCTCGCGGAGGTCAAAGAGATCAAATTCACCCTCTACGACAAGCACAAGAACCGGCTCGTCGCGCTCTACCTCGACGTCGCCAGACTCCGCAAGTACCTCGACGGTGACCTCACGAACGACGAGCTCGTCGATCGACTTCTCGACGGCCTGGACCACCGCTAACCCTCGCTTGGCCCTCTCTGCCACGCTTTGGGTGGCTGTGATCCGGTCCTGAGCGGCCTCTTCTGTCACGAGGCCCACACCGATACGAACGGATCGGCGTCCCTACGGACTCGGTCGGCACGACGCCGGTCACGTTTCGATTCACCGCCCTCGATGAGTAACCCGAGTCCGGCTCGGTCTCTGTCGACCGGCCTCAGCGGCCCGGACCGAACGAGGATGCGTGTCATCCCTGGAACGCTGCCACCGGTTCGGCTCGGTCGAGCCGCGTCCGGGGTGTCGCCGACGCGGTAACGACATACTAACAATACTCCAGTCGGCTGTACGCCGTGCTATATCAGTTGTATGGATCGTCCTCGGTTGGTGGCTGAGCAACGAGCAGAGCCAGGCACAGCCGTACGCACGACTCGGGGGAGCGACGACCGTAGTCGGTCCGCCGACGGGTCGTCGTGGATCCGGATCGGAGCGATCGCCTGGCTGGTGGAGAAGCCACTCCAGAGGGGAGCCCGTCTGTCGGCTTCGAAAGGGAGTGGCAGCCGAGCGCGCAGCGCGAAAGCCAGCAGGAGGGTTAAGACGGGGTCAACATGCGCCTGAGCGATCGTCTCGTGGCGGGACGCACCATCATAGAGCTCGGCCTGACCCAGCTGCGACATACCCCCGGTCGAACCGTACTCGCGATCGGCGGCGTCGTCCTCGCGGTGCTGTCGGTAACACTGCTTGCAGGACTCGGGATCGGCGTCGTCGAGACGGGACAGGACACGTTCGACGACTCCGGACTCGAGATCTGGGTCACGGGCGGGCCCGGAGCGGAGGCGACGACCGATAACGAGGTCGTCGGGACACAGACGCTGACCGACGAGATCCGCGACCACGAGGGGGTCTCGGGGGTCGTCGGGATCGCGATGCACGAGATCTACGTCGGCCCGCAGCCCGATGAGACCGAACTGACCACTACTGTCGGCATCGAGGGCTCACACAGTCAGTTCGAGCGAGCGGATGAGATTGAAGACGGTGCAGGGATACTTTCGAGGGCCGTCGTCGTCGATCCTGCTATCGCAGAACGCCACGATCTCACGGTCGGCGATCCCGTCTATATCGGGGCAAGCCCACAGACTGTCGAGGCGTTCACCGTCGCCGAGATCGGCTCCTACGCCCAGTACACCGGGACCGAAACGGTCGCCCTCCAGCTCGGAACGCTCCAGAGAACGACTGGGACCGCCAGTGCGGACCGGGCCTCGTTCGTCGCCGTCACCGTCGCGGACGATGTTGATCAGGAGGCCGTCCAAGCCGATCTCCAGGCCGCTCACCCCGACTACGACGTCCGCAGTAGCGACGATCAGTTCGCCGCGATGGTCACCGACCAGGCGCTGGTCGTTGCAAGTGGCGTCGCCCTGGTCGGTCTCGCCGTCGTTGGCGGAATTGCTCTGACCGGCAACCTGTTCGTGTTGGTCGCCTACCAGCAACGTGAGACGCTCTCGGCGCTGCACGCGCTGGGGCTGTCGAGAGCGTTCCTTGCGGGGCTGATCGGTATCCAGGGTGCGCTCATCGGTCTCCTCGGCGGCGTCGTTGCGCTCCTGGCAACGCCCGTGCTCGCCGCCGCCCTCAATCGGCTCTCGACGGCTGTACTCGGATTCGAGCGGCTCGTCCGGACCGGGCTTGAGATCTACGTCCTCGGACTGGCGGTTGCGCTCGTCGTCGGGACGGCTGTTGCACTCGGCGCGGGCTGGTATGCCGGACGGGCGGTGACGGTTACATCGGTTAGAACGTGAGGACGCTGTTCCTGTGTCCACACGGTGCTGGTCATTCGTCTGGACAGTCGTCCACTCACCGGATCGATAGCGGTGGCGAGACTATTGGTCCAGAATCTTTAGGTTCATCGCAGCCAACTACATTGTAGAATGACTCAGTCGATCCCCACACAGTGTCCCGAATGTGGCTCTTTAGACGTGCGGGTGACGAAACTATCCCCGTCCGAGCACGACCAGGGTGACGAATGGGCCACCCGTGTCGCCTGTAGGGGATGTACGGAGTACGTCGAGTGGTTCAACTGAGCGGCTCGCTGACCAGCAGTACGATCAGCGTTGTCTCTGCTGGGGAACCGACGACGATATTCGTATAACTTTGTTAGGGACCGAACGGCAGTAAATTCGTGATCTGATCTTACCTGCTTTCTGTTCATTCCACGGGGTTGAAAACCGTATTCTGTCGTAGTCGGCCAATATAACGGAATTCCAGCCGATTCCTCATTAGCAGAACCAACTCGATTTATTCAATTATATATTATGTCCAGTTCACCTTTGAACAAGACTAATATATATCCGTGAACGGGCTAAGATTAGGTGACTGACAATCCATGCACAGAAACTCTTTCGTATATCCTCACTGTACTCTTAGGAAAACTATCTACCTTGTAATTCAGCTATAAGAAACAATGGAAAGAGAAAGACCACTCATCGATAAACAGCGTATTCGCACCATTTACTGCTATCAGTATCCTAACCAAAAGCTCAAATAATATGTCATCCAAACGCCATAAAATAACAATCAGTGCACTGGTTCTTCTAACTGCGGGTATGATTGTCAGCACAGAACTCATCACTGAGCGTCTATTTCCGGTCCTTCCAGCGTCAATAGCACTCTGTATGGGGATCATTTTAGTCGCCTACTACGGACGAGACCGGCTAGTTGGTCCCCTGCTCCTCGCTGGTATCGTCGTAAGTGTCCACCTTCTATGGATGGCAGCCTTCGGTTCGTCTATGATCGGAACGGATCCTGATAAGGTAGCTCTCTGGACACAAGCAATGATCGAGGAAGAGAGTTTGAGTGGCACACAAGAACATTCAACTTTCTATGCGGCTGCACCCGTGTTTTTGATTCTGGCTGCGTTTGCCTCGCTCATACTCGATACGACCATACGATACGGATTCTTGATCTATCCACTACTCGTCGGATTCCTTCTGCCGATGATGACTGCTGCGGTTGTTTCCCGTGTTTGGCGATCGAAGGACGCCGCGTTAGTCGCCGGAATCCTGTCAATGACAATGGCCCAGACGGTAATGTACTCCTTTACTCAGATCCCACAGAACGCAGCCGTATTCCTCTGGGCCGGATTTACACTCGCTGCGGTTCTATACCTTGCCGGTATAGTCGACAAGAATCGGTCGCTAGTACTATTGACGGTATTCCTCGGAGCAGCAATTCACACCCACAAAATTTCGGTTCTTGTCCTATTTGGCGGTGTTGCAACGTTGCTCGTTGCGACTTTCCTTCTCATGCGACTGCCAGTGGAACTCAAAGACCAAAACATCAAGCCTGCCTCGACGATGTTTGCCAGTGTCGCAATGGTCTCCGGACTCGGACTAGTTGTGCAGTGGGAGTGGATAACAGAGTATACCGATCGTGCAGTCGGACGCGTACTTGCAATGACGACAACACCTTCCGGATTAGAGGAATACGAGTATACTACAGCTCTTGCGCTTAATTCAGACGTTCTGTCTATTGCCTCCTACTCTGCACATTTGGTGGCTAGTCTCGGAGTAGCCGGAATCTGCTGGCTCATTATCGCTCGAACCGATTATTACAGAGAGCCTGTTATTGGACTCCTTTCGTTCTGTGCGTTCATCGCGGCATTAACGGTCTTTTCAGTCTTTGGACCGATCGCAAACGGACGTATCCTATTCTATGCTGAGCCACTGCTTGCGATCATCATTGGTGGAGGTATTGCAATTAAACTTGGTCCGCGAAAATCCCTCGTCGTTGTTGCAATCTTCGCGTTCATCACTCTACAGCTATTTGTCGCCCCTGCGACACCGGACTACCCAGACACTTCTCGCTCATATCTCACTGAGAACGAAGTGACCGCAAAAAGTTGGGGTGAGACGCACGGAACAGCGGGTATCTATACAGACCAGCGATACTCTCGGGAGAATCTGCCGAGCAATATCGCCCAACATGAAGACCCTGACACTTATCGATCACTTGATGATGAAATATTTGAAGGTGACCTTAATACATCAGAATACAATTGTGTAGCCTTCCGAGATCGGCCACAAGATATTCACAGCTCTGAGCACGGAACGTTCATTTGGACGTGGGATGTTGAGGGCTACGTCGCTAATAATTACGGCCAAGTACATACAACAGGTGACGTAAATCACTACTGTAGCGGTCCCTAGTCGTAGGCAGAAAACTCTGAATGGATTCGTTTATAGTAATTGAATAATAAGAATATTATTTGATCTGTTATTACTAATAGCATATGTTTTCACAGGTGCTTTGTGAAGAAATAAGGCACTCAATGGTTCTTCCCTTATTTAACCATAATTTCTCCACTCATACATCATATTTACATCTCTTGCTACTGTCCAAAAGATAAATGTGTGTTCAATATCATTACTGAGTATGGCTGATGATCCGGAGAATCTAATTGACGTTCCCGTAGCGAAGCGGGCAAAGGGAATATTCAACTGGTATCAGGGTTCACGAATGGAGGATTTCGATACGTTGATTGGAAATCACCACACCGGTGGAGGAAGGGCAGCATCAGTTGCCTGTGGTGATGGTCAATTCGAAGCACAGTATCTCGATAATCGATTCGAGGAGATTATCGGCGTTGAATTCGATAATGAGCGGGTACAGACGGCTAAAAGTCGGGGAGTTGATACGATTTGCCAAGCGGTGCCTCCCCTTCCGTTCGAGGATTGGTCTCTTGACGCGGTCGTCTCGTTAAGTTCAGTTGAACATTTTCCGGATGAACGCCAGTACGTAGAGGAGGTCGTTCGATGTCTTCGCCCTGGTGGAACCTTCTATCTCAACATGCCGATTGAGGTTGGAATTGGCGGATTGTTGCGCTTCTTTGGAAAAAACGTCGTCCATCCCACTTGTAGCAAGTATCCGGATTCGTGGCGCCGGTTCATTGATTACTCGATAGAAGAGTTCCGTAAGCAGACCCCGCGGGATAAACACGGAACGGGTCATAGGTATTATAATTATACCTATCTCGTCGATGACCTCAGAGAACTGTTTGACGAAGTAGAAATATATGGGTGGCCAAACCGATGGGCAGGCCCCTGTAACGTGGCCTATTTCGCTCGAGCGACGAGACCGCAAAAGAGGCTTATAAATGGGTAATTAAAATATTGGATTTAATGGATAGTGACTTTTATAAATAATTTTAATTCGGTCTAATCATAATTGAAATGACGCCCAATTAGATCGCTGTCAGATTTTATTTCATATCAGAATTCTATAAACTAAGACTTGGTTACAGAAAAGGAGCAAAGGGCCGTGTTGAATCGCCATAAGGAGGTGGAATTCACTGTTTCACGGCTCGCTTGATGTTATAGACGACACATATCAGGGCGGTTTCTCGGAATTCACGGAACCAGGACCGCGCTTGCACGGCAAAGTTGAGTGAGCGCTTGATAGCCGAATTCACTGTTTCAGTCATAGAGTACTGATTGTAGCGTTGTTCGTCAATTCTGGCGTTGTGCGCGTGATCGTAGAACGCGAAGATACGATGTTTGATTAGCGGTCTAATATCGAAATCACGTAGCACTTCACGGAATGATTGTTTGTCGTAGCCCTTATCGGCGGTGACCTTTCGGGGCGGCGGATTCGTCTCTATCGGCAGTAACGTTTGAGCAACCGGTACAACTTCCCCAATGAGGCGAGATTTGGGTCATGAACAACTGAAGTCTCCCGCTTCAAGACCTTCGATTTAGCGAACCATTCCGCCGCCGTCTAGTGATTCAACACAGCCGAGCAAAGAGATTTCATGGGTATTTATATTTCGATAAGAGGGAAATAGAGGTGACACAGCTATCATTACTACTATGGATCTACAACGACTAATTTGGGGGGAATCACCAGAACAGCCGACAGTTCCACTCTATTACCCGCTGCTTGCGTTGCTTCCGGTTGTGAGTAGTCTTACTGTCACAACATGGTTTCTCCCCCGTGAGTTGGGCTACTTCATCACAGCAACCTCATTGGCTGTGGTAGCTTTGTACGGTGTACTAGCATATACTATCCGAGATACCGACATTCCATTACAAGTTAGTACTCCGTTTTTTATTTTACTGGGAGGATATTGGACGGGTTTGGTCGTCCACTACTCTCATTCCCCTCATATTGAAATTCTTCAATATATTCTTGTCACACCTCTTGCAGTTTTCACAACGGTAGTTATACTGCCTGCACTAATCGACGGGCGTCGGCAGGTATTCACCATGGGGATTACACTCATAACGGTGGTGTCCTCACTAATTGGAATTGTTGTCCTCTGGCAGGAACCGAGCGAACTGTCTCGCTATATCGGAAGTCCGGTATTAGGCATTGGTAACCTCCGAACGACATCAATTTTTCATAATCCAAACACCTATGGCTTCTTCATGATGGCGGGCAGCCTTGCGGCCTTGTACACGTATTTGACCCGTCGCGGAGCAGTATGGCTTGGGGCACTTGGTCTGTGTCTTCTTGGTCTGTTCATGAGCGGAGGTGATGCTGCATTTGTTGGCTTTGTTGCTGGTGCCGTACTCGTTCTCTCCGGCCCAGATTATCGGTTCGGATTCTTCGGACTCCTCTTCGCGGTCGTGGGTGTCTATATTGCGATTCAATTGGGACACGTTACCGATGTCATGGAAGGAACACTGATGCAGCGAGTTGACCGATGGGTGGCCTCGCTTGAGCGCCTCGCGCAAAATCCCCTGCTTGGAATCGGTTTCGCTAATACAGCCTCGCAGATCGGTGAAGAGATTGGTCCGCATAATTCCTACATCTATCCGCTACTAAACACTGGTATTATCGCTGGTGGGTTCTACCTGGGTGCACTTATCTACGCACTCGGCCAGGGACTCCGCACGTGGTGGACACCATGGACTGGATTCGTCGTTGGACTAACTGTCGCGATCTTTCTCTATATGGGATTCGAGTCACTCTTTCTGGGTGGCCTTAGCGTCTCCTCGATACTGCTGGGACTCTCTCTCGGACTGCTTCTCTACTCCTCGGAGACACGACACTCGTGGCTGGGGACACAGAACCGGTAGCCACCCATTGTTTTGGTTTGAAACGGTAGGTCAGAGGACGCCAACCCGGGTGTGACTGCTGCCGTTCGGTCCACTTTCAATGTCTATTCCAACAAACTTTAACCAAATAATCTATAATACCATTATACTAAATGTCGCGTGATTGTGTGTATTGGCGGATTGCAGCTCTCGGAACGGTGATAATCGCGGTCATTGCAGGGGTTGTAGCGTCCGTTCTTACGACACCAGAGCCGATCACGGAACGGGTTGCCATCCCAGCTGCCCTCATCGGCGGCTGCGTTGGCGCCGCACTGACCCCGCTGTACGTCTCTCGGCCCCGGTCGACACCAGCAGTGCTCAGACAGACCGGCCGACAGGTCGGCCTCGCCTGTCTCGTGCTCATCGGCCTTGCAGTTGTGGGCGTCCCCGGTGTCCCGCCGGTGGCGACGATCCTCGTAGCTGGTGGCTTCCTCGTTTTTGTCCTGCCGGGCTGGTATCGTCTCTGTCGCCGTCGGACCCGGTCCCGTCGCGTCCTCGTCGTCGGTGACGAGCCACGGTTGCTCGAGTCGGTGCTCCGATCGGTACCCACGACACCGGTCGGGTTTCTCTCGCCGGTGCTGTCCGATCACTCCGGTGACACACCGCTTTCGGCGCAGTCGGAGCCACCGTCGCCGGCCGACGACGAATCGGTCGTCGCAACCGACGGGGGGAGGTCCGCTTTCGGTCGGCAAGCCCCGGATCGCCGTATCGAGCGCCTCGGTGGGCTCGCCCAACTAGAACGCGTTCTTCGGACCCGTGACGTCGATACTGTCGCGCTCGCGTTCTCGACGGCCGACCGCGAAACGTGTTTCAGCGCGCTCCGTACGTGCCGTGACCACGGTGTGGAGGTGCTCGCCCACGAGTCGCTGTCGACTCGGGTCCGCGGCGACGAGCGGGTCGGCGACTCGCTGATACGCGTCGATCTCGAGCCGTGGCCGTGGTACAGCCGGGCGATCAAACGGGCGTTCGACGTCGTGTTTGCAGCGGTCGGCCTCGTCGTGCTGGCACCGCTGCTCCTGGGTATCGCGGTGGCGATCAAACTCGATTCTCCGGGACCGGTCCTGTACAGGCAGACCCGAACGTCCGTGTTCGGCGAGCCGTTCACCCTCGTGAAGTTTCGAAGCATGGTTACGGACGCCGAAGCCGATGGGATCCAACTGAGCCGAGAGGACGCCGGCGAAGTCGACCCCCGGGTGACGGATATCGGCCACTGGCTCCGGAAGACCCACCTCGACGAGATTCCCCAACTGCTCTCGATCCTTTCCGGCGCGATGAGCGTCGTCGGTCCGCGGCCCGAGCGGCCCGCGATCGATCGCGAGCTCACGGCCGACGGCCTCGAGTGGCCGAAACGCTGGTTCGTCAAACCCGGGCTGACCGGACTCGCCCAGATCAACGACGTCACCGGGTTCGAACCCGAGACGAAACTCGCGTACGACCTCGAGTACGTCCGGCGGCGGTCGCTCTGGTTCGATATCAAACTCGTCTGCCGCCAGCTCTGGCTGGTCGTCGCGGATGTGACACCGCTTGCTCTACAGCGCCGGGGTACCGACGAGGACTCGGAGCACCGCTGATGATGGCGCCACGAGTCGACCACTCCCGACGAGCGAAAGTCGGGAGACACCTGCTTCGTGTCCGCTCGCCGGGAACGAATTACCAACAGAGAGCGATGATTTTTTCACACCACTGGATGAATTTAGACACAGTTCGATCCGACGTTCCCCGCAGACCGACAGAGCACGTGAGACGGAATTAATGACAGACGACTCACCCACGACAGACCGACAGTTGCGCATCCTCCGGGTCGCACAGACCGTCTATCCGGACGTCAAGGGCGGCGGCGCCTACCACGTCCACGCGCTGAGTCGCGATCAGGCGGCGCTGGGACACGACGTCACGGTGTTGACGATCCGTCGCGATCCCGAGCTGGCACACGTCGAAGAGCGCGATGGGTACACCGTCGTCCGGTACGACCCGTCGGTGACGCTGCTCGGCAACGAAATCTCAGCCGGTGTTGCACGGTACCTCAAACACGCTGCCGGGTTCGACGTCGTCCATGCCCACTCACATCTGTACTTCTCGACGAACCTGGCGGCACTGAAACGGCGGCTCGGAGACGTTCCACTCGCCATCACCAATCACGGGCTCTACTCCCAAACCGCCCCGGAACGGGTGTTCGAGTGGTATCTGAAGACGATCGGGCGGTGGACGTTCAATCGGGCGGACACCGTCTTCTGCTATACGGACGTCGATAGACGGCGGCTCCGCGAGTTCGGCGTCCGAACGGAGATCACGGTCGCCGCGAACGGCATCGATACCGAACGCTTTACCCCGGGGGGACCGACGAGCGACCTGATCGACGCGGACGGGCCAGTGGTGTTGTTCGTCGGCCGACTGGTCGAGGGGAAACGACCACAGGACGTCCTCGATGCCGTTGCGACCGCTCGTGAGGCCAACCCCGAGCTGACGGTGTACTTCTGTGGCGAGGGACCGTTGCGCGATGAACTCGAACGACGGGCAGGTGAGGCGGTCGGCGACAGCGTTGTCTTTCTCGGCCACGTGCCGTACGACGAGATGCCCCGGATCTATCGCGCGGCGGACGTCCTCGTCCTGCCGAGTCGCGCCGAGGGTGTCCCGCGGACGGTCCTCGAAGCGATGGCGTCCGGAACACGCGTCGTCTGCTCGGACCTCGAGCAGGTCGCCTCGGTCGTCGGGGATCATGGTGCCGTCGTCCCTGTCGGCGACGTCTCGGGATTCGCGGCCGAGATCCGGGCCCAGCTTGCACGCCCGACGCGCGGCGATGGCGGCGTCACACCGAACTACGACTGGCGGACGACCGTGAGTGCTGTCACGGAAACTCTTCAGCAGCTCACCCAGTCCTGACACCCCTCACGACAGCGGGCGTGGATGCCGCCCGTGTTCGTGGCCGTGCCGAACGCTCCCGCCGTCGCCGCCGAGCGCGGTCGTTGCTGTCGGGACTCAGGGCAGGGTGGCCGCCAGTGACTCGTAGAGTTCGGCCGTGCTCCGCTCGAGATCCGTGCTCGTTTCGTTTCGTACGCGAACGATGTCGACCGCTGGCTCGTCAGCGGCCGCCTCGACGATCGCCTCCTCGACCCTGGCTTTCCAGTCGAAGGCGTCGGCGATCGTCGCGCCGGTGTCGGCAGGCGAGATGCGACTTTCGTCGGTCGCCCGTGCCTCGAGCCGGTCACGCGCCGTCTCCGGGGCGATCTCAACGACGACGATACGGGCGGGCCCCGCCCGCGAAAGGGTGTTCACGGCCCGTTCGGATAGCGCCGTCAGATAGTCCCGGTCGGCACGAAGGGCGACCGACCAGACGGCCTGAGAGAGTCCTTGATCAAGCAAGCGGACGCCATCGCCCCGGTGGGCATCGACCACGCCACGCACGAACAGCCAGTTGAGCAGCAGCTTTCCTGCCGTCGCGGGTGTCGGTTGGTCCGTCGCCGCAAGCAGTCGCCCGCTCGAAAGCGCTCGGTCCGGTCGACGGCCGATCGCGAAAGCAGCGTACCCCATCTTTGCGAGATACCGTCGCATGCGCGTTCTGTCGTGGACCAGCGTGTAGGTCGGCTCGGTGACCGGATAGCCGTCGGCTGCGAGTCGTCGCCCGAGACGGTGGGCGATCGTTGACTTGCCAGCGCCCGGCACGCCGAAGAACTCCACAACCACCCCGTTCGTATCGGTTGGCGGTCTCATACGCACCCCGCTTGGTCCCGATCGCGTGCCGAGTTCATCGTGTAGAGTGTCCGTCGGCGAGTTCCCGGTACAGGCTGCGGTACTCCGCGGCGGTTTTCTCGAGGGGAAACCGGCTCCGTGCCCGCTCGTACGCCCGGTCGGCAAGCGCCGTCGCACGGTCCGTGTCCGCGAGCAGGTCACGCAGCTGTTTCGCAAACGCCTCGGGACGGCGCGGGTTCGCGACGGCGCCGGCGTCGCCGACGATCTCGTCGAAGACGTCGATATCGCTCACCACGACCGGAAGGCGACAGGCCATCGCCTCGACTACCGCCATACAGAACCCCTCCGAGAGCGACGGCTGCACGTAGAGATCGCTCGCCGCGAGCAGCTGGTAGACTGCATCCCGCTCGATAAACCCGGTGAACTCGACGGCATCACGAACCCCGAGCGAGCGGGCGAGCGCCTCGAGGTCGCTGCGCAGGGGGCCATCCCCGACCAGCGTCAGCCGGACGTCGGTGTCGGTGCTGGCGACCGATGCAAACGCTCGGAGGAGCAGCGACTGGTTTTTGGTCTCGCTGAACCGGCCAACACAGGTTATACGTGCTCCGGCGATCTCATACGGGTTCTCCGGGATAGCGATGGCCCGGTCGATTCGCGCGACGTCGATCCCGTTGTAGATCACACCGAGCCGACCCCGGGTGAGGAGGCGTTCGACCGCGTACAGCGACCGCAGCGTCTGGGCCGAGTTCGCGACGATCCGATCCGCCCGCGGGAGCGTTGGCAGGTTTACCAACACCTGCGGAAGCGAGTAATGCTCCTTGTGGTCGGCGTGCTCGGTGTCGACGATCGCTATGTGACGAGGGGCCAGCAACCGTGCCAGCGAGCCGACGAAGTTGTGATGGGTATGGAGGACGTCGTACTCGCCGGTCGTCAACACCCAGCGCAGGTGGCGGATCGCGGCCGGATCAGTGCGTGACTCCGCACCCAGCGGGATCAGCTCGACGTTCGTCTCGGGAGCGAGGGCGGCCTCCGCGGGAGAGGCGTCGTAGTACGAGACGACGGTGACGTCGAGATCATCAGCGAGCGCGATCCGTTCCGAAAGCTCGTAAGAGAAGGTCGTATCACGGATATGGCTCAGTACGACAAGAACGCGGGTCATCCTGCGTATTCACTTCTTCTTCATAATATAAAACCACTGCTATCGAGAATTTATACCGCACCGTCCTCGAGCTGGGTGGCGATCTCCGCCTCAGCGACCTGCTCGGAGCCAACCAGCAGTCGCAGCGAGCGTGTCACCGAGATCGCCGTCTCAACGATCGTGGGATGCGTGTAGCTGAGCGCCAGCAGGGCCGCTCTGCGTTTCGTCGGTTCCGCTTCGACGGCCCGTTTCAGGGACTGCCTGGCGGCCTGTAGCTCGCCGGTACCTAGGTACGCCCGTCCCGCTCGTTCGTCGATCGCCGCCTTGGCGGCGCCGAGATAGCCGCGCTCGTGGATCAGTTTCTCGTGCTTATTGAGGACGACGGCGTAATCGCGCTCGATCGCCGCCGGCGAACTGGACATACTCTCGTGTGCGGTTCGAAAGCAGAGGTGGTCGGCGACGGCCGCGACGTGCCACTCCTGACACAGCCTGAGATAGAGATCCCAGTCCTGTTTCGTGGGAAGCGTCTCGTCGAAGCCACCGACCTGGTCGAGTGCCTCTCGGCGAACCAGCACACGGGACGGTGAGCCGATGAGGTTCTTGCGGAGGATGGCATCGGAGAGATCCCCGCTTGGCGCACTCGATTCGACGTGAATCGGATCGCCGTCCGGCGACACCGAGACACAGAGACAGGTCGCGAGCCCGCTCTCGGGCGCGGCCTCGAGCGCCGCGACCTGGGCGGCGAGTTTCGTCGTCGCCCACCGATCGTCGTCGTCCAAAAACGCGATATACTCGCCATCGGCGGCCGCGATGCCGGTGTTTCTCGCTGCCGACAACCCCCTGTTCGTCTCGTGCTCGATGCAGGTGACGGCGGGTGGAAACTCGTCGACGGTCTCGCTGGCGTACGGCCTCGACGAGCCGTCGTCGACGACGATCACTTCGACCTCATCATGTGTCTGATCCAGTGCTGTCCGGATCGCGCCTCCGAGAAAAGACGGCC
>JGI2924J29684_1078172_pt1 | contig 34529 bp, 32 predicted proteins | sample BenlonsequencITS_FD_29684 | JGI IMG/M metagenome (IMG submission 29684)
TACGGATTACTGTAACGATTTACCGGCGCAACCGCCGCCCGGGTCGCGGTTGTGCCGGAAATGACTGACAGTAAACCGTATAAAACGTTTGGCGACAGCGTGAGGGGGCGGGCCGACTCGAGGAGAGGCGTTAGACGCCGGTCGAATACCGCAAAATACCAGCAAAGCCGCCGAAGGCGTTGTAGAGTTGGTCGCCTTTCTCGAAGTCCGTGGAGATGAACTTCGTCTCGGTGCCACGCTGTTCAGCGATTCCGATGAGGTGGTCGATCGCGTCCTCACGGTCCTCGTCGGTCGCCTCGACGGCGCTGTCACAGTCGCTGCACGTGTGGGCTGGCGTCGACTTCCGACGGTCGATCACCTCGTAGTCGGTGTTGCCACACTCCCCGCAGTCGAAGACGACGACATCTTTACGGAGATCCTCGCTGATGAGCAGCCGATCGACCGACCCCATCACCAGGTTCTGTCTGGTCTGTTCGAACCCATAGGTGGCGAGATCGCCCGCGTTGAGTTCCTCGAAGAACTCCTCCATCTGCTTTTTGTCTTTCATTACCTCGGCGTCGGCAAGCGCGTCTTCTGCGTTGTCGACGAGGTCGTCGAGGCCGGACTCGTCGGTGTAAGCGACGTCGAACTTGCCGATTACTTCGTCCTGAAGCTCGTGATGGAGGTAGTCACCGTCGAGAAACTCGTCTTTGGTCGGCGAAGGGCCGCCCACGAGAATCCCGTCGAGTTCGTGGCGCTTGGGGACGAACAAGTCGTTTGCCATCCCGGCGACTTCCTGGTAGAAGTTGTCAATTGCCTCGAGTCGCAGACGGGCGAACCGCTGGGCGGACTGGCCACCTTTGCGCTGTTTGCCCGGAACCAGCGAGGAAGCGGACTTGACGGGCTCGACGCGTTTGCCCTTCAGCCAGCCGACGTTGGATTCGCGGCGGTCGAGGACGATCAAGCCGTAGAGACCCTTGTCCGCCATCATCTCCTCGAGCGGTTCGGTCAAGAAATCCGAATCGCAGTGGTATCGAAACGACTCGATCGGCTGGGGTGGGCTCTCGAGGACGTTGGTGACCATCTCGGTCCGACCACCGCCGGAGTCGACGGCACCCGAGAACAGCACGATCCCGTTTTCCGGTGGATACGTGTCGTAATACCGGAGCCGGTCTTTGATACTCGTCAGCGCGTCCTGGACTGCGGTGCGGGTCTGTTTGGATTTGATGTTTGCCGCTTCGCTGTGTTCCTGGGTGACGTGCTGGACGACGTCGCTGATCTGGCGGTCTTCGGGAACGTAGATCGATACGAGTTGCGTTCCAGAGCCGTCGTAGTTCTTGAGATCTTCGATGACCTTCCGAAACTCGTATTTCTTCCGGTCTGATTGCTCCTGCTCGCCCTCCTGGCTCATTGTCCGTACAAAACGCTGCTGTGGGTAAGTATTCTTTGACACGGCACCGAGCGCGTGATATTCCCGTTCACGGACGGACGGCGTCGACTTGTTTTCCCGGATTCGGCGACGGACGCGAGGTGACGATTTAAGTTCTAGCCGTTCCACTGTCCGGACACTACTCGAGTATGTCCCAGGAGACGGTGTACGCCATCGCGAGCGGGAAAGGCGGTGTCGGGAAGACGACGACGACGGTAAACCTCGGCACGGCGCTTGCACAGGCGGACAAGCGCGTCGCCGTCGTCGACGTCGATCTCGGTATGGCGAACCTCGCCGGGTTCGTGAGCCTCGCTCCCGATTCGACGACCCTACACGACGTATTGACCGACGACGCAACGATCGACGAGGCCACGTACCGCCTGGCAGACAATATCGTCGCCCTTCCGAGCGGCACCGGGCTGGACGATTACGCGAACGCCTCACCCGAAGGCCTCCGTGGCGTGGTCGAAAAACTCAGAGACACCTACGATTACGTCTTCCTCGACGTGGGCGCGGGCATCAGTCACGAGACCGTTCTTCCACTCGGCCTCGCTGACGGCGTCCTCGTCGTCTCGACGCCGGAACCGGCTGCGATCCAGGATTCCCAGAAAACGGTCAAACTGACCAACCGGACCGGTGGCACCGTCGAAGGGCTAATCCTCACGCGAACGCACCCGAACAGCAGCCTCTCCTACGAGGAGATCGCCACACGACTCGAGGTACCGCTGATCGGCACGATCCCCGAAGATCCCATCGCCCGCAAGAGCGTCTACGCCGGGACGCCGCTGGTCGTCTACAAACCCGACGGCCCCGCTGCGACTGCCTATCGGCAGATCGCCGCCGATCTCGCCGGGATCGACGTCGCACGCACCAAAATCGAGGACCCAGAAGACGACGAGAGCGACTCGAGTGACGGCGACGGAGGCGGAGACGGTGGCTGGGAAGCCTCGCCGGACGAAGTCTCGAGTGCGATCACGGAAGCAGAGTCAGACACCTGAGACGGTTTGCTGTCAGTCAGTTCCGGCGCGACCGCGGGTTCTCCTGCGGTCGCGCCGGGACATCGGGACAGCAGTCCGTATGACTCGCTCGTCGATGACGTCTCATGGGACGCTCCCACTAACCCGCCGGTAGGTCCTACCTGTATCCACCGTTTTGGCGCTCGAGGGCGTACTTTTGTCGAAATCGATGACTACCCATCACGCGGGACAGTCCGCGTTTTCGACCCGTGCTCGGACGGTGAGAGCGGATGCTGCAGCTGAAAGTAAAATCCCGACAAAACCCACCACAACCGCCTGAAATGACGTCTCTGCCGTTCCCAGTGGTCCGGTTTCAGTTCCGTTCAGGTGCGAAGAGAGTACGAGCTAATTACTAATCCATCCGTCTCTCGACCGCTCGACCATGGAGCGACGTAAGATCCTCCTCGGCAGTGGAGCCGCGCTCGCAACCGTCCTTGCGGGCTGCTCGAGTACCGAAACTGGCGAAGAAGACCCCGACGATGGTGATGATCACGACGATGGTGACGATCACGACGACGGTGACGATCACGACGACGGTGACGATGGGGTCCCCGGACTCGACGACGACGATCTCGAGTCAGATAGCGACGTGATGACCGTCATGGAGGTCGATCACGAGGACGACCGCCTCTACGTGCGCAGTCGAACCGACACGACGGACCCGGATGTCCTCTCGATGGAACTCGAGACGGTGGCATACGATGTCGCGGCCGCAGTCACCGACGCCGACCGCTTCAAAGCCGAAGTCAGCGAGGTCGAGTGGGTACTCGAGTACGAGGGGAGCCACGTCCTCGGCGTGTTCGTCAACGTGGAGTGGATCGTCGACTATCTCGAGGGCGAACTCACGGAGGACGAACTCGCCAAGAAGGTTCTCGAGTCGAAAGAGCAGTAATCGCAATCGGTCCCGGCCGCCCACGACGCCTCGAGTGCTTGTGACTCGATCGCGCGGAGCGCTGTCGGACGACGGCGTCTGACTTCCGTTTTCCGGACCGCTGACTTCTACACAGGCCGACCACTGGACGAGCCGGGTTCGTTCACCACTCGGATCGTTGCGTCCTCCCGGACGACGACCAACGGACAACGATTCCGATCGTCTCGCCGATTTCGCTGTGGGAGCGTTTCGGTCGTGGCGGCCCACACACTCCGTCCTCTGTTGGAGTTGACCGAAACCTCCCGTGTGACTGCTGGCCGAGAAACTTCGTGGTCACGGTATCGCGCGTTTCGTTTGCGACAGTGATCGCGAACTTGCTGCTCCAGTACTAAACAAATACACTTTCACTAAGGAAATTCTAGTTGGTAATCTTTATGCAACGGTACGCTCCAGTAGGCGACACGAACAGACATGGAGCGAAAACAGTCACGAGTATCGACGAGAACACTGCGGAACGATCTTCTCGAGGTAAATCGATTGTGAAGCACCTCTTCGCCACCCTCGAGAAGTCCTGCGTGTCGCTGCCGGTAGTGTTCGACGTCTACGTGTGGCTCTACCGGTCGGTCGTCGCCAATGAGATCGATCTCGGTGACGTCGGCCCGACCGACGGCGTGCTCAACGTCGGCTGTGGCGCGTTGCCGTTTACCGCTGCGTTGCTCGCCCGCGAGGCCGGTGTCTCGGTCTACGCACTCGACCAAGACGAGAGCGTACAGTCGCGAGCGCGGCACCACCTCGCTCGAGCAGCCGTCGCCGACCGTGTCGAAGTCGTCGCCGGCGAGGGGACGGCGGTCGACGCGACCACGACCATCCCGCTCGCCGAGGTAGACGTCGCCGTAGTGGCCGCCCAGGCCGAACCCAAAGCCGAGATCGTCACGACCCTGCGCGAACTCGAGGACGGCCCAGATCGGATCGTCGTCCGCCAACCGCGCTCGCCGTTCGAGAGCGAGTACGGTCGGCTCCCGGACGCGTTCGATCCCGACGGCACCACCAGCCAGCCGACGGTCACGTTCGGTCGCTCACTGCTCTTCGAGGCCTAGCCACCCCCATGAGCCGAAAACACGTCCTCTGGGTCGTCGGCATCTGTCTGCTCACGCTGTTGACGGTCGTCGCCGGCTGGCAAGAACTGTGGGGAGCGATCCAGCGTGGAAACCCGATCGTGCTCGGTGGGCTCTGTCTGGTCCAACTTCTCACCCTCGGCGTGATCGCCTACCAGTGGCAGTACCTGTTCGGGCGTGCCGACGTTCCCCTGGGATTTCGACGGGTGTTCGAAGTGACACTCGCCGGACTGTTCGTCGAGAGCACGACCCCGACCTCGAAGCTCGGTGGGATGGCAGCGAAACTCTATCTCTTCGACCGAACGACCGAGACGAACTACAGGACAGCCTCCTCGGTGTTGCTGGCACAGAAGTACGTCTCGCTGCCGCCGCTTGCGCTTCTCTGTGTCGGCTCTGCCAGCGTCGGTGCCGCCAGCCTCGAGTCCGAGGCGATCTCGAGCGCCGTCTACGGACTGGTCGCAGGCTTCGTCGGGCTCGTCGTCGGACTGACCGTGGTCCTCGCGGCGTCACGGCGGGAGCCAACTCGTGACGTTCGATCGCTGACCGCGGTTGCCCTACCGGATTCGGTCACGTCGGTCGTCGATCGGGGACTCGAAACCCTCGAGTCGACGGTCGCGGAGGCAGGAGTGTTGCTCGACCGCCGCGGTCGATACTGGCTGTACTCGCTCTCGTTTCTCCTCTGGATCGTCTACCCGCTGAAGATTTACGCCGTCGCCTACACCCTGGGCATCGAGACGACGCTGACGATCGCGTTCGTCGGCACGTACCTCGCCTACATCGTGAGTCTCGCACCCGTCTCGCCGGGCGGTGTCGGCACGTTCGAAGGAATGCTCGCAGTCGTCTTTCTCGCCGGGGGCATCCCCTTTGCGGACGGACTCTCCGTCGCCGTCCTCTCACGCGTCGTCACCTTCTGGGTCCCGCTCGGCCTCTCGGCGCTGGTAACGGCAGTCCTCGTGTGTGACGAAGACGGCGTCGTCTCCGAGGACGACGGTGTCGTCTCACGGGTGGCGACACTGGTCGACCGCGTTCGACGCTGACCCCGTCACCGAAAGCGGCGGAACGCAGCCCGAAACCGCTCCTCGTGAACCGGCCGGAACTGCTCGCTCGAGTCGGTAAACGCCGACGGCGTCCAGAACCGAGCGTCGGCCGCGTCGCTGCCAGCAGTCGGTTCGCCAGTCGCGTCCGCCCAGTCTGCGACGTAGTACGTCGTGACGACGTGTTTCCCGTCCCGTGGCGGTAGTGCAGTTGCGTCTAGGATCTCGAGTGCGTCGGGAGCGACCGACACACCAGTCTCCTCTTCGAGTTCGCGAGCGGCCGCAACTTCGGGCTCTTCGCCGACCTCCATGTGACCGCCGGGGATCGTCCACTCGCCGACGCCGGGCGGGACGGCGCGTTCGACACAGAGGACCGCAGGTTCGGCCCGCGACTGATCGACGACGGCGACGCCGGCACAGGGGACGGGGTTGTGCCAGACGACGCGCTCGCAGGACGGACAGTGGCTGCGGTCGTGGCCGTCGAACGTGATCCGCTCGAGGCCCGTTCCGCAGTGAGGACAGTACTTGGCTGGACGGCTGACCATCTGGACTCCTCTCGGTGCCAGTGGTTCAAAGGGCTTTCAGTCCGCTGCCGGTCAGCGGGACGACAACGTCGTCGTCGCCCTCGAGTACACCGGTCTCGCGATATCGATCCAGCGCCGCCGGAGCGACCGCACTCGTCGGCTCGACGTAGAAGCCGTTACGGTGGAGACGATCGAGCGTGGCCTCGATCTCGTCGTCGTCGAGCGCGATGGCGTCGCCGTCTGTTCCGTCGATCGCCGCGAGAACGTCGTCCATGCGGGCGGGTTCGGTGATCTGGATGCCGTCTGCGACGTCGGTCTGCTCGAGGCCGCCGTTGCCGCCGAGTGCCTCGACGATGGGGGCATAGCCCTCCGCCTGTGCACCGAGCAGGCGGGGCAACTCGTCGACGATTCCGGCCTCGGACAGTCGACTGAATCCGAGGTACGAGCCGAGAAACAGCGTCCCGTGTCCGAGCGGAAGCACGACGGCGTCCGGTGCGGTCCACGCTCGCTGGGCGGCGACCTCGAAAGCGAACGTCATCGTCCCAGCGTAGAAGGCGGGGTTCCAGGCATGACTGGCGTACCACCCCTCGCCCGTCTGGGACGGAGCCCCGTCGTTCGAGTCGTCGGCCTCACCTGCAACCGCGTCGATGCAGGCGTCGGTGACATCCTGGCGACTCCCCTCGATCCGGATCGGGCGCGCGTCGGCCTGCTGGATCGTCATCAGTTTCGACTGTTTGACGTCCGCCGGCACGTAGATGTCGGCGTCGAGCCCCGCTCGCGCGGCGTAGGTCGCAATCGCCGCGCCGGCGTTACCCGAGGAGTCCTCGATGACTTTCTCGACGCCGAGTTCGGCCGCCCGCGAGAGCGTCGTCGTCGCGCCCCGATCCTTGAACGAGCCGGTCGGGAAGACGTACTCGAGTTTGAACTGGGCGTCCCAGTCGGGAGCGTCTACGAGGGGCGTGAAACCTTCGTGGAAGGTGACGCGTTGCTCGATCGGCAGGAACTCGGAGAACGCCCAGAGCCCGTCGCTGGAGTCTAGCTGGGAGGCCGCCAGCGGATCGCCCGTCGGAAGCGGCTGCTCGACGAACTCGAGGGCGCGCTCACAGCCACAGCGCCACGGTTCGGATGGCCCGGCCTCGTAGGTGGTCCCGCAGGCGGGGCAGACGAGATCGGACGCCATCAGTAGCTGTCGACGTCGGTGCCGACCGAGCAGACGTACTCGCCGGTGGCGACCTGTGGCAGCCGCCGAGTCCGCCAGAGAATGCCGTCACCGTCGGCGGTGACAGTCTCTTTCGGTTCACCGAAGGGCGTCGTCACCTCGTAGAGAGTGTCCCCACGTGTCACCTCGTCGCCGAGGTCTTTCTGGAGGCTGACGAGGCCGCCACAGGGCGCACCGTACTGTTCGAACCCGTTTGCCCGAGTCTGGCGCTCGGGGTCGAGTTTGCCCTCGAGAAAGTCGTAGTACGTGAGGACATTCAGGACGCCCGTGACGCCTTTTCTGATGCTCTCCTCGTCCCAGCCGACGCAGCCGCCGAGTTCGGGGTCGACGGTCGGGACTCCGTCGTCGGGAGCAGCGCGTGCGAGTTGGCCGTCCGGTCCCTTCTGGTCCAGGACGTAGCCACAGCCGAAGGCTTTCGCGAGTTCGAGACACTCGTCGTGGAGCCTGTGACGCTTGCCACAACGAACCCTGACCTCGTCGATCATCCGGCTGGTCGATCCCTGGTGGAGATCGAGAATCAGATCGGCACGTTTTGCCACGTCGAAGGTCGCGGCTGCGATACGTTCGCTCGAGGTGCCGCTTTCGTTACCGGGATACGCGCGGTTCATCTTCGTGTCGTCGATCGGGTTCCGATGTTCGGCGACCTGGAACGCGTGGTAGTTGACGATCCCGACGATCAGGATCGTGCCCGCGATTTCGGTGGGATCGAGTTGTGGGACCACACGCTGGAGGACGCCAACGCCGTTGAGTTCGTCGCCGTCACTTGCTGCCTGCAGGTAGAGGGTGTCCCCTGGTTTTTCGCCGTTGATGACGGCGACGGGGAGCCCGAACGGACTCCCGTCTCGGGTCTCGCCGACCTCGAGTCGGCCCGTATCGACTTCGCCGGGCCCTGCGCTCGCTGTTCCGAGCCTCGTCGTCATGTCACTCACGACGGACCCACTGGCCTTTATTGATTCGGTCTCTTCGTACGGTGAGAGCGTCGCTGCTTCTAGAGGAACGGCTGATAGTAGTACGGACTCACGAAGCCCTCGACGACCCCGGCGACCGCAAGCAGGATGCCAACGCCGACGAGTACCCAGAACGCCCGCTCTAGTTCGTCCGCGAAAGTGACACGACGGAGCTGTCCGCGTGCTGCTCGCCAGAAGGTAACGCCGAGCGAGATACCGAGTGCGGTCGCGATCAGGATCGCCGGAATCTCGAAGATACCGTGGGGGATCACGAAGGCGAGCAGTTCCACGGGTGCGACCTCGAACTGGGAGAGAACGCCCATGAACATGCCGTTGAACAGCAACGAGACGATAGCGGGGACGACGAGTGCGAGCCCCGAAAGCGCCGTCGTTATCGCGACCATCCAGTTGTTCCCGAAGAACTCGAGGGCTGCCGTCGGCGGAACGTGGCCGTCGAGACGGGCCGCGATCGAGGCCTCGAACGCGTCGATGCCGGTGTATGGGTCGGCAACGCGCCAGCCAGCCCAGAATCCGACGAGTGCCAGCACGACGACGACGGCGTGTGTGGTCGGCGTCGAACGGACGAACGAGAGCATCTCGTGCCAGCCGCGGTCGAGTCCCGCACGGAACTGCGTTCGGACGGACCGTTCGGGCGACAGCGGCGGCGTCAGTCGGCCGCGGTAGTCACAGTACAGCGCAGTCTTCAGTAGGTCGAGTGCGGGAAGCAAGAGAAACACCGCAACCAGCGAGACGACGGTGACGACCTCGAGTACTGCAAGAATACCCGAGACGATCGAAAGCGCGACGATGGAACCGACCGAGAGGGCGTAGTAAAACACCGCGTCGACCGGCTGGGAGCGGACGAACGAGACGGTCGCGGACAGCGAGCCGAAAACGCCCGCGTCGTCGACGACGACGGCGACCGGGGCGAAGGCAAACACTGCGCGAACGACGGCAAGCGCCGCGACGACCGCAAGCGTTGCGAACAGTCCAACCAGGATTCCAACTGCCGGGACGCCAGCCAGGGTGAAACCGCCGACGAGGACGAGCATGACGGCCAGGAACCCACCCCCGACGAACAACCAAAGGGCAAACTCGAGGACGTACAGCCCGAGGAGCCGGCCGGCGAACCGTCGAGTGCCAGCGATACCGGCGACGAGTCCGCGTTCGTCGCGCAGCCGGCCGTAACAAGCCGACAACTGGGCAGCCGAGACGATCGGGAACAACGCGATTGTGAGGAGAATCGTTCCGCCGATCGCAACCAGGGCGAGAACGGCGATCGTCGGCGTCAGCAACTGCTCGAAGACGGGAGCGAGACTCTCGGCCCACGCGTCGAACGCGTCCGGATCGGCGTCGGGAGACAGTGGGTCGAGGTCGATCGCTGTGAGTTGCTCGCGTGCCGTGGTGATTCTGCCGGTCGCCTCGAGATAGACGTACCCGACGAAAGCGGCCAGAAACGGGATAACTCGAGCGATGGCGGGGACGGCAGCCCCGAGCAGATACAGCGGCAGAAAGTCACCCGGCCGATTGCGAAACACGGCGACGACCGCGGCGACTGCGTCGGAAAGCGAGCGGGACATGGTCGTCCCACGACTTGTTCGCACGGAAAGAAATACGTTCCGGAGACCGAGAAGAAGCCGTCAGCCGAACGAAACCGATCGTTCGAGCGCCACGTGACTGTCCACTCGAGCCCTTACGAGCCCCAGAAGTTCTCGCGGCTCCCGAGCCGTTCACGCTGTGGCTTGGGACCGTCCCGGTCGGCCGTCGTCTCGTCTTCGTCGTCTTCGTCGTTGTCTTCGTCGTCGTCTTCGTCGTTGAGTGCCGGTTCGTCGCCGACGTCGTCGTCTTCCTCCATCGGGACCAACTCGAGTTTTTCTGCGCGGGCGTGGTTGCTGTGGACCTGTGAGATCTTGACTCGAGCACGCGCTTCGGGCAATACACCGTCGATAAGGACGATAAATCCATCCTCCGTTCGGCCGACGCCAGCGCCGCTTTCGTGCATGTCGACGACGTCGACGACCAGTTCTTCGCCAGCCTTGACCGGCTGGGTCTGTAGGTCTTCGATCGGTTGGCTGTAGTGGTTACACCACTCCTTGCCACCCCGGTCGCCGTAATGTTGACACCCCATTCCCGAGATACGTTCGGAAAAGCTCGGACAGTCGTCGGCAAGTGGACAGTCTGCCATGGACCGTAGTACCATCGGCGTCGTTAAACCGTTTCCGTCTTCCAGACACGCACGCGACGCGAACCACGGGCGATGACTGTGAATGAACTGTTGGCCTGCGAACCAGTGTTTCGAAAACGTTTACGGGAGGGCCACCGTCGTAATAGACGATGAAAATCCTCGTTACGGTCAAAGAAGTCGCGACCGTGGATGACGAGTTCGAGATCGAGGGGACTGAGATCGCGGACCAGTACCTCGGTGTCGATCTCAACGAGTGGGACGACTACGCCGTCGAAGAGGCCGTCCAACTTCAGGAGGCCGGCATCGCCGACGAAGTCGTCACGGTCACGATCGGGCCCGAAGACTGCGAACAGACCATCCGCCAGGCTCTCGCAAAGGGCGCAGATCGGGCCGTTCGCGTCTGGGACGACGCCCTCGAGGACGTCGACCTGCTCGACGTCGAGGCCAAGACCGACATCCTCACCGCCGTCGTCGAGGAGGAAGACCCCGACCTCGTCCTCTCGGGCGTCCAGGCCGGCGACGACGCCTTCGGCGCAACCGGTGTCTCCGTCGCCGAGAAACTCGGCTACGAGTGGGCCGCCGTCGTCAACCACCTCGAGCACGACCTGGAAGGCGGTGTCGCGTCCGTCCGCCGCGAACTCGAGGGTGGTGTCGAGGAGTTGACCGACGTCGAACTGCCGGCCGTCCTGACGATCCAGACCGGGATCAACGAACCTCGCTACGCCAGCCTGCGTGGCATCCGACAGGCCCAGCGCAAGCCACTCGACGTACAGACGCTCGCCGACATCGACGTCGACGAAACCGTCGTCGACTCGGATCTCGAACTGACGGACATGTACGAACCCGAAAGTGAAAGCGACGTGACTGTTTGGGAGGGCAGCGCCGAAGAAACCGCCGGAGAGCTCGCTGATCTCCTCGAGGAGAAGGGGGTGGCACCATGACGGACGTTCTCGCAGTCGCGGACCACCGCCGTGGCGACCTGCGCGACGTCAGCTACGAACTCGTCACTGCCGGGCGCGAACTCGCCGACGAGACCGGCGGCGACCTCCATCTGGCGGTCATCAGTGGCACCGTCGACGAGTTCGCCCAGAAACTCGACCGCGACGGTGTCGACGCCATCCACACGGTCGATTACGGCGAAGAGTTCAACCACGGCGTCTACGCTCAGACAGTTATCCAGCTATACGACGAACTCGCCCCGCAGTACGTGCTCGCACCAAACAGCGTCAACGGACTCGACTACGCTCCGGCCGTCGCGAACGAACTCGGTCTGCCGATCGTCACCGATACGGTCGACCTCGAGACCGACGGCGACACGCTGACCGCGACACGCGAGATGTACGGCGGCAAGGTCGAGACGACGACCGAACTCGAGGGACAGGCTGTCGTCACGATCCGCGGTGCCGAGTGGCCCGCCGCTGACGGGACCGGCGACGCCGCGATCGACGCCTTCGACGTCGACATCGACGAGGGCGCGCTTGGCACGACGGTCAACGGCTTCGAAGAGGTCGGTGGCGGTGACGTCGACATCAGCGAGGCCGACGTGCTCGTCTCCGTCGGACGTGGGATCGAAGACGAAGATAATCTCGAGCTCATCGAAGACCTCGCGGACGCACTGGACGCGACCGTCTCGGCCTCGCGACCGATCGTCGACAACGGCTGGCTCCCGAAGAACCGACAGGTCGGCCAGTCCGGAAAAGTCGTCACGCCGGACGTCTACGTCGCGATCGGCATCTCCGGTGCGGTCCAGCACGTCGCCGGGATGAAAGGCTCCGATACGATCGTCGCGATCAACACCGACCCGAACGCACCGATCATGGACATCGCGGACTACGCGATCACGGACGACCTGTTCGACGTGGTGCCGGCACTGACCGAACAGTACCAGTAGGAGACGGGACTGCGACACGAACGAGAGCGGCGAGATCCGTGGCTTCCCGAACCACTGGCGACCGACTCGAGTCGTCGTCGGTGGCTGGCTCGCTGGCAGTACCGCTGGGGCTGGGATCGAACCACATTGTTGCTCTGTTGACGGCACACCTTTTCGGGCTGGCTCGCGTCACGACCCTGTAGCAGCCCCTGATACGGATTGCTGTAACCGTGTCCCGCGAGCACTGTTCTCGAATCGACTCCAGTGACAACTGATACTGCCGGACAAACATGCACACACCGATCGCACTCGAGACGCGATCGAGTGTTTACTGACGTTTGTCCAGCAGTATGGGGACAGCACCCGGAACGCAGCCTGTAAGTCGAACGAAAACGGTGCAATCGGAGACGAACAGGCGTAGTTGAGACAACAAACCAAGTAGTGGCCTCGAGCTGGAATCGCTGTCGGGCCGTCACACTCGAGGTGAAACCGTGGCGCGAGAGTACGTTCGAAGCGTGTCTAAAAGAAGCGAGCGATATTGAAAAGCCACTCAACAATATGAACGATGTGCGAGTGAAGCACAAAAGGGCCATCAGGCATACATATACAAAGAAAAACTGAGTAACATGGACAGCGACACGAACCGCAGACGACTTCTGGCAGGGATGGCCGGCACATCCCTTGCCGGACTCGCTGGTTGTACTGGCGTGATCCCCGGCACCGAGTCGGGTACAGCCGCCTCTGGTTCCGGCACCGCCAGCACCGACCGGACGATCAAACTCGGTATCATGCTTCCGCTGAGCGGTCCACGAAGTGCAGTCGGCGAAGACATCCTCGCCGCCGCCACGCTTCCGGTCAAGCAGGCCCGCGACGATCCCGATCTCGACATCGAGATCGAGTACACCGAAGCAGACACGGAGAGCGATCCGGCGACTGCCGCCCAGGCCGCGACGTCACTCGTCGACGACGGCTATGCGATGGTGACTGGGCCGCTCGACTCTGACATCACCCTTCAGGCGACCCAGCAGGTCCTCGTTCCCTACCAGATCGTCTCCTGTTCGCCCGCATCGACGACGCCGACGCTGACGACGCTCAACGACGGTGGGTTCGTCTTCCGGACGGCGATTTCGGATGCCGTCCAGAGTGCGGTTATGGCTGAAATCGCCGCGACCGAACGCGGCGTCGACACCGCTGCCACGCTGTACGTCAACAACGACTACGGCTGGCAACTCAGCCAGTCTTTCGAGCGGGCGTTCGAAACCATTCACGGCGGCACGATCACCGACCACGTTCCCGTCGAGGTCACCGCCGACTCTCACGACAGCGAGATCGAGCGGCTTGCCGAGGCAGACCCCGACCTGGTGATTCCAGCCATCTACCCCGAGATGGCCCAGACGCTGTTTACCGATCTCGAGCCCGGAAACTCCTTCGACCTGTTGTGTACCGACGCTCTCCGCCTGGGGGACCTTCACGAACAGGTCGACTACCCACTCGACGGGATCAGAGGTACTGCTCCACTCATCGACGGTCCCGGGGTCGGCACCTTCACAGAAATGTACACTGGCGAACACGACGGCGAACCCGACCTCTTCGAATACTACGCCTACGACGCGACTGCCGTGCTCTTGTTGGCAAACGCGTACGCCGGTCAAAACGACGGACAGGCCATCCAGAACGCCATTCACACCGTCACGAGCCAGGGTGGCGAAGAGGTCACACCCGACACGATCGCCGACGGCATCAGACTCGCTGCGGAAGGCACTACCGTCGAATACCGCGGTGCAGCCAACGAGACCGGGTTCGACGAGAACGGCGACCCAACCGACACGGTCTTCGAGCACTGGGAGTTCGACAGCACCGCCGACGGCGGCATCACCGAAATCGACCGCCTCGATCCATACTAACACCAATGTCACTCGCAACAACACTCATCCCCTCGTTCGTCAGGCGCAGTTACCTCGCCAAGTTCGTTCTCGCCATCCTCGTCGTCGTCCTCGTGATGAGCGTCGTCGGGGCCGGGAGCTACGTCTTCGTCGACAACACCGTCCAGGAAGACGCCAACGCGGAGTTGGAAACGACCGCGGAGATGCAAGCCGACGAAATCAGTTCCTGGATGGAGTCACTCTCCGTCCAGACCCGTACCGCATCCGACTCACCGATCCTCCAGGACGGTGACCCACAAGAAGTCCAGGCACATCTCGTCGAAGAACAGGCCCGCATGGGCGTCAACGTCCGCGCCATCCACTACCTCGACACCGACAGCGACGAAGTCGTCACCAGCACGACCGCCGCCTATCGCGACAGACCGTTCACCGACCTCGAGGAACCGTGGAGCGACCACGACTTCGACGCGGAGTTCCTGTTAGACGAAGAAATCTGGCACACGCCGGAAGCGTACGAATCGCCCACGCTCGACGATCAGGTGATGGCGTTTGCCAGTCCGGTCACGGACCGCGACGACCGCGTCGTCGTCGTCATCGGCACCCTCGAGTACCAGATCGAGCAACTACAGCAAGACGACATCTCACAGTCGACAGTCATCCTCGACGCGGACGGCAACGACGTCTTCCAGGCCGACCACGTCGCCGTCGACGCCGACGACGAGTCTCTCGAAGCAGCCCTGGGCGGCCGAATACAACTGCTGTCCGACGACGATCGAGTCCACTCGTACGTTCCGGTAAGCAACACACAGTGGGTTGCAGTCTCGAGTATTCCGACCGACGAAGCCTACGGTGTTGCGGCCAGCGTCGGGAACAACATCTTGCTCATGATCGCGTTTAATCTGGGCGCGTTGAGCCTGATCGGCGTCGTTCTCGGGCGACAGACCGTCGGCCCAATAACGACGCTTCGGGACCGAGCAGCGGCGATGGAAGCCGGCAATCTCGACGTCGACCTCGAGACGAACCGCACCGACGAGATCGGACAGTTGTTCGATGGGTTCGACTCGATGCGAACGTCGCTTCGCGAGCAGATCGAGGAAGCAGAGGCTGCCCGCGAAGAGGCCGAACAGAAACAGGAAGAGGCGACCGAGGCACAGAGTGAAGCCGAGAAAGCCAAACGCGAGGCCGAAGCCGAGCGTGAAGAACTCGAGCGGATGACGAATCACCTAGAGCGCAAAGCCGAGGAGTTCAGCACGACGATGGCCGCCTGTGCTGACGGTGACCTCTCCCGGCGACTCGATCCCGAAAGCGAAAGCGATGCGATGACCGACATCGCGGTCGCGTTCAACGGGATGGTCGACCAACTCGAATCGACGGTGGCGGACGTCAAAGCGTTCGCAAACGAGGTCGCAGCAGCCAGCGAACAGGTGACTGCGAGTGCACAGGAGGTACAGGCCGCATCGCAACAGGTGTCCGAGTCGGTACAGGAGATTTCCGACGGAGCCGAGAACCAGAACGAGTCCCTGCAGACGGTCGATCGGGAGATGGAGAGCCTGTCGACGACGACCGAAGAGATCGCTGCGTCTTCGAACGAAGTCGCCGACATGGCATCTCGGATGGCCGAAACCGGCCGGGATGGACGCGAAGCCGCCGAAGAGGCGATCAGCGGCATGCACGAGATCGAAGACGAGTCCGAAGAGGCAGTCGACGCCATTCGAGACCTCGAGACGAAGATGGCACAGGTCGACGAGTTGGTCGAGTTGATTACGGACATCGCTCGAGAGACGAACATGCTCGCGTTGAACGCAAACATCGAGGCAGCACGCGGTGACGGCAGTGACGGCGCTGGCTTCGATGTCGTCGCCACGCAGGTGAAGGAGCTGGCAGCGGACACCAAATCGACTGCCGAAGAGATCGAAGACCGGTTGGATCGCATCAACGACCAGACAGCGGAGACGGTAGCAGACGTCGAGCGAACGGCTGCACGCATCTCCGAACACGTCGATTCGGTCGAGGACGCAGCCACTGCACTGGACGAAATCGCTACCCACGCCGAAAACACCAACGACGGCATCCAAGAGATTTCGGCCGCCACGGAGCAACAGACGGCTTCGACACAGGAGATCCTCGCGATGATCTCGTCGGCGACCGAAATAGCCGAATCGACGGCCGAGGAGTCACAGAGCGTCGCCGCTGCAGCCGAAGAGCAGACGTCCGCGCTCTCGGAAGTGTCACAAAGTGCCAGTTCGCTCGCCAATCAGGCATCCCAACTGAGTGAAACCCTCGATCAATTCGAACTCGAGAAAACGGGAGAGAACGTCCCCGAGACTCGAGGCGACCGGGAGCAACTCGAAGCGCCCGAGACGGGACACAAAACCGAGAGCAACTAGCAGGCCAGCTCTGCGCTGGTGGATCGAGAACCCGGTCCGTGCGGTCTGTCGATCCAGTAGTCGACGGGTGGGACGGTACTAGCGAACGGACTCACGCGACGCTTGCTCGAAAGCATTCGAACCGTCACGTACTTTGGACCCCCGTCCTAATCGCGGCTAATGGAACTTCTCGAGCGGCGTCGGGCGCTGATTGAAAAGCGTCTCACCGAAGTCGTCGACGAAGTCGAACCCGAGACGCTCAACGAGGAAATCCGTCACGTGACGCTTTCGGATGGGAAACGTGTTCGGCCGATGGTCACGGTGCTTGCCTGCGAGATGGTCGGCGGGGAGGCCGAAGATGCCGTCGACTTCGGTGTCGGAGTCGAACTCGTCCACAACGCTTCGCTGGTAGTCGACGACATCATCGACCGGTCGGAACTCCGTCGGGGCACGGCGAGTGCCTGGGACGAGTTCGGATACGGCCCGGCGATCATCACGAGTGACGGCTTGCTTGGTGAGGCATTCGATCTCTTTTCTGCGGACCCGCAGGCGACCCAGGTCGTCGCGGAGTCGATGGTCGAACTCGGGGTCGGCGAGGCGACCGAACTGTCGTCACAGCCGACAAACGAAGACGAGTACATGACTCTCGCTCGCCGAAAGACCGGCTCGCTCTTCCGAGCAGCGGCCGAACTCGGCGCGATCGCTGCCGACTCGGACCCGCTTACCGTCGAAGCACTTGGCGAGTACGCCGAGCGAGTCGGAGTCGCCTTCCAGATCAGAGACGACGTCTTGGACGCCGTCGCAGACCCCGAAGACCTCGGCAAGCCGACCGGCCACGACGCCGCCCTCGAGCGTCCGTCGGTCGTCCAGGTTACCGACCTCACCCCAGCGGAAGCAAACGACCGCGCGCGATCCGAGGCCAACCGGGCAATCGATGCGCTCGAGCGGGTCGAGGCCACGGATGGGGACGCCAAGGGCTACCTGCGTGAGCTCGCGGAGTTCGTCGTCGAGCGGGAACGGTAGCAGGAAGGGGAAGAGGCAGCATAGCGGTTTCCGCTGTGGGTCTGGCGGATTGCTGGACCGATCTTCGGTGTCCGCTTCTGAGAACGGTTCACTGGCAGCGGCCGACAGGAACCCGTCTCAGGGGCGTACTCTCTCGGCTGTGCGTGGCTCTTCTGTCTCCGCGTCCGCCTCTGATTCTTCGTGGTCCGAGAACCGCGACTCGGCGATGGCGAACGCGAGCGTGCTCGTAATCCCCAGTAGCGTCCCCACCGTCAACGCCGTCGCGAGGTAGCCGACATCCGCTCGTCCGAGGAAGAAAGCGCTGACCGCGTGTAACACGAGCGCGATCGAGACGACGTAAAACGGCGCGTTGAGATAGCGCCACTCCAGATCGCCGGCGATGTACTCGTCGGTGATCTGGCCGAGACTGGTGGTGACGCCCGCGGCGGCGAGCCACTGGATCGAACCGTAGACGAGCGCTGCTAGCATGACCGGGGCGGTCGACGGGTCGACCTCCTCGAGCGTGTTCGTCCCGCTGACGCCACCGAGGACGAACAGGGCGGCAGCGACGACGTACGCAAGCAGCGTCGTCCGACCGGCGTACAGCGATCGGCGAACCTGCGCTGCGGCGGTGTCGAGTCGTTCACCAAGCCCCAGTCCTCGCGAGATGAGGTACAGTCCCAGTAGCGCCGAGGTCGTTCCCAGAACGAACCCCGGCATCTCGAGGGCGCTGCCGATCAATGCGAGTGGGTAGATCAAAAGCAGGATACCGAGCGGAATCAGGACGGTCCCTCGCGTTTCGGGGTCGTCTAACACCTGTTTGAAGGTGTAGTACATCGACTCCAAGTTCTGGGCCTGTCGGACGACGACGCGACGGACGCCGTCGACGGGGACACGCGATCGGATGACCGGAATGACGGACTCGTCCTGTGCGCCATCGGTGATCACGAGGGCAGTGACGTCGTCTGCCGTCGAGAGGCTTGCGAGGACCGTATCGATCTCCTCGCCGACCTCTCGGTTGGCGGCGACGTCGCCTTCCTCGTTGCCGGTGACCACCGCGACCTCGACGCTCTCGTCGCGTTCCGAGAGGTCGTCGTAGACGTGCAATCCCTGGAAGATCACGTTCACGTCGGAGTCCTCCGGGTCTGCGGTGGCGAGTGCGATAGCCGCCTCCTCGACGGGTTCGCGGCCGACGACGGGCGTCGAAAAACCGGTCTTGCGACCGAGGTCGTCGTCGAGATCGACACAGAGGACCAACAGCATCGTTCGGCCGTACGCTAGCCGACTTTAATTGTTTTCGGGACGACGGTTCTCGCGTCACTGCCGGCGTCGCCGGGTCATTCGTCGGGTCGAGACGCACGACTTTTGCGTCTCGGCACGATAGAAGCGATCGACTAATGATCTCCAAGGGCTGTGAGCAGTGTGCGAAAGGCGGGAAGATGGTGCTCTTCGTCTATGGCTACTGCGATCAGCGCGATTGCTTTTACTGCCCGCTCGGTGAGAACCGAAAAAACGTGACCGACGTCTACGCGAACGAACGGCAGGTCGAAAGCGACGAGGACGTCCTCGAGGAGGCTCACCGGATGGACGCGCTGGGAACCTCGATTACGGGTGGCGAACCACAGGAAGCACTCGGTCGAACCTGCCACTACCTCGAGTTGCTGAAAGACGAGTTCGGCGAGGACCACCACACCCACCTCTATACCGGGATCACGGGCGGCCGCGAGAACATGCGTCGCCTCTCGGAGGCTGGTCTCGACGAGATTCGCTTCCACCCACCGTTCGAGCAGTGGGGTGAGCTCCACGGCACCGAGTGGGAAGAAATCCTCTATGTCGCCCGGGAAGAAGGCCTGACACCGGCCTTCGAAATTCCTGGCATCCGCGCCGAAGAAGAGTTCCTCGAGTTCTTAGACGAGGGTGCAGCCGAGTTCTGTAACGTCAACGAGTTCGAAATGTCTCAGGGGAACTACCGTCGGATGCAAGAACAGGGGTACGAACTCAAAGAAGACCACATGAGTGCCGTCGAAGGCTCCCGCGAGGAGATACTCGAGGTGATGGGTGATCACGAACGGGTTTACTTCTGTACGTCGGTCTTCAAAGACGCCGCCCAGCACCGTCGTCGCCTCAAGCGCATGGCTCGGAACGTTCGCCGGGAGTTCGACGACGTCACCGACGACGGCACTCTCGTCTACGGCAAGACCCACGCCGCTCCCGAGCGCCTCGCGGAGCTCGGCGTTCCCGAGGAGTTCTACACCGCCAAGTCGAACCACGTCGAAGTGGCGTGGTGGCTGCTCGAGGAGATGATCGACGAAGGCGACCTCGAGGAGGGAGAAATCGTCGAGCAGTATCCGAGTTACGACGGGCAGGTTGTGGAACGAACCCCACTCGCCTGACCGCGAGCGAAGCGAGCGGCTTTTTGATGCAGACGTTTCGAGGAGCGGCCGCGAACAACGTGAGTGATGCCGACGAGAAACGAGTGTACGTGGCGGGTGGTCGAGCAGACGGCGCTGGTGTGAGCCACCCACGACCGAACTTGCAGACGCTGTCTTGTCTCTGGTACCGTTCCGAGCGTCGACTGTTGTGTTGAACCGGCCGACACGACCGGTGTCGACTCAGACGGATGCTGTGTCGATATCCCGGCCCGACCGAAGGAGTGCTCGCGGTTGCGCCAGGACGGACTGACAGCAACCCGTATCAGCGGCACAGCGTGGCCCGCCTTAGAAGACTATCACTCGGCCGATCGCTTCGACGGTCGGCCTGGGTCAGTCCGTCTGCACGGGATCTACGTCCGGCAACGTGATGAGGTTCTCTCGACCGATCCGGAGCTTTTCTATTTCTCCGTCCTCGTCCATCTTCGAGAGCAGTTGCGAGACCTTCGCGTTCGACCAGCCGGTTTCCGTCACGATCGAAGCCTGCTTCATCCGGCCGCCGTTTTGCTTGAGTAGCCTATGGACGCGTTCTTCGTCGCTCAGTAGCTCCGGATCGACGTCGTCTTCGTCGTCGTGTTGTAGTTCGACCCCGGAACTGTCGGCCGACGACGCTGTCGACTCGGTCGCTTTCGATCTCGAGAGGTCGTCGGCGACGGCGGAAGTATCGGTGTCGGACTCGTCGTCGAAGACCGCGAGAGACAGCCGATAGCCGGCATAGACGAGGACGACGAGCGTCAGAACGGCCAGCGCACCCGCGAGATACCAGTCGAAGCCTGACGGCCCGACCGGTCCGCTGACGAAGACGATTTCGAGTTCACCCTGCTCGAAGTGGTGTGGGCCGTCCCAGACGAGGTGTGTCGGCGTCTCGAGAGCGTAGTTCTCCGGTGACTCGATCACGAGCCGCTGGTCCGAGGACAGCGTAGGAAACCACGTGCCGTCCGGTGACTCGAACGCGTCACCGAAGTAGACGCGTTCGTCTTCGGCCGTGGCGAAGTTCTCCCAGGTGAACGAGTAGGAGACGACGGCGACTGCTACGGTTTCGTTCTCGGGATCGACGCTGTCGGGGAACGCGTCGGTTTCCGGGTTCAGCGGTTCGGTTCGTGGCGCGTCCCAGCCGGCGTCGACGATCGCCATCTCGCGGCCGGTCGCGTCCTGGGCGGCCTCGAGTTCGGTCGCGAACGACTGGCTGTCGTAGCCGACCGATCGCTGGCCGGTGACAACCGTTTCGGCCCACGAGTCGAAGGTCTCGTTGTCCGCCTGGTCGATCAACAGGAACCTGCTCTCGATCGACCAGTGGGCGTCGCCGTCGTCTTCGACCTGGATTCGGATCACCTGTGCGGGGTCGGCGGGTGCAAGCGAGGTCCTATTGTCGGAGAGGGTCGGGTGGACACCCGCGCTATCGATGGAGGGCACTGAGTGTGGATCGACGGCCGTTTCTAGCGAGGACTGGGAGGGTGCCGTCGTCGCTGGCTCCATCTCGGACGCGGAGACGTGCGCTGACGGCACAGCGGCCACCGCCCCCAGAGTAGACGTTGCGAGGAGGGCTATGAGGGCAAACGTAACGGCGGTGGATAACCGCATGCGTATCAACCGGTGGTTTCCCGGGGGAAAAAACACTTTCTATAGAAGATAATACGGGCTTTCCTGCCGCTCGAGACCGGCTCAGAACGGATAGTGGGTGATTACCTTGTGGCGACCGGCTTTTATATCAGGAGTACGTACGGTGGTTCGATGAAGGCTGGCACCCCCGTTTTCTTCGCCGTGCTTCTCGTCTGTTCGCTGCCCGCGATGACTCTCGTCGCGGCCGATCCCGGCAGCGGTAGCCAGGGCCAAACAGTCGAGAACGTTCAGCCGAGCGCCGCCCAACACTCCGAGCCCGTCGTTGCAGTAAACACCACGAATCGGCTTCCACTCTCCGATGACGCCACAGCCGAGTACACGTCGTACGGATCGGATCTCGGGACCACGCTCGCAAGCGGCGACGACGCCCTCCGCATCGATCACGAAGTGTACATGCTCTCGGAACACGAGTTCGATCAGGCGAACGTCTCCGAGCAGATAACGATGGCCGAAGCCGCCCACGAACGACTCCAAGAACGAATCGACGACCTCGAGGAACGCGAACGTGAGGTCGTCCGTACTCACGCCAACGGCGAACAGACCACCGACGAGTTGACCCAGACGTTGTTGCGAAACTACCACGAGGCCAACGAGTTAGAGACGACGCTCAACCAACTCGAGTCGCGTGCAGAACGAATCCCCGGCTACTCGCTCTCGAGCGCAGAGCTACGGGCTGATCGGAACGCGCTCAGTGCGTTCCAGACGCAACTCCGGACGGGAATCGACATCGCCAGGGAGTCGGCAGGTGCCGACGAGCAGTACGAGTACGTGATCCAAACGACCGAGAACGGTTTTAGCCTCGCGACGATCGAAGACGACATCTATCTCCTCGAGACCGCCAGGTTCGACAACCGTGATCGGTCCCAGCCCGATCAGTTCGAAGGACTCGAGTCGATCGACCGTGCGGGCGAGTTGTATCCGTGGGCAGCAGCCGACAGCACGCCGTTCGGACAGTTCCACGGTGAGATACGTAGCTTCCACTGGATCGAGTACAACCACGCTCAGGGCAATCTCAAGATACATCTCGACGGGGGAACGGGTGACGTCTACCGCGAAGCACAGGACCTGTCGATCGACTCACTTCCCGTCGAGAGAGAAGCGACCGTGACGAACGACGGCCTGGCGCTGTCGATCAATCAGACGCCGGCGAACGGCCCCGTCGGAGTGACGGTGACAGACGACGAGACCGGCGACCCGATACCGGCGACCGTCTCGATCGTCGATGTCGAGTCAGAAGGCGACGACAGCATCGAGATGGGTGACACGAATCTCGAAGACGAAACGCTGTGGTTCGTCCCACCGGCAGGTGAGTACGAAGTGACCGCGGAGACGAGAATGGATAGCGTCAACGCGACGGTAACGTCGACCTGAGACGGATTGCTGTATCGTCCTCTCGGTGTACCCGCCTCGAGGCGCGGTCGTCCCGACAGTGACTGACAGTGAACCGGACGGGAGAACGTCGCGTACTGTCTCTTCCTGCACCCCGTTGTTTATGTAGTAGTCCGTGACAACAGCGGTGCGTGCCTGGACCGGCAGGTGTCCGACTCGAGTGTCGCAGCGGAAAGCGAGGTGTCAGCCCGCTGGTCGGCGTTCTCGCGTTGATCGCAATCGTCGTCTGTCTCGCGACGGTCGTCGCCGTCGGCGTAACGTCGCCGTCGCTCGAGTCGCCGGCCCCGAACGCGGCGTTCGATCTCGTCGTGAACGCCGATCGATCCGAGATTGCACTCGATCACATCGCCGGCGATCCGATCGACGTTCGCGAACTGTCGCTGACGATCGCAGTCGACGGGACCGATCTAGCAGACCAACCCCGAATTCCGTTCGCCGGCACAGAGGGATTCGACGGCGCGCCGACGGGGCCGTTCAACGTCGCGTCCGATCCGTACTGGCAGACCGGCGAGCGTGCGTCGGTCACCGTCGCCGACAGCAACGACCCGTCGTTCGAGTCGGGCGTCTCGGTGACGGTCAGTCTCGCAGTCGACGGCCAGCCAGTCGCGGAACTCGAGACGACGGCGTAGCTACTCGGGTGCGCGGGCAATCGTCGTGATCGCGACGTCGGGATCGTAAGACGGGCCCATGAGGGCGTGTTTCACGTCCTCGAAGCCAGCGGTCTTGAACATCTCGTCGGCCTCGTACTCGTCGTAAAACAACATTATCGAGTCGGCAAGTCGCTGTGCGAGGAAGTTATCCGGGTAGTTCGGACCGACGACTAGTACCTGTCCACCGGGTTTCAGGACGCGATGGAACTCTCGTAGTGCGAGGATCGGGTTTGGCCAGTACTCGATCGATCCCGACGACCAGACGACGTCGAACGTCTCCGTCGCGAACGGAAGCCGTTCGGCGTCGCCCCGGTGGAAGTGGACTGGGGGTGCACGCTTGCCGAACTTGTCGTATGCCTGTCCGAGCTGGTGTTCACTCTGGTCCAGGGCGTACACCTCGTCGACGTGCTCGAGCAGTCCTTCGGTCGCGAATCCGGTACCACAGCCGACGTCGAGGACGGTCATCTCTTCCTCGAGATCGAGCAGTTCGAGGGCCTCGGTGCGCATCTCCTCGTTCCAGATGAAGGGATTTATCTGGTCGTACACCTTCGAGAGGTACTTGTAGAACAGCCGGGCCCGGGCTTTGTTCTCGAGAACTCCCATCGATCGGAGCTTTCGGTCGAACCGGGATATGTCTACTGTTCCAGCTTTCGCTCACCAGACCGAGTACGACGATGATTCGTTTCCGACCACCACGTCTCGAGGAACGGCACCTGTGTTGGCGACAAGTTCGGTCCGGTACGACCGCGGAGAGGGCATGGCTGTGCCAGAACAGCAGGACAGCAATCCGCACGAACGGAGTGGAGTAATCGATCGATACCGGCTACGAATCGGCCGGACGGTTCGGACGCTTTCGCAACTACCATATACGCGCTCTATCAAACCTTCGATTGCTTAGAGTATGCCGAGGCCACAGGTTCTCGAACGAATCAAGTCGGCGGAACGAGAAGCCGACGAGATCGTCGCACAAGCGGAGGAGGAACGCGGCGAGCGAATAGCCGAGGCCCGGGAACGTGCCGAGGAGATTCGCACACGTGCACGACAAGAGGCACAGGAACTCAAAGAGCGCCGACTCGAGGAGGCGCGTGAAGAAATCGACGCGGAGTGTGAGCGGGTCCTCGAAGAAGGCGAAACAAAACGCGAGGAGTTGGTCGAGCAGTCACAGGACCGGATCGACGAAGTGACTGACCACGTCGTCTCCCTGTTCCAGGAGGACGTCCATGCTCAGACCTGAGAAGATGAGCAAGGTTTCGGTGACCGGATCGAAGGGCGTCATGCCCACGGTCATCGAGACGATCCACGGATTGAATCTGGTCCATCTCTCGGACTACGACGGTTCCTGGGATGGGTTCGACAACGGGAGCCCGATCGAAGGAGCCGAGGATGCCTCCGAGAAGCTGGTGACGGTTCGGGCGCTCAAGAACACGCTCGACCTATCGGAGGAAGACCTAGACTCGGACTGGCGCAAGCAGGCGGTACAGATAGCTGCGCCAGTGCCAAATCTGGACGACGAGCAGTCGGGATCACGGTCGGGTTCGGAACCGATCCAAGAAGACTGGAGAGAGCGTCTCGACGAGATCCGTACGCAGATCAACGACCTCGACGACCAGCAAAGCGAGATCCAGGAAGAACTCCGACAAGTCGACGAACGGATCGACCGCATCGGTCCCTTCGCTGCGCTCGGGATCGACCTCGGTCTGCTGTCGGGGTACGACTCGGTCGACGTCCGCGTCGGCGAGGGACCGACTGACGAAATCGAGGACGCACTCGAGGCGGCAGACGAGGTCCGTGCGTTCGAGACGTTCACCGGTGGTGACGTCGTTGCCATCGTGGCCGCACCTGCCGAAGACGTTGGCGTGGCTGACGATCCGATCGGCGACGCACTGGTCGGCGTCGAGTTTACGCGCCACGAGATTCCCGAGACCGAGGAGCCACCATCGGATCACGTCGCTGCCCTCGAAGAACAGCGACACGAACTCGAGAGAGAACTCGACCGGATCGACGCCGAATTCGAGGAGATCAAACACGAGAACGGCGCGTTCATACTTCGCATCGAAGAGGAACTGACCATCGATGTCCAGCGCGCCGAGGCACCGCTCCAGTTTGCGACGACCGAGCGAGCGTTCGTTGCGGAGGGGTGGCTCCCGACCGAGGAGTACGAGCGACTCGTCGACACATTAGACGACGCCGTCGGCGACAGCGTCGAAATCGAAGAACTCGAGCAGGCGAGTTACGACCGCCACGGTGGCACACACACCGAAGACGTTGCACAGGGGACTCAGGCAACGAAAGGCGACGACGAAGAGCCGGGTCCTGAAGCCGACGACGAGCAAGAACAGCAAAAGGCCGTCGCGGACGGGGGATCGGTCGTCACGATGGACGACCGGCCGCCGACGATTCAGGACAATCCGAAAGGTGCCAAGTCGTTCGAGACACTGGTCAAGGCAGTCAACCTGCCGAAGTACAACGAACTCGATCCGACGGTTCTTCTGTTCCTGACATTCCCGTTTTTCTTCGGGTTCATGATCAGTGACGTCGGGTACGGAGTGTTGTACGTGTTGGTCGGCTACTACATGTACCAGAGCTTCGAGAGCCCCGGAATCACGAGTCTCGGTGGTGTCGCGATGTGGTGTGGTGCCTTCACGATATTCTTCGGGCTCCTGTTCGGGGAGGTCCTCGGTACCCACGAGCTCGGGTACATGATCTTCGGTGACGGCGGTGCGCCGATGGGCGACAAAGGCCTCACGCCGGCGACTGCGGAGTTCGTCAACGCCTGGCTGATCGTCGCAATCGCGCTGGGTGTGCTTCACCTGAACATCGGCTGGATTCTCGACTTCGCCGAGAACATCCTGCACGGTCACGGCCTGTGGGGGGCGATCACTCACAGCGGCTCGTGGCTCCTGGTACTCAACGGGCTCTGGATCTGGGTGTTCACGCCGCAGGCGGCAGGCGTCAAGCCGGACTTCATCTACACGACGTTCGACGGCCAGCCGTTCGCACTCGGCTTCAGTGGCCTCCCGTTGCTGGATGTCTTTACCGTTCCGGCTGCAGCCGAAGTGATTCCCGTAATCGGCGGAGCGCTTGCCGGCTTCGACGTCACGCTCCCACTACTGATGGTGCTTGCCGGCTTCGTGTTGCTGTATCTCGGTGACCCCGTCGAACTCGCCGAGTTCGCGATGCCGTTCGCACACGGCGTCTCGTACGCCCGGATGACCGCCGTCTTACTCGCGAAAGGTGGGATGGCGTTTACTGTCAATCTACTCACATTCGGGGCCTACCAGACCCCCGATGGGTATCGACCGTTCGCCGCCCCCTGGAACACGATTCCCGAAGGCTCGACCGAGATGTTCCCCGGTCTGTTCCACATGGGACCAGCCGAGTTTGCCGTCGGCATACTCGTATTCATCGTCGGACACATCCTGGTCTTGCTACTCGGTATCACAAGTGCCGGATTACAGGGAATCCGTCTCGAGTATGTCGAGTTCTTTGGGAAGTTTTATGAAGGCGGTGGAAAGAACTACCAACCGTTCGGAGACGATCGCAACTACAGTGAGGATTAACAACAATGGAACTTGCACTCGCGGAACTGGCGGATGTCGTACTGCAGAACGGAGAAATCAACGAAGAAGTCTTCCTCGAGCCATCGGCCATGGCCGCACTTGCCGTCGGCTTGGCTGCTCTTGCAGCCGGCTACGCGGAACGCGGTATCGGCGCAGCCGCGATCGGCGCAATCGCCGAGGACGACGACCTGTTCGTTCCAGGCCTGATCCTGACCGTCCTGCCTGAGACGCTCGTGATCCTGGCTCTGGTCGTCGTCTTCATCGTCTAAGAGCCACCCCTTCTCTCACCAATGAGTTTGGAAACAGTCGTCGAAGACATTCGAGAAGAGGCTAACGCGCGTGCGGAGGAAATCCGTAGCGAGGCCGAGGCTCGTGCCGACGAAATCGTTTCGGAAGCCGACGCCGACGCCGAAGAGATCGAGGCAACGGCCGAGCGGGAAGTCGAACGCGAGATCGAGCAGTTGCGCGAACAGCGACTCTCCAGTGCGAAACTGGAGGCGAAACAGAAACGCCTGGAGGCCCGACGCGACGTTCTCGAGGACGTCTACGAGCAGGCCGAGTCCGAACTCGCCGCCCTCGAAGGAGACGACCGCGAGGAACTCACTCGCGCTCTCCTCGAGGCCGCAAGCGAAGAGTTCGAAGCCGGTGACGACGTCAGCGTCTACGGTCGCGGGGACGACCAGGAGCTGATCGAGTCGATCCTCGCAGAGGACGACGACTACGAGTACGCCGGCGAGTACGATTGCCTCGGCGGCGTCGTCGTCGAGAGCGAGGGTTCTCGCATCCGAGTCAACAACACGTTCGACTCGGTGCTCGAGGATGTCTGGGAAGACAACCTCCGGGAGATCAGTAACCGACTCTTCGACCAATGAGCCTAGGTTCCTCCAACACGGAGTACGTCAACGCTCGCGTTCGAGCACGACGAGCGGCGCTGTTTGCGGACGAAGACTACCGCAAACTGATCCGAATGGGGCCAAGCGGTATCGCGCGGTTCATGGAAGAGTCGGAGTACGAACGCGAGATCAACGAACTCGGGACGCGGTTCTCTGGCGTCGACCTGATCGAGTACGCCCTGAACCGCAACCTCGCGAAGCACTTCCGGGACCTGCTCGAGTGGTCGGAAGGCCGTGTCGCGGACCTCATCGGTCGGTACCTCCGGAAGTTCGATGTCTGGAATCTCAAGACGATCATCCGCGGGATCTACACCGATGCGCCCGCAGAAGACATCCGAACGGACCTCGTTCGGGCCGGCGAGCTCGACGACGCGACGATCGATCGACTGCTCGAGGCCGACGAGATCGAGGATGCGATCGAACTTCTCGATGGCACGATCTACTACGAGCCACTCCGTGAGGGATACGAAGAGTTCGAAGAGAGCGACATCCTCGTCCCGCTCGAGAACGCGCTCGACCGCGAGTTCTACGAGAACTTGCTCGCGGACCTCGGGCGACCCAGTGAGGGGCCAGAAGCGAAGTACGTCGAGTTCCTACAAGCCGAAATCGACTTCCGGAACGCCAGCAACGCCTTGCGGCTCGCTCGCACTGGAACCGACCTCGATCCTGCGACCTACTACATCGAGGGCGGTGTCCTGTTCGAGAAGTCGGAGCTAAACCGTCTGGTCACCGACTACGACGACCTCATCGATCACATCGCCGAGAACAAACGCTACGGCAACCGACTTTCGGGAGCCCTCAACCGGCTACGCGATGCTGATAGCCTTATCCAGTTCGAGCACGCACTAGATGCTGCGTTGCTCGAGTACGCGGATACGCTCTCGAGTATCTATCCGGTGTCGGTTTCGGGCGTGTTGTCGTACATCCTCGCGAAGGAACGCGAGGTCGAGAACATCCGCGCGATCGCACGGGGTCGTGAAGTCGGGTTCGACGAAAACGAGATCGAAGAGGAACTGGTGATTCTATGAGCCAGGAGATAGCAGTGGTCGGCAGTCAGGAGTTCACGACGGGCTTTCGCCTCGCGGGCGTTCGACAGTTCGAGAACGTTCCGGACGATCAAAAGGAGAGCGAGCTAGACGAGGCGGTGACGGGCCTTCTTACGGACGAGAACGTCGGCATCCTCGTCATGCACGACGACGACCTCGAGTATCTCTCGCGGAGCGTTCGGCAGAACGTCGAGACGAGCGTCGAGCCGGTCGTCGTCACCATCGGGGGCGGCGCCGGTGGCGGCGGACTGCGCGACCAGATCAAACGCGCGATCGGTATCGACCTGATGGAAGAGGACGAAAACAGCTAAACTATGAGCCAGGCAGAAGACACCCAGACCGTCGACGAAGACGGTGTAATCGAAAGCGTGAGCGGTCCGGTCGTGACCGCTGCGGACCTCGACGCCCGGATGAACGACGTCGTCTACGTCGGCGACGAAGGACTGATGGGCGAGGTCATCGAGATCGAAGGAAACCTGACCACAATTCAGGTGTACGAGGAGACGTCCGGCGTCGGCCCGGGTGAACCAGTCGAGAACACGGGCGAGCCCCTCTCGGTCGATCTCGGACCCGGTATGCTCGACTCCATCTACGACGGCGTCCAGCGTCCGCTGGACGTCCTCGAGGACAAGATGGGGACGGCGTTTCTCGACCGTGGCGTCGACGCGCCCGGTATCGACCTCGAGAAAGAGTGGGAGTTCGAGCCCGAAGTCGAGGAAGGTGACGAGGTCGAAGCCGGCGATGTCGTCGGGGTCGTTCCCGAGACGGTTACTATCGACCACAAGGTCATGGTGCCGCCGGACTACGAGGGCGGCGAAGTGACTGCAATCGAGAGTGGCGAGTTCACCGTCGAGGAGACCGTCGCCGAACTCTCCTCCGGCGAGGAGATTCAGATGCACCAGGAGTGGCCGGTCCGACAGGCCCGTCCCGCCGGCAACAAGGAGACGCCAACCGAGCCGCTCGTGACGGGGCAGCGCATTCAGGACGGCCTCTTCCCACTTGCGAAGGGTGGGACGGCCGCCATCCCGGGTCCGTTCGGGTCCGGAAAGACCGTCACCCAGCAACAGCTCGCGAAGTGGTCCGACGCGGACATCGTCGTCTACATCGGCTGTGGCGAGCGTGGCAACGAGATGACCGAGGTCATCGAGGACTTCCCGGAACTGCCGGACCCACAGACCGGGAACCCGCTGATGGCCCGGACCTGCCTCATCGCCAACACGTCGAACATGCCCGTCGCAGCCCGTGAGTCCTGTATCTACACGGGCATTACGATCGCCGAGTACTACCGCGACATGGGCTACGACGTCGCGCTGATGGCCGACTCCACCTCCCGGTGGGCAGAGGCCATGCGTGAAATCTCGAGCCGACTCGAGGAGATGCCCGGTGAGGAGGGGTATCCCGCCTATCTCGCCGCGCGCCTCTCCGAGTTCTACGAACGCGCCGGTCGGTTCGAACTGATCAACGGCGACGAAGGAACGATTTCGGTCGTCGGGGCAGTCTCGCCGCCAGGCGGGGACTTCTCCGAGCCGGTCACCCAGAACACGCTGCGTATCGTCAAGACGTTCTGGGCGCTGGACGCCGACCTCGCGGAACGTCGGCACTTCCCCGCGATCAACTGGAACGAGTCCTACTCGCTGTACAAAGACCAGCTCGACCCGTGGTGGGAGGCAAACGTCGAGGACGACTGGCCCGAGGTTCGCCAGTGGGCCGTCGACGTGCTCGACGAGGAAGACGAACTGCAAGAGATCGTCCAGCTCGTCGGCAAGGACGCACTGCCGGAAGACCAACAGCTCACGCTGGAGGTCGCTCGCTACCTGCGTGAGGCCTGGCTCCAGCAGAACGCCTTGCACGACGTCGACACCTACTGTGAGCCAGCGAAGACCTATCGGATGCTCGAGGCCATCAAGACGTTCAACGAGGAGGCCTTCGACGCACTCGAGGCTGGTGTTCCGGTCGAGGAGATTCAGGACGTCGACGCTGTACCGCGGCTCAACCGGATGGGCACCGCCGAGAACTGGGAGGAGTTCATCGGGGACATCGAGAACGATCTCGAAGAACAACTGCGAGCGCTGTACTAACGATGAAAGAGTACCAGACTATCACGGAAATCAGCGGTCCGCTGGTGTTCGCCGAGATCGACGAACCCGTCGGGTACGACGAGATCGTCGAGATCGAGACACAGCAGGGTGAGACCCTACGCGGACAGGTACTAGAATCGAGCGAAGAGATCGTCTCGATCCAGGTGTTCGAGGGAACGGGCGGCATCGACCGTAACGCCTCCGTTCGCTTCCTGGGTGAGACGATGAAGATGCCCGTCACCGAGGACCTGCTCGGACGGGTACTCGACGGGTCCGGGAACCCGATCGACGACGGACCGGAGATCATTCCCGAGGAGCGACGCGATATCGTCGGCGAGGCGATCAATCCCTTCTCGCGTGAATATCCAGAAGAGTTCATCCAGACTGGCGTCTCCGCCATCGACGGCATGAATACGCTGGTCCGGGGCCAGAAGCTGCCGATCTTCTCCGGCTCTGGGCTCCCCCACAACGAACTCGCACTCCAGATCGCTCGCCAGGCGACCGTTCCCGAAGAAGAAGAAGACGGCGACGGCGATGGTGATGGCTCGGAGTTCGCAGTTATCTTCGGCGCGATGGGTATCACGCAGGAAGAGGCAAACGAGTTCATGGACGACTTCGAGCGCACCGGCGCACTCGAGCGGTCGGTCGTCTTCATGAACCTCGCAGACGACCCGGCAGTCGAACGGCAGGTCACGCCGCGACTCGCGCTCACGACTGCGGAGTATCTCGCCTTCGAGAAAGACTATCACGTGCTGGTCATCCTCACGGACATGACCAACTACTGTGAGGCACTCCGGCAGATCGGTGCTGCACGTGAAGAGGTCCCCGGTCGGCGTGGGTATCCAGGATACATGTACACCGACCTGGCACAGCTCTACGAGCGGGCCGGCCGAATCGAGGGTAAAGAAGGATCGGTCACCCAGATTCCGATCCTGACGATGCCCGGCGACGACGACACCCACCCGATCCCGGACCTCACTGGCTACATTACCGAAGGCCAGATCATGATGGACCGGAACCTAAACAGTCAGGGGATCGAGCCGCCGATCAACGTCCTGCCCAGCCTGTCGCGGCTGATGGACGACGGTATCGGCGAGGGCCTGACCCGTGAGGACCACGGCGACGTCTCCGACCAGATGTACGCCGCCTACGCGGAGGGTGAAGACCTTCGTGACCTCGTGAATATCGTCGGTCGCGAAGCACTCTCCGAACGAGACAACAAGTTCCTCGATTTCGCCGATCGCTTCGAGGAAGAGTTCGTCCAGCAGGGATACGACACTAACCGCTCGATCGAGGAGACACTCGAGCTCGGCTGGGACCTGCTCTCGATGCTCCCCGCAGAGGCACTCAACCGCGTCGACGAAGAGCTCATCGACGAACACTACCGCGAAGACGGAGCCGTCACGGAAGGCGACGACGGCGAAACCGAGACTGCCCAGGCCGACTGATCGGTCCGGGCACCGACCACTGATTTCTGGCTACGCCGTACAGCCGACGGGCGGTTCGTCGTCGGCGGCTGTGGGAGTCGTGACGACCCCGAACTGTATTGCTGTCGAACGGTGTACTGTCAATCAGTTCTGGCCCACCCGCGACCCAAAGCGAGACACCGGTACATCACACAGCAGTTGCAGTCCTCTAGTACCGTCCCAACCGTCGACTGATGGGTCGAATCGGGCCACACCGCCAGATTCGACCCATCAGTTCAGGCTTGGGCCGCCACTAGAGAAGTCGTCTCCACTGCCCTCGATCCTCGCAGACAGGGCCGTCAGTAAAACTGTAAACAGTTATCCGACTGGGAGCGCTATCCCCCGACAAGATGGCCAAGGACGTAAAGCCCACCCGCAAGAACCTGATGGAGATCGAAGACCGCATCGAACTCTCCGAGCGTGGGCACAGCACCCTCGAGAAGAAACGGGACGGGCTGATCATGGAGTTCATGGACATCCTGGACAAGGCCCAGGACGTTCGTGGCGACCTCGCGGACGACTACGAGGAAGCCCAGACGAAGATCAACATGGCACGCGCCATGGAGGGCGACGTCGCGGTCCGGGGAGCCGCCGCTGCACTCCACGAACACCCCGAGATCACTACCGAGTCGAAAAACATCATGGGTGTCGTCGTCCCACAGATCGAATCCACCCGGGTTTCCAAGAGCCTGGACGAGCGCGGGTACGGTATCATGGGTACCACCGCCCGCATCGACGAGACCGCAGAAGCCTACGAAGACCTCCTCGAGAGCATCATCCTCGCTGCCGAGGTCGAGACTGCGATGAAGAAGATGCTCCGAGAGATCGAGACGACGAAACGCCGCGTCAACGCCCTCGAGTTCAAACTGCTGCCCGAACTCAAGGGAAACCAGGAGTACATCGAGCAGAAACTCGAGGAACAGGAGCGCGAGGAGACGTTCCGTCTAAAGAAGATCAAGGAGAAAAAAGAGCAAGAAGAGAAAGCGGCCAGAGAGGAAAACGCGGACGACGAAGCGGAGCAGATCGAACAGCCAGCTGCGGGTGGCGTCGCTGGCGGGAACTAGTCCCCGCTGAAAGACAGTCCGTACCCGATCGCTGTGGGAGCGATCTACAAACAGTTACGACAGGATGCCGTGCTCAGAGTGTGGCTCACCGACGATCGAGTTTGCCGTGCCCAATCGGCATCGAGAGTACCTCGCGTCGAACACAGCAGTCGCGAGTTGCTGTACCCGCTGTCTGACCGTCGAGCCGGTTACCGACGCCGACGCCGACGCCGACGCTGACGCGGCGGACTCCGAGTTCGACCTGCTCAGTGATGCGGTTCCCGGTGCCGCCGAGAAAGCGGTTCCGCTCTTGCTCGCGCTCGACCTCGCCGAGTCGCTCGTGACAAACCGTGCCGCGATCGAGTCGCTCCTGTGCGACGTCGAACGCGCAGGTGCCGATCCGTTGCTCGCGATCGATCGACTCGAGCGCGATCCCGATCTCGAGCCGGCGGTCGATCTCGAACGTCGGAGCCACCAGATCGAACAGCTCCTGTACTGAGTAGCGCGGTCTATCTGGTCTCGTCGTCGGACAAGCTGTATCTCACCGGCTCGAGCACGCCGAGTCGCACTCCCAGTACGCTCACGGCGCGAGAGCGACAGACCAAGCCGGTACGGTCGTCCACGTCGTTCCCTGACGCCTGACAGTGTAGTATCGTCCGTCGTGTTCGACGAACTGCTTTTCGTTCACGAAGGGTGGAGCCGCCGTCGTGTGCCCGTCCTCGAGCGTTTCCCGCTGGATGGTAGTCAGATCGCTATCGATCACGATGTCGGCGAACGCGGTTTCTGGGCTGATCGTCTTCGAAGTCGGTGTCCAGTTGGCGGTGAGACCGAAGACGACGGTTGGGACGGTACTAGTGCTTTGGCAAGCCTGAACGGATGAGTGAAACCGAATGCGGTCGTCTGGGTTCACGCAGC
>JGI2924J29684_1078169_pt1 | contig 34503 bp, 25 predicted proteins | sample BenlonsequencITS_FD_29684 | JGI IMG/M metagenome (IMG submission 29684)
TCGAAATCCTCGGTGGCGGGGTTTTGGCGGTCAGTGCTCATTGTTGGGGATTTCGGGGTTGGGGCACGCCGTCGGGGTCCCTGTTCACCCGCGTGGGCGCTGGTCGGCCTTTTCGAGCTCTTCTTCAAAGCCGAGCTGGCGGGCGAGCGCCGCGAGTTGTTCGTCCGCGTACAGCTCGTCGGACTCGGAGACAATGAGGCCGAGCACGGACTCTGGCAGGCCCAAGTCTTCGAGAATGCCGAAATCCCCTTCCGCCCAAGGCTCTTCGTCGTCGTCGAGCTCGTCTGGGTCCGGGATTTCCACATGCAGCTCGTCAAGGACGTCGGCGGCGAGGTCGTAGTCGAGCGCCGCGGTCGCGTCGGACAGAAGCAGCCGCGAGCTTCCCGGTCCTGGACGGACGATCACGAAGAACTCGTCGTCCACGTTGATCAGTCCGAACACCGCGCTGGTGCTGCGCAGCTCGCGGAGTTCTCGTTCGGCCTGCTCAAGGCTCGTGAGCACCTTGGGGGACAGGCCCAACACGCGCCAGCGCCCCTCTTCGCGCACGACCGCGACCGCGAGTCCGACGGGCCCCTTGGCATGTTGCGACGACATAGCTTCTACGGTAGCCGGATTCTCCGGGGGATGCGCACTCGCATCACCGCTTTGCCCGACTGCGCGCGGGCTTCGGCCCCATGCGCGGCGCTCGCGGCCGCATGAGACCCTATTGAGCTATGGCGATCCGCGACTCTTCCCCCGTCTGCGTCATCGGGCTCGGGCAGATCGGCGGTTCTGTTGTCAAAGCGGCCGCCGAGGCCGGGCGGGAGGTGTTCGGCTACGTCCGTTCGGCCCGGACCTTCGACGCGGCGAGAGCTGCGGGGTTCACGGTTTTCGGCGAGCTTGAGAGCGCGCTCAAGCATGCCGAGCTGCGCCGGGCCGTGATCGTCGTGGCGGTGCCGCTTCCCGCGACCGGGGGGGTGTTCGCCCGGATCGCCGCTTTTGGCGGCTCCTGTGTCGTCACCGACGTCGGGAGCGTCAAAGCGCCGATCCTCGCCGCCGCCGAGGAGCACGGGCTCGGCGGGCGGTTCGTCGGCGGGCATCCGATGGCGGGAAGCGCGAACAGCGGTTGGGCGGCCGCGGACGCCGCGCTGTTCCACGGCGCCGCATGGGTGGTGAGCGTGGACGAAGCGGTGACCGCCGCGGGGTTCGCCGAGGTGGCGCGGCTGGCTTTGGGGCTCGGCGCGGTGGTCGTGCCCGCCCTCGCGGCCGAGCACGACCGGGCCGTCGCCCGAATCTCGCACTTGCCGCATTTGCTCGCGGCGGTGCTCGCGAACACGGGCGCGGCGGGCGGGGAGCTCGCGTTGGGCCTGGCGGCGGGGTCGTTTCGCGACGGGACCCGTGTCGCGGGCTCGGACCCGGCTTTGGCCGAGGCGATGTGCGCGAACAACACGGCAGCGGTGATCGAGGCGTTGGACGAGGCGTTGGACGCTTTGAACGCCGCGCGCACGAAATTGGGATTGACCGGGCTGCCCGGTCCTGTTGTGCGCTCTGGTCGCGAGTCTCGTGCCGCATACGACCGGATAGCGGCGCAGCGGCCCGTCATAGCAGGGGTTGATCTGGAAGAACCTGACTGGCGAGAGCGTCTCGCCGAGGCCGGGAGACGCGGCGCGATTCTCCGCCGCCTATAGTCTCTCAAGGCGCAAATGCGAGCAAGGCGCACGGGCGCGATACCGAAAAGTTACACTATGTCATGGCGGTATCGCCGCTCACGGCACGCGCATTTCGCGTGTTGCAGGATCCGGGCAGGTGCGCCCGGTCAAAACCGAGAGGAATTCGCTCTTGATGACCATCGCTATTGCTGTCGTGGTCGCCGTCGCGTGGCTTGTCATTCTTTTGCCGCTGCTCTACGTCAAAGTGCCCCCCAACAAGGTTGGCGTGTTCACTGGGCGAGGCGGCAAGCCCAAGGTGATCCGAGGCGGGGGGCGTTTGCGTCTGCCCGGTTTCGAGCGGGTGGACTATTTGACGCTGGAACCGCTCAGCGTCCGCATCAAGCTGGACGGGGCGCTCTCCGGCAGCGGCGTGCCGGTCAACCTGGAAGCGGTCGGGATGGTGTCGGTCGGCGCGTCCGACGAGGCCGTCGAACTCGCGATCCGGCGCTTTTTGGGCGTGGACCGGCTGGAGTTGCGGTCCCAGCTCAACGAGATCCTTTCCGGAAGTTTGTCCGAGATTTTGGCGCGGACCACGATGGAGGAGCTCAACGCCGACCGGGAGCAGCTGACCCGCAAGCTCATCGACGAGGCGAGCGCCGACCTGTCCCGGATCGGCTACACCGTCGACATTGTCAAAATCGCGGCGCTTTCCGACGAGAACGGGTTCCTGGGCTCGTTGGGCCGCCGCCGGATCGCCGAGGCCAAGCGCGACGCGTTCGTGGGCACGGCCGAGGCGGAGCGGGACAGCAACGTCCAATCGGCCCAGGCCAAGCAGGCCGGCGCCGTCGCGAAGGCCGAATCGGACATCGCCATCGCCCAGGCCGCGCAGCGGCGCGATGTGGAACTTGCGAAGCTCCGCGCCCAGGTCGACACCGAGAACGCCTTGGCCGACCAAGCGGGCACGCTCGCCGAGACGCAGGCGCGCAAAGACATCAGCATCGCCCAAGAGCAGGCGGAGGCGGCCCGGATCGAGGCCAGCATCGCCGTGCAGGAGCTCCGCGCCGAACACGCCCAGGCGATGCTGCAGGCCGATGTGATCGCTTTCGCCGAAGCGGAGGGGCAAGCCGCGATCAAACGCGCCGAAGGCCAGCATCAAGCGGCGGTGCTGCAAGCCGAGTCCCAGGCGATGGCGACGCGCAAAGTCGGCGAGGCCATCGCGGACGCGCGCCGTTCGGCGGCCCAAGCCCTGCTCGCGGAACGGGAGGCGGAGGCTTCCGGCCTGCTCGCGCTCATGCAGGCGGAGGCAGAGGGTTTGCGTGTCAAGCTGGCCGCCGAAGCCGAGGGCAAGAAGCAGGTCGCGGAGGCGTTGAACCGTTACAACTCGGTGGGCGCGCGCCTTTTGGCTTTGCCGGACGTGCTCAACGCTTTGGTCGCGGCCACCGAGGCCGCTTCTCGTCCGATCGCCGCGTTGGACAGGGTCGCGGCCAATGGCAACGCCGCCGCGTCGCTCACCGCGCTTTCCAGCGTCTCGCCGACTGTGCTCGCCAATGTCTTGGAGTCCTTCAAGGCGTCTGGCGTCGATCTTTCGGAGATGATCGAGGATTCCGCCGCGGACGCGGGCGCGAGCTCCGCCGCCGAAGAGGAATCCGGGTTGGACATCGACCTTGGCCTGTACCAGGGGGCCCAGTCGTAATCCGGGCCGACGTTCAGCGCAGCTGGCTCAGCGCCTCCCACAAGGCCGCGCACGCGTCGGCGCGGCGTTGGCCGCGCCCGAGGGACTCGTCTCGGATGATGATCTCGTCCACGCCCTCGTCCTTCCACAGGGCGGCCTTCTCCGCGATCTGCTGAGCAGTTCCGGCGATGGCCGAGGGCATCCTGGTGTCTGCTTCGAACGCCCGCGCCCGCTCCGGCTCGTCGGTGACCAAGATTCCGGCCTGGGTGGAGCGGCGCACGGATTTCGGGTCGCGCCCGTGTCGTTCGCACGCCGCGTCGAGCGGTTCGGCCGCTGTGCGGAACTCGCCGGGTTTGGTCCATGTGTTCCACTCGTCGCCGTGCTGGGCGACGAGTGAGAGCATGCGCGGGCCCGAGGCCCCGATCAGGACGGGCATATGCTCCTGGACTGGCTTCGGCTCGCTCACGGCCCCGTCCAGCTGGTAGTACTCGCCCGAGAGGGTGGTGGCCGTCTGCCCGAGCAGGCCCCGGATCGCCCGGAGGCCTTCGGCGAAGCGGTCGACGCGCTCCTTCGGCGTTCCCAGCGCCAGCCCGTAGGCGCGGTGCTCGTTCTCTTGCCAGCCCGCGCCGATCCCGAGCGTGAGCCGCCCGTTGGCAATCTGGTCGGTCGTGGCGGCCCAGTTCGCGAGCACGGCGGGATGCCGGTAGGTCATCGACAGCACGAGGTGCGCAAGGCGGACCCTGTGTGTGGCCGCTGCGAGCGCCGACAGCGCGGCGGTGGCCTCCAGCATGGGGCCGCCTGGGTCTGCGGCGGTCGCAGCGCGGGGCATGAAGTGGTCGGCGAGGTAGAGGGCGTGCCAGCCGCCGGAGTCGGCGAGGCGGGCCACGTCCAGAAGGTCTGGCCAGGATTGCGAGGCGGAGGCCCAGAGCGAGAAACGCATACGTCGAGTCTATGCCGCTGCGGCCCATGGCGGCGCGCCCTGCTCAGACGGGGCAGCGCGAGCTCTCCGGGGGCAGTGTCCCGGTGACGAGGTAGTCGTCCACTGCTGCGTCCACGCAGTTCTTTTCCGCCGCGCCGTTTTCGGGCGCGCGCCGCGCGCCCCCGCGCAAGTAATGGCCGTGGCCTGGTTCGGCGGTCACGAGCAGGACGCCGCCGACAGCTTCCGTGAAAGGCGCGGCCCAGGCCAGGGGGGTGGTGGGGTCTGTCTCGCCGCTGACGACCAGCGGCTTGGGGCCTGGGGCCCCACCCGCCGGCGGGGCGGCCCTGTCGATGAAGTCGGATGTGACCGGGTGGGCGGGCGCGGGCCAACCGGCGCATCCGGTCACCAGACCGTTGCCGTAGCCGAGCTCGTACAGCCCGAAGGTCGGATATTTTTGCGCCCATTGCGACGCGAGGCTCCGCACCGCCGCGTCGTCCGGGCGGCGGTCTTGCGGCAGATCGTCACAGAGCACAGTCCAGTTCGCCATGGAGAAGCCCGGATCAGCCTTGCGCAGCGCCGCGCTGTCGCCTGTGCTCATCACCGAGCGCAGGCCTTCCGCGAGGTCTGGCCACTTCGCCGGGGAGGACAGCAGGGTGCTGATCCCGGCGAGCAGCTGCCCGGCCCCAGGGTCGAGGAGGCCTTGCCCCAGGAAGCCCCGAGCGCTGGCGAGGTCCGCGTAGCTCGGCTGGGTCTTCGTCCAGTCGAAGAACGAGTCGAAGGCTTTCTCTTTGGCCTGGACCGCTTCCTCTTCCGTTTTCACCGGGTCCCGCCGCAGGTCGACGGGGGAGTCGAAGACCGCTGCGCGTATCTGCCGAGGATGCAGGTGGGCGTAGGCGGCCCCGAGGAACGTCCCGTAGGAGTAACCGAGGTAGTCGATGCGCTGCGCGCCGAGGGCGACGCGGATGCTGTCGATGTCCTGCGCGGTCTGGTATGTGTTGATCGCGGCGAGCTTCGAGCCGTATTTGGCCTCGCAGTCCTGCGCCACCGCGGCGACTCTGGCCCTGAGTTTGGCCAGTTGCGCCGGGTCGCGCGGGTCCAGGACTTGCTGTTTGGCCTCTTGCGCGGGATCTGGGCCGCACACGACGGGCTCAGACTCGCCGACGCCGCGCGGGTCGAAGCCGATGACGTCGAAATGCGCGGCGAGGTCGTTCTCGGCGCGCAGGGCCATGGCGGCGGCCTCGCGGACGCCGGGTTGGCCCGGCCCGCCGAAGTTCACCAGGAGCGGGGGGCGGTTCTTGCCTCCCGCGTCCTTGGACCGGGTGCGGGAGAGCGCGACGCGCATGGTCTGGCCGTCGGCCTTGTCGTGGTCTTGCGGGACGGTGACGCTCGCGCATCCGAGCTCGAAGCCGTGCTGGAACTGGGCCGCGCGCTCTGTGCCGATGGCGCGCAGGAAGTCGCCCTCCCAGGGGCAAGGCTCCCAGGCCAGCGCGGGTCGCGCGGGCGAGCTGGGGGCGCTCTTGCCGCTCGGCCCGGACTCGTCGGTGTGCGCGCAGCCTGCGATCAGGAGCGCGGCGAGCAGAGACGGGAGGAAACGTCGCATAGGCTTCATCGTATGGGCCGGCGGGGCCCGGAGTGCTTTTTTGACGCCGCGCGCGGGTCGCGCTAGACTGATCCGTCGTGCCTGACAGAGTCGGGCTCATTTGCGTGCCTGTCCATGGTTCTGAATTATCAACAGATTCCTCCTGGTCGGCACGCTGCCTGGACGTTATTGAGGAAGTAGAAGGTATGCCAACTATTAACCAGCTGGTGCGAAAAGGCCGGCAGCCCAAGGGCAACCGGGTCAAGACCGCTGCCCTGAAGGGCAGCCCGCAGCGTCGTGGCGTGTGCACCCGCGTGTACACCACGACTCCGAAGAAGCCGAACTCCGCGCTGCGTAAGGTCGCGCGTGTGAAGCTCACCAGCCAGGTTGAAGTGACCGCCTACATCCCCGGCGAGAAGCACAACCTCCAGGAGCACTCGATGGTGCTCGTCCGAGGCGGGCGTGTGCGCGACCTCCCCGGTGTTCGCTACAAGATCATCCGCGGCGCCCTCGACACCCAGGGCGTGAAGAACCGCAAGCAAGCTCGCAGCCGTTACGGCGCGAAGAGGGAGAAGAGCTAATGTCCCGCAAGGGCCCCGCGCCGCGCCGCGCCGTGGTGAACGATCCGGTGTACGGCTCGCCCGTCGTCACCCAGCTGGTCAACAAGATCCTCCTCGACGGCAAGAAGTCCGTCGCCGAGCGCATCGTCTACAGCGCCCTTGAGCGCGCTCGCGACAAGACCGGCACCGACCCCGTCGTCACCCTCAAGCGCGCGCTGGAGAACGTGAAGCCGACCATGGAGGTCCGCTCCCGCCGCGTCGGCGGCGCGACCTACCAGGTGCCCGGCCCGGTCGCGCCGGGGCGTTCCAACACGCTCGCGCTGCGCTGGCTGGTCAAATTCTCCCGCGCCCGTCGGGAGAAGACCATGGAGGAGCGTCTCGCCAACGAGCTGCTGGACGCCTCGAACGGCTTGGGCGCTTCGGTGAAGCGTCGCGAAGACACCCACAAGATGGCTGAGGCCAACCGGGCTTTCGCGCATTACCGGTGGTGATCTGCTCCATGAGCAACGCACAACTTGGCGCCACGACCGCCTGTTGACATTCACGAGTTGATTTTGAAGAGAAAGTAGAGACATGGCCGGGGCACAGAGCGTATTGACGGACCTGAACCGGGTACGCAATTTCGGGATCATGGCGCACATCGACGCCGGAAAGACCACGACGACCGAGCGCATCCTCTACTACACCGGGGTCAACTACAAAATCGGCGAAGTCCACGAGGGCGCCGCCACGATGGACTGGATGGAGCAGGAGCAAGAGCGCGGCATCACCATCACCTCGGCCGCGACCACCTGTTACTGGAACGACCACCAGCTCAACCTCATCGACACCCCCGGCCACGTCGACTTCACCGTCGAAGTGGAGCGCAACTTGCGCGTGCTGGACGGCGCCGTCGCGGTGTTCGACGGGAAAGAGGGCGTCGAGCCCCAGACCGAGCAGGTGTGGCGCCAGGCGGACAAGTACAGCGTCCCCCGCATCTGTTTCGTCAACAAAATGGACAAGCTCGGCGCGGACTTCTTCTACACCATCAAGACCATGGTGGACCGCATCGGCGTGAAGCCGCTGCCGATCCAGCTGCCCATCGGCGCGGAGAACGACTTCGAGGGCGTCATCGACCTCGTCGGCAACCGCGCGCTGGTGTGGAGCGCGGACACCAAGCTCGGCGAGAAGTACGACGTGGTGGAGATCCCGGCCCACCTGAAGGAACAGGCCGCGGAATACCGCCAGCAGCTGCTGGAAGCTGTCGCCGAGACCGACGAGGTGCTCCTGGAGAAGTTCTTCGGCGGGGAAGAGCTGACCATCGAGGAGATCAAAGGCGGTCTGCGCAAGATCGTCCTCACCAGCGAGCGCTTCCTCGTGCTCTGCGGCTCCGCGTTCAAGAACAAGGGCGTGCAGCCGTTGCTCGACGCGGTCATCGACTTTCTGCCCTCGCCCCTCGACATCCCCGCGACCCTGGGGCACCGTCCGAACGACGAGGAAGCGGTCGTCGAGCGCCACCCGGACTCGAACGAGCCGTTCGCCGCGCTGGCCTTCAAGATCGCCGCGCACCCCTTCTTCGGCAAGCTCACCTACATCCGGGTGTACTCCGGCAAGATCGACGGCGGCTCCGCCGTGGTGAACTCCACCAAGGGCAAGAAAGAGCGCATCGGCAAGCTCTTCCAGATGCACGCCAACAAGGAGAACCCAGTCGAAAGCGCCCAGGCCGGGCACATCTACGCGGTCATGGGCCTGAAGGACACCACGACCGGCGACACCCTCTCCGACGTGAACGACCAGATCGTGCTGGAGTCGATGACCTTCCCGGACCCGGTCATCTCGGTGGCCATCGAGCCCAAGACCAAGTCCGACCAGGAAAAGATGGGCATCGCCATCAACCGGCTCGCCGAAGAGGACCCGACCTTCAAGGTCAAGCTCGACCACGAGACCGGCCAGACCGTCATCTCCGGCATGGGCGAGTTGCACCTTGACATCCTCGTCGACCGGATGAAGCGTGAGTTCAAGGTCGAGGCGAACGTCGGAAAGCCGCAGGTCGCGTACCGCGAGACGATTCGTCGCACGGTGGACAAGCACGAATACACCCACAAAAAGCAGACTGGCGGCAGGGGCCAATTCGCCCGTGTCATCATCAAGCTGGAGCCCTCAGTGGCCGAGGACGGCTCGGGTTACGAGTTCGCCAACGCCGTGACGGGTGGCCGCATCCCGACCAACTTCATCCCGTCTGTGGACGCCGGCGTCAAGGACGCCCTCCAGGGCGGCGTCCTCGCCGGTTACCCGCTCACCGATGTGAAGGTCACGCTTCTCGACGGGGCGTACCATGAGGTTGACTCCGACGAGCTCTCCTTCAAGACGGCTGGAAACCAAGCGCTGCGCGAGGCTGCTCGCAAAGCCGACCCGGTGATCCTCGAGCCGATCATGAAGGTGGAAGTCATCACCCCGGACGATTACGTGGGTGATGTCATCGGCGATCTGAACTCGCGTCGCGGGCAGATCCAAGAGATGAGCCAACGCGGCACTTCGCGGGTTGTTTCCGCGCTGGTGCCGTTGTCGGAGATGTTCGGCTATGTCGGGGACCTGCGGTCCAAGACCCAGGGCCGGGCGAACTACAGCATGCTCTTCGACTCCTACGCGGAGGTTCCGGGGGGCGTCGCGAAGGAAATCATCGCCAAGGCGAACGGCGAATAACCGCCATACGTCACGGCGGCCCCGGCCATTCAGGGCCGGGAACCCGCCGCCAACAGTTACCTAGGAAAGAAAGAGGACACAACAGTGGCCAAGGCTAAGTTCGAGCGGACCAAGCCGCACGTCAACATCGGGACTATCGGTCACGTCGACCACGGCAAGACCACGTTGACCGCTGCGATCACCAAGGTGCTGCACGACAAGTACCCGGACCTGAACGAGGCGCGCGACTTCGCTCAGATCGACAACGCGCCCGAAGAGCGCGCTCGCGGTATCACCATCAACATCTCGCACGTCGAGTACCAGACCGAGAAGCGTCACTACGCGCACGTCGACGCCCCCGGCCACGCCGACTACATCAAGAACATGATCACCGGCGCCGCCCAGATGGACGGGGCGATCCTCGTGGTCGCCGCGACCGACGGCCCGATGCCGCAGACCCGCGAGCACGTTCTGCTCGCCCGCCAGGTCGGCGTCCCGTACATCCTCGTGGCTCTCAACAAGTCCGACATGGTGGACGACGAAGAGATTCTCGAGCTCGTGGAGCTCGAGGTTCGCGAGCTGCTGTCCTCGAACGAGTTCGACGGCGACAACGCCCCGGTCGTGCGCGTGTCCGGCCTCAAGGCTCTTGAGGGCGACCAGAAGTGGGTCGACTCCGTGGCCGAGCTCATGCAGGCTGTGGACGAGAACGTTCCCGACCCGGTTCGTGAGACCGACAAGCCGTTCCTGATGGCGATCGAGGACGTCTTCACCATCACCGGCCGCGGCACGGTGGTCACCGGCCGTATCGAGCGCGGCGTCATCAACGTCAACGAAGAGGTTGAGATCATCGGCATCAAGCCGACGGCGACGAAGACCACGGTCACCGGTGTCGAGATGTTCCGCAAGCTGCTCGACCAGGGCCAGGCGGGCGACAACGTCGGCCTCCTCGTCCGCGGCATCAAGCGCGAGGACGTCGAGCGCGGCCAGGTCGTGATCAAGCCGGGCACCACCACCCCGCACACGGAGTTCGAGGGCACCGCTTACATCCTGAACAAGGAAGAAGGCGGTCGTCACACCCCGTTCTTCAACAACTACCGCCCGCAGTTCTACTTCCGCACCACCGACGTGACCGGCGAGGTCACCTTGCCCGAGGGCAAGGACATGGTCATGCCGGGCGACAACACCGACATCTCGGTGAAGCTGATCCAGCCGGTGGCCATGGAAGAAGGACAGCGCTTCGCGATCCGCGAGGGCGGCCGCACCGTCGGCGCTGGTCGTGTCACGAAGATCAACAAGTAATTTTTCTTCGGATTGAAAAAGACGGGGCGCAACTAGTTCTAGTTGCGCCCCGTCTTTTTTCATGTATCTCATTCATATATATTTTCTTTATCAATTCTATATATTTGATCCTGGCTCCGCGGAACGTGTTTTAGGACGCATTTCTTGAGCGGAGCAGCGTGTTCTGCGCGTATGCAGTATGCTTGTTTGTCGCGCTGCTGTACTCTAGGGGAGTAGTGCTCGTGCAGGAACCGAAACGCTGCTCAACAGCCATGAAAGAGTTAATGACGACTGCAAGGAACATATTTTATGACGAAATTAAGGCCTTTTTATGAAGATATAGAAGCGCACTATGACGTGGAGAACTCTATTGAGTTCTTTTCCTTGTGGCTCGACGAGACGCTCGGCTACACCTGCGGGTACTGGCCGAGGCCGAATATGACTTCCGCAGAGGCGCAGATCGCGAAGTTCGACCTCGCGCTGGGCAAGTTGGGCTTGGAGCCGGGGATGACCCTCCTGGACATCGGCTGCGGTTGGGGAGCCGGGCTGATCCGGGCCTACGAGAAGTACGACGTGAACGTCATCGGCCTGACCATCAGCCCGAGCCAATACGAGTACACGAAGAAGAAGCTTGCGGCGTTGGACGGCAAGCGCAAGGCGGAAGTCGTGCTCCAGGGCTGGGAGGAGTACGAGGGGAAAGTGGACCGGATCGTCTCGGTCGGGGCGTTCGAGCATTTCCGCGTCGAACGGCACGGGGCTTTCTTCGAAAAGGCGTACAGCATGCTCCCCGAGGATGGGAAGATGCTGTTGCATTGCATCGTCGGCTACAGCAGGGCCGCGCTGGAGCAGATGGGCTTGTGGCAAGTCGACCGCAATCTCATCCGTTACACGCATTTGATCAGGAATTACATCTTCCCCGGCGCGGAGCTGGTGGACCCGCAGTCCATCGTCTCCGAGGCGGCCAAGGCAAAATTCCGCTGCGACATGATCCAGCCCCTCGGCCTGCACTATGGCAAGACGCTGGACGTCTGGTTGGAGAACTTCATGGCGAAAAAAGACGAAATCATCGCCTTGAGCTCGCCCGAGCTGTACCAAATCTATATCAACTACCTTGCGGGAAGCGCGCATTATTTCCGCACGGGACATATCAATATCGCGCAGTTCACCCTCACCAAGAAGCCCCTGCCCTGGCTGGAGACCCCGCCGAACACGCCGCCGTTCGTGTTCAAATCCTGGAACTCCTAGGAGCGACCGGCTGCTCGGCATCGGCGGAGCCGGAGGCTCCGTGCTGTCGGCCAGGCGCGGAAGACCGTCCTTTTTCGGGCTTGTCAAGAGGTGCTTGCTCCGTGGGTTGTGAACAATCCTCACCCATGAAAGCGGTGATTATGACCGTCAATTTGAGGTGCGTGTGTAGCTGAATTTCAGGTGCGGGTTGTTTGTGGAGAAGTTCGTAGCTGTGAATTTCAGGTGCACCTGTAGGTCATGTCCGGGTAGTAGCACGATGGGGTGACCCCGCCAAGATCGAAGGTGGAGCTGTACGCGGCGATCCGACGGGACGTGCGTGCGGGGCTCGCGCCGCTCGAGATCCGACGTGCGCACAGGGTGGGGTGGGAGACGATCTATCTGGCGATGGGGTCGGCTTGGCCGAAGAGGTGTCCTACAACGTCCTCCTGGCCTACGTCCGCGCCCGGCGCCCGGAGATCGCGAAGGAGGCGGGCCGAGCGCCGGCCGAGGTGTTCGTCGCGCAGACCCACCGCCCCGGAGGGGAGGCCGAGGTCGATTTCGGGGACGTGGTGGACAGCCTGCGCGGGCAGGCGGTGAAGTGCGCCTTGTTCGCGTTCCGCCTCTCCTATTCGGGGCGTGCGGTGCACAGGGTGTTCCTCTCCGCCGGTCAGGAGGCGTTCTTCGAGGGCCACGCCCACGCGCTCTCTGTGATCGGCGGGGTTCCGTTCGGCAAGGTCCGCTACGACAACTTGAAATCCGCCGTGGCCACGGTTCTCGGGTTCTCCCGCCAACGGGTGGAGACCGAGCGGTGGATCGCGTTCCGCTCGCACTTCGGCCTTGAGGCCTTCTACTGCCTACCGGGGATTCCTCGCCGAACTCCTGCTGGGCGAGTGCGACGAGCGCAACCGCCGCCGCGCGGCAAGACGCATCCAAGCCGCGGGCTTCCCCCGCGACAAGTCGCTGCGCTCGTTCGACTTCGAGGCGAACCCGAACATCGACCCGGCGACCATCCACACTCTCGCGAAATGCGACTGGGTGAAGAAAGGCCTGCCGCTCTGCCTGATCGGGGACTCGGGAACCGGCAAGTCCCACCTGCTCATCGCGCTCGGCACCGAGGCCGCGATGGCGGGCCATCGGGTCAGACACACGTTGGCGACCAAGCTCGTCAACGAGCTGGTCGAGGCTGCCGACGAGCAACAGCTCGCCAAGACCATCACCCGCTACGGGCGCGCGGCGGCCATCGGCGGGCTCGGCTACATGGAGCTCGACCGCAAAGGCGCGGAGCTGCTGTTCCAAGTGCTGACCGAGCGCGAGGAGAAAGCATCAGTGGCCATCGCCTCCAACGAGCCCTTCGGCGGCTGGACCAAGACCTTCACCGGCCCCCGCCTCTGCGCCGCCATAGTCGACCGGCTCACCTTCGGCGGCCACATCATCGAGACCGGCACAGACTCCTACCGCCTCGCCCAAAGCCGCGCGAAATCAGAGACCGGAAACTAGCTCGCAGGCCGCCAGTGTCGTCAGCGCAGTGCTGTTGCGATGCTCTGAGCGGTCACGACTCTGGCGGTCCTGGCCGCGCACCATGCGAGGGCCTGTCGGTGCTCGTCGAGCGTGTAGTCCGCAGTGGCGTCCGCCGCGATGAACGTCTCGATGTCGTTCTGCAGCGCGTCCATGGAGGTGGCCGCGACCCCGGAGAACGTGTAGACGCCGACGATGACGAGCTGGTCCCTGCCCAAAGACCGCAGAGTGTCGAGCAGATCGGTGTGGAAGAAGGCGCTGATCTTCGATTTCGTGATGAACACGTCAGCGCTCGTTCGCTCCAACGGTGGCACGATGGCCCGCTCCGCGTCGTCGTCGGGCATACCTGTGCCATAGAGGTCCAGGAAGAGTCCGCGCTGCTCTGGTGTCATGCCTCCCGGCTGACCGGAGTACAGGACGGGGATCCCGCTGGCACGCGCTGTGTCCAGCAAAGACTTGGCGTTGGCCAGCACCGTCTTCATCGGATCCGAGCCGAGTCGATACGGTTTGACGAAATAATGCTGCATATCGTGGACGAGCAGAACAGCACGAGAGCGATCCAGGCCCCACGGGGCTAGGGACTTAGGAATCGAAAGCCCGTCGAGCGGATAAGAGATCGAGCCCGTCGGGCGCACGTCCGCCCCTGCTTCGCTTCCACCGAACACCCCGGCGAGAGAAGAGGCCGCCAGAGCGGAACCCGCGACGAGCAGCTCACGCCGACGGAAACCAGACATCCCATTCCTCCTAGAGATCGAGAAGCTGCCAAACCAGCTTACAGACACAGCGCAGGCGCCCCTAGGATTCACCGATATTGATCATGGCTCCAGAGCCCCGACACCCCTGAAATTCACCCAGAACCGCCCCTGAAATTCGCAGACCTAATCAAAAGCGGTTTCTTTCTCGTCCTGGGCGGTGAAGTCCACCCCGTCGGCGTGCGGGCCGAACCAAGTGAGGGCCGCGAGCGAAACGCACGCCGCGCCGACAAGGACCCAGAACGAGACCGGATAACCCCATGCCGCAGCCATGCCGGTTTGCAGGGTCGCGTTGCACGAGGTGCAGAGATTGCCGAGCTGGTAGGTCACGCCGGGGTAGAAGCCCCGGATGGCGTTGGGGGACAGCTCGGAGAGATGCGCGGGCACCGCGGCCCAAGCCCCTTGGGTCGTCGCTTGGACGAGGAACATCCCCAAACCGAGCAGCCATGGGTTGTGCGGCACAGTGAACAGCGGCAGGAGCGGCAGGGTCGTCAGCGAGCCGAGGACGATGACGCCGCGTCGCCCGATCCGGTCGGAGAGCGATCCGAAAAAAACGCCGCCGATGATCGCCCCAGCATTCGCGACGATCATGACCCAGTCGGCGACGGCCGAGGACAGCGCGCGGCCCGCGTGCTCGGTCTCCTTCAAAAAGGTCGGGTACAGGTCTTGGGTGCCGTGGGAGAGCGACGTGAACGCGGTCATGAGCAGGATCAGGTAGCCGAAGCGGCGCAGGACGGCCGGGTCGAAGAACACCGCGCGCACCGACGAGCCGTGCGCCCGCATCTTCTCCTGTGTGGACACCCAGACCTCGGACTCTTTGACGAAGGCGCGCACGATGAGGGAGATGAGCGCGGGCAGGATGGACAGGCCGAACAGCCAGCGCCAGGAAAGCCCCAGGCAGGAGTGCAAGAACAAATGCGCGACGGAGGCGAAGAGGAAGCCGCTGGCGTAACCGGCCTGCAAGATCCCAGAGAAGAAGCCGCGTTTGCCGGGCGGCACCTTCTCCATGGTCAGCGCGGCCCCGATGCCCCATTCCCCGCCCATGCCGATCCCGTAGAGCAGACGCAGGACCACAAGGACGGCGAAGTTCGGCGCGAAGGCGCCGAGGAACCCCACCGTCGAATAAAAGCACACGTTCACCATCAACGGGACGCGCCTGCCCGCTTTGTCCGCCCAGATCCCGAACAGGTACGCCCCGAGCGGGCGCATCACCAAGGTGACGGTGATGAGAAAGGTGAGTTGGCGCTTGGAGACATGGAACTCCTGCCCGATCTCGTTCAACACCAGCGTGAGGATGAAAAAATCGAAGGCGTCCATCGCCCAACCGAGCCACGAGGCGAGGAAGGCGCTGCGTTGGTCGCGGTCAAGATCGGCCCAAGGGGAAGGCTTGCGCATGTGAGGCAGATTACCTGCCCTGGTTTTCTCGGCGGCGTCTCCCCGCCAAAGCGCATCCGAGCGCACCGGCCTTAGGAGCCGGGGTGCGCGGCGCGTCCGGCGAGGAGCACCAAGCCGGTCCCCGGATCGAAGATTTCGAAGCAGAAGGCGTGGTCCGCGGCGAAAGAAATCGCGGGCGCCGGGGCCGTCGCGCCGCCAGGCCCTGAGACGGGGGGCGGCGGCGCCATCGACACGCCTTGCTCGCCGAACGCCACAGCGGCCTGGCTCGACCAGCCGCTCGCCCTGGCTTCGGGCGCGAGGCGGGGAAGGGCGGCCTGGGCGGTTGCTTCTGCGGCTCCGGTCAGGTCGGCAAGCGCGGACCAGCGCGGCAGGGCAAAGCCCAGCGGTGCGGGCGGGGCGCTCGCCAAGGCGGTGCGGGCCGCGGGCAATATGCCCGAGAGGGAGGCGCGCGGGTCGACGGGGATGACCAGCCGCATCTCGACGCCGTCGGCGAGCGGGAGCTCTGCGGCCCGCCAACCAGTCCCCGCTGCCGTGCGGGCGAGGACGACGCCGCGCATGGTGGGCGGCTGCGCCGACGCGCCGCCCGCCGTGGTGAACGGCGCTGGCGAGGTCCATTCAGGCCGGAACGGGAAACGCCACCCCGCCAGCAGTTCGGTCAGATCGGCGAAATACACCCCGTGCTGCGCGCCGAGCCCCGGCATGGGTCCGCTGAAGCGCGCGTTGACCGTGCCCAGAGCCCACCCGTTCACCGCCTCGGCCAGTTTCGGGTCGCCCCCTCGCGCGAGATAGAGGCCCATGTCGAAGTTTTCGGCGAGCAGGTCGAGGAATTCGGGGGCGACTGCGAGGGACCGGTCCGCGATCAGCGCGGTCCTGCTGCGCAGAACAGGTGTGCCGTCGGCCCCGGCGTTCGGGACGCTGTCAGGGTCGCCCTGCCACTTTTCGAGTTGGCCGATCATCGCGGCGATCGCAGGGTCCTCGCCTGCGCCGTTCGCGTCAGCGATGATCCGTTCGCGGCGAACGAGGGCCCATGGGCTGAACACCGTGTCATGGTCCGGCGCGAGCGCGTCGAGTTCGTCAAGGGCGAGCTGGGCGCTGCGCCGGGCGAGCGCTGTGACGGCTTCCTGGTGCGCGTCGACGCCGATTTCCGCGAACTTCACTCGCGAGGAAAGCGCCTCAAGATGCGGTTCCTCCTTGGCGGCTCCGCTCGCGCACCCTGCGAGCACGGCGGCTGCTGCGAAAGCGACAGCTCTCCTCATCGCACCGAGCGTACCTGGCGGGCTCAGGAAGGGATGAGCGAGACCTTCACGGACCGCGATCCGTCCCCGACGAGTTCGAAGCCCTTTTCGAAATCCGTCAGCGGGAATTGGTGGGTGCAAATGTCGTCGAGCGGGAGGCTTTGGGACTCGAGCATGCGGATGGCTGTCGGCCAACAGTTCGGGCCCAAATGCGCGCCGAGGACATCGAGCTCTTTGTCATCGCTGATGATGGTCCAGTCGACGGCGACCGCGTCCCGGAAAACCCCGTACTCGATGTATTTTCCTTGTTTGCGCAGGAGTTTGAGGCCTTGCGGCACAGCAGAGGCGTGGCCGGTGCCTTCCAGGTACACGTCCGCGCCGAGCCCCTCGGTGAGTTCGAGGACGACCCCGTTCGGATCGTTCTGCGAGATGTCCACCGTGGTGTCCGCGCCGCAACGGGCGGCCAGTTCCAGTTTTTCCGGTTTCATGTCCAACGCCACGATGTGCTGCGGGTTGCGGGCTTTCGCCCCGGCGATCATGCCGAGGCCGATAGGCCCGCAGCCCGCCACGACCACCACGTCGTCGAACCGGATATGGGCTCGTTGCACTGCGTGCAGCGAGCAGGCGAGCGGTTCGCAGAACGCCGCGTGCTCGGGCGCCAGCTCTCCTGAGATCTTGTGCACCAGCGATTTTGCCGGGAAGAGCATGTAGGTGGCCATGGCGCCGTTGTAGCCTCGGCGGAATCCGTAAATGTCGTGCGGCACGCACATGTGGTAGTTCCCCTTGCGGCAGAAACGGCACTCCCAACAGGGAACGATCTGCTCGGCGGACACCCGGTCGCCGAGTTTCACCCCCCAGCGCAGGGACGCGTCCTCGTCGATGCGCACGACCCGGCCCACGAACTCGTGGCCGGGGATCACGCCGGTGTGCGCCCACGGGGCCCGGCCCTCGTCGCCCCAGAACTTCGCGGCTCCTTGGAAGCATTTGAGGTCGCTTCCGCAGATCCCCACCGCTTCGACCCGGATCAAGGCTTCTCCGGGGCCGGGCACGGGCACGGGCATTTCCTCGACGCGGTAATCCTGGGGGCCATGGCAGACCACTGCCTGCATGGTCTTCGCGACGGGCTCTTCCAGCACGGTCTCAGACAGTTGCGTCACTGCTTCTCCTACGGTGGTCGTTTCCTTCTCCCGCCAGCTGGTGAACAGCGGACTTGCTGGAGCGATACAGCTCGCGCCATGTCTCGTGGAGTCGGTCGTAGCGTTCGCGGCGCTCCTCTCGGGGAATGACTTTACAGACGACGTGAGACCAGTCTGTCTCCGGGGTGACAAGCCCCACACCAACTGCCGCGAGGAGTGCGTCGCCATAGCTCGCGCCCGCCGTTTGCTCGGTGATCGCCTGGGGCTGGCCCGTGATGTCGCTGACCGCTTGCGTCCAGACCGGGCTCTTGACCCCGCCGCCAATCGCGACGATCCGCCGCACGGGGGCTTCTGCTTCGCCGAAGGCTTCGAGCACGTCCCGGACGCCGAAGGCGATGCCTTCGTATGCTGCGCGGAACAGATGCCCTCGAGTGTGGTTCATCGTGAGCCCCGCGAACACCCCGCGAGCGTCGTAGTCGAAGATCGGCGTGCGCTCCCCGGCGAGGTAGGGGAGCGCGAGGAGCCCGTCTGCCCCCGCGGGGACGGATTCGGCCTCTCGGGTGAGGACGTCGAAGTCGGGCCCTCCGGTGACGGACTGCAGCCAGCTGATAAGACTGCCCGCAGTGGAGGTGCCCGCGGCCAGGGCGAGCGAGCCTGTTTGCACGCCTGCGGTGGTCCAGAGCGCGGGATGGTGGCAGAAACTGTCGATGACCTCGACGAAAAACATCGTCGAGCCGTACATGACCATGAGGTCGCCCGGGTGGCGCACGCCGACGCTGTGCGCCTCGGCGTAGGCGTCCACAGTGCCCGCGAGCACCGGGGTGCCGACGGGCAGGGCGGTGGCCTCCGACGCTTCCTGGCGCACATGGCCGACCACTTCGCTCGGCCACGCCAGCTGCGGCAGCGGCACATGGTCGAGCAGCTCGTCTGCCCATTCGGTGTTCCAAGCGAACTCGCGAGTGAGGTAGAGGGGGTCGCATTGGCTCGCCGTGTGGTGGTCGGCGATGTATTCGCCGGTGAGTTTCGCGACGATGTATGAGTTCGAGCTGTACCAGCGCCGTGTCCGCGCCCAGACGTCCGGCTCGTGCCTGCGTGCCCAGGCGAGTTTCGGGCCGACTGCTTGGCTGGAGAGCGCGGAGCCGCACTTCTGCGCGATGGCCTCGGGGCCGAATCGCTCGGCGAGCTCTTGGATCTCGGCGGTCGCGCGCGCGTCGACGCCGTACAAGATGGCAGGGCGCAGCGGTCGGACTTGCTCGTCGCACAGGAGGAGGCAGGGGCCGATGCCGCTCACGCAGACCCCCGCGATCCGTGAGCCTGGTGGGGCCGCCTCGACCAGCTCGCGAGTGATCGCGCAAACCCCGTCCCACCAGTCCCGCTCCGCGTCCATTTCTGCCCACCCGGGCCGGGGCAAGGACATTCGGTGCGGTGAGAGCGCTGTGGAGAGGACTTTTCCGTCGCAGGCGGCGAGAATTCCTTTGCTACTGCCGGTGCCGATGTCGACGCCGATGACGAGGTCCATGTCGTTGAGTGTAGCCGAATATTGTCAATATATATGACATGGATCACGTATTCGGGGTGTTCGTCTCCAGACGCTCCTGGTCGAACTCGTCCGGTTGTTTCGTGTGGATCGGGTCGCTCTTGCGGAACACCAGGAAGAACACCACCCAGCCGACGGCGGTGACGAGCAGGAAGCTGACAAGGCGGTAGATGACCACCGCGGAGAACGCGGCTCCGGAGGGAACGCCGCTGCCGGTCAAGGTGGGGACCAGCACAAGCTCGACCACCCCGAGCCCTCCGGGGAGCAAAGGCACGGCGACTGCGGCGGTTTTGCCCAGCGCGTACGCGGTGAGCAGGCCAGGCAGGCTCGGATGCGCGTCCGTCGCATAACAGGCGCAGGCCAGGCAGGCGATATCGGCGAGCCAGTTCGTCATGCTCCAGCTGAACGCCTTGAGCCCGTCCAGCCGGCTGAGCCGGACCGCCTGCGCCTGCTCGAGCAACTGCTGCCAGCGCAGCAGGCCCTCGTCGGGCGGACGCTTGCGCAGACGGTTCACCAACGCGAAAATTTTGCTGCTCAGCGCGCTCATGTCCTCGGGGCGCGAAGCGATGAACTGGGCGAGGAACAGGAAGGCGAGGAAGCCGCCGACCATGAAGATGAGGGAGAACGGCGTGGTCTTCACCCCGGCCAGGAACGCTCCGCCGAAGCCGATCAGCGCGAGGCCGGCCCCTTTCAGAAGGCCCGACATGACGATCTGCCATGAGGCGACCAGCGCCGTCGCGCCCCAGCGCCGCGTCTGCCGATAGGCGAACGCGGTGGCCAGCACCTGGCCCGCGGGCAGGCTGCAGCTGATGGAGTTGGCGGCATAAATCTCCGCGGCGGAGCGCAACGTCGAGACCCGCACGCCCGCCGAGGCGAACAGGGTGCGCTGGACTTGGCTGAAGCTTTCCATCGAGGCCGCGGCCGCGAGCACGCACGCGCCGACCCAGAGCCAACGGACGTTTTTCGTCTCCTGCCAGTAACGGCGGACCTCCGGCGCCACGTACCAGAGTTCGATGGCTAAGATCACCACAACAACGACAAGCGCCGCGCGGCGCAGCATCTGCGCCGGATTGCGCCCAGGGGCCGCAGAGCCCTCTGGCGATTGGGTCGCCATCCGAGCCACGGTACTGTGACGAGCATAGGAAAGTCCAATAAGGAGCGCCAGACTATGTCAACTCAGGTATCAGACTCCGGGCAACGCGTCCAGGTCGTCCTTCCACAGGACGGGCACATCCACATAACGTTGCGCAAGCTCTCAGATTGGACATGGCGGCTCCTCGTCGTCCTTCTGGGCCTTGTGGTCCTCGGGAAGCTTTTCCTCTTCCTGGAAGTCGTGCTCGTCCCGGTCGCTTTGGCGCTCCTGCTCGCGGCGTTCATGTCGCCGCTGGTCGACTCGCTTGTGTCGCGGCGAGTTCCCCGCTCGCTGGCAGTCGGCGTGGTGTTGGTCTTGGTGCTCGGCGTGCTCACAGGGATCTTCGCCTTCATCATCCAGCAGGCCATCGACGGCTGGCCGGCCCTGCAGGAGCAGGTGCTGCAGAGCTTCGAGCAGCTGCGAGTCTGGGCTGAGCACGCCGGGCTGCATTTCTCCGCCGACCAATTGGAGAAGGCGCGGGACACGACGGTGCATTTCGTGCAGCAGCACCGCTCCGACATCACCCAGGGCGTGTTCTCCACCGCCTCGGCCCTTGTCGAAGGCGTGACCGGGTTCTTCCTGGCGTTGTTCACCCTGATCTTCTTCTTGAGCGACGGCAAAAGCATCTGGGAGTACCTCACGAAGCTGGTGCCGGGGGAGTCTCGGGAACGAGTCCGGGCCGCTGGCTCCTCGGGGTACAAGACGCTGATCGGCTATGTCCGGGGGACAGTTTTTGTGGCCGCGGCCGACGCCATCGGCATCGGCGTCGGCCTCGCCGTGTTGCGGGTGCCGTTGGCATTGCCGCTCGCGTCGCTGGTCTTCCTCGGCGCGTTCGTCCCCGTGGTCGGATCGGTCCTCGCGGGGTCGGTGGCCGTGCTCGTCGCGTTAGTGACGCAGGGTCCGCTGGTCGCCTTGCTCACCCTGATCCTGCTCGTGGCGGTCATGCAGCTCGAGAGTCATGTTTTGCAGCCATTGGTGCTCGGCCGCGCGGTGCGGATACACCCGTTGGCAGTGATCCTTGCCATCGCGGTCGGGGTCGTGCTGGCCGGCGTGGTGGGAGCCCTCTTGGCTGTGCCGCTGGTCGCGGTCCTGAACACGTTCATCGGCCAGCTGGTCCGAGGCCAGGGCCCAGAATCCCAAGAAACGCTGAAATCCGAGGTGGAGCAGGTCGGCGAGCCAGCGTCACTACACTGATGGGCATGGACACCACCAGCCCGGAGTCCGATAGAGTTCTGCCAGAGCGCGTCCCGCCGGAAAGGACCCTGTCGGGGTACACCGTCGGGGTGACGGCCGCGCGCCGCGCCGACGAGTTCGCCGCGCTTTTGACCCGTCGCGGCGCCGTCGTGCTGCACGCCCCGGCGATTGTGATTATCCCGTTGGCCGACGACGCCGAATTGGAGCGAGTCAGCAGGGAGATCATCCAGAATCCGCCGGATGTGGCCGTCGCGACGACCGGCATCGGTTTCCGGGGCTGGCTGGAAGCAGCCGAAGGCTGGGGCGTCGCCGAGGAGCTGCGCAACGCGCTGCAGGGCTCGCGGCTGGTGGCGCGCGGCCCGAAAGCCACCGGCGCGATCCGTGCGGCTGGCTTGCGCGAGGCGTGGTCGCCAAGCTCGGAGTCGTCGAGCGAAGTCTTAGAACGCCTGCTGGAAGAAGGCGTGCAAGGGTTGCGTGTGGCGGTCCAGCTGCACGGGGCGACCACAGAGTTCGAGCCGCTGCCCGACTTCAGCGAAGCATTGCAGGCCGCGGGCGCGCAGGTGCTGGCCGTGCCGGTCTACCGTTGGGAGCCGCCGCACGACCAGTCCGCGATGGATGCGCTGATCGCGGCTGTGGCGCAGGGGACGGTCGACGGCGTGAGCTTCACCAGCGCCCCTGCTGTCGCGTCCATGCTGGGCAGAGCCAAAGAGACGGGCATGTTCGAGCAGCTCCTCGATGGTTTCCGCGCCCAGGTGGCGGCGCTTTGCGTCGGCCCGGTGACCGCCGCGCCGCTTGAGGCGCTCGGCGTGCCGACGAGCGCCCCGGCCCGTTCCCGGCTCGGGGCGCTGGCCCGGCATATCGAGGAGGAGCTGCCGAGACGGGCGAAGGTGTTCCGGGCCCACGGCCACACCATCGCCGTCCTCGCCCGGGCCGTTGTGGTGGACGGCGAGGTCCGCCACCTCGCGCCGTCCATGCTGACGCTGCTGCGAGCATTGGCCCGCCAGCCCGGACGAGTGGTCACTCGCGAGGCATTGCTCGCGAGCCTGCCCGGACACAGCGCCGACGCGCACGCGGTGGAGGCCGCGATCGGCAGGCTCCGAACTGGTTTGGGAGATCCGAAGATCGTGCAGACCGTGGTCAAGCGCGGATACCGGCTCGCCGCTGACTGGGGGGTCGACGACTTCGGAGCCAGCGCCGACAAATACTGAGCCGACACAAACCGGGCCGACCAAGACCGGTCCGACACAGACCGGGCCGGTCCGCAGGCGCTCAAGCGCTCGCGCGGAACTGGTCCAGCAGCAGCTCGGTCAGCGGAGCGAACGCGCGCTGATCATCCGCGCCTGGCGTGATCCAGGCGATTTCCTCGATCTCCGCGTGCGCATGGGGCTCCTGCGCGCAGGCCACCCGGTACACCTCCGCGAGCACTGTCGCCGCAGGCTCATGCGCCGCCGGGGCTTCGAACACGCCGAGCCGCTGCGCGTGCTCGGGGCCGATCTGCACCCCCAGCTCTTCGTCGAGCTCGCGCACCAGCGCGTCGAGCGGCGCTTCGTCTGGTTCGACCTTCCCGCCCGCCTGCATGAACACGGCGGTCCCCCGCTTGCGCGCGACGAGGAAACGGCCCTGCGCGTCGATGATGACCGCGGCGACCACCCGGATGATGTCCATGCCCGCCACCCTAGCCGGTTCTTGTGGCCGCAGGACGATCCGCGCGTCGTCCGCGCCCCGGCCGGGGTAGGGTGATGCTGTGCCGCCCGACCAAGCCTCCCTCCTGCTTGTCGCGCATGGCACGCGGTGCGCTGAAGGCGTGGCCATGTTCGAGGACTTGCGGGACAAAGTGGCCCAGCTGTTGCCGGACGCACAGGTGCGGCTCGCCTATGTGGACGTGATCGGCCCCACCCCCGAGGACGCGCTGCGCGAACTGCCCGGACCCGTCGTGATCGTTCCGGCCTTCCTCGCCAGCGGCTATCACGTTCGGATCGACCTGCCTGAGCAGGTGCGGCGCAGCGGCCGCTCCGACACAGTGACCGCCCCTGCGCTTGGCCCGGACGTCGCGCTTGCCGAGGTGATGGCCGAACGGCTCACGCAAGCGGGTTGGGCGGGCGAGGGCCAAGTGGTGCTTGCGGTCGCCGGCAGCAACGATCCAGCAGCGCAGGCGGAGAACCAGACAACGCTGCGCCAACTGGAGGCCGTGCTCGGCGCGAGCGTGCTGCTGGGCACGATCGGCCAAGGCTCTCCCCGGATCGCCCAGGTGGTCCCCAGCCTCCCCGGCCCCGTTTTCATCGCGCAGTATCTGCTCGCCGACGGCCTTTTCTCACGCAAGCTCATCGACCTCGCCCCGCAGGCGAAAGGCAGAGCCGGGCCACTGGGGACACATCCCAAAGTGGTGCAGCTTGTCGTGCGCCGATACCGGGAGGGCCTCGCTGAGCCGCGCCCCAACGTCTGAAGCGCACGCGCGCGCCGGTCGGCTCAACACTGTTCCCGCAAGATCGCTTCGAGCCTTTGGCACAGCCGCCCGACAGTCTCGCGCGCGACGGCGGTGTCCGGATGGCGGATGCGCAGCCACAGCCCTTGGCTCGTGCGGGAGAACCAGAACTGCGCGTCGTCCGCGACGGTCGTGTTGCTGATATGCGTTGTGCGCCGCTCGGTGTCGGCGGCGGACGCGGCGAACACTTTGCGATAGTCGATATGGCTCACCATGGACACGTCTCTGCGGACGAGCTCGAACGCCCCGGCCCGGCCCGAGAGCACCTGCCCCATCGGCACCTGGGCCGCTGGCAGCGCTTCGCGGAAGGCCAGCCGGTTCTGCCGCACGCCGTCGGCGAAATCGGTCCCGCAACGGAACACCAGCGGAATGTTGGTGACGAACCAGCCCACTGCCTCCTCCCACTCAGGACGCAGCAGGATGCGCATGGGGGTGAGCGTCGCGATGCGCTCAGGCCCGCCCAAATCCCGCACGGCCCCGGCGAGCGCGGTCAATTCGCCGGAGTAGAGGCTGCCTTCGTGGCTGTGGCAGAACGTTTCGAATCTCTCTGCGCCGTTCTCGTCCAGCAGTTCGCGCACGACAGTGCGTTGCGGCTCGATCTCCCCTGGCCGCACCCCGAGGTCCAAGGGGAAACTGGGGAACAGTCCTTTTTGCGAGGTGAGGAACTGCCGCCAGATGGTCAGACCAGGGTGGTCCTGCGGCAGCGGCGGCTGCCCGGTCTCATACGCGCAGTAGTCGAGAAAGCTGCCGACCTCGGGCAACGTCGGCGCTGGTTCGCCCGCGACCCGTGCCAAATAGTCCGCGCGCACTTCGCGGGCAATGATCGCCAATGAGAGCGCGTCCACCGCGCTGTGATCGAAACCGCAGATCACGGTGCTCGTTTCCGGGCGGTCGACGGCGGCGAAGAGCGCGGCGGGAAATCGGGTCGGATCGCACACCGAGCGAAGCTTTTGCCGGAGCGTCGCGCTGAGCTCGTCGGCAGAAGCCATCGGAAGCGCCGCGTCCGGGGCGACGAGCGCGACGGCGCTGGCTGGATGGACCCGCCGAATGATGTTCCCGTCCACCGCCTCGAAAGAACAGCGCAGGCTCTCATGTCTGCGCATCAGCGCGGCGAAGGACTCGGTGAGCGAGTCGGGCCGGATCCTGCCCGGCACGTCGAACGTCACCGCCAACCAGCCGTCGCTGCCATTTTTGGCTCCTTCGCGGCCCAGGAGCACCGCGTTGAGGTGAAAGCCCTGGTTCGCCGACGGCGGGATGTCAGAAACCGGGCCAAGGGGCTGCGGCGGCGAATGCCATTGAAGGTAGCCGCCCGGATCCAATCTGACCAGGTCGATCGTTGTGACCAGCATACAGGGGACCGTCGTCGGGTTAGGCGTGCGACAGTTGCGCGATGGCGTGGCCGCCCGTTCGCACCACATCGAGGAACACGCCTCGCAGATGCTCCACGTATTTGCGGATGGAGGCTTCCGCGATGGGGTTGCCGGGGAAGTACACAATGAGCTCGAGCACGTCGTGGTACCGGTTGAGCCAATTGAACACCGTCGTGGTGGGCGGCACCGGCTGCACGATCTTGTGGTACGAGGTTTCCTTCGTGGCCAGCCACTTCGGGAACAGCCGCACGTCGATGAACGAGATCATCGGCGGCGGCTGGAACGGGATGCCGGTCGAGTCCGCCGCGCCGGTCGCCTCGGCGACGAGGTCGATGACGCGTTGGATCGGCACCGAGGTGAGGTCCTTGGTCGCGGTCATCGCCTCGCGAGCGCGCGGCACGAGGTCCGCGAAGTCGTCCGCGCCCCGCAAGTCGAACACCACCGGGATCGTGTTGATGAACCAGCCGTGCGTGTAGGTGTACCGTTCGTCGTCGCGAGTCGCCACCGCCCGCAGCATATTGAACTGGTCGATGCCGCCGAGCTCGTAGTTCGTGGCCGCGAACGCGGCGTACAGGCCAGCGGTGAAACTGCCGCCGCGCTGCTTGCAGTATTGGTGCAGGACCTCGGCCTCAGCCTCGGTGAGCAGCTCAAAAGCGAGCACTTTCCCGCCCGGCTGGTCCGCTTCCCCGCCCAGGGGCAGGGGGAACTTCTGCAGCTGCCCGCCGAGCGTGTGGTAGTACTCGATCCACCGTTGCGTCTCGGGGGATTCGATGGTGAGCGACGCGAGACGCTCGCGTTCTTCCCGCGCTGCTTCGAGCTGGCTGCCGGGATCAGGCAGCATCAAGGGCTCGTCCTCGGCGATCGACGCGTACAGCGACTTGATTTCGACTATGGCGATGAGGTTGCTGTACCCGTCGCAGAAGCTGTGGTCCTCGGCGTAGACCGCGTGAAAGCCGCCCGCGTGCTCGACAGCGGCGAACACCAGCGCCGGCCAGCGCAAAGGGGAGGTGTTCGCGTCGAAGCGCGAGACGAGGTGGTCGCGCACTTGCGCGCTCGTTTCGAATGTCGGGCCCTCGACCAGCTCCCAGGTGAGCGTCGCGGGGTCGACTTCGTGCCGGACCACTTTGGAAATCGCCTGTCCGGCGTTGCCGATCGCCGCGACCTCCTGCACTTCGAACCAAGAGCGCAGGCTGTCGTGTCGTTTCAGGAATTGCTGCCACACTTCGCCAAGGGCTTCGCGGTCGAGTGGAGCCTCGAAATCGACGGAGACCGCCTCCCACACCGCGGGGGGCGGCGTGGGCAGTTGGGCGTTCGCCGCCGCGCGGCGGATGTGGCGTTCTTGGATGTAGGAGGCGGGCACCGCGCTGACCGGCGCGCCCGGACCTGACGAAGCGGCCGGGGCCGAGACCCGCCACTCCCAGATTTTGCCCGCGGGCGGCTGCCAAAGGTTCACCGGCGTCTGGATGCCGTGCTGCTCGGTCGGACGCGCACGCGACACAGCGGTGTCGGCGCCGTCGTGGACTCCTTTTGCTGGCTGATTCACTCGGTGGTGTCCTCGCATCGTCTCAGGTGCTCGGTGCTTTGCACGTTGGAAACACAGTCTGCCATGTGGAACCGTGTGTTTCACGACGGTAGCACTACCGCCGAGCGGCAGTGTGCTCATCTGCGTTTTTTCCAGCCCAGAAAGCCCAGTTCACAGAGAGAGATTGCGGTTTTCTAACGAAACTCGCCGCTCACGCGGGCTGGCGCAGCCGCTCCGCGCGAGCGGCGAGTTTCTGACCGGAAAGCGCGAACTCCCCGGTCTCGGCGACGCTGACGACGATCCTGCGGAACGTCGAGAGATATTTATGGACGTTGCGGCTGGCGGTTTCGGTGTTCGGGTACCTGCCGCAGAGCACGAGGCCGCTCGGAGACCGGTTGAAGAACAGCGCGACCTCGTCGTCGGAGTAGTTCTTGCTCCGCAGGCCGCGCAGGCGCCATTCTTGCCATTGGTCGATGCCAGGAATGGCGAAGCCGTTGATGAAGGACACGAGGAAGGAGTTGTCCCGCGTGGGGCCCAGCAGCTCGCGGACCCGCGCGTAGGGGACTGAGGCGATGAGCCTGCCGGTTTGCTGCGTCTGCTGCGCGAGCGGGAGCGCCGAGGAGAACGAGTCGGACATGCGCAAGTCCACGGTCATCGGCGCGACCCCGACGAACCAGCCGAGGGATTCCGCCCAGCGGGGATGGTTGCGGGTGTGGAACGGCATGACGGCGCTGAACTGCTCTCGGTCCGAAGTGAGTTTCGTGCTCAACGCCAAAGCGGCGATGATGCCTGCCTGGTAGTTGCCCCCGGCGGCCTTGCAGGCTTCGGAGAAATCTTCGCTCAGCTGCGAGTCCAAGAGCCACGACATGTACCCGCGCTGCGCCACTTTGCCCCGGTGCGACCGCATGTCCTCCAACGGCAGCGGGAAGGTCACCGCGCCGCCGTCCTTGAGGACCGCGTCCCAGGCGCGCACGGCGGGGTGCTCGGGGCCCACCGCCTGCGCGGCCACGCGTTCCTCGGCCGAGAAGTCGACGTACGAGTCCTTGTCCCCGGCGGGCTCCGGGGTGAAGTCCGGGGCCTCGACGAGCACCTGGCGGTACAGCTGCACCAGCTCGTTGCCGAGCAGGTAGATGGAGTACCCGTCCAAAAGGCTGTGGTCGGCGACGAACAGCACGGTGAACGTGCCATCGTCGCGCTCAAGGGTGGAGAACACGTAGCCGGGCCAGCGCGACGGCGAGGCGATGGTGTCGAATTGTTGGCTGAGCTCGCGGTGCACGGCTGTCGCCGAATGCAAATCGCCGACGTCGATGGGAACGAAATCCGCCGCGCCCTCGGGGAGGGTGCGGCGGATGAGCGGCGAGGTCTGCGGGTGCGACAGGTCGACGAGCTCGACTTGGGAGCGCAGCACTTCATGGCGGTCCGCCCAGAGGCGCAGGGTGCGGGCGAAGGCCGCGTGGTCCAGCTCGCCCTCGAACTCCAAGGCGGTGCCGATCCACGATTCCCGCGTCTCGCACTTCGCGAGCGTGTACGCGCGCAGGTGCGCTTCGTGGACGAAGGAGGCGGGTCGGGGGTCCACCGGCCAGTCGCGCATCACGGTTTCGGCGTGTGCCATCCAATGGGTGACCCGGCCTGGGGTGATCGGGTAGTCGAAGAGTTCGACGAACTCCATCGGCCCGCTTCCTCTCTGTCTCGTTTCCGTCCGTTTCCGCGCCAGGGGTGTGGATTATTCTGCCGCTGGCGGCATCGGGGCGCGGGGCGCGAAAGCAGTGTGCTCTGCGTCTCGATACTCGGAAGAACTATTCCATGGAATCCTACATCACATTCACGCTCGTCGCTCGTGTGCGCGATAGTTGTCAGAGTTCGATGTTGCAATGGAAACCGTGTTGAGATGGACAGGATGAGCCCGCGCCAGCTATTCGAGGAGCCAGCCCGATTGTTCCAGGATCTGGCTTCGGGCCGCCGAGGGCCGTTCATGGTCCGAGGCGGGCCCGGATCTGGCAAAACGAGGCTGGTCGTGGATTTGGCGTGTCATTGGGCCCCGCAACCGGGCACGGTCACGGTGGTGCTCACCTCGAACCGCGCGGCCGCGGACCGGCTCCGGGCCCAGATCCACGGCAGGCTGCTGCGGGCCAGCCCCCAGCTGGCGTTGGCCAAACCGCTGGTGCGAACCACCCATTCGTACGCCTTCGCGCTGCTCGAAGCGCGCGCGAGGGCCTCGGGGAATCCGCCGCCCCGGCTGATTCCGGCGGCGGAGCAGGACGCGACATTGCGCGAGCTGGCCATCGATCAGGCCGCTCGCTGGCCCGAGCCGTTGCGCGCGGCGCTCGGCTCGATGGAATTCACCGCCCAGCTGCGTTCAGTTTTCCAGCGCGCGGCACAGCACGGGCACGGGCCGGAAGGACTGATCGCGCTCGGCACGGCGCGCGCCCGCCCGGAATGGGTCGCGGCGGGGCGCACCTGGCGGGAATACGAACAGGTGATGACGCTGCGCGGCGCGGTCGGCATGGCCGACCCGGCCGCGAGCCCCGGCGCGCTCGACGCGGCGGAGCTGCTGGGCGCCGCGCTCGACGCGGTGGCCGAAGACCCGGACCTGCTGTTGCACCCGCTCGGCAAGCCGGGTTCCCGGTTCGTGGTGTTCGTCGACGACGCCCAGCATTTCGACCCCCAGGCGGCCCGGTTGAGCAGCCTCGCCGCGCGCCGCGCCGATCTCGCGGTCTGCACCGTGGACCCGGACCAGTCGGTGTTCTGGTTCCAAGGCGCGCAAACCGGCCCTGGCTTGTGGCGCGAAGCCGAGCAGTTGCGCCTGGGCCCGAGCCAGCGGTTGTCGTCTTCGGTGGCGCAGCTGGTCGCCGCGGTCGCGCCGCGCTCCGCGCCGCAGGTCGCGACCTGCCGCGAGTCGGCGGGGGAGGCGCAGACGCGGCTGTACCCCACCGTCGCGGCCCAAGCCGAGGGCGTGGTCGAGGCGTTGTGCCGGGCGCACGCCCGCGATCAGGTCCCGTGGTCGCGCATGGCGGTTCTGGTCCGTTCTGTTCCCGTGTTGGAGCCGTCGCTCGCACGCGCGGCCGCCCTCGCGGACGTGCCGTTGCGCCTTGCGGCGATGAGCGGCCCGCTCGCGGCGAACACGGCTGTGTCGGCGTTGCTCTCCCTGCTCAAAGCGCTCGCGCGCAAGGCGTTGGAGCCCGCAACAGCGTTGGAGCTGTTGGTCTCGCCGATCGCCGGGGCCTCTGTTGCCCAAGCGCGCTCCCTGCGCAGGCTTCTGCGCGCTCAGGAGCCGGACCGCCCGTCGCTCGACCTTCTCGCCGAACTTGTCCTCGGAGCACGAGAACACGATGTGCCCGAGCCAGTGCTGCGCCTGCGTCGGGTGTGGCGGGCGGCCTGCGAGGCGCTCGGCGCTCCAGCTCCGACGGTCGAGACCGTCCTATGGGCCGCGTGGTCGGCGAGCGGACTGGAGGAGCGTCTGCCCGAAGGCGATTTCGCGGCGGTGCGCGCGCTGTTCGCCGCCGCGCGAGCGCAGCGCGCCGCCGACGCGGCCGACGCCGCGGCCGAGCTGGCGCGGTTCGCGGAGCGGGTCGAGCGCGAACGGCTGCCCGTGTCCGCAACGCTGGGCGACGGGGGCGGCTCGGATGCGGTGACCTTGCTCTCCGCGCACGCCGCCGCCGGACAGGAATGGGACGTCGTGGTCGTCTGCGGGGTGCAGGAGGGGCTGTGGCCCGGGTTTTCTGAGTCCAGTTCCTTGCTCGGCGTGGACGAGCTCGCTGCCGCGCTGGCGGGGACTCCGGCAGAAGCCAAGCTGGACGCGCGCAAACAAGTGCTTGCGCAGGAGCGCAGGCTGCTCTATCTCGCTTGCTCGCGCGCTCGGGAGCAGCTGCTGGTCACAGCAGTGGAAGGCGAAGGCGATTTGGTCCCGTCCCGTTTCTTGGCCCCGTTGGCCCCGTTGGCCCTGCGAACGCAGGAGCACGGCCCGGCAGAGCGCGCCGCCGCGGCGCCCCCACCGGCTCCGGCGACCCCGTGGAGCTCGGCGGGCGTCGTTGCCGAGCTGCGCGCCCTCGCCTGCGGGGCAGACCAGCACAGGGCGCAGCGCGCTGCCGCCGCCCTCGCCGCGTTGGCCCAGGCCGGGGTGATCGGCGCCCATCCCAAGAGCTGGCACGGACTCGCCGAGGTCTCCACAAGCGAACCGCTCGCCAAGGACGGCTCTCTGACGCTGAGCCCTTCTCGGGTCCAGCAGTTGCTCGATTGCCCGTTGCGCTGGCTCTTCGAGAGGGCAATGCCTGCTGCTCCGGGCGAGGCCGCTGCCATCGGCACAGCCGTGCACCTGCTGGCCTCGGTGGCGGACCGCTTCCCTGAGGACGAGTTGCAGGCCGCGCTCGACGCAGCGGCACGCGCGGCGGACGAGCGCAGCGCCCGCCCGCCGTGGGCCGCGCAACGGCGACGGGAACAGCTCGCGCGCCTCTTCGCCGCGTTCATGGCGTGGCGCAACGCCTCACGCGGCGAATTGACCCAGGTCGGAGTCGAGATTCCCGTGGAGATGAGCGTTTCCGGGGTGACGCTGCGCGGGAGGATCGACCGTCTGGAGAGGACAGCGCGCGGCGAGCTGGTGATCGTGGACTTGAAGACCGCTGCGACGCCCCGGAGCGCCGCGTCGGTTCGAGAGGACCCCCAATTGGCCTGTTACCAGCTTGTCGTCCGCATGGCGCGAGACGAGCCGGTGGCGGGTGGCAAACTCGTCTACCTCGGCGCCCTGCGGCAGGAGACGGGCGCTGCCGAGCGCGAGCAGCCCGCCCTCACCGAAGAAGAGGCCGCCCAGTGGAACAGCACGATCCGCGAGGCCGCCGCGGCGGCGGCAGGCCCGCAGTTCCGCGCCCGGCCGAACCAGCATTGCGGCAGCTGTCCGGGGCGGCGGTGCTGCCCGGCCCTGCAAAGCGCGCCGGGGGCTCCGCTCGCCGGCGCGGCGGGCGGGGCGCGATGATCGGTCCGAGATTGCTCGCCCAAGCGATCGGCGCGCCTGTGCCGAGCGAGGAGCAAGAGCAGGTGATCGGGGCGCCGCTCGCATCGTCCGCGGTGCTCGCCGGGGCCGGGTCGGGCAAGACCGAGACCGTCGCGGCCCGGGTGGTGTGGTTGATCGCCAACGGCCTGGTGGAGCCGGAACACGTGCTCGGCCTGACCTTCACGAGATCCGCCGCGCGGGGCATGCTCGCCCGGGTCCGCGCGCGGCTCGCGGGCTTCGCGGCTTCGCCGCTCCTGGAGCGCGTCGACCCCACCGGGCGCCTCGGGGAGCTTTTGGAGAACTCCGAGCCCCAGGTGATGACATATGACGCCTATGCGGGGGAGCTGGTCTCGCGTTGGGGCTTGCTCCTGGGGGCAAGCGCGACCGAAGCCGCGGCGGGCGGGCGGGTCGTGTTGTCCGAAGCAGGGATGTGGCAGTTGGCGTACGAGACGGTCGCGAACTGGGAGTCGTTGCTCTCGGTGGACAGGGGCGTCGCAGGCGTCGCGGAGGCGGTCACCGCGTTGGGCAGGCGGATGGCGGAGCAGCTCGCCGCTCCGGACCGGGTCCTCGCCGCCGCCGAGGAGCTCGCGAGACTGGTGCGGACATTGCCGAAAGGGCCGAGGCAGCGCGCCGAGCCCTCGCTCGAATTGCGCGAAGCCGTGGCCGTGCAGCAGGCTCGGGCGGAACTGCTGGGCGTGGTCGCGCGGATGCAGGACCGGTTGCGTTCGAGCGGGGCGGTGGACTTCGCGACGCAGACAGCGCGCGCCGCCGAACTCGCGCAGCGATTCCCCCAGGTCCGCGCCGAGGAGTGCGCGGCGCACCGAGTGGTGCTGCTCGACGAGTACCAGGACACCGGCCATGCCCAACGGATACTGCTGCGCGCGCTGTTCGGCCCGCCCCGCATCGGCGGGGCAGCGCGGGGCGGCGGGGCGAACGGGGCAGCAGTGACCGCGGTCGGCGACCCGCACCAGGCCATTTACGCCTGGCGCGGCGCGTCCTCGGGCAACCTCGCAGCCTTCCAAGCCGACTTCGGAGCACCTGAGGCGCTTACGCTCATGACAAGTTGGCGCAACCCCGCGTCGGTGCTCGACCTCGCGAACCTCACCGCCGCGCCGCTGCGCCGCGCCGGGATCGCCGTCCCCGAACTCGCCGCCCGCCCCGACGCGCCCGCCGGCGAGGTGCGGGTGGCGCTGTTCGACGACGCGGCCGCCGAACGGGCCTGGATCGCGGAGCGTCTGCGCCACGCGGCACAGACCTCGCCGACGAGGCCTTCCATGGCGGTGCTGGTCCGCCGCAACGCCGACGCGGTGCCGGTCGCCGAGGCTCTCACGGCGGCGGGCCTTGAGGCGCAGGTGATCGGGTTGGGCGGGTTGCTCGCCACCCCGCAGGTCGCCGAACTCGTGGCGATGTTGGAGCTGATCGCCGACCCCGGAGCCTCCGCCGCGGCGTTGCAGGTGCTCACGAGCCCGAGGTGGCGGATCGGAGCCCGCGACCTCGCCGCGCTGGCGCAACGGGCGCAGGAGCTAGGACCTGGGCGGGCGCGGCCGCTCGCCCCCCGCGATCCTGCCGAGCTGGTCGAACAGCTCACCGCCGTGCTCGCCGACGACGGGTCTGAACGTGCCGGGTTGGGCGACGCCCTCGCGGATTTGGGCGACCAAGGGCGGTACTCCGCCGCCGGATACGCGCGCCTCGCCCTGCTCGCAGGCGAACTCGACCGCTTGCGCGGACAGCTCGCCCGACCGCTGCCGGAGTTCGTGACCTTGGTGGAGCGCGTGACCGGGCTTGCCGTCGAAGCGGACGCGCAGGCGAAAGAACGGCTCTCGGCCTTCGCGTCGGTCGTCGCAGAGCACGCCAAAGCCGCCGAGCTGCTCGGCGGCTCGGCGAGCCTCGCGGGCCTCGTCGGCTATGTGCGCCTCGCCGAGACGGTCGAGCGCGGGCTGCCGGTCGGCGAGGTCGCCCCCGACCCCCGCAAGGTGCAGGTGTTGACGGTCCACGCGGCCAAAGGCCTGGAATGGGACGTCGTCGCGGTCGCGCACCTCTGCGCAGGAGTGTTCCCGACGGGCCGGGCCCGCTCCACCTGGATCGGCGCCCTCGCCGAGTTGCCGCCCGAGGACCTCGGCCCGTTGACCTCGTCGCAGGACCGGGCGGAGCTGCAAGAGATGCTGCGCGCGGAGCGCGAGGCGGCCAAGGAGCTCGCTGGTGAGGAGGAGCGCCGGCTCGCGTATGTGGCGGTGACCCGCGCCAAGCAGACCCTGCTGCTCTCCGGCCATTGGCTGGCCGAAGGGGCCGAGCGCGCGCTCGGCCCCTCAGCCTTTCTCGTCGAGTGGCGCGACGCCCTCGTCGCCGCAGGCGGCTCGCCCGACATGTGGGCCGAATCGCCCGCGCTCGACCACATGCGTCCTGCGTCCGGCGAATCAGAAGGCGCGCTGTGGCCGCCGGACCCCCTCCTCGGTCGTCGAGCCCAGACGCAACGGGGCGCGGAGCGTGTGCGGGCGGCGTTGGCGGACGCCGTCCCGCTTCCGCGACCAGAAGGCCCCGACGCCGAGCTGTATGAGGCCGCCGCCGCGCTTGTCGCCGAACGCGCCGCCGCGGCAGAGGCGCGATCAGTCGAGCGGGCCGGGCTCACCGTCAGCGATGTCGTCGGCATCGCTGTCGATCCCGCCGGGTTCGAGCGCGAGCGCGCCCGGCGCGGTCCCCGCCCGCCTGCGCCCGAGGCGCAGGCGGGGAT
>JGI2924J29684_1078168_pt1 | contig 34350 bp, 37 predicted proteins | sample BenlonsequencITS_FD_29684 | JGI IMG/M metagenome (IMG submission 29684)
CCCGCCGCTTCCCAGAGCAGGCGCCGCGACTCCTCTTCGCCGACCATCCACAGATCGAGCTGATAGACCGGCTTGCCGCTGGCACGGGCGAGGATCATCGGGTCGAGGAAGTCCGGCCCGCATTTGAACACCCGCACGCGCTTACCCTGCCGCGCATGCAGCCGCGCCAGAGCGGCAGTGACGGTGGTCTTGCCCTGGCCGGAAGCAGGTGCGGCGATCAACAGCGCCGGGCAGTTTCTACTGGTCATCGCGGTCTCTCATCAGCATCGTAGGGTGGATGACGCTTCACCCATCCACCGACCACGCCGATGGTGGATGAAACAGACGTCATCCACCCTATGCAACGGTCCGTGAATGTCTTGAGCGCTGGCATCAAAATTCGACGCCTTTCTGCGCCTTAACACCCGCCTTGAACGCATGCTTGACCAACGCCATCTCGGTGACGGTGTCCGCCGCCTCGACCAGACCCGGCGGGGCGCCGCGGCCGGTGACCACCACGTGCTGCAGCAGCGGCCGCGACTCGATGTCGGCGAGCACCGGCGCCAGCTCCAGGTAGCCGTACTTCAGCGCGATGTTCAGTTCGTCGAGCACCACCAGGCCGATCTCGGGATCGGCCAGCAGCTCGGCTGCGACCGCCCAGGCTTCGCGGGCCTTGGCGATGTCCCGCTGGCGATCCTGGGTTTCCCAGGTGAAGCCCTCGCCCATCACGTGGTAGCGCACCTCGTCCGGGAAGCGCCGGAAGAATGCCTCCTCGCCGGTGCTGGCTGCGCCCTTGATGAATTGCACCACGCCGACCTTGATGCCGTGGCCGAGCGCACGCGCCACCATGCCGAAAGCCGAACTGCTCTTGCCCTTGCCATTACCGGTGTGCACCAGCAGCAGGCCGTACTCGTCCTGCGCCTCGGCAATCTTCTCGTCGATCAGCGCCTTCTTGCGCTGCATGCGTGCCTTGTGGCGATCGTCGCGTTCGCTGGACTCGCTCATGCGCGGGCCTCGTCACGCTGCCCGGCCCAGGCGCGCAGGCCGACGAACAGCAGCGCGGCGACGCCGACATACAGCGCGAGGGTCGACAGGTAGCGCGGGTAGTAAGTAGCGATGCGCTCGGCCAGCAGCGCCAGCGTCGGCTCGGGATAGCGCCCGGAGAAATAGAGGAAGCCGCCGCCGGAGAACAGGTAGCAAACGAAGGCGCTCGCCATCACGCACAGCGCCAGGGTCGCCAGGCTACTGAAATGGTCACGATGCAGACGTGCATAGAGTCGACCGCCCAGCCACAGCGAACCGTATGCCGGCACGAGCATCCAGTACGCCGGCGACATGCACCAGTCGCTGACACCGGCCCACTGGATGGCGGCGAAATCCAGCAGCGAAGCCTCGAGAAACAGTGCCGGAAACACCCACTTCGGCCGCACCAGCACGCCGGCGAGGAAGAACACCGCCCAGGACGCGCTGGGCAGGTTCACGCTGGCGAAGTGCTGTCCGCGGGTCATGGCCAGCAGCGCGGCAAGCGCGAGGCCGACCAGCAGCTGGTATCTCGGGGCAAGCTTGATCATTGCAATCTCCTCTGGTGGGCGCGGGCGACATGCCCGCGCCGCGGTCTTACAGCGCCTGGTAGCGCACGGTCAGGTAAGCGGCCTGGCCGGGCTGGTTGTAGCCCTCGGCGGTTTCGTAGTCGGCGTCCAGCAGGTTGGCGACGCGCGCCTGCAGACGCCACTCCGGGGTGATGCGGTATTCGCCACGCAGGTCGAGGGTGGCGTAGCCGGACAGCTCGCGGGTGTTGGCCAGGTCGTCGTAACGCTGCCCCTCGGCGTGCAGGCTGGCGCCAACGCTGAAGGCACCGAGCCGGCGGTCGAGGTCAAGGTTGAACAGCTGCTTGGCCCGGCGCGCCAGCTCGTTGCCGCGGTTGGCGCCGGCGGAGCGGTTCTCCGGCTCCAGCAGGCTGTAGTTGGCGTTCCAGTCCCAACCGAGCAATTGGCTGCCGAGCACCAGCTCGACCCCGCGGATACGCGCTTCCTGCACGTTGGCCGGCGCGGAAATGCTGGCGTCATAGGCGATGAGGTCATCGACCACGGTGCGATAGGCATTCACCGCCCAGTGGCCCCAGCCATGCTGCCCGGCAAGGCCGACTTCGAGGCTCTCGGAGGTTTCCGCGTCCAGCTCGGGATTGCCGTAGTCGGGGAAATACAGCTCGTTGAAGGTCGGCGCCTTGAATGCCGTGCCATAGCTGATGGTGCCGCGCAACCAGTCGGTCAGCGCATAGCCGTAGCCGATATTGCCGGTGTCGTGCTGGCCGAACTGCTCGTTATCATCACGTCGCAGCGACAGCTGCCAGTCATGGCGACCGACCTCGCCCAGGTACTGCGCGAAATAGCCGTCGTTGTCCCGGGAATCCTCGGCATACACCGTGGTGCCGTTGACCTCGTCGCGCTGGTGGTCGGCACCCAGAATCAGCGTATGCCCCGCGGCCAGCTCGATATCGTTCTGCCAGCTGAGCGTGTCGCGACGGCTGTCGAAGCGTGAATAGAACTGCCCGTCCTGATAGGCATCGGATTTGTCTTCGCTGCGCCCGGCCTGCAGCGTCACCAGCCAGGGTTCCAGCGGACTGAAGCGCGCACGGGTGCCGAAGACCCTCGACTCACCATCGGCATTGGCGCCGAAACCGGACGTGCGGGCGCGGTTTACGCTGTCGTAGTCGTTATGGGATTTGGCCTGCAGCAGGTTGGCGTCCAGCTCCAGGCCGTTGTCGAAGCGGTAGCCGGCGCTCAGCGTCGCGGACAGGTTGCGATAGCCATCGGCATCACGTTCGTAGCCGCTGGTGTCCGCCGACTTGACGTTGATGCCGTCGGTGTCCGAGCCACTGACGCCCAGGCTGTACCAGCCACGACCGTCACCACCGGAAACGCCGGCGCTGCCCGTGTAGGTGTCATGGGTGCCGTAGCCGGCCGAGAAGAACGGCTTGACGCCCTGCCCCTGGCCCTTGCGGGTGAAGATCTGGATCACCCCGCCGATGGCCTCCGAGCCGTACAGACTGGAGCGTGGACCGCGGACCACCTCGATGCGCTCGATCAGCTCCAGCGGCAGATCCTGCAGGGCCGCGCCGCCGCCCGAGACCGAGCCGATCTTGATGCCATCGATCATCACCAGCACATGATCGGATTCGGTGCCGCGCATGAACAGCGAGGTGGACTTGCCGGGCCCGCCGTTGTTGGCCAGCGAAACGCCAGGCACCTGCTTGAGCAGCTCGGGCAGCGAACTCGCCTGGCTGCGTTCGATCCGCTCGCGGTCTATCACGGTCACCGCGGCCAGGCTCTGCTGAGCCGTCTGCGCGGTGCGGGTGGCGGTCACCACCTGTTGCTGGAGATCCAGCGGGGCTGCGGCCAGCTGGCCAATGGAAAGGGGAAAACTGCCGAGCAGCACATAGGCCGCTGGCTTGAAACGGGGCTTGCAAGTCAAGGTACAGGTCTCCGTCGTGCCCACCCGCACGACTGAAAGTCGACGAAGACAGACGGAGGAACCGCAAAAGGAAGTGAATACCGCGAGGGATATGCACCCGCCCAGCGCCCGCCGCACTGTCAGTGAAATGCGACAGGCCGGTCTCCGGGCTTGCGAGCGTACGCCTTGCGGCGTCCCGAAACCGCGCCTTCCCATGCGTTGAGCACAGTGGCTATTAGGGTTTCTCGACTCGCCTACCGTTGCGGGGGCAGCGCCGGAATCTTCGTGAGAATGGACCGGCTTCCCTGTTTCACCCCCTCGCTGAAGAGGGGGCACCTGAGGCGACGCGGAGGTTAGTCCAAGGCCGGGCTTGGCGCAACCGCGGGGTTGTCGCAGCGCCCTGCAATTTCCGCTTGCATCTCGGCGCTCGGAACGGCGGACGGCAAAAGGCTTCGAATGCAACAATGCCAGCAATCAGCCAGGACCCATATCCGACGCCCATGACCAGCATCGTGCAGATTTCCGACACCCATTTCGGTACCGAACAACCTTCCGTGGTCCAGGCCCTGGAGGACCATGTACGCGAACACCAGGCCGACCTGCTGGTGTTCTCCGGCGACATCACCCAGCGTGCCCGTCGCGGGCAGTTCGCCAGTGCCGCCGCCTTCGTGCGCCGCGTGCAGGCCGATGGCGTCGGCGAGACGCTGGTGATTCCGGGCAATCACGACATCCCGCTGTACAACCTCTTCGCCCGCCTGTTCACGCCGTACGGCAACTACCGGCGACACTTCGGCGATGAGCTGGAGCCGGTATTCGAGAACGACGACATGCTGGTGATCGGGCTCAATACCACCCATCCGCGCCGGCACAAGGACGGCGTGGTGACGGGGCGACAAGTGGAGCGGGTGGCGCAGCGGCTGGCCGATGGCAACCCGCACAAGATTCGCATCGTGGTGGCCCACCAGCCATTCGGCGCGATGGTGCCGAGCGATCTGAGCAACCTGCAGCACGGCGCCGAACCCGCGCTGCAGCGCTGGGCCGAGCACGGGCTGGACCTGGTCATGGGCGGGCACATCCACCTGCCATACGTGCTGCCGTTGTCCAAGCAGTACAGCGGCCTCGCGCGGGAGATCTGGATGGTGCAGGCCGGCACCACGCTCTCGACCCGCCTGCGTGGCACCTCGCCAAACTCCTTCAACCGGCTGAAGCTGCATCCCGGCGAACAGAAGAAGGTCTGCGTCGAGCGCTGGGACCTGCTCGACGGTCGCTTCGTGCTGGGTTCGCACTTCAACCTGAGCTGGTGACCCGCGCTCGCACGCAAACCGCGGTCAGCCCACCGACAGGCCGACCAGATAGACACCGGCGAAGCCGATGTTGAAGGCGATGAACAGGTAGAGCATGTAGCGCAGGTAGCTGCCGAAGGTCAGCCCCGGCACCTTGCTCATGGCGACGATGCCCGACGCCGAACCAATCACCAGCAGCGAGCCGCCGACACCGACCGCATAGGTCAGCACCATCCATTCGGCGACACCCATTTCCAGCCCGGATTTCAGCAGCGCTGCGGTCAGCGGCACGTTGTCGATGGCCGCCGACATTACGCCCATCAGGTAGTTGGCCATCACTGCCGGCACCTGGTCATAGATGTGCACCAGCCCGTCCAGCACGCGAATCTCCTTGAGCATGCCGACCAGCAGGAGGATGCCGAGGAAGAAGAACAGCGTCTCGAACTCCACCTGGCGCACGTATTCGAGAATCGGATCGGAGTCGTTGTCGTCACTGAAGAAGCGCGCAACCAGGAACATCACCGAGAGGCCGGCGAGGAAGGTCAGCACCGGCGGGATCTGGAACAGGAAGTTGCCGACAATGGTGCTGAGGATGGTGCACAGGAAGATCAGTGCAATCGCCACGTCGACACCGCGCACATCGTTGCGCTGGCCCTGTACCACCACCTCGCCCTTCATGCCGATCGACAGCATGGCGGCCAGCACCATCACCGCGACGAATGCCGGCACGGCCAGTGCCAGCAGCTGGAGGATCGCCACCTTGCCAGCGAGGAAGATCATCAGCGTGGTGACGTCGCCGGTAATCAGCGCGACGCCGCCGGAGTTAACGGCAAACACCACCAGCGTGGCGAACTTGATGGTTTTCGCCCGATCCAGCTGCAGCGACAGGATCAACGTGATGGAGACCAGCGTCGCGGTGATGTTGTCGGCGAGCGACGAGAACACGAAGCAGAAGGTCGCTGTGAGAAACAGCAAGGCCCGCTCGCTGATCCGCTTGGGCAACACCAGATAGATCAGGTTCTCGATCATGCCCTTCTTGTTCAGGTAGGCAACGAAGGTCATGGCCGCCACCAGGAAGATCCACAAGCCGGCGATCTCGGCGATGTTCTCGTTGAGGCTTTCCAGCACGGTTTCGCGCGCCTCGCCCACCGGTGTGAAGATGAACAAGAGCAGCCAGGCCAGGGTGCCGAAGAACAGCGTCACCTTGGCCTTGTTCACGTGGGTAATTTCTTCGAGCACGACGCCAAGCAGCGCCGCGACCGCCAGTGCAATCAGCACGTACGTCAGCAATTCAGGCATATCTCACCTAATGGGAAGTGGGGAAAAAGGGCTGTGCGCGACCGAACGACGCACGGGGAGGAATTGGGGATGCGCATGGTAGCCAAAGCGCCAGGCGAGCGAAATCACCGCATGTCAAACGGGGAATGTTTCAGCATGTGAGTACGACTAAAGACAGGACGTCTACAACGGGGGTTCTATGCGGATGACGCTCAGGGGTTGCGGGCCAGTTGCTCCTGGTCGAGCACGCGCTTGGCGCCCAGATAACTCTTATGCCAGTAGCCGGCGGTAAGACTGTCCAGGCGTACCATGCCGCCAGAAGATGGCGCGTGAACGAAGCGGTCTTCACCAACGTAGATGCCCGCGTGGCTGACCCGGCGCCCACCGCTGGTAGCGAAGAACACCAGATCACCAGGCTGCAGGGCATGGCGTCGTACGGCTGGGCCGCGCAGATTGCTCATTTCCTGAGTGGTGCGAGGAAGGTTGATGCCGGCAGCCCCGCGATAGACATAGCCGATCAGGCCGCTGCAATCGAAGCCACTGTCAGGTGTATTGCCACCCCAGCGATAAGGCGTGCCGACCAGGCCGAGCGCACTGAACAGCACATCCGCGGCAACACCCGGCATGGGGTGAGAGGTAGCGGATTCCTGAACGACTGGCGGAGCCGATGGCTGACCGGCACAGGCGGCCAGCAGCGCAAACAGAACGACAAGCGTGAGGCGGGCCAGGTAGTGCATCGCAGAGCGGTCCAGGCAAATGAGCCATCACTCTGCCGGCATGCGGGGCGAGACGCAACCCCCGCAAGTCGCCGAATCAGCGTTGAACCGTGTGCGGCTCCAGGTCGGTAGCCAGTGCCAGGACGCGTTTGGCTTCCATGTAGCTGGCGCGCCAATACTTGTCATCGAGACTGTCGACCCGAACCCCGCCACTGCGACTGCTGGAGGCATGGATGAATTGGTCATCGCCGATGTAGATGCCGGCGTGGCTGACGCGACCGCGGCCGCGGTTGTTGAAGAACACCACGTCACCCGGCTCCAGCTCGTTACGCTTGACCACCGGCGCGTCGAGATTGATCAACTCGCGGGTGGAACGTGGCAGCTCGAGGCCGGCCTCCTTGCGGAACAGAAAGCCGACGAAGCCGCTGCAGTCGAAGCCGGTCTTCACCGAACTGCCGCCGAAGCGATAAGGCGTGCCGACCAGCGTGAAGCCGCGCTCCAGAATGCTGTCAGCCAGCTCCGGCAGCTGGTATTCGTGCTCGTCGGTGAGCTCGGCCAGCGATTCTTCTTCGCTCTTGTCGAGCGCAGCGAAGTCGAAACCAGCCAGGGGATGATTGTGCGACAGCCGAGGCGATGTGATCTGCTGCTCGGTCTGTACGGGCTGGCCGGCACATGCGGTCAGCAGGGCGATAAGTGCGAGAGGCACGAGGGGTGCGAAGCGTTGGCGCATGGGCACGACCGTGTCGGTGATTTCAAAGTGCCGGCGACTATGCCTTCTATCGCTTCGATGATCAAATTTAATCGGACGAAATGTGACGGATTAAATGCGACAAAACGTCTACGGCCCTTCCTTCCAGCCGCACGTCGGCGAACGGACTGATATCGGTCGGCTGTAGATTTACCTCGCCGACGAAGCCCCCGCTCTGCCGGGCTTGCCAGACCGGTTCGAGGATGTAGCCGAAGCTCGCCGTAGTGCCGACTACCAGCACGGCATCAAAGCCGATACGCGATTGCTCCTGCAACCTAGCCAGAGCGTTCGCCGGCAGCATTTCCTCGAACAGCACCACCGCCGGACGCAGCACGCCTGCGCAGCCCTGGCAACGAGGCGGCAACGGCTCATGCAAAAGCGACCCCAGCGGCCGCACATCGGTTTTGCCGCATGCCATGCAGGACAGCGGTGCCAGCTGGCCGTGAATCTCGATCAAGCGTTCCGGCGGACTGCCGGCGCGGCGGTGAAAGCCATCGATGTTCTGCGTCAGCACCCAGGTGCCCGGCTTGCGCCGCTGCAGCGCGGCGATGGCGAAGTGGCCCGCGTTGGGTTCGGCCGCCAGGCAGGCACGCCCGATCTCGGCGAGATACTTCCAGCACAGCGCCGGATCGCGCTGCAAGGTCGGCCCGGACAGCGCGACCTCGATTGGCAGGCCGTCCTCGGTCGCTCCGTTGTACAAGCCGCCCAGACCGCGATAAGTCGGCAGCCCCGAATCGGCGGAAAGCCCGGCCCCGGTGATGATCAGCAGGCGTTCAGCAGCGCCCAGCGCCTGGGCAACCTTGTCGATATTCATGAACAGCGGTCGGCTCGAGTCGACTGAAGAAGGCCGCAAGCTGGTGCTAGCGGTGCTCGATGGCCGCGCCGCGGCCACGACTTCAGACTACGGAAGCCGACTCATGACTGCAAAGCGGAACGCCCGCAGCCGATCTACATGCCCAGCGACATATCGAAAAGCACCGCATAGCCCATGGCACAGAACAACCATGCCGGCAGAGGCCCAAGCAACCAGCGCCAGCCCCACCACTGCGGCACGAAACCGACACCATGTACGAAGCCGGCGGAAATGCCCCACATCACCAGCATCAGCTGCGGATGACTGTAGCCGCCCTGCCCGTCCAGCATCGCGGCCGGATGGATCAGCAGCACCAGCGCCAGCGGCGAAGCCAGCAGCAGCGAGAGCAGCCGCCCGCCCGCGCCGTAAGCGCTTCTTGCCGCCATGCTGCTCACGGCTCGGCGTCCAGGTCCTGCGTGGCTTCCAGCCACAGCGCATTGATGATGCCGAAGCTGCAGGCCAGCAGCACACCGAGAATCCAGGTGAAGTACCACATAAGTCGTTTCTCCTTGGCTGGGCGAGCACAGGGGCCCGCCCTGCTCAGTCAGTACAGGCCGTGGGGATTGGCTTCGATGGTTTTCTGATTGAGTCGGCCCCACATCCGCACGTAGCTCCACAGCGTGTAGCAGAGAATCAGCGGCACGAAGATGCAGGCCACGACGAACATGATGCCCAGGGTCTTCTTACTCGACACCGCATCCCAGATGGTCAGGCTCGACGCCGGATCGAGGCTGGACGGGAAAACGAACGGGAACAGCGCGAAGCCGGCGGTACAGATGCTGCCGACGATCATCAGGCTGGTGCCGACGAAGCTCGCACCACCGCTGTTGCGACTGGAACCGAGCAGCGCCAGCAACGCACCGAGAATGCCCGCGACCGGAGCGATCAGCGTGATCGGATAGCGACCATAGTTGCCCAGCCAACCCGCATTGTCCTGTACCACCTGCTTATCCAGCAGCGGATTGAGCGCGGCCCCCGGATCGGTCACTGACAGTTGGGTAAAGCCCTGGACACCAAGCATCAGCCACAACCCGGCAGCGAGGAAACCAACCAGAAATACCAGTGCACACAGGCGTGTCGCCTGCCGCGAACGCTCGGCCAGGGCGCCATCGGTGCGCAACATCAACCAGGCGCCACCGTGAGCGCTGAGCATGCTCAGGCTGACGATGCCGCAGAGCAACGCAAAGGGGTTGAGCAGCGCGAAGAACGAGCCCTGGTAGGTCGAGCGCATCAGCTCGTCGAGCTGGAACGGCAGACCGAGGAACAGGTTGCCGAAGGCCACGCCGAAGACCAATGCCGGCACCGCACCGCCGACGAACAGTGCCCAGTCCCAGGCGCTGCGCCAGCGTGGGTCTTCCACCTTGCTGCGGTAGTCGAAGCCCACCGGCCGGCAGAACAGCGCGAACAGCACCAGCAGCATCGCCCAGTACAGTCCGGAGAACGCGACCGCGTAGACCATCGGCCAGGCAGCGAACAGCGCACCGCCCGCAGTGATGAACCACACCTGGTTGCCATCCCAGTGCGGCGCGATGGTGTTGATCGCCACGCGCCGCTCGTTGTCGGTCTTGCCGACGAAGGGCATCAGCGCCATGGCGCCCATGTCGAAGCCATCGGTCAGGGCGAAGCCGATCAGCAGCACGCCGATCAGCACCCACCAGACGAGTTTGAGAACCTCGTAATCGAACATCTCGTTTACCTCACACTGCGGTAGGTTCGGGGGGCACATCCTTCGCGACAGTCGGCGCGGCGACCGCGTCGCGCCGCCGCTGCACCTGGCTGGCGGCGATAGCCTCAAGCTCGAAGTGGTAGCGTCCGGTATGCAGACTGCTCGGCCCGAGACGGGCGAAGCGGATCATCAGGAACATCTCGATCACCAGCAGCAGGCTGTAGAACGCCACCAGGGCGATCAGCGAGCCCCAGATATCCCCCGCGGCCAGCGTCGAAGTGGACAGATGGGTCGGCAGCACCTCGGCGATCGACCAGGGCTGACGGCCATGCTCGGCGACATACCAGCCGGTCTGCGCAGCGATCCACGGCAGCGGCAGGCTGAACAGCGCGAACCTGAGCAACCAGGGTTTGCTCTCCGCATCGCGCTTGATCGATGCCCAGCTCGCCAGGGCGAACAGCAGCAACATCAGGAAGCCAGCGGCGACCATCACCCGGAAGGTCCAGAACAAGCTGAACACGTTGGGAATGGTGTCCAGCGCAGCAAGCTTGATCTGCTCCTCGCTGGCATCGACCACATCCGCGGTGTACTTCTTCAGCAGCAACCCGTAACCCAGGTCGTGCTTGACCTCATTGAAGGCGGCGATGGCCTCGGCCGACTTGTCGCCGCTACGTAGCACCTGCAGCCGCTCGTAGGCGAGCATGCCGTTGCGGATGCGCAGCTCATGCTCGGCAACCAGCTGCTTGATGCCCTTGATTTCCTCGTCCACCGAACGAGTAGCAATCAGGCCGAGTGCGTAGGGAATCTTCACTTCGTAATCGGTGCGCATCTCCTGCTGGTTGGGCAGGCCGAACAGGGTGAAGCCGGCCGGCGCCGGGTGGGTGTCCCACTCGGCCTCGATGGCGGCCAGCTTGACCTTCTGCACGTCACCGATTTCGTAGCCGGACTCGTCGCCGAGGATGATCACCGAGATCGTCGAAGCCAGGCCGAACACCGCGGCGATGGCGAACGAACGGCGAGCGAAGCCCAGGTCGCGCTTCTTCAATAGATAGAAGGAAGAAATCGCCAGCACGAAGATCGCCCCGGTGACGTAGCCGGCCGAGACGGTATGCACGAACTTGACCTGCGCCACCGGGTTGAACAGCAGCGCGCCGAAGTCCACCAGCTCCATGCGCATGGTCTCGAAGTTGAACTCCGAGCCGACCGGGTTCTGCATCCAGCCGTTGGCGATGAGAATCCATAGCGCCGAGAGGTTCGAGCCCAACGCCACCAACCAGGTCACCGCCAGGTGCTGCACCTTGCTGAGGCGATCCCAGCCGAAGAAGAACAGACCGATAAAGGTCGATTCGAGGAAGAACGCCATCAGCCCCTCGATGGCCAGCGGCGCACCGAAGATGTCACCGACGTAGTGGCTGTAGTAGGCCCAGTTGGTGCCGAACTGGAACTCCATGGTCAGCCCGGTGGTGACGCCCAGGGCGAAGTTGATGCCGAACAGCTTGCCCCAAAACTGGGTCATGTCCTTATAGACCTGCTTGCCGGTCATCACATAGACCGACTCCATGATCGCCAGCAGGAACGCCAGCCCCAGGGTCAGTGGCACGAAGAGAAAGTGATACATCGCCGTCATGGCGAATTGCAGGCGTGAAAGATCTACAACGCTTTCCGAGATCATCTCGGCCCTCCCTCGGGATTGGCATCCCGTTTATCAAGCAAATGTTCGGCAACACGTACCGAACCGTTCTCGGGAATGCTGGGAGCATCGAACCAGACGTTTTTTATGGTTATGAGGATCGCGACCTTGACCAGCAGCACCAGCACGATGTCCCGCCTGAGCGATGACTTGAACATGCCTACCTCCTTGCTCGCCCGCCCCGGCGCATTGCGCCAGGACAGCATGCTGCGATTGAAGGCCCCCTTTGGGGTCGGGAGCCGAAACCTGAACGCAGCAGTCCAGGCTCAATCGCGGCGCCCCGGTCCCACCCGTGGAAGCAGTGCTCGGGCTCGGGGCACGCAAAGTGTCCTGCCGCCCCCTTGCCGCCACAACTGCGACAGCCTGCCTCACCTGTGCGGGGCCGCTGCGCTTCGCGTGCCGCTTCGCTTGAAAAGCATAGACGCACGGGTTGGCGATATGGGGCAGCGCGGTACCGAAACACCGCCATGCGGCATCCTGTCGCGCTCATGGCACGCGCAACCAGCGGCGAAAGCCATTGCCAGCAGTGGTCGATAACGGGCTCCAGGCGAAATCCCATGGCGCCGGGGGCAGCTCTTCCTCTTCCGCAGCAAGCAGACGCGTGCCTGGTCGCACCCGTGGTTTCCAATCGAAGACGTGCTCGCTGCCGCCGCGCCAGCCGAGCACTATGCCTATAGCCGGGCTGTCATCGCTGGCGACCCAGCGTGCGGCGGCGGCAAGCATCATGGCCTCGATATGCTCCGGCTCGACCAGCTCGCGATAATCTGATGCCAGCAGCCAGCGGCAGACGCCGAGGTGGAAGGTCCAGTCCAACGCCAGCTGGCAGCCGTAGGCCCAGGTCATGAACTGGCGAAAGATCTCCAGCCCCTCGGGTGGGTCAAGCTTGAGCAGCCGCGGGCAGACATCGAACAGCGCATGCCAGTACGGCAGCAACTTGGCATCCAGATGCACGAAACTACGGGCGTTGCTGGGGTAATCGGGAAAAGGCAGCCGATAGCTGACGCGGCTGTCGGCGCGGGTGAATCGTTCCATCATGGTCATGCTGAAAGCCCCTGAATCTGACAGTGCCATCGGAAAACTCCGACAGTGATCCGTCCATTTCGCCGCTACACAGCGGCCGAAGGACGGGCGGAACTCGTCAGTGGGGTTTCAGGGCGCGCGGGGATTCAGCGCCGGCCAGTGATGCCGCGCTCCGCACCACGCTCGCTGCGGCAAGGGTGTCGCGCCTGCTCCGCGGCGGCCAAGCCAGGCCAACGCGAACAGCGCGACGGTCGCGAACAGAACCGAACTGCACAACGGGCAGTCCAGCGCATGCTGAGACAGGTCATGCACATCGGTGGGAAGTGAAACGGGGCCAGCCGACTTATCGCCAGTGACGCAGAAAGCGTCCTGCCCCATGGCCAGCCCAAAGCCCACATGAGTGGCGTGGTTCAGGCTGCAGACAAATGCATTGAGCAGGATGCAGGTGAGGAGCACCCATAGGATCTGCGCACGCTTGTCTTTGACGATGGTCATGTTTCGACTTTACACCGCCCGCGTCACGACGGCGCTGCGCTAAACCGTCGCAGCCTCGTCAGTGGTTGACGGTGAATGCCAGCATCGCCGATAGCTGGCACAACGGACGGCCGCTGTCTGCCTGCCACTGATTGAATGCAGCCTGCACCGCGGCTTGGTCGCGCTGACTGCTGGGCACCTTGTCGACAATCTGCTGTGCCTTGAGTGCTGCGACAACATCATTGCTGGGAACGAACGTGTCCTTGCCGGCCATGCGCAACAGCCGCGGAGCCGACAACCCGCCGAGTTGGCTGCCGTGCTTGGTCAGGTAACGCCAGAGACCGACGATATCGCTGCTTGGCCAGTCGGCCAGCAGATTGCCGAAACTGCCCTTCTCCTTCGCCACGTCGAGCACAAACTGGGCGTTGCGCGGCACGCTCTTGAGCTTGCCCAAATGACGAATCAGCCGGGCGTCCTGCATCAGCCGCTCGATGTGCTCGCCACCCATCAGCACTACCTTTTCCGGATCGAAACCGAAGAAAGCCTGCTCGAAGGCCGGCCACTTGGCGTCCACCAGGCTGTGCTTGAGGCCGGCGCGAAAGATGCGCAGGCTGATCAGCGAAAGGTAGCGATCATCCGACACGCCGCGCAGTTCATCGGCACTGCGCGGTTGCGGCAGGCGCGCCTCCAACGCCGCGGCCGAGCCGAAGCGATTGAGGCAGTATTCGTGCAGCCATTTGTAGTCTTGCATGGGTGGGATCCGGTGGTGACGGCAGCGGCACAGGGTGCCGACGACGGGCCCGTCCCGCAAGCCCGTCGCCCTCAGCTCAACCCCGTAACCGATGTGCCGCGTCACGCAGCATCTGCTCGGTTGCCGTCCAGCCCAGGCAGCCATCGGTAATGGACACGCCATAGCGCAACGCAGCGGAAAGCGGCTGACAGCCATCGAAAAGATGACTTTCGAGCATCACACCACGCAGGCTCGCGTCGCCGGCCAGGCGCTGTGCGATTACCGATTCCAGCACTTCTGGCTGGCGCAAAGGGTTCTTGCCGCTATTGGCATGGCTGCAATCGACCATGATCCGCGGCGCGATGCCTTGCTTCTCCAGCGCCCGGCGAGCGACAGCGACACTGGCCGCGTCGTAGTTGGGCGCGCCATGTCCGCCACGCAGCACCAGGTGGGTATCCGGATTGCCGCGCGTCTGCAGCAGCGCCGGATGGCCGAGATCATCGATACCGAAATGCTGATGCGGATGCTCGGCCGACCGCATTGCGTCACAGGCGATGCCCAGACTGCCGTCGGTGCCGTTCTTGAAGCCCACTGGCAGGTCCAGCCCACTGACCAGCTCGCGATGAATCTGCGATTCACTGGTACGTGCACCAATCGCCGCCCAGCCGAGCAGGTCGTCGAAGTATCCGGCCGCCAGCGGCTGCAGCAGCTCGGTGGCAATCGGCAGACCAGTCTCCAGAATATCCAGTATCAGCCGCCGCGACAGGTGCAGCCCTTCGGCCATGTTGCCACTGCCGTCCAGATGCGGGTCGTAGACCAGCCCTTTCCAGCCGACGGTGGTGCGCGGCTTTTCCACATAGGCGCGCATCACCAGCAGCAGCTGATCGCTGACTTCGGGCGCGAGCGCGGCCAGGCGCTCGGCGTACTCCAGCGCGGCGACAGGATCGTGCAGGGAACAGGGTCCGACGACGACCAGCAGGCGCGGATCGCGACCGTCGAGCACGGTGCGGATGGCGTTGCGGTCGTTGTCGATGCGTGCAGCAAGGGCGTCGCTCAAGGGCAGACGCTGGCGTAGAACGGCAGGGCTTGGCAGCGGCTGCGCGCTGCGACGGGCGACGCTGGCTTCGGCGGTAGCGGGTTGTTTGGCAAGTACGGTGGCGGATGCATTCATGATCTGGCGGTTCCTTCTGCCGGCGCGGGTGGTCCGCGGCGGCGCTAGTCGGGTGTTCGTTCGCGAGCTGTCTGTTGGGCGTCGAAGCGGCTAAATCGCCAGTCGTAGCGGTAATAACGGTCGGTGCGGTAGGTGGTCATGGCGTGTTCCTCGTTGCGTTGGGCCATCAGGTGGCCGAAAAAACAAAACCCCCGGTCGGGTGGCCGACCGGGGGTTCGAAAACTGCTCTGGTGGCGACCCTGCTTGCTAGGGCGCCTGTGGGGTATCAGGCGCGCCTGTGGCTAAACCAATACCCAAAGTAATAACCAGCGGCGGCAACCTGCTGCCCACGAACGACCACGGTGCGAATGGCACCGGCATCGACAACGTTGAGGGCTACAGGGTTCAGGGACATGCTGATCTCCAGAAGATGACCGAACCATACTCCGCCGGGGCTGCGCCTTTCAACCGGCACGGCAAAGAAAGTGACTGATTCGGCTGAGGGCCTGGTTACAGACTCATCACATCGACGAAGCGCGGCGTGGCACTGTCGTCGATACGCAGGCTCTTGAAATCGAACAGGTTGCGGTCGGCCAGTTGCGAAGGCACCACATTCTGCAACGCGCGGAACATGATCTCGGTGCGGCCCGGCGACTTGCGCTCCCATTCCTGCAGCATTTCCTTGACCACCTGGCGCTGCAGGTTCTCCTGCGAGCCACAGAGGTTGCACGGGATGATGGGAAATTCCTTCATCTTCGAGTACGCCTCGATGTCCGCCTCGTTGCAGTAGGCCAGCGGACGAATCACCACGTTGCGCCCATCGTCGGAGAGCAGCTTGGGCGGCATGGCCTTCAGCGTGCCGCCGTAGAACATGTTGAGGAAGAAGGTCTCCAGAATGTCGTCGCGATGATGCCCGAGCGCCATCTTGGTCGCGCCGATCTCGTCGGCGAAGGTGTACAGCGTGCCGCGGCGCAGGCGCGAGCACAGCGAGCAGGTGGTCTTGCCTTCCGGGATCTTCTCCTTCACCACCGAGTAGGTATCTTTCTCGATGATGTGATACTCAACGCCGATGGACTTCAGATACTCGGGCAGCACGTGCTCGGGAAAGCCCGGCTGCTTCTGGTCCATGTTCACGGCAACGATCTCGAACTTGATCGGCGCGACCTTCTGCAGATAGAGCAGCACGTCGAGCATGGTGTAGCTGTCCTTGCCGCCAGACAGGCAGACCATGACCTTGTCGCCATCCTCGATCATGTTGAAGTCGGTGACGGCCTCGCCGGCCAGGCGGCGCAGGCGCTTCTGCAGTTTGTTCTGGTTGACCGAGAGGTTGCCCATGTCAGGTGTCCGGGTGAGATGCGAAAGGCGCGCATTTTACGCGCAAACGGTCACCGGCCCCAGCCCGTTCGCCGTTTGCCCATTGTGAACCAGCCACGTTCGAGCGCCTCGGGTGCTGTGCTAGGCTCGGCCGATGGACGACCTCTCCCCCGCACTGGATCTGCCAGACCACCTGCTCATATTGCTGCAGGACCAACCCGAAGGCTGCAGCGAATACGCGCTGATTCAACAGCTCAAGCGCCGGCACAGCACGCACATCCCCAATCTGCCGCTGACCGACAAGCTGGTGCTGTTTCGCACGCACTTTCTGGTCTTCAACGCACTTTATCTGTTGCGCGACCGCCTCTGGGCCGAGGCCAGCGGCCACCTGCAGATCAGTCCGCTGCACATCCAGTTACTGCCTTATACGAGTGCCAGCGCCGGACTCAGCGAGCAGGACGCCTTGCGCGAGTACTATCTGGATCTGTCCAATCTGAAAGACACCGACGAAGACGACGTCGAGCGCCTGCTGGCGAGCTTCTGGACGCGCATGCAAGGCAGCGATGAGAAGCGCGCAGCACTAGAACTGTTCGAGCTAGATCGCTCCACACAACCGCTTACGCTCGACGTCATCAAGCGGCGTTATCGTCAGTTGGTGGGGCTGCATCACCCTGATCGAGGCGGCAGCACGCAGCGTTTGCAATCGATCAATCTGGCGATGGAAATACTCCAGCGCTATTACCGATGACGCGATAGCTTCGAAACGCTCTAACCCCGCTGATGCATCGGCGATTGGCATTCCTATACTGCGACATAAGGTCGCACGCGCCGTCCTCGATGACGACCGCCAGGCGAAGCGACCCTCCATAAACAGAGGAGACGCTGGCATGATCAATCACGTTTGGGGTTTGTTCACTCACCCTGGCCAGGAGTGGACCGAAATCCGCGGCGAGGAAGAAACCGTCAGCCACATGTACCTGACGCACGTGCTGCTGCTCGCGGCAATCCCGGCCGTGTCGGCTTACATAGGCGCCACGCAGGTGGGCTGGAGCATCGGCGGTGGAGAGCCGGTCAAGCTGACGCAAGCCAGTTGCATGCAGCTGGCGATACTTTCCTACTTCGCCATGCTGGCTGGCGTTGCTGTGATGGGGGGCTTCATCCACTGGATGGCGCGCACCTACGACGCCAACCCGACACTTACCCAATGCATCGTCTTCGCCGCTTACACCGCAACTCCACTTTTCATCGGCGGGCTTGCCGGACTCTACCCCCACCTGTGGCTCGGCATGCTGGTCGGTACGGCGGCGGTCTGCTACACGGCCTACCTGCTTTATGTGGGGCTACCGAAGTTCATGAACATCCCCGAGGACGAGGGATTCATGTTCTCCAGCTCCGTACTTGCCGTGGGGCTGGTGGTGCTGGTGGCGATCATCGCGCTGTCGGTGATTACCTGGGGCATGGGCATCGGCCCGGTATACGTGCGCTAACTAACTGCAATCTTCAGCCAGGCCGCCTTCGGGCGGCCTTTTCGTTTGCCCAGCAGGCCCCGCATCGTGTCCCGTGACGAAACGCTCGAGCTGAACAGGGAAACCCTCACCGCATCTGCCGTTCTAAAGCCATAACGCCGCTGCCGACTTTTTCTCCAGCGGCCCTCAAGGCAGACGGAGACTCGGTATGATCCCGCACTTAGTAACTTTGCTCACCCGCCCCGATCAGGCGTGGGCCGACATTCGCCGCGACGAAGAGAAGAACAGCTCCAACTACCTTGTCCACTTGCTGCTCTGGGCCCTGTTGCCGGCGATCTGCATGTTCATCGGTACACGCTACGTGGGCTGGAGCCTGGTAGAGGACGAGCGAATCTGGCTCGATACCCGCAGTGCCTTTCAGCTCAGCGCGCTGATCTACATCACCATCATTGTAGGCACCTTCATCATGGGGTTCTTCCTGCGCTGGATGTCGCGAACCTTCGACGCTCGACCGACGTTCAATCAGTGCGTGGGCTTCGTTGCCTATGTCATCACCCCGTTCTTCCTCGCCGGGCTTGGCGCGCTTTACCCGACACGCTGGATTGCGATCCTCGTGCTGGTAGCCGCCGGCGCCTACTCGACCTACCTGCTGTTCGTCGGCCTGCCGAAGTTCATGCGCATCGACAACCGCAACACCTTCCTCTACGGCGCATGCACTTGGGGCGTTGGCTTGCTGGTATTGGTCAACCTTAAAGTGCCGATGATCCTGTTCTGGATGCTCGCGCTGGACCCGACCTACGAGCGCGATGCTCCCCAGAATCAGAGCTATGGCTTCGAGGAAAACCGCCCGCAAGAGGAACCGGGCGGCGTGGATAACGAACGTCGTTTCAATGAACGCCCCACCGAGTGACGAGCGATACTGCTCGGCCCGGGATGGTTTGGCATAATGCGGCGCTCTCAGGAGTTGCCCAATGCCCGAGCGTCTCAATGCCCGTGTCGAAGCCTGCTATGCGCTGGCCGAGCAGTTTTTCAACCGACGCTTCCCGCGTCCCGAAGTGAGCTTCAAGCTGCGCGGCCAGAAGGCGGGTGTGGCTCACCTGCAGCAGAACCTGCTGCGCTTCAATGAACAGCTGTACCGGGAAAACACCGAGCACTTCCTGCGCCAGACCGTCGCCCATGAGGTGGCGCATCTGGTGGCCCATCAGATGTTCGGCTCACGCATTCAACCTCACGGTGAGGAGTGGCAATTGATTATGCGTGGCGTGTACGAACTGCCGCCGGATCGCTGCCATACCTACGCTGTCCGCCGTCGCGCCGGCACTCGCTATGTCTACCGTTGCAGTTGCGTGGATCAGGACTTCGACTTCACCGCCCAACGCCACGCGCTCGTGGCCAAGGGCCGTCGCTATTACTGTCGACGCTGCAAGACAACGCTGACATTCACTGGCGAGCAGCGCCGCGAATAAAGCCGCCCTGGCCTTGCTAAAGCGCTCTGGCCCGCCAGCCGGCAATGACGAACAGCGCCGCCAGCAACGCCATCAGCGGCAGCCAGCCGGCATGATCCCAGACGTAGCCTGCGCCATAGCCGACCACACTCGACCCCAGGTAATAGGCGCACAGATACAGTGCCGAAGCCTGGGCCCGCGCCTGCTTGGCGTGGCTGCCGACCTGCCCGCTGGCCACCGCATGTGCGGCGAAAAAGCCGAGGGTGAACAGCCCAAGCCCGAGCACGATTGCCGCCAGCCAGGGTGTCGCACACAGGCCGACGCCGAGCAGCATCAACACCACGCCACCACGTAGCACCTGTCGTGCGCCAAAGCGAGGTACCAGACGTCCGGCCCAGCCGGCGCTGAAGATGCCGCCGAGGTAGACCACGAACAGCAAGCCGATCAACGTCGAGGACAGCCCAAACGGCTCACCAGCCAGACGAAAGCCGATGTAGTTGAACAACGCGACGAAGCCGCCCATCAGCAGGAAGCCCTGCAGGAACAAGCTGCGCAGCGTGGGGTTGCGCAGATGCAGGCGAAAATTCGCCAACAGGTTACGTAGCGAGAGTGGCTGCGCCTTGAAATGCCGCGACGCCGGCAACAGCCAGACGAACAACGCCAGCGCCAGCAGGCCCAGCGACGCGATACCGCCAAGGGCCAGCTGCCAGCCGCCCAGATCGCTCAGCAGACCGGACAGCAGACGCCCAAGCATTCCGCCCAGAGCCGTGCCGCCGATATACAGCCCCATCGCGGCCGGCAGCGACTGCGGCTCGAACTCCTCGCCAACGTATGCCATTGCCAGCGCCGGCAACCCACTGAGCGCCAGCCCCAGCAATGCGCGCAGCGCCAGCAGCAGCTGCCAGGAGTCGACCAGAACGCTGGCCAGCCCGAGCAGACTGGCCAAACCAAGCGCAGCAGCCATCACCGGTTTGCGCCCCCAGCTTTCAGCAAGCGCACCCGAAATAAGCAAACAGAGCGCGAGCGACAGGGTCGTCAGCGACAGCGCCAGGCTACTGCTGGCGGCGGACACCGAAAAGTGTGCGGCCAGCATCGGCAGCAACGGCTGAATGCAATACAGCAAGGCGAAAGTGGCGAACCCGGCGCAGAAAAGCGCCAACGTGGCACGCCGATAGGCAGGCGTACCGCGTCTGAGGTGAGCGCTATCGTCAATCATCAGAACCTCTTCGCGAGCACCGACCGCCCGCAAAAAAGCCGCGCAGGCTAGCACAACCTCGCGCGATAGCGCATACCAGAGCGCCCGAAGCGAGCCGCTGATCGCCAATAAAGAGCGAATCCGTGTCAACGGTCGAAACGAACTTTGCCCTACGCGGGTCTCTGACTAGACTCCCCATATGCCAGTCGGAGTAAAACAATGACAGTAACGCCGAATGACACCCGCCCCACCCCTACTTCGATCAAGCGGGATGAAACCCGCCTCTTCGTTTTTCTGATCGTCTTCCTGTTTCCCATCCTCAGCGTCGTGCTGGTGAGTGGCTACGGCTTCATCGTCTGGATCGTGCAGATGATCTTCGGGCCGCCAGGCCCGGCGTAAACCGATCGCTGCCGTCATCGCCCTGCCCCCAATAAAAACGGAATAACTGATGGGTACCCCCCTGCAAATCGCCAGTCTGCTGGTGCACTGCCGCCCTGAGTGGCTGGCCGCGGTAAAAGCCAACCTGCAACTATTGCCCGGCCTCGAGCTGCACCAGGAGAACACCAACGGCAAGCTGGTGGTGGTCCTGGAAGCCGAACACGAGTCACGCATCCTTGCCGCGATCGACCACATCCAGCAATTGCCTGGCGTGCTTAATGCCGCATTGATCTATCACGAAGAACTCCTCGAAGGAGACGCCTGATGAGCCTTACCCGACGCCAATTCGCCAAGGCCAACGCCGCTGCTATAGCAGCAACGGTTGCCGGCATGCCCATCGCTTCGACCGCGAGCAATCTCGTAACCGAAGCGGACGCCACCAACCTGAAGTGGGACAAGGCCCCCTGCCGCTTCTGCGGTACCGGCTGTGGTGTCATGGTGGCGACTCGAGAGGGTCGCGTCGTCGCCACCCATGGTGACGTCAAAGCGGAGGTCAACCGCGGCATCAACTGCGTCAAAGGATACTTCCTGTCGAAGATCATGTACGGCTCGGATCGCCTGACCCAGCCACTGCTACGCATGAAGGACGGCAAGTTCGACAAGCAGGGCGAGTTCCAGCCGATTACCTGGGACCAGGCCTTCGACATCATGGAGGAGAAGTACAAGGCCGCGCTCAAGCAAGGTGGCCCGGAAGCCATCGGCATGTTCGGTTCCGGCCAGTGGACAATCTGGGAAGGCTACGCCGCGAACAAGCTGATGAAGGCGGGCTTTCGCTCGAACAACATCGACCCCAACGCCCGCCACTGCATGGCCTCGGCCGCGTTCGGCTTCATGCGCACCTTCGGCATGGACGAGCCCATGGGCTGCTATGAGGACATCGAAGCGGCAGATGCTTTCGTGCTCTGGGGCTCGAACATGGCGGAGATGCACCCGGTACTCTGGACCCGCGTGACAGACCGCCGCCTCAGTGCGCCGAACGTCAAGGTTGCGGTCATGTCGACGTTCGAGCATCGCAGCTTCGAGCTGGCCGACATCCCGATGATCTTCAATCCGCAGACTGACCTGGTCATCCTCAACTACATCGCCAACCACATCATCCAGAGCGGTGCGGTAAACAAGGACTTCATCGAGAAGCACACCAAGTTCGCCAAAGGCGCGACGAACATCGGCTACGGCCTGCGTCCGACCGACCCGCTCGAACTCAAAGCCGAAAACGCTGCGGTGGCCAACACCTGGAGTGACATCAGCTTCGAGGACTACGCCGAGTTCCTGAAAACCTACACGCTGGAATACGCAGCGAAGGAATCCGGCGTGCCGGCCGAGCGGCTCCAGGCGCTGGCCGAGCTCTATGCCGACCCGAAGGTGAAGGTCATGTCGTTCTGGACCATGGGCTTCAACCAGCACACCCGCGGTGTCTGGGCGAACAACATGATCTACAACATCCACCTGCTCACCGGAAAAATCAGCGAGCCGGGCAACAGTCCTTTCTCGCTCACCGGCCAGCCTTCGGCGTGCGGCACCGCGCGCGAGGTCGGTACTTTCTCCCACCGCCTGCCGGCGGACATGGCGGTCGCCAATCCCAAGCACCGCGCCATCGCCGAAAAGATCTGGAAACTGCCGGAAGGCACCATTCAGGAGAAGCCCGGATTCCACGCAGTGGAGCAGAGCCGCAAGCTCAAGGATGGCGTATTGAAGGTCTACTGGACTCAGGTGACCAACAACATGCAGGCCGGCCCCAACGTCATGCAGGAAATCCTGCCAGGCTGGCGCAATCCGGAAACCTTCATCATCGTTTCCGACGTCTACCCTACCGTCTCCGCGCAGGCAGCGGACCTCATCCTGCCCAGCGCCATGTGGGTGGAAAAGGAAGGCGCCTACGGCAACGCCGAGCGCCGCACCCAGTTCTGGCATCAGCTGGTCACCGCGCCAGGCGAAGCACGTTCGGACCTCTGGCAGCTGGTCGAATTCTCCAAGCGCTTCAACGTCGACGAAGTATGGCCGGCCGAGCTGCTCAGCAAAGCACCCGAACTGAAGGGCAAAACGCTGTACGACGTCCTGTTCAAGAATGGCCAAGTCGACAAGTTTCCCAGTGACGAGATCACGAAGGGCTACGCCAATCAGGAAGCCGAAGCCTTTGGGTTCTACCTGCAGAAAGGTCTGTTCGAGGAATACGCCGAATTCGGCCGCGGCCATGCCCATGATCTGGCGTCTTTCGAGACTTACCACGAGACCCGCGGTTTGCGTTGGCCTGTGGTCGACGGCAAGGAAACCCAATGGCGCTACCGCGAAGGCTACGACCCCTACGTCGAGGCCGGCAGCGAGGTGCAGTTCTACGGCTACGGCGACAAGAAGGCGATCATCTTCGCGCTGCCCTATGACGTGCCGGCCGAAGTGCCGGATAAGGACTACCCCTTCTGGCTCAGCACCGGACGGGTTCTCGAGCATTGGCACACCGGCAGCATGACCCAGCGGGTCGACGAACTGCACCAGGCGGTGCCCGATGCGCTCGTCTACATGCACCCGGAGGACGCGCGCAAGCTCAATGCCCGGCGAGGCAGCGTGGTGAAGGTCATCAGCCGGCGCGGAGAAATGCAGGCACGGATCGAGACTCGCGGTCGTAACAAGCCACCGATGGGCCTGGTCTTCGTACCGTTCTTCGACGCCAACAAGCTGATCAACAAAGTCACCCTCGACGCCACCGACCCGATCTCCAAGCAGACCGATTACAAGAAATGCGCCGTGAAGATCGAAGTGGTCAGCATCGCCTGAGAGGAGAGTCGCCATGAAATTTCGTTTACTGCCGCTGACTCTGCTTGCGGTGTTCGGCCTGGCCATCGCTGCCGAAACCAACTATCCGCTGGACGCTCCGGCCCCGGACGGACGCCGCCCAGGCGGGACCATCACCCAGGAGTTCACCCCACCGAAGCTGCATGACGAGGAGAACAAGGACATCCGGCGCGAGCGCAACTATCCGGAGCAACCGCCGACCATCCCGCACAGCATCCGCGGTTATCACGTCGACAAGAATGCCAACAAATGCCTGAGCTGCCACAGCAGGGCCAACAGCGCACGCGCCCAGGCGCCGATGATCAGCATCACCCACTACACCGACCGCGACCAGCAGACCCTGGCAGCCGTCGCACCGCGGCGCTATTTCTGCACGCAATGTCACGTGCCACAGCATGATGTGAAGCCGCTGGTGGAAAACCGCTTCAAGAACATCGACGAGCTGCTGTACCGGGAAACCTCACCATCCACCAGCGGAAACTGAGGGGGCCTGGATGAAGTCGATCAAGTCGTTTTTCAAACGCTACTGGGGCGTTCTACGCCGACCCAGCGTCCATTACAGCCTGGGCGCGCTGACGCTCGGTGGTTTCATCGCCGGGATCATCTTCTGGGGCGGTTTCAACACCGCGCTGGAAGCCACTAACACGGAGGCCTTCTGCATTTCTTGTCACGAGATGGAAGACAACGTGTACATGGAGATCAAGGACACCATTCACTACAGCAACCGCTCGGGCGTACGGGCAACCTGTCCGGACTGCCACGTACCGCACAAGTGGACCGACAAGATCGCGCGCAAGATGCAGGCCTCCAAGGAGGTCTGGGGCACGATTTTCGGCACCATCAACACGCGCGAGAAATTCCTCGACAAGCGTCGGGAGCTGGCAGAGCACGAGTGGGCGCGCCTGAAGGCCAACGATTCGCTGGAATGCCGCAACTGCCATGACTTCGGCTTCATGGACTTCACCCGGCAAGGCAAGCGGGCATCGGAGTTCCACTCCACCGCCCTGGCCAATGGCGAAGCGACCTGCATCGATTGCCACAAGGGCATCGCGCACAAGCTGCCCGATATGCGGGGAGTGCCGGGCTGGTGATAGCGAGATAGGTGCCACGCCGCCTCGCGGCGTGGCGTCTTTTCCAGAGCAGCAACAAAAAAGCCCTGACCGATGGCCAGGGCTTTTTCATGCGTAGCGTAATCAGGCCTTGGGCAGCGTCACGCCGCGCTGGCCCTGGTATTTGCCGCCGCGATCGCGGTAGGACACTTCACACTCTTCGTCAGATTCAAGAAACAGCATCTGCGCCACGCCTTCGTTCGCATAGATCTTCGCCGGCAGCGTGGTGGTGTTGGAAAATTCCAGCGTCACGTGCCCTTCCCACTCAGGCTCCAGCGGCGTGACGTTGACGATGATGCCGCAGCGCGCGTAGGTGCTCTTGCCAAGGCAGATGGTCAGCACATTGCGCGGAATGCGGAAGTACTCGACGGTACGCGCCAAGGCGAAGGAGTTCGGCGGAATGATGCAGACGTCGCTCTTGATGTCGACGAAGCTTTTCTCGTCGAAGTTCTTCGGGTCGACCGTCGCTGAGTTGATGTTGGTGAACACCTTGAATTCATCGGCGCAGCGCACATCGTAGCCGTAGCTCGAGACACCGTAGGAAATCAGCCGATCATTGCCTTCGGTGCGCACCTGGCGCTCGACGAAGGGCTCGATCATGCCGTGTTCCTGGGCCATGCGGCGAATCCACTTGTCCGATTTGATGCTCATGGCTGGCGTCCTGAATAGCTGAAGTTGGGCGTGCGAAGACGCGCATCTTACCGAGCCTCGTGCGCGTGTTAAAGCATAGCCACCATGCGCAGCGTAGAGCTCGTCACACCCGGGCAACGCCGCTTGGCGAAGAAATTCAAAATAAAGCTCGCTTTGCTCCAGAAAAAAGGTATTGTTACTGGGCTGCTGCTGCATGTGTCACCGTGAATCGCTACATGTTTAGATTTCGATCCAAATATCGATACGACTCCTATCTCCTTGCACACAGTGATGTTCGGACCCTTTCAGTCCGCACTTTATTTTCAAAAACTTGGTTCAAGGAGACATCAAATGTCCAATCGCCAAACCGGTACCGTTAAGTGGTTCAACGATGAGAAAGGCTTCGGCTTCATCACTCCGCAATCCGGTGACGACCTCTTCGTACACTTCCGCGCCATCCAGGGCGACGGTTTCAAGAGCCTGAAAGAAGGCCAGCAAGTTTCCTTCGTCGCTACCCGCGGCCAGAAGGGCATGCAAGCTGAGGAAGTTCAGGTTATCTAACCTGAGTCTTCTCTGAAAAAGCCCCGCTTCGGCGGGGCTTTTTTATTCCTGCGATTTATCACCCGGACGCAGGCGGTGACGCTTGGCGCCACCGCCGCTACTGTTCAGTCCTCGGAAATCACGATCTTTGGCATCGACTGGGCGATGATCTGCCCGCTCTGCGCAATCCGAGCACCGACGGTACGCGCCACTTCCTGGTAGATCATCGCGATCTGGCTTTCCGGGTCGGCGATCACCGTCGGTTTGCCTGCATCCGCCTGGCTGCGGATCGCCATCGACAGCGGCAGCGATGCCAGCAGATCGACGTTGTACTGCGCTGCCAGCTTCTCACCACCACCCTCGCCGAACAGATGCTCCGCATGGCCGCAATTGGAGCAGATATGGATGGCCATGTTCTCCACCACACCAAGCACCGGAATGTTCACCTTGCGGAACATCTCTACGCCCTTCTTCGCGTCGAGCAGCGCTAGATCCTGCGGCGTGGTTACGATCACCGCACCGGCCACCGGGACCTTCTGCGCCAGCGTCAGCTGGATGTCGCCCGTTCCCGGCGGCATGTCCACCACCAGGTAATCGAGATCGTTCCAGGCAGTCTGGGTAATCAACTGCAGCAGCGCCCCGGACACCATCGGTCCGCGCCAGACCATCGGAGTCTTGTCGTCAGACAGGAACGCCATCGACATGACCTGCACGCCATGGGCTTCCAGCGGAATGAATGCCTTGCCATCGCGAATCTCTGGGCGAGTGCCCTCGGCAATGCCAAACATGATGCCCTGGCTCGGGCCATAGATATCGGCGTCCAGCACCCCCACCCGCGCACCTTCCCGCGCCAGCGCCAAAGCAAGATTGGCCGCCGTGGTGGATTTGCCGACGCCACCCTTACCCGATGCCACTGCGATGATGTTCTTCACATTCGCCAACGCGGGCACCTGATCCTGCGCTTTGTGCGCTCGGACTACGCAGTCGACCTGTACATCCGCGCGGCTTACACCTTCCAGCTGCTCGATTGCCATCGCCAACAGCTGCGCCCAGCCGCTGCGAAACAACCCAGCGGCATAACCCAACTCCAGCTGCACGCTGACCCGATCACCCTGTACGTCAATTGAACGCACGCAACCGGCGCTTACCGGATCCTGATTCAAATGGGGATCGGTGTACTGACGCAGTACGGTTTCCACAGCTTCACGGGTGACGGACATGGTTACTCCTAGAAAGACCGAGCAAATCAGACAGGCATCTTACCCCGCCCGCGAGTTCCGAGCCCACCGACGACCGGACGACACTGCTATAGCGGGGCGATCGGGCAGCGCGGATGAAAAATGCGCGCCGGACCTTTATAGTTGCAGACTTTCCTTCGCAATTCCGACTGCAGATTCCCATGTCCGAAGCTCGCCAGATTCTCGTTACCAGCGCCCTGCCCTACGCCAACGGTTCGATCCACCTCGGCCACATGCTCGAGTACATCCAGACCGACATGTGGGTGCGCTTCCAGAAGCTGCGCGGCAACCAGTGCATCTACGTCTGCGCCGACGACGCACATGGCTCGGCGATCATGCTGCGCGCTGAAAAGGAAGGCATAACGCCCGAACAACTGATCGCCAACGTGCAGGCCGAACACAGTGGCGACTTTGCCGACTTCCTGGTGGATTTCGACAACTTCCACTCCACCCATTCGGAAGAAAACCGCGAGCTGGCCGAGCTGATCTATACCCGCCTGCGCGACGTTGGCCACATCGCCACCCGCTCGGTGACCCAGTATTTCGACCCCGAGAAAGGCATGTTCCTCGCCGACCGTTTCATCAAGGGCACCTGCCCGAAGTGCGCGGCCGAGGACCAGTACGGCGACAACTGCGAGAAATGCGGCGCGACCTACGAGCCGACCGAGCTGAAACATCCGCGCTCGGCGATTTCCGGCGCCACGCCGGTGCTCAAGGACTCCAAGCACTTCTTCTTCAAGCTGCCGGACTTCGAGGCCATGCTCAAGCAATGGACCCGCGGCGGCGCGCTGCAGGAGTCGGTTGCCAACAAGATCGCCGAATGGCTCGACGGCGGGCTGCAAGAATGGGATATCTCCCGCGACGCGCCTTATTTCGGCTTTGAGATTCCGGGTGAGCCAGGCAAATACTTCTACGTCTGGCTGGACGCGCCGATCGGCTACATGGCCAGCTTCGAGAACCTGTGCAAGCGCCGCCCCGAGCTGAGCTTCGACACCTTCTGGAGCAAGGACTCGACTGCCGAGCTGTACCACTTCATCGGCAAGGACATCATCAACTTCCACACCCTGTTCTGGCCCGCCATGCTCGAAGGCGCCGGTTTCCGCAAGCCCACCGCCGTCAATGTCCACGGCTACCTGACCGTGAATGGGCAGAAGATGTCCAAGTCCCGTGGCACCTTCATCAAGGCGCGCACCTACCTCGACCATCTCAATCCCGAGTACCTGCGCTACTACTATGCGTCCAAGCTCGGCCGTGGCGTCGACGATCTCGACCTGAATCTCGAGGACTTCGTGCAGAAGGTCAATTCCGACCTGGTCGGCAAGGTGGTCAACATCGCCAGCCGCTGCGCGGGCTTCATCCACAAGGGTAATGGCGGAGTGATGGTCGATGCCAACCCTGAGCCCGAACTCTGGGCCGCCTTCCAGGAAGCTGCACCAGGTATCGCCGAGGCCTATGAAGCACGCGACTTCGCCCGCGCCATGCGCGAAATCATGGCGCTCGCTGACCGTGCCAACGCCTGGATCGCCGACAAGGCGCCCTGGGCTCTAAACAAGGTCGAAGGCAAGCAGGCCGAGGTGCAGGAAATCTGCGCCTTCGGTGTCAACCTGTTCCGCCAGCTGGTTATCTTCCTCAAGCCGGTGCTACCGAACCTTGCCGCCGCTGCCGAGCAGTTCCTCAATGTTAAGCCGCTGCGCTGGAACGATCACGCAACGCTGCTGGCCAATCACCAACTCAACGCCTTCACCCCACTGATGACTCGTATCGAGCCGGCGAAGATCGAAGCCATGATCGAAGCTTCCAAAGAAGACCTCGCCTCCAGCGAAGCCTCAGCTGCCCCGGCAGGCAATGGCGAACTAACCAAGCAACCGATCGCCACGGAAATCAACTTCGATGCGTTCGCCGCGGTCGATCTGCGTATTGCCCTGATCGAAAAGGCCGAGTTCGTCGAAGGCGCCGACAAGCTGCTACGCCTGACGCTGGACATCGGTGATGCCAAGCGCAACGTGTTCTCTGGCATCAAGAGCGCCTATCCAGATCCGGGCAAATTGGAAGGTCGTCTGACTCTCTACGTTGCCAACCTGGCGCCACGCAAGATGAAGTTCGGCATGTCCGAAGGCATGGTCCTGGCGGCGGGCCCTGGCGGCAGCGAGATCTACCTGCTGAGCCCCGATAACGGCGCCAAGCCGGGCCAACGCGTCATGTAAACCGGCTATTGCGTGCCGGCCTCGCGACCGGCACGCAATAGCCCGACGCTTAACGGAAACGCCATGAGCGAGCCTGTAGATTCTTCCCGCTGCCCACTCTGCGGCCAGCCCAACCAGTGCGGCGAATGCAACCCGACCGCGGCTCAGCCGTGCTGGTGCTTCAGCGCAGATATTGCCGACGATGCACTTGAGCGCATTCCTGCAGCCCTGCGGAACCGCGCCTGCATCTGCCCCCGCTGCGCCCGCGGCGAAACCGCAAACCCCGATGCGCCTTGACCGCTACCTCGGCAACCGCGCGCGCTTAAGCCGTCAGGATGTCCGGCGCCTAGTGGCCGACGGCCGAGTGATGGTCAACGGCAAAGTCAGCCAGGCCATGGACCAGGAAATTCGTGTCTTTGATCGCATCGAGCTGGAGGGAGAATCGCTGCAGGCCGGAAAGGCGGCCCGTTACCTGATGCTGCATAAGCCGGCAGGCTGCGTCAGCGCTACCCAGGATACGGCGCATCGCACCGTGCTGGACCTGATCGACGAACCGGACAAGCAGGACCTGCACATCGCCGGCCGTCTCGACTTCAATACCACCGGCCTTATGCTGCTCACCAACGACGGTCAGTGGTCCCGCCGCCTGACTCAACCAACCAGCCTGCAGGGCAAGGTCTACCTGGTTGAAACCGAAAACGAAATTGACCCAGCGTGCGTCGACGTTTTTGCCCGAGGCATGTACTTCCGTTTCGAAAACCTCACCACCCTTCCCGCCGAACTCGTGATACTCGCTTCAGACAAGGCCCGCCTCACCCTGCACGAGGGCCGCTACCATCAGGTCAAGCGCATGTTTGGCCACTTCAACAACAAGGTTACCGCCCTGCACCGCGAAAGCATGGGCCCTCTGATGCTGGACCCAGCACTTGAGCCGGGCCGGTATCGATCGCTGACTGACCACGAGATCGCGCAAATCTAGGCCGTTTTCGCCTGCCAGCCAGAAAAACCCGGGGTCGCCCTTCATTTCACCCAAACCTTCTGGTACAAAGGCACCCCTGAGCGGGCGTCGTATAATGGCATTACCTGAGCTTCCCAAGCTCATGACGAGGGTTCGATTCCCTTCGCCCGCTCCAGACACCTATCGTTAAGGCCCTGTTTTTACAGGGCTTTTTCGTTTCTGGCTTTTGGTGGTGTCGAAAAAGTGTCGAAAGCAGCATACAACCCTGCCTTAAGACGCAACCATTTCAGGAATTCTGGGAAAGACTTCCTGCCCCTGCGACCAAGCACTGAGCGCGCCCTCATCCGTCAATGCCACAAGCAATGCCTGCCCGAACTCGTGCGGAATGGATGAAAGACCCTTACCTTCGTACGCCAACCCGACACTATGGCCGATAGCCGCAGTCATCGTCACTAGGGCGTCAGCCTCGGGAATTGATGCGAGGTGTTCTTTACATGGCTCAATATCTATCGAGTTGAACTTGCGACACATGAACGGTCGGTAACTGTAAATTGAGCAAATGCCATCCTTCAGCAACGGACATGGGATTTTGTAATCCTCCATCCGCACCCCGTAGGCCTTTACCGCATGATGCTCAAGCGCCTCAATTAGCTGCGGCAAATCGTCAGGCTTGTTTTCTTTCAATTTCTTCGCAATATAAAAAGCTTCAGCCGGCAAAACCTCCACCCTGGTAGAGCAACAGTGGTTGCATCCCTTGCCGCAAGCGAACCTTACTCCCTGCCTCTTGACGTCATCGACAGCGTCTTCCGCATCACGATGTAGAGTCGCCACCAAATTTACGGCAAAGATAAGGCTCCCGTTCTCGCGAAGCTTCTTCTTGTATTTCTTGAGCGTTGCTTTTTCGTACTTTTGAAAAAGCATGGCCCTTTGCATCTCGTTCATAAATTTCCCTTTCGTTAATGATCGAACCTGACCAACAGCGGATAAGGTAAAGCGAAACGCCATTACTGCAACCCACCCAAGGGGCTCAGCCTAATGGCGTCGCTCAAATGCTCAGGCGCAAGGTGTGCATAGCGCATTGTCATGTTCAGCGACGCATGGCCCAGGATCTCCTTCAGCGTCACGATATGGCCACCGCCCATGATGAAGTGAGCCGCGAAGGTGTGGCGCAGGATGTGGCTTGCCTGTCCGCGTGGTGGCTTGATCGAGGTCGAGAGCAGGACCAGCCGAAACACGCCAATGCAGTTGGTGAACGGCCCGTAGGTTTGCCAGTGCTTCTTGATCGCCGCCGCCAGCTCGGGCGTAACCGGGACCATCCGCACCCGTTTCGACTTCGTATTGGCGAACACCAAGGCGTTGCCTCTGATCCGCTCCAGTCGCAGCGCTTGAGCCTCACCCCACCTCGCCCCGGTCGCCAAGCAGATACGCGCCACCATCGCCGGGTGCGGAGACGTGGTCCGCGCCTGGAGTGCATCGAGCAGCTCGGAGATCTGCGGCTTGGTCAGGTAGGCCAAGGGGCGCTCCTGCAACCGAACCGGACGAATACGGGTGAAAGGACAGGGATAGTCGATCACGTCGAGTTTATGCAGCTCGTTGTAAACGGCTTTCAGGTAGCCAAGGCGATTGTTCGCCGTCTTGCCGGTGACGCCAGCTAACATCCAACGCGCGCGTGTGGCGGCGATCTTCGCGCCATCCACCATACGAGCTATCGGATCGCCCATCGCCTTTGCACACGCTCGCAGGATCGCCACACGACGAACGCCATCGGAGAGCGAGACGCCGTGAAGGTCGAACCATAGCTCGACCAGCTCTGACAGCCTGCGCTTGTCCTTTGGCCGCGGTGCCCAATCGTTCGATTCGCTGCACTTGGCGCGACAGGTCGCCTCGAAGCGCATTGCCTCGGCCTTGGTCTTCAGCGTCTTGCGGAAGCGCTTGCCTTTGACCGGCTCAACATCGACCCGCCAGCGACCATCTGAGAGCTGCTGAATCGCCATCAGACCGCTCTGCCCCATCGAACGTGGCGTTCTTGAAGCAACGTCTTGATGTGCTTGTACAGATCACGCTCGCTCATGTCCTTGGCGGCGTAGTGGTCACGAATGACCGGCCAGCATTCCCACTCCTTCAGTCGATCAAATGCGGTTTTAGCGCCCACTCGCTCCCGTGCCAGCAGGCTTACGAAGTTTCCCAGGAATAGCTCCACGTTCTTGCCCGAGAAGCCCCGTGAGGTCTTGTAGTAGCGCTTGTATTCCGTTTCATCGACCAGGGAATCGACCGCCACGTCGACCCGCACGTCATCACGCATCAGCGTCCAGATCGGTTCGTATTGCCCTGGGCGATGCAGCAACTTGAACTGGCACAGCCCGTAGCGCCACAGGCCGTCCAAATGGGCGGAGAACGCCGCAAACGAATCCGTTTCAATGGCCTCGCCGGTCTTGGCACTGATCGACCCGCTGGCGAACTGCTGGATGACCGAATGGTGATAGCGCAGCTCGACCCGCCACACGTCCGCCTCGGGATCGTAGTTATCAGGATCGGCCGTATCGAACGAATCCCGGCGACGCCAGACGCTTTCCCAGAAGTCGAGCTTATCGGTTGCGCGGGCCTGTTCGGTTTTGTTGTAGATGCAGAGCTGAACGCCACCGGCTGAGCCGAACATGGACGTTTCGCCACGACCGTAGACGCTGGACTTGGTCGCCCAGTTGATCTCGTTGATCCCCGAGATATCCCGGTGCGTCCGCGCACGACAGTGCAGGCGTGCCACCAGATCCACCGGAGGCTTCCAGCCCTGGAGATCCAACGCCAGATGGACAGCGCACTGGTTTCGTTCGCGGTGCGTCATCACGGCTGCGGCGTAGTAGTCCATGCGCTCTTGCAGGCGCTCAGGCGACAGAGCGTCGATGGCGTGCGGCGACACCTCGATTTTCAGGTGCGGCCCGATGTTCTCCAGCTTGGCGTTGAAGTTCTTGATCAGCAGAATGAAGCCAAGGTCGGCGTTCTGCAGCTTGTACTGGTAACCCGAGTCCCGCCCTACCCGTCCCGCGTGCCAGAACTCTCCAGCGAATTCGACCATGACGCCCGGTTTCTCGAACAGCGCCATGATCTCCGGACGGATCAGCCCGCGATACAGCTGGCGGACCGTATCGACGCCGCAACGCAGCAAGCGAACGCCCGACAGGTCAGTCAGCTTGGCCGAATGGCTATCGAAGAACAGTCGCCCGGCTGGGGTTTCCTGAAAGTTCTGATCAACACGAATTTGGTCTTTAACGCTCATCTTCTTCTGCTCCAAATTGCAACGAATTGACACTGTTCAGTTGGGTTTATCTGACGTGTTACAGGGACGTCAGCGCGCGCGTTTGCACGCCGGCTCGTGCCTCGCCGCGCGTGCAAAGAGCGCGGAGCGCACGCGCGCTGACGGTCATCACCACAGGAATTGCCCCTTCTGGTACGGCACGACGGTCATGTTCGCGCCACCAGCGGGTTGCGCTGCTCCAGGGCGCGGCTCATGCATTGCCGGAGACTGGTTGTTCTGGACTTGCTGGGTTCGCTCGCCGGTGGAGCGATCAGGAAGGGTCGGATCGAAGAAGCCGTTTTCGACCACGCGCATGCAGAAGGCGAAGTCGGTTTCGACCCGCGTGCTCTGCTGCGTGTAGCACTGGCAGACGGTGGGTGTGCCGTTGACTACGGCATGCGCCATTCGCCCGAACTCGCGGGCATAGGTCGCAGGGTCGGTGCTGGACATGCAGTAGAGCCTGGGAAACGACACGGGCCGCGTCAGCTCGTCGTAGATCGGCGCCGACGATGGGACCTGTGGTATTCGAGGCACGCGCCGTCCGATGTAGCTGGCGACGCTTTCAGGCGCATCGGTCTTCGCTTCGCCCACCGGCTTGATGAACGCCCCGACCGTATCGCGTACCTGATCGACCATGCTGCCGGCCGGCGCGCTGGTAGCCGTCGCGGCTTGAGCTTTTTCGGCTGCATAGCGTTCATAGGCGCGATAAACGAGGATGCCG
>JGI2924J29684_1078167_pt1 | contig 34328 bp, 34 predicted proteins | sample BenlonsequencITS_FD_29684 | JGI IMG/M metagenome (IMG submission 29684)
GGGTAGGCGAGGGCGCCGATCCAGCCGCCGCCGACGGCGGGCGCGGCGGCGGCCTGGGCGCCCGAGCGGGCCGCTGGGCCGAAGTCGGGCAGCTGGGCGCCGGGGAGGGCGAGCAGGCTCGGGGCGAGGACGGCGCGCGAGCCGAACCAGTCGCCGATGAGCGCGGCTGGCGGGGCCGAACCGGCCTGCGCGGCGATCAGGCGCAGGGCGCGCAGGACGGAACCCGGGCCGGCTCCCTCGCCAAGACATTCAACGCGCATGGACCAAGAGTGCCAGAAAGCTCAGATCGCGTTCAGCTTGTCCACCGTTTGGGCGACGAGTTTCACGAGAAGCGCTTGCTGGTCGTCGCGAGATCCGGACAGGATCATCGAGCTCGCGCAGACGAGCACGCCTTTCGTCTGCGCCCGGACCGCCGCGACGCGGATCTTCTCCTCATTCGCGAGGATGACTGTCGTCCTGCCAGCGGCTTCGCCCTTGATCTGGCCCGTGTCGATCCGTTCCGAGGCGAATGCGGCGCGCAGCTGCTGCCCGCGCATGGACATGCCCGCCGTGACGTGGGCGCAGTCCCGAAGGTTGTCCTGGATCGCCCGCGGGGAGCCCCAACCGGCGACGTTCCTCGTGGCGAAGACGACGACCGAGCTTTGGTCGAAGTGTCCGGCTTCGTCGGGGACCATCGCAACGGTGCTCGACACGAAGTCTCCGGGGATCGAGGACCCTGGGGCGGAGACAAACATGGCCGCGAAGTCGCGGCATCCGCTGGGGACGACCGAGTTGATCGCGGTGTCGGTGTCGTCCAGCCCCGGCAAGGCCACGGGGCGGCTGTCTTGGGTCTGCACGCGCCAGTCGGCGGGGAAGTCCGCCTTGGTCGGCATCGCGCTTTTGAGCGGATGGGCGGCGGGGGCTGGCGTCGTGCCCGCCTTTGTCGCAAGCGTTGCGGGAGGTCGCGAGCCGCAGCCCGGCGCCAGGAGGCACGCGGCCAGCAATGCGAGGCAATGGAGCGCGACCCGCGATTGGTGTGCCATCTGCTGCCGACCTGCCCTTCTTCCAGTGACAGCCGCTCGCGTCGTGTGCCTTTGGCGGGAGAACAGCGAAATCTCGGTGGTTTTTCCGGGTGCCTGCGCGGCGTGGTCGAAAAGCTCCGTGTGAGGCTGTGACGAGCGACTTTTCTATGACAAAGTTATATTTTTCTATGACGAGGTTATAAAAAGAACCTTATAAGTGAAGTATACAGACGCTCATGGGAGCGGTTCGAGATTGTCGGCTGTTCTCCGGGCGATCATGGCGAGGAAGCCATGTTCCTCGGCGGCCGCGTCGGTCTGGGCGCTCATGACGACCCCGCGGGCGACGCCGGGCGCGCCGGCTGCCCTCACACGTCTTCTTTCGGCGTGGCCAGCCTCGGGAACACAGCCTTGGGCTCGGGCAGCGCGAGCCCCGGCGCGAGCCGGGCGGGCAGGTCGGCGAACATCCGGGCTCCGCTGCTTTGGCCGAGCAAGTCGAGCAGCTTCTCACTCGCCTGCGGCATTGCGGGCTGCAGCAGGATCGCCGCCTGGCGGACCACTTCGGCGGTCGTGTACAGGATCGTGCCCATCCGCCCAAGGTCCTCCTTGAGGGTCCAGGGCGCTTGCGCGGTGAAGTAGCCGTTGGCCAAGGAAACGACGTCGAACACGGCCGCGATCGCCAAATCGGGGCGCTGCGCCGCAAAGTGCGGACGGTATGCGGCGAGCATGCCGTCGGCCTGCGCGAGCAGCGCCTCGTCCTCGGCGGCGAGCGCGCCTGGGTCTGGCACGGTCCCGCCGAAGTTTTTCGCGATCATGGTCAGGCAGCGCTGCGCCAGGTTCCCGAGCCCGTTCGACAGCTCCGCGTTCGCCCGCGTCACAATCGCCTCGTCGCTGTAGGAGCCGTCCTGCCCGTACGGGATCTCGCGCAAGGCGAAGAAGCGCACCGCGTCCTGGCCGAACGTCTCAATGAGCCAGAACGGGTCGAGCCCGGTGCCCGCGGACTTGGACATCTTATGGCCTTTGTTGAGCACGAAACCGTGCCCGAACACCCGTTTCGGCGGCGCGAAACCTGCGGAGAGCAGGAACGCGGGCCAGTACACAGCGTGGAACCGGGTGATGTCCTTCCCGATGATCTGCAAGTCCGCGGGCCAGAACTTCGCGACCCCCGCCTCGTCGCCGGGAAAGCCGATCGCCGTCAAATAGTTGGTGAGCGCGTCCACCCACACGTACATGACATGCTCGGGGTCTCCCGGCACCGGGACGCCCCAGTTGAAGCTCGACCGGGAGACGGACAAGTCTTTCAAGCCCTGCGACACGAAGCGCACGATCTCGTTGCGCCGGGAGTCCGGGCCGATGAACTCGGGATGCTCCTCGTAGAGCGCGAGCAGCCGGTCCTGATAGGCGGAGAGGCGGAAAAAGTACGTCGACTCCTCGGTCCAGGCGACGGGCGTGCCCGTCGCCGAGGCGATCCGGACGCCGTCCTCGCCGACGCAGGTCTCCTCTTCGCCGTAAAAAGCTTCGTCCCGGACGCTGTACCAGCCGGTGTAGCTGCCCTGGTAAATGTCGCCGTTCGCGTCCATCCGCCGCCACAGCTCCTGCACCGAAGCGGTGTGCCCGGGCTCGGTGGTGCGGATGAACCTGTCGTACGAGCTGCCGAGCGCGGCGTGCAGCTCCAAAAACCGTTCCGCCACCCGGTCCACGAACTCCTGCGGGCTGATGCCTTCTTTCTCGGCGCTCTGCTGGACCTTTTGCCCGTATTCGTCCATGCCCACGCTGAAGAACACGTCCTTGCCGTCCAGGCGGGCGAATCTGGCGAAGGCGTCCGCCGAGATGAACTCATAGGCGTGCCCGAAGTGCGGGGCGCCGTTCGCGTACGTGATGGCCGTGGTCAGGTAATACGGGGTCCTCGTCATGGTGTTCTCAGAATACGGCACGCCGCGACGGCGAGCTGCGCGAATGACCGCTGTCGCAGCGCCGCCCGCGCCAGGGCCGCCCTGCCGGGACCGTCTCGGCCTCGCGGCAACAGCTACGCTCGTGCGGTGGCACAGTCCAAATCCAAAGAACCGCCTCCGTTGCCGGAGCCAGTCGGCTCCTTGGTCGACGCGCACACCCACCTCGACGCGTGCGGAGCGCGGGACGCGGCTTCGGTCGGCGAGATCCTCGGCCGCGCCGAGTCTGCCGGGGTCGGCCGAGTCGTGACCGTGGCGGACGGTCTGGACTCCGCCGAATTCGCCGTGTCCGCCGCGCATTGGGACCCTCGGGTGTGGGCCGCAGTGGCGGTGCACCCGTCTCGGGCGGGCGCAGTGGACGAGACCGCGAAGACGAAACTGGAGGCACTTGCCCGCGACCCGAGGACCGTGGCCGTCGGGGAGACCGGGCTGGAATGGTTTTGGCTCGGCAAACTCGAAGGCTGCGCGAGCAAAGCGGAGCAATTCGAGGCTTTCCGTTGGCACATCGACCTCGCGAAGCGCGTCGGCAAACCGCTCATGATCCACAACCGCGAGGCCGACGAGGACGTGCTGAAAACGCTGGACGAGGAGGGGGCGCCCGAGACGGTCATCATGCACTGCTTCTCCTCAGACGCGACGATGGCGCGCGAGTGCGTGGACCGCGGCTACGTGCTGTCCTTCTCCGGCACGGTGAGTTTCACCAATGCCGCGTTGCTGCGCGAGGCGGCGCCGCTGGTTCCCCCCGGGCAGATGCTGGTCGAGACCGACGCGCCTTTTTTGACCCCGCACCCGTACCGGGGGGCCCCGAACGAGCCGTACTGCTTGCCGTACACCGTCCGCTCGCTCGCCGCGCTGCGCGGCGTGGCTCCGGAGGAGCTCGCCGCCGCGAGCACGGCTGTCGCCGAGCGGGTCTACGGCATTGGGCGGTGAAGAATTCACCGTGAGAAAGACCGCGTTCTGCTGGTCGAGGGGTCACATACGCCCCAATGGCCCCGCCGGTCTTCCTGCTTGCAGTTGCCAACGTTGCGCGAAGCTCGTTATGCTGTCGTGACTATCGATGAATCGCGAACGACGAACACGCGGCGAAGACATGAAACGACATGAAGAGAACAGATAGGCCCGCCGCAGGGAGAACGATGACCGACGAGAACGACACGAGCGCCCCCTCCGTGTCGATGGACGGGGCCAAGCCGCCCCGGTCGCTGCGCGAGAGGCTTGCCCTGCGCGGCGCGGTGGCCGCTCTGCTCCTCACCATCGGCGCGGGCGGCGTGCTCGTCATCGCGCAACGCCACACCGTCACGCTCGACGTCGACGGGGCGGCGCAGGAATTCACCACGACCAAAGACAATGTGGCCGGCGCCCTCGCAGAGGCGGGTTACCAAGTCCGCAAGAGCGACCAGGTCAGCCCCGCCCCAGACGCGCAGATCGACGAGGGGCAGCGCATCACCCTCGCCCGCGCCCGCATTCTGCGGGTGATCGCGCTCGGCCCGGACGGGAAGCCGGTGTCGGACCGCAATCTCGTCACCACGGAGCACACAGTGACCGCCGCGCTCGCAGAGCACGACATGACCACCGCTGACGGGAGCGTCGGCGCCGTTGGCGACCAGCGGATCCCATTGGAAGGGCTCGTCGTGCGGCTGCGCGAGCCCCGCACGATCACGCTCTCCGACGGCGGCGTCACGCGCCAGGTCCGCGTCGTCGGCGGCACGGTGCGCCAAGTGCTCGACAGCGCCGGGGTGCGTTTGGGCGCCCAAGACTTCGCCGATCCCGGACTCGACGCCTCCGCCGACGGCGTGCAAACGCTCACCGTCAACCGCGTCGAGATGAAAACCGAGACCGTGATCGAGGCCTACCAGCCGGAAGACCAGCTGATACAGGACGAGTCGAAAAACTTCAGCTGGTCCAAACTGGACGATCCGGGCTCAGAGGGCTCGCAGCGCGTCACGTACTCCATCAAGTACGTCAACGGCCAGCCTGTGGAACGCACGCCGCTCAACCGCTCCATCCTGGTCGAAGGCAAGCCCCGTGTCATGGAAGTCGGCGCGAAACCGGGCACCGAAGTGCCCCCGGTCCTCGACGGCGGCGCCTGGGACTCCTTGGCCGCCTGCGAGTCGGGCGGGAACTGGCACATCAACAACGGCAACGGCTTCTACGGCGGCGTGCAGTTCGACTACGGCACCTGGATCGCGCACGGCGGTCTGAAATACGCCCCCCGCGCGGACCTCGCCACGCGCGAAGAGCAGATCGCGATCGCCCGCACCACCCAATCGTCCCAAGGCTGGGGCGCGTGGCCGGTGTGCAGCGTCAAAGCCGGTTTGCGGTAGTGACCGCCGCCCCGGCGGCCCCCTTGTCGCCTCGTCGGGCGCTCGGGCGCCGCGCCCTTGCGCGCCGAGAGCCCTGCCCGCGTGGGGTGCGAGCACCAGGATCGGCGGGGGTGTGAACAGCCTGTTGCCAGTGCGATACCTGGGGCTCGGCGACATTCGCGAGCTCGCCGAGCGCCTTGAGGTTCGCCCCACCAAACGGCTCGGCCAGAACTTCGTCCACGACCCTGGGACCATCCGGCGCATCGTCGCGGCAGCGGGTCTGCGGCCTCAGGACTCGGTGTTGGAGATCGGGCCGGGACTTGGCTCGCTCACGCTCGGTCTGCTCGACGTCGCCCACGACGTGACCGCGGTGGAGGTGGACGGCAAGCTCGCCGATGCGTTGTCCTCGACCATCGCCGCGCGGGCTCCTGGCCGACAGTTCCACCTCGTGGAGAAGGACGCGCTCGGGCTCACAGGCGCAGACCTGCCAGCAGCGCCCACCGCGCTGGTGGCAAACCTGCCGTACAACGTGGCCGTCCCTGTTTTTTTGCGCGCGCTGGCCGAATTGCCGAGCATCGACAACGCGCTTGTCATGGTGCAGCTCGAAGTCGGGCAGCGCCTCGCGGCCAAGCCAGGCGCGAGAGAAGGCGGCGTCCCGACTTTGAAGACTGCTTTTTACGGCCACGCCGAACTCGCGGGCAAAATTTCGCCCGAGGTGTTCTGGCCGCAGCCGAATGTGGACTCCGCGCTGGTGCGTTTCACCCGGCGCGCAGACTCGCCCTGGGCGACGGACGAGCACACCCGGCGCGCGGTGTTCGCCTTGATCGACGCCGCGTTCGCCTCGCGTCGCAAGACGCTCGGCGCGGTGTTGAAAGGATGGGCGGGCTCCCCAGAGGAACTGCGACGACGCCTCGAAGCCGCCGGTGTGCCGGGGTCGGCGCGCGGCGAGGAGCTGCACATCGGGCAGTTTGTCGCGCTCGCCTCCGCGTGACCCGCTTCGCCCTCGAACCCGCCGGGCCCCGTCGCCCTAATTCCGAACCCGCCGGGTCGCCCGCTGGAGGTTGCGCATCTTCGCCCCCGGCGGCAAAGGCCCCTTCGGCAAAGGAGTAGGGCGCGAGCCGAGCGCGGCGAACTTCGCCTCGAGCGCGTCCATCCGCTTCGTGTCGATATTGTTGGGCAGGCGCATGATGTGCCGTTGCAGCTTTGCAAGCGCGACGCAGCCCTCCCCGTTCCCGACCACGATCTCGTAGATCGGGGTGTCTCCGACGAGCTTGGCGATCTTGCGCTTCTCTTGCGAGAGCAAACCCTGCGCCCGAGTCGGGGCCCCTTCGCCGACGAGAATGACGCCGGGTTTGCCGATAACCCTGTGCACCACGTCGAATTGGCCGTTCGCCGCCACTCCCGGCGTGACGCGCCACGCCCCTCGGAGCTGTTCGAGCACCCAGCTCGCGGCCCCGGTCTTGCCCTCCGCGTTGGCGTAGGCCGTGCTTTGTATCCTGCGGCTGAACACAGCGAACGCCCCGACCACACCGGCGAGCGCGCCGAGCGGGGTGAAATACCAGACGCCGCCGGTGAGCAGGCCGACCCCGACGCCGAGGGCGACGCCGAGCACGACCGCGCCGATCATGAGCGGCAACAGCCAGCGGTCTTCGCGCCGCTGCACGTTGAACGCCTGCCACAGCTGCTGGCGGCGCTCCTTGGACTGCGCCTTGCGCGCGGCTTTGGCGGCGGCTTTCGCTTCTTTGCTCGTCGAGGCGGGAGGTTTCGGCATAGCACTACGGTAGCGGATGGCGCGAAGGCGCATGAGCAGGGCGTGATCGCCGCTGGCGCGCCGAGCTCGGCGCGCCAGCGCGTCGGCTTTCTGGCCGCCCTCGCCACATCGCAGCGCCTCACATCGCCCCGCCTCGCCGAATCTGGTGGGCGGGCGGGATCCGGGGCCGGGCGTTAGATTGGACGTATGGCAGAACGAGGGCGTGTCGACGCGGTGTGCGTCGTGTTCGAGGAGCATCCTCTCGCTGGCGGTGCGCGTGGCAGGCTCCAGAACTCGGCCATCGACAAACGTCCTGTCCAGGGCCGGGTCATGGTGCGCGAGCTCGGTGTGGACGGGGACCATGTCTGCGACCGCAAACATCACGGCGGGGAAGACCAAGCGGTGTACGCCTACGCCGAGCATGAGGCGCGGCGTTGGTCCGCCGAGTTGGGGCGCGCCCTTCCTCCAGGTTGGTTCGGTGAGAACCTGCGTGTGAGCGGGATCGAGACCACCGACGCCGTGATCGGCGAGCGTTGGTCGGTCGGAACCGGGGGGCTGGTGCTCGAAGCGACGATCCCTCGTGTGCCGTGCGTGACGTTCGAGCGGTGGTCTGAACAGGAGCATTGGACCCGGCGGTTCGCCCGGCAGGGGGACGTCGGGGTCTATACTGCGGGTCGTGCGCGGCGGCGCCGTCGCAGCAGGCGATCCGATCGATGTGCTCAGCCGGCCGGAACACGCCGTGACGGCTCGGGAGCTTTTCGAAGGCTCAGCGGCGCCGCGAAAACTGCGGCAATTGCTCGACGCCCCGTGCCTTCCCGCGAAAGTCGAACGACACGCGCGCGCGGCGCTCGCCCGGACCTTGCCCGGCTGACGCGGTCTGCGCTGAAGCTGCGCAGGCCGGGCGAGAGCTTCTGGCCGTCCGTCCAGACGTTGGCGGGGGCGCTCGACTCAGACGGGCTCAATGAGAGCCCGAGCGCGCGACGTGCATTTCCAGCACGGAGGACGCCTCTTGGCGGGCCGTGCCCTCCTGGGCGAGATGCGCCATGCCCTCGGGCAACGACTCGCCTCGGGCCAGAAGAGCTTTCGCGTAAAGCCTGCCCGCGCGATAGGAGGAGCGCACCAGCGGCCCGGTCATGACCGCTGTGAAGCCGATCTGTTCCGCGGCCTTGGCGTGGTCGAGGAACTCTTGCGGCTTGACCCAGCGCGCGACCGGGTGGTGGCGCGGGGTGGGGCGCAGATACTGCGTGATGGTGAGGATCTCGCAGCCTGAGGCGTGCAGATCCGCAAGGCAGGCGGTCACCTCGTCAGGGGTCTCGCCGAGACCGAGGATGAGGTTCGACTTCGTGACCAGACCGGCCTCCCGCGCGGCGGTGATCACGTCGAGGCTGCGCTGGTAGCGGAACGCCGGGCGGATCTCCCGGAAGATCCTCGGCACGGTTTCAAGGTTGTGCGCGAGCACGTTGGGCCGTGCGTGGAACACCTCGTCGAGCTGAGCCTTGGTGCCGGTGAAATCCGGGATCAAAAGCTCGATCCCCGTGTCTGGGTTCACTTCGCGGGTGGCGCGCACAGTTTCCGCGTACAGCCACGCGCCGCCGTCGGGAAGGTCGTCGCGCGCCACGCCAGTGACAGTGGCGTAGCGCAGCCCGAGGGTGTGGATGGACTCGGCCACCTTCCGGGGCTCTTCGCGGTCGAGCGCTGCGGGTTTGCCGGTGTCGATCTGACAGAAGTCGCAGCGCCTCGTGCATTGCTCGCCGCCGATGAGGAAGGTCGCCTCGCGGTCCTCCCAGCACTCGAAGATGTTCGGGCAGCCGGCCTCTTCGCAGACAGTGTGCAGGCCGGAGCCTTTGACGAGCGACTTGAGCGTGTTGTACTCCGGACCGAGTTTGGCGGTGGTGCGGATCCACTCCGGTTTGCGCTCGATGGGGGTCTGGGCGTTGCGCGCCTCCAGGCGTAAGAGCTTGCGTCCTTCCGGTGCGATCGTCACCTGTCCAGCCTACCCGCAGGCGCCCGGCGGGCTCCGCGCTCGGTCGCCCGTCTGCCTGCGCGCGCTCAGAACCGCCAGACGCAGCGCTGCCAGTCGCCCGCGATATCCGCGCAGTCCCGATACGAGCCCCAGTCCGCCGGCTTGTCGCCGGGGACGTTGGCGAACACCGGCCGGTCCGGCTCCTCGCCCGCGACTTCGAAATACAGGGCTTGCGAGCTCGGTTCCGCCTGCACCGCGTCGATTTCCCACATCCCGAGCTTGCCGTGGAAACCCGGAATCTCCTGCGGGTGTTGGCGCAGCTCGGCCGCGGCGCTGTCGAACGCGCCCTTGCTGCTGTGCCAGGCCAGGCGGAACGGGAAGTCGCTGCAGACGAGGCCGAAGCCGAGCAGCGCGACGGCTGGCGCGGCGATGAGTCCTCGGTCGAGCGCCCCCGACATCGCGGCGAGGACGAGTTCGGCGAGCCAGAACAGGCCCGCGGCGATCAGCGGGGTAGACGCGAGCTGCGGAGCGCCTGGGTCGAGGACGCTCTCGCCGTAGCAGAGCGCGAGGACCCCGGCGGCGCAGGTGAGCAGCGCCGCCCAGTGCGCGCTGTGGCGCAAGCTCGAGCGTTGCTCCGGCGTGCTGTCGGAGCCGACAACCGGGCTCAACATGTGTACGAGAAGCCTTCGCCGTGTCTGTGGGGGATCTGCCGCAGGCATCCGTAAGGGGTGACGCCTTGGTCGTTGATGAGGACCGCTGAGCCCTTGGCCTTGTCGGCGCACCACAGCCCGCTTTCGTCCATGCGGCAGTCGTACTCGTCGGAGCCGCCTCGAAAGCGCAGATGCTGGCCGTACGCCAGTTCTGCTCCGTCGCCGTCGCGGAACACCCCAGGGTCGCCGTGGAAGGAGCCGACAGAAGCCGCGTTCCCGCTGTAATCCACCCAGCCGCCGATCCATTGGCCGGGCTCTTTGGGCCGGGGCGGCGGATTTTGCAGGCTGACGAGGCAGGAGAAGGGCGGCGCGGCGCTCTTCTCGCCGCCTTGGGCGACCCCGCCGACGCACGAGATCTTTTTTGTCGGCGACTGGAATGCGACCCCTGGCCCGATGTCGGTGCCGCGCGGCGGGGTGTCGCGAGGGTCGCGCACCGTTCGGTATCCGTTCGGGTCGACAGGTTTGCCTGCTTGGACCCAGTCGATGACGTCGGCGACGGCGGCGCCTTCCGTCGGCGTTGCGCCCGCGCGGGGCGCGGGGGAGGGGCTGGGCGCGGCGGCGGTTCCGCTCGAAAGGCTTTCTGACGTGATTGTGCTGGTCACGGTCTGCGTGCTTGGTTTCTCAGTGCTCGGTCCGCCACAGCTTGCGAGCACCGCTGCGGCAGCGGCGGCGAGGACTCGTCGCGTTCTCATGTTGCGAGGATACGCGGCGCGCGGCGCGGAAGGGGGCGGCTTTTGCGGCGCTGCGGCGAAGCCGTCGGATCAACTCCGGTTGGCGAGCTTCCCGTCCAATGCCGCGAGGAGCCGGTCGGCCACAACTGGCAGCGCCTCGGCGACAGTCACCTGCCGGTCGGTCTCCGCGCTGAGCGAAGTGGCCCCGACTCCGGAGATGCCGCAGGGCACAATATTGGCGAAGGCGGAAAGGTCGGCGTCGCAGTTCAGGGAGAAGCCGTGCAGCGTCACGCCGCGCTGCACACGAACCCCGATCGAGGCGATTTTGCGTTGGATCCGCATGTTGTCGGCGGGCAGCCACACCCCGGAGCTGCCCGCGACGCGGGCAGCGCGGACTCCGAAATGCGCGCATGCGCTGATGAGCGCTTCTTCCAGGGCGCGGACATACCTGATGACGTCAATGGGCTCGTCGAGTTTCACAATGGGGTAGCCGACGAGCTGGCCCGGACCGTGCCAGGTGATCTTGCCGCCTCGGTCGACGCTGATGACCTTGGCTCCGTCGAAAGGCTGCTCGCTCGCCTCGGTGCGTTTGCCCGCCGTGTACACGGCGGGGTGTTCCAGCAGCAGCGCCACGTCCGGCCCGCCCTCGGCCCGTTTCTGGGCGAGCTGGCGTTGCAGTTCCCAGGCCTCTTCGTAGTCGATCAGGCCGACTTCTCGGACCTCGACAGGCTCGCGGGACTCGCGAATGCCGCTCCGTGCGGTGATGGGCGTGGCGGTGGTGGACGTGCTTGCCATAGGGCTCCGAGCGTACACCGCGCGCAATTCCCAGGCGGGGCGCGATGGGGGCGGGGAAGCATTTCAGCGCGCCTGTGTTGGACGTGCCCGGGGGCGGTTCGGCTCCCTCCCAGCGGGATTTCTCCGACGCCCGTCTTTGTCCACACGCACGCCTTGCGGCCGGTTCTCAGCGGGTTTACACTTCTGGCGAGTCAACGTCGGCGTCAGGCGTTCTTATGGCGATCACACAGCCGCAAGCCGGTCGCTGCCTGTCGTGCTGGTTTTCCGGAACAGATGTTGCGAGACGGGAAAGGTGTCGAATGGGAGACCACGAGGAGCCGGTCGTCATTGACGGCCACGAGATCACTTCGCGCGATCAAGCGCTCGCGCACGTGTGCGCGCAACCGGGCTTCGCGGGCATTGTCCCGCCCGACGCCCCGGACCAAGCCCGAGAGCAGGTTCGCGACTACGCCGAGAAAATGTGGCAGCTGGGCAAGCTCCTCGACCGGGGCCGCCCGTTCGTGGTCACTCCCGAAGGGGTGCAGAAGGCGGTCGACATTTGCCAGGCGGGCGCCGGGCACGCGCACTCCGCGGCAACCCAGTCCGAACAGGTGAAGAGTTTCCTCGCGACCATGTTCGGCTCCTGCGCGCAAGGCCAGGCGTACGGCCAGACGGTCAGCGAATGGATGGACCGGATGCGGGAGAAAGCGGCAACCATCCAGGCCATCCTCAACGGCGTGGCCGACGGGACGCAGGAGATCAAGACGAAAGCGCAGAGCACGGACTCCGAGTGGGCGTGCGCGTTCCGCCAGGCCGAGGCCCGAACGCCGGACATCGGCGGCCACGCCGGGCTCCGCGCCCCGGAAACGGCGAGCGCGGGCGCCCCGGCAGCCGCGGGCCGCCACGCCCGCGTGGGAGGCCCGCTGTGAGCTTCAGCGTGGACGACCCCTATGAGCTGATCGCCGTCGCGAACTCCCTCGACCAAGGCGCTGCGGAGACGGCGTTGCTGGCCATCGTCTACATATGCGAGCATTTTGACGAACTCGGCAAGACGGTCACCCAGTTCCCGAGCATTCCGAGGGACGAGTTCGACAGCGTGCTCCGCGACGATTTCGAGCCCAGGCTCCTGGAAATCGGCACAGATTCCACCGAGACAGGGACCTCGCTCCTCGGCATGGCGATGGCGCTGCGGCAGTTCCACGACCAGGTGCCGCAAGTGAAGTCTGCCGCCGCGAACCTCGAGCAGGTCCTCAACCAGTCCAGCAGCCCCGCGGACTGGAAGTCCGCCGCCGCGCCGCTGGCCAGCGCGCTCAACAATCTCTACAGCGTGTCCATGCCCTCGGCCCCTGCGCCTGCGGCGGCTGTGAAAGACGTGGCGGAGGCGAAGGCGGGCGCAGGCGACGGCGGGCACACGCCGCCGTCGTCTGACGCCGGACAGACGCGAAGCTCTGCCCCGGGCCAACCGGTCGGCGGCTCCCCCTCGGGTTCGGCGGCGGCCACGCAGAAAGCGTCGTCGGACGACGCGGACCAGGCCCAGCCGAGCTCGCAGGACGGCGCAGGCCAGTTTTCCGGGGGCGGCCAAAACTCCGGCTCGGGATCGCCGGCTGGGGCTGCGGGCGCTGACGCAACGCCTGCTGGCAGGGAGGCCGACCCCGGCAGGAAGTCAGCGATGACGGCGGCAAGCCTGCCGGACACCGCCTTGCCGCCCCTCACGAGCACAGGTCTGCAGTCGGCTGCGGACGTGTTGCCGGGAACCGGTCTCGGCCGGGGCGGCGCGGGCGGGTTCGCACCAAGGCCCTCGGACGTCGCCCCTGGCGGGGCCGCGGGGCTTTCGTCCGTCCCCGGCGCTGGCGCGGCTGGCATGGGGCGAGGCATGAGTTCCGCGATGGGGGCCATGATGGGCGCAGGCGTGATGGGCGGACGGGGCGGCGCTGGGCGGAAAGAGCACAAAGCCCCGGACTACCTCTACAGCGAAGACAACGGCTACGAGCTCATCGAAAAGCTGCCGGTGGTCTCGCCGGACGTGATCGGCGCTTTGACGGAGCAAGAGACTCTGGACATGGAGTTGGAAACTGCTTTCGCGCCGAGCGAACAGGCCTGATGTGATTCGTGATGAGGAGGCGGCCATGGCGCCACAGCGCGACACGGGCGGCGGCGCACAGGCGTCGGAAGAGGGCTTGGGCCAGATGCGCGCGGTGCACCAGCGCCACCTTGACACGTTGCACGGCGCGGCTTCGCTCGCCGACGAGATGGCGCAGGCATTGCAATCGGGAAATCCCTTCGGATCGGGCGAGGACGGGGCGGCTGCTTTCCAATCGGCGAACGCTCTGACGGCTGCTTTGCGCCTCGCCGTGCGCCAAGAGCGGGACAATGTGGAAAAGTTGTGGGGCAACTTCCAAACCTGGGGCGAGTTGATCGCCAACACCGACCGGGAGGCAGCGCAAAGCATCCACAGCGCCGCTCCTGAGGAGGGGTGCTGATGGCGGGGGCCGATTACCTGGCCATGGTCAGCGACCCAGAAGCGTTGTTGCGCGTCGCGAAGTCCATCGACGGCCCCGCGATCGAGCGCCTGCTCGGCGATTACCAGCACATGGCGCGGGCAATGGCCGAGGTCGGCCAGTTCGGCCACGACGCGGACGGCGCGGCGGCGGCCCAGTTGTTCGGGAAGTTCGTGGACGAGGCGCATCACGAGTCGGCCGTTCTCAGCTACGCGGCGCTGAACATCGCGGACACCTGCAATCGGATGAAGGCGAAGCTCGCCAATTTCTCCGAGCAATATGTGGAGAAGGTGCAGCCCGCCGCGCACAATTTGCAGGAGGCCTATGACGCGCAGTTGGGGCTCGGCTCGGCGGGCTCGCTCGCCGAGCTGCGGGTTGCCTCGACGGCGCTCGCCACGGCGCTCGGGCACCTGTACACCGATCTTGCGGGCAATCCGACGATCGACATCGCCCCGACGTTCCCCGCAGCGGCGATCCCTGATATCGGCGCGGACGGCCGCAGGGACGCTGCCGCAGGGGGATCGCGGCGACCGCGCGACGATCAGAGCAGCTCGGCCGCGCTCGGCGGCGAGCACGGTGTCGCGGGCGCTGCTGGGCATGTTCCTGTCGGGCCGGGGAAGAACAGCGCCGGCCAAGACGGCCCAGAACAAGCCAGCCCGGAAGGCTCGGCAGGCTCCGCGGTGGGAGCGTTGGGCTCGACCGGTCCAGGTCTTGCCGGAGCCGCGCGCGCCGGAGCTGGTTTCGCCGCTGACGCGGCGGGGCTCGCAGCTTCGCTCGCAGCCTTGGCCACGCCAGCCTCGGCTGCTGTCCCGTTCGGGGACGCCAACGCGGACGAAGCCGAAGGCGGGGGCAAAATCGGCGGTTCGGCCGCTGCTGCGGCGACCCAACCCGCCGCGGACCACACGTCCGTCGGCGCGGCAGGCGCGGGGGCGTCCACGTTGGCCGACTCGGCTTCGTCGCGTCTGGCCCCGCCGCCCGAGCTCAGGCAGGCCGCGCCGACTGCCAGCCCGGTCGGGCAGCCAGTTTCGGGCGGCGCTGGCGCTGGCCCCGCTGGCGGGACGATGGGCATGCCGATGATGGGCGCGGCAGGCATGGCCGGGGCGAACGCCGAACATCGAGTCGCCAGCTATTTGATCACCAAGGAACACGGCGAGCGGCAGTTCACCAACGGCCTTCCTTTGGCTTCGGAGGAAATATTGGGCGTTTTGGACGAGCGCGAGCGGCTGGCGATGCAAATCGCTAGTATCGACGACGACGCGGCCCAGGCCCGCTAGCCGTCTCGGGGCGGCGGGCCCCAAGAAGCGTCACGAGCGATGTCTCTATCCGAGACGATCGTGTCAACGAGAGGGAACACGGCAGTGCATAAGATCTTGGCCTCGGTGTGGGCGGTCTGCGCGTTCTTCGCGCTTGGGACGGGCGCCGAGCAGGCCGTCGCGGCCCCGGCGGGCGGCGACCGCCAAGTGGCGGTCGCCGCCATCCCCGCGAAGGCGTACGCGACCCTGAAGAAGATCGACGCGGGGACATGGCCGCAGTCTGGCGCGCCTGGCACGCGGGGCGGCACTGTCTGGCAGAACCGGGAAGGGCGGTTGCCCGCCGAGGACGACCAGGGACGACGGATCGTCTATCGCGAGTGGGATGTGAACGACAAAATCCAGGGCCGCAACCGTGACGCCGAGCGGATCATCACCGGGAGCGACCATTCTGCCTGGTACACTGGCGACCATTACAGGACGTTCGAGAGGATGCGTTGATGTCTGAGGCAACCCGGGAGGGGTCCGCTTTCGAGATTCTGGTCGGCGAGCCTGGCCATTTCGACTCGAGCGCGTCCCTGCTCGCTGCCGAAGGAAACATCGTCCGCTTCATCCGAGGGCACAAAGCGCCCACAAAAGCCGCTTTGCTCGACGAGTTCGCCGCTGCTCTGCAATTCCCCTTCTCATTCGGGCACAACTGGGACGCGCTCTCCGACAGCCTCGCCGATCTTGACTGGCTTGGTGTGGCCTTCGGCTACTACATCGTCATTTGGGACGCCGACAAGTTCCTCGCCGCCGAGCCAGAGGCACTGGAGACGTTCGTCAAAATCGTTCAGGACGCCAACCTCACCTGGGCGAACTCGCAGCGCAAGCCGTTCAAAGTTGTTCTGCAAGTTTCTCAGGACAAGGCAGAACAGGTCAAAGCCGCTTGGGCTCGCGTCGCGGGCCCCATTCCCGCCGCCGCCCACGACACCGGCTGGGATTAACCCGGACACGCTGGTTCTTGCGCTTCCTTCGGCTCCTTTTCGTTGTCTGCCTCGTGGGGCTGTTGCCAAGCTGCTCCCTGAGTGACACCTCGCGCAAGATCCAAGCGCCGCTTCGCGTGCATGTGGCGGACGGGTGGTACGAGGGCAATGCCTCCGGCCAGGTGCGCGCATTCTTCGGCATCCGATACGCCCAAGCCCCCACAGGCGTGTTGCGCTTCGCCTCGCCCATGCCGATGCCTGCGCACGAGGGGGTGTGGGGGGCAGCCGCCTCCAGCGGGCCCTGCCCGCAGCTCGGGACGGACGGGAAGCCGGTATCGACGGACGAGGATTGCCTCACCGTCAATGTGATGACGCCCAGGACGCTGACAGCGGGACAGTCGCTGCCCGTGATGGTCTGGTTCCACGGCGGCGGGTTCACAGTGGGGGACGGGCATCAATACGATCCGAGACGATTGGTCGAAGAAGGCAACGTCATCGTCGTCACGGCGAATTTCCGTCTCGGCCTCCTCGCGCAGCTTGGCTTGCCCGGGGTGGCGGATTCGGGAAACTTCGGCCTCGCCGACCAGCTCTCCGTGCTCCAATGGGCGCATCGCAACGCCGCCGCGTTCGGCGGCGACCCTGGCAATGTGACCATGTTTGGAGAATCGTCGGGGGCAATGAGCATCTGCGCCCTCCTCGCTTCGCCGTCCGCGGCGGGCCTTGCCGCGAAGGCGATCCTGTCCTCTGGCTCGTGCGCCACCGCATGGCCTGCGGGGGCTTCTGCCGGGCTCGCCGCGCCTGCCACGCGCCCCTTCGCGCCCGTGTCCGTGGCCGAGCAGCATGGGCTCGCGCTCGCCAAGGAGATGGGCTGCCCGCAGAACCAACTGTTGGACTGCTTGCGGAAACTGCCCGCAGCGGCCCTCGTGGAGCATTCCGCTGAGTTCGGCAACCTGCTCGCCTACGGCACCCGGCTCTTGCCGCAGGACCCGCTCAAGACCCTCGAGGACGGCGCTCAGGCCGCTGTTCCGATCATTTCAGGGTCCAATCATGATGAGGGCACGGCGGCGGTCGCTGACGCTTCGCAGCGAGACCCGATCAGTGCGGAGCGATACGACGAGCTGGTGCGGCGGGCATTCGGCGCGCAGGCGGACCAGGTGCTCCAGCAGTATCCAGTCGAGCGGTTCCCGAGTCCGGGGGACGCCTGGGCCCGGATTTCGAGCGATGCGGGCTGGCTCTGTCCCGCGATGCGGGCGGATGATTTGTTCGCCCGGCGCGCGCCGGTCTATTCCTATGAGTTCGACGACCTCAGCGCGCCCAATGCTGTTGGCGCAGGAAGGTCGGGGGTGGCTCTTGGGGCCGCCCATGGAACGGAATTGCCGTACCTTTTCGACGTGGGCACGTTGGCGGGCGTGCGGTTGAGCCCGTCGCGGGAAGCTTTTGCCAAACGAATGATCCAGTATTGGACGAGTTTCGCCTGGCACGGTGAGCCTGAGGGGGATGTGCCGTGGCCGCGTCGCGAGCCGGGCGCGAACGGTCCGGTGCTGCGGCTGTACCCGGCGGGCAAGCAGCCCCCTTCCTCGCTGAGCCCATGGGACGAGCACAAATGCGCGTTCTGGGGCACGGTCGCCGCCTGACCGGGACGCGCGGGCGGACGCTCAGCGTCCGTAACGGTCCGCGAGCGGGCCCGCCGCGGCCGGTCGGTGGTGCTCGCCCGCCAATGCGGCGCGCAGTTCGCGCTTGCGTTCGGCTCGGGTCAGACCGCCGACAACGTCGCCCCGCGACGCCTGCGGCTGCGCCGTGCTGCTCGCTGTGGCGCCGTTGTCTGTGCTGCTGCTGTCTGCGGCGCTGGTGTCTGTGCCGGTCGGACGCAGCTCGGCATAGCCGAAGTACCCGAGCGCGGCAAGGGCGATGACCCCGAACGCGAGCCACTGCAGCCCGTAGGACAAGTATGGGCCAGGATCGAGATTGGGTTCCTCCAGCGCGCCGAGCGCCCCAGCTTGTCCTGCGCTGAGCTGCAGGTATGCCGGTTCAAGTGAAACGCCTGTCAGATTTTGCACGACCGGCGGGTCGATCGCGGGGACTTCCTCCGCGCCGCTCGCGAGCGTGCGGACCGCCCGTGCGGCCGGGGTGGCCTCTGGCAGGCGGAGTCTCGCGTTGAGCGTCACCGTCCCGCTTGGCGCGGGCGGGGCGGTTGTCGCGCCCTCGGGCAGGTAGCCGCGGTTCACAAGGACGCTTTTGCCGTTGTCGAAGCGAAAAGGGGCGAGGACTTGCGGGCCTTGGGCGTTGCCCTGCACCGGGCGTTCGCGCAAGAGCACTTGCTTGCCCGTCTCGTAGACGCCGGTGACCGACACAGCCCGCCAATCGCTCTGCGGCCCGACTCCTGCGCGCAGCAATTCGGCGAGCGGAACAGGGGGAGCGGCCAGAGCTTCCTGGACCCGCTCGTTGCGTTGTTGGGTCCTGCCGTGCTTGCCGAGCTGCCAGGGCGCGAACACCCAGAAACACAACGCGGCGAAGAGGACGACAGCTGCGGCGAGCGCGATCCAGCTCGGGCGGAGCAACACCCGCCAACGCGCGGCCCCGGCCCTGGGGGCGCAGCTCGCAGCCGGGGTGGTCATAGTGTCAGGCCAGCCGGGTCTGCAACCAGGCAATGACCCCAGGCAGAGAGGCCTCGATCTGCCGATATGTGGTTTCGAAGCCAGAGGCGCTCCCGTAATAGGGGTCGGCGACCTCGGTTCCGTCCGCGTCCGGGTCGAAGCTGCGCAACAGGCGCAACCGCTCGGGCGGAACGCCGCGTTGCGCGAGATCTGCGCGGTGGTCTTCGGCGAGCGCCAAGACCAAATCTGCTGCCAGGTGGTCCGCGTCCAGCGTTTTGGCGACGTGCTCGCGGAAGGGAGGGCAGTTGTGCTCGGCGAGTGTGGCGGCGGCGCGCTCGTCAATCGGGTTGCCGATTTCCCAGCGGCTGGTTCCGGCGCTGCTCACCCGCACGCGCGAACCCCAAGGCAGCTTTTCAAGCTGGGTTCGGAGCATCTGCTCGCCCATGGGGGAGCGGCAGATGTTTCCCGTGCAGACAAAAGTGACGTGCAGCTTCGATGAGTCCACCACATGAGTATGCCAGCTCCGGCGCGGGCGTATTCCCGTGCGGCGGGGGTGGCGCTCGGGCGGAATAAAGATCGCGCGGTTCTAGAATAGGCGCCATGCACCGCTCGCATTCAGCGCCGAAACTCCATGATGTCGTCGCTGCGCTCGACGCGGCGTACCCGCCGCGCCTGGCCTTGGACTGGGACGCGGTCGGCCTTGTGTGCGGCGACCTGGACGAAGCCGTGGACAAGGCTCTCGTGTGCGTCGACGTCACGGAGGCTGTGGTCGATGAAGCGCTTGAAACAGGGGCGCAGCTCATCGTCGCGCACCATCCGCTGCTGCTCAAAGGAGTCCATTCCGTCAGCGCGGACACCCCGAAGGGGCGTTTGGCGCACCGTCTGATCCGCGGCGGCTGCGCCTTGTTCACCGCGCACACCAACGCGGATCGGGCAGATCCGGGCGTCAGCGACGCTTTGGCTGAGGCACTGGGCCTGCGGATCGTCGGCCCGGTCGAACCGGTGATGACAGAAGAGCTGGACAAATGGGCGGTGCTTGTCCCGGCCGGCGACGCCGAGCGGGTCTGCTCGGCCTTGTTCGCCGCGGGCGCGGGCAAGATCGGCCAATACGACCAGTGCTCGTGGCGCACGGACGGCGTGGGGCAATTCCGCCCTCTTGATGGCGCGAACCCGGCGATTGGCCGGGTCGGGGAGGTCGAGCGGGTCCAAGAGGCAAGGGTCGAAGTGATCGCGCCCAAGCGGCTGCGTTCGGCCCTGTTGGCCGCGCTGCGCCACGCGCACCCGTATGAGGAGCCTGCCTTCGACGTGTTCCCCCAAGCCCCGCTGCCCACCGCGCTCGGCCTCGGCAGAATCGGGGAGCTCGAACGGCCGGAGCCGTTGCGCGACTTCCTCGCACGCGCCGCCCAGTCGCTGCCCGCCGTCCCGGAGGGGCTGCGGGCGACCGGCGACCCCGGCCAATTGGTCGCGACCGTCGCGGTGTGCGGCGGCGCGGGCGACTCGCTCTTGGGCGCGGTCGCCCAGGCCGATGTGGACGTGTATGTGACGGGCGATTTGCGGCACCACCCGGTGGACGAGCATGTGCGCGCGCACCGGACCGCACTGGTCGATGTGGGGCACTGGGCGAGCGAGCGGCCGTGGTGCGGTCAGGCGGCGGGGGTCTTGGCGTGGGCGTTCGAAGGGAGGGTCCGCGCCGTTCCCGCGCAGGCTCCGCCTGGTCCGTGGCGCCAGCATGTTGAGGCCGCAGACCCGAAGAGCACTGATTGACCTGGTAGGACCTGCGGTTTGCGGTAGACTTCGCTCACTGCACAGCCCAGTGGAAGACAACAGCGCAGAGAGGCGGTCTCATGGTGTTGAAGCCTGGGGTGACCCGGAACAAGACGGTGGAACAAACATTGGCGGGGGCGGCTGAGCCAGGCAGGCAGTTGCGGCGCACCCTCACCTCGTGGGATCTCGTGGTCTTCGGGGTGGCTGTGGTGATCGGGGCGGGGATCTTCGCCGTCGGGGCGTCCACGGCGGGCGACTACGCGGGGCCCTCGGTCACGCTTTCCTTCCTCCTTGCCGCTGTGGCCTGTGGTTTCGCCGCGCTTTGCTATGCGGAGTTCGCCTCGACCGTTCCGGTCGCCGGGAGCGCCTACACCTTTGCCTACGCGACCTTCGGGGAGCTTTTCGCCTGGATCGTCGGATGGAATCTTTTGTTGGAGCTGGCGTTCGCCGCCGGGGTGGTCGCCCAGGGGTGGTCGAGCTATCTGGCTGAGGCGTTCGACCTCCCTGGGACCAGCGTGCACATCGACGTCGGCGGACACGGCACGGACTGGTTCGGGATCGTTCATTCGGTGGACTTCGACTGGGGGGCGTTCATCATCGTCGCGGGGGTGACCGCGGCCCTCGCCCTTGGGGTGAAGCTTTCCGCGCGCGTCTCCGGCGTCATCACTGTCATCAAGGTCTCGGTGGTGCTCTTCGTCATCATCGCCGGGGCGTTCTACATCAAGGCCAGCAACTACACGCCGTTCATTCCGCAGCCGCAGCAGAAAACCGGCTCGGGCTCCGGCCTGGAAGGGTCCTTGTTCGCGTTCCTCACCTGCGGCGCGCAAACGCAATACGGTTGGTATGGGCTCTTCGCCGGGGCCTCCATCGTCTTTTTCGCCTTTGTCGGCTTCGACGTGGTCGCCACAACCGCGGAGGAGGTGAAGAACCCGGCGAAAGATTTGCCGAGAGGCATCATCGGCTCGCTCGCGATCTGCACGGTGCTCTATCTCGCGGTGTCGCTCGTCGCCACCGGCATGGTGCCGTACACCCAGTTGCGCACGACCATGGACGCCGCCGGGCATGAGCACAAGGCCAACCTCGCGACCGCGTTCAGCCTGCACGGAGTCGACTGGGCCGCCAAGCTGATCTCCTTCGGGGCGCTGGCGGGTTTGACCACTGTGGTGCTGGTGCTCTTGCTCGGGACTATCCGGCTCGCCTTCGCGATGTCCAGGGACGGTCTTCTGCCTCGGCGCTGGTCGGTGACGACCGGGAACGGCAACCCTATGCGTCTGACCCTCGGCGCCGGTGTCCTGGCCGGGGTGATCGCGTGCGTCTTCCCGATCGGCAAATTGGAGGAGATGGTGAACGTGGGCACGCTGTTCGCCTTCGTGCTCGTCGCGGCCGGGGTGATCGTGTTGCGGCGCACCCAGCCGGACCTCGAACGCGGATTCAGGACTCCGGCGATGCCGTGGGTGCCGCTCGCGGCCATTGCCAGCTGCGCGTGGCTCATGTTGAACCTGTCGCTGCTCACCTGGGTGCGGTTCGGGGTGTGGTTGCTCGTGGGCTTGTTGATCTACGCCGCTTACGGCTACCGCCATTCCGTGCTGGGCAGGACTGGCGGCCTCGTGGAAAAAGTCCCTGCGCCAGAGACCAGCGCGAAAAGCTGAGCGCCCCGCGCTGACGCTGCGTGTTTTGGCTGGCGCTGGGTGTTCCGCGCGGGCATGCGGCCCTGCTGTCCGCGGCTGGAAGGCGTTCACCGCGGACGTTTTCGGCGCGCCTGTGCATATTTTATGCACAGGTAACGGCTTGTTCATCTGAAACTGGCACCGTATGCCGCAACCAGCTCGGGCCGCGCTTGGCGGGCGCGCCCTTCGCGAGGACACGGCGCACGAAGTGGAGACGTATGGGCGACGGCAGCAAGCTCGCAGTCGACATCGGGCAGTTGCGCGCGCACTCGGCCGCGCTGCGGGCCGACACGCTGGAGGCGGTTTCAGCTCTCCAACAGATTTCTTCAGCCTCGATCACCGAAGGGTTCGCCGCGCTCGGTGCCGTGTTCGACGAAGTCGGCGCGGTCGGCGCGGACATGACAGCGGCATGGGACGACGCGGACGCGGCTTTGCGCGACCGGCTGGCCCAGACGGCGGAGCGGCTTGCGGACTCGGCGGATCTGTACCAAGGAGCCGACACGGGCAACGCGCACGCCCTCGCCGAAGACATCCAGACGCGAAAGAGCCCCTTGTGAGCATCGGGGCTTGGCGCGCGGTGACGAGTTTCGACCCCGCCGCCGCGCAAGAGGTCCAGCGCGCCTTGGCGGAACGCGCCCGAGCCTTGGGCTCATTCGCGGCGAAGCTCGGTTCGGCGCGGAGCCTGCCCGGCTGGCAGGGGCAGGCCAAAAACGCCGCGGCGGACTCGTTCGCCGACCCTCTGGGCTATCTCGCCGAGGCCACGAGCGCGGCAGAGCAGGCTCACACGAAGGTCGGCGATTTCGCGGCGGCGGTGTGCGCGTTGCAGGCGAGCGCTCAGCACATCGAGTCCAGGGCGCGCGACGCGGGGTTCTCGATCCAACCGGACGGCTCGATCCGAGACTCGTACGCCCTCACGGGGTTGGCGCAGAGCCTCTCGCCCTCGGACAAGGCGCACTACGAACAGGTGAAGGCGGAACTGCCGGGGGAGGTGTCCGCAGTGCTCGCGCAGGCGGACCAAGCCGCCCGGCAGGCGGCGGCCGGGCTGCGAGCCGCGGGCGACGTCAAGGCTGTGCGCCCCTTCGCGGCGAGCGCGGACGAGCTCGCCGCGAACGCGAACGGGAGCGGCCTCGCCCTGTATGTGGAAGGCCCCAACCAGCCCGACGGGGTGCAGCACGACCAGAACTTCCAGAAGGTCGTCGACTTGATCGACAGCGCGAAGAAGTCCGTCGACATGACCATGTACCACCTGGACGACCAGAACATGGAGTCCGCGTTGGCCCAAGCCGCCAAACGCGGCGTGGACGTGCGGGTCGTCCTCGACACACGCGGCGAGCAGAAGAAGAATCAGGCGGCGTACGACTATTTGACCCAGAACGGGGTCAAGGTCGCCTGGGACAGCGCCAACACATCCGGCGACCCGGACACGGCCAACAAACTCGCGTACTACCACCAGAAGACGGTGACCGCGGACGGCGAAACCTCCGCGATCATGAGCGGCAATGCTGTCGCGGGCGATTACAAGACCACCCGGGATTTCGTGGTCATGGACACGAACAAGAACGACGTGGCGGCCATCCAAGACGTTTTCAACCACGACTTCGCGGGCACTGGGGACAAGAAATACACGCCGCCGCCCGGCGACAACTTGACGTGGAGCCCGACCACCTCCAAGAGCAACATGCTCGCGGTCATCGACGGCGCGAAACACACCCTGAGCGTCGAGAACGAGGAGATGGCGAGCCAGGACGTCGTGGACCATTTGGCCCACGCGGCGCAGCGCGGGGTGGACGTCCGGGTCACCATGACGAACAACCCGAGCTATTTCAAATACCTCGACCAGCTCAGCGAGGCCGGGGTCCATGTGGACCTGTACGGCCGGTCCGCGTCGCCGTACATCCACGCGAAGGACATCGTCGCCGACGGCTCCAACGCCTACGTCGGGTCGATCAACTTCTCGGAGAATTCGATGAACAACAATCGCGAGCTCGGCGTGGTGACGGACGATCCGGCAGTCGCGGCGGGCCTCGCCGCCACCGACGAGGCCGACTTCGCGGGCGGGTACCACTACCGCCCCAGCCAGACCGCGAGCGGCGGCTGAGCGGCACTCAGCGAGCTCACAGCTTTGACCTGAGAGAATCAGGTGGTGTTCCCTGCTTCGCGCTCCGCCCGGCTCGCGTGTTGCGCGGCGGCGCTTTTGACGGCCTGCGCCGGGCCGGCAAGCGGGCCGAGTCCGGCAAGCCGGTCGGCCCTGGCGCCGACCGGCGCGCCGGCGCCAGCGGCTCCGAGCGCATTCGGCGGGGTCGCCGCGGCCGAGGGCGACCGGGGCCCGCTCGGCGATTTCTGCGGCTGGTACAACGACGACTTGCCGCAGAGCATGGACACAATCTCGGGGTTCCTCGGCGCGTTCGCAGTCGCCGACGGCGACTACGGCGACCCGCGTGTCGAAGGTCTGGCCCAAGGCGCGGAACAAGCGGCAGGCGAAGCCGCCGACACGCTCAACGATTTCCTCACCGGCTTTCCCAACGACCTCTCCGATTCCGCGCGCCGCGCCGTCCTCGCCCTGAGGGACGCATTGGCCGCTTTGGCCTCGGCGGTCCGGGACCAGCAGGGCCCGGAGCGCGTCAACGCCGCCGTCGCGCTCTTTGACGACGCCTACAAAGCCCTGCGCCCCGCGTGCGCCGCGTGAAAGCGCCCGCCCCGCGCCCAGAGTCGCCGCGCGGGCCCCTTCACAGGAGTTCGCTATATCCTGTCCGAGGAACAACCAATCCTCTGAAAGGCTGAGAAATATATGACCACGCGCTACAACGGGCTCGTCGCAGACTTCGCGGGCGACTTGGAGTATAAAGTCGCCGACCTCTCCCTCGCGGAATACGGACGCAAAGAAATCCGTCTTGCCGAGCATGAGATGCCGGGGCTGATCGCCCTGCGCCGCGAATACGACGGGGTCTTCCCGCTCAAGGGCGCGCGGATCACCGGTTCCCTGCACATGACCATCCAAACCGCTGTGCTCATCGAGACGCTGGTCGCGCTCGGCGCAGAGGTCCGCTGGGCTTCTTGCAACATTTTCTCCACCCAGGACCACGCTGCCGCCGCTGTGGTGGTCGGGCCCCACGGCACGGTCGACCAGCCGAAGGGCGTGCCGGTCTTCGCGTGGAAGGGCGAGACCCTCGATGAGTACTGGTGGGCGTTGGACCGTGCGTTGAGCTGGAAGGACGAGCCCGCGAACATGATCCTCGACGACGGCGGGGACGCGACCATGCTGGTGCTGCGCGGGGCGCAGTACGAGAAGGCCGGTGTGGTGCCGCCCGCGGAGGAGGACGACTCGGAGGAGTGGCAGGCGTTCTTGAAGCTCGTGCGCGCCCTGCACGAGGCGGACTCGGGCAAGTGGACGCGGATCGCCGGCTCGGTGCGCGGCGTGACGGAGGAGACCACCACCGGCGTGCTGCGGCTGTACCAGTTCTCGGCCGCCAAAGAGCTCCCGTTCCCGGCGATCAACGTCAACGACTCGGTCACCAAGAGCAAGTTCGACAACAAATACGGCTGCCGCCACTCGCTCGTGGACGGGATCAACCGGGGCACGGACGTGCTCATCGGCGGCAAGAAGGTCTTGGTCTGCGGCTACGGCGACGTCGGCAAGGGCTCGGTGCAGTCCCTCGCCGGCCAGGGCGCGCGCGTCACTGTGACCGAGATCGACCCCATCAACGCCTTGCAGGCGCTGATGGACGGGTACGACGTGCGGACGGTCGAGCAGGCGATCGGCGAGGCCGACATCGTCATCACGACCACGGGCAACGTCAACATCATCACCTTGGAGCACATGCGGCAGATGAAGCACCAGGCCATCCTCGGCAACATCGGCCACTTCGACAACGAGATCGACATGCATGGGCTCACCCACGCCCCCGATGTGACACGGGTGAACATCAAACCGCAGGTGGACGAGTTCACCTTTGGAAACGGCAAGTCGATCATCGTGCTCTCGGAGGGCCGCCTCCTCAATCTGGGCAATGCCACAGGGCACCCTTCGTTCGTCATGAGCAACAGCTTCTCGAACCAGGTCATCGCCCAGATCGAGCTGTGGACCAAGCCGGACGAGTACGACAACGAGGTCTACCGCCTTCCCAAGCACTTGGACGAGAAGGTCGCGAAGATCCACGTCGAAGCGCTCGGCGGCACGCTGACCAAGCTCACCAAAGAGCAGGCCGAGTACATCGGCGTGGACGTCGAGGGCCCGTACAAGCCGGAGCACTACCGCTACTGATCCGGGGCGTTTTCGGGCGAAAGCTCCTGCGAAACCCCACGGGTTTCGCAGGAGCTTTCGTTCTGTGCCTCCGGTCCGCTCGACCAGACCGTCCGCCGCTGCGGTCCGCGCACCGTGATGTCACTGTCATTCCGGTCCGCCGGGGGGATGCTATAGGCTCTGCCCACCATGCTTATCACTGTCGAAGGCCTCGACGGCGCCGGGAAGCGCACCATCACAGATGCTCTGTCCGCTGTGTGGCGCGCGCAAGGGCGCTCCGTCGCCCAGATGGCTTTTCCCCGTTACGGCCAGTCGGCCCATGCCGATCTTGCGGCCGAGTCGCTGCGGGGGGCCTTCGGCGGCAGGATCGCGGCGGACCCGCTCGCCATGGGGTTGCTCTTCGCGTTGGACCGGCACGAGGCGAAAGGCGAGCTTGCCGCGTTGCTCGGCTCGCATGACATCGTGCTCTGCGACCGTTATGCGGCGAGCAACGCGGCGTACGGCGCGGCGCGGCTCGGCGAGGACGCGGCTGGCCCCTTCGCCTCCTGGGTGTTCGAGTTCGAGTTCGGCCGCCTCGGCCTGCCGGAACCGGACTGCCAGCTGCTGCTCGCCACCCCTGCGGGGCTTGCCGCCGAGCGGGCGCGCTCGCGCGCTGCCGCAGATCCAGGGCGGGCGCGCGACGCTTACGAGCGGGACGGTGAACTCCAAGAACGAGTTGGCGCGGTCTATGGCGGCCTCGCCGCAACAGGCTGGGCCGGGCCGTGGCGCGTTGTCGCGCCGGAGGCCGACCCCGCCGCCCTCGCCGCGGAGCTGGTTTAGTTCGCCGCGTCGCGCTCGGCGAGGGTGGTGTTCGCGTTGGCCCAATGCGTCGGGGCCACCTCGCGCAGGATCACCGAAACCGCCTCCGGCGGCGAGCCGAGCACCCGCTGGACGGTCGCGGTGAGCTCGGCGATGAGCTCGCGCAGCTGCTCAGGGCTGCGGCCTGCTTTCAAACTGACGTCAACAAGGGGCATGGTCGGTCCTTTCGGATCGTGGACGAGTCGGCGAGCGCCGACACCAGTATGTCAAACGCCCAGGACTCCCGGGTTCTTCCCGGCGGGCCGATCTGATCGAGAGCGTCGCTGCGCGAGGCGCTGCGTCCGGGGCGCGCCCAGCCCCTCGGCGCGCTGGGCGGGGGACAGGGCCATCAGGCTTGACGGCCGGCGGCGTCGCGCTCGATGAGTTTGTCCAAACGTCTGCGGTACTCGTTGATCTGATCGCGCAGCGAGATGATTTCATCGATCGTGTAGCCGAGTCCGCCGAACACGCTTTCTATCATGGTGAGCGCTTTCGGCTGCAGCGCAAGGCTTGCCGCGCTCGCCCGGAGCACAGTCACCCGGCCGTCGTGCTCGCTCTGTCGGCGCTCGACCAAGCCGGAATGTTCGAGCCGTTGCGTCAACGGCGACACGGTGCCGTAGTCGAGCCGCATTTTCTGGCCGAGCTCTTTCACGGTCAGCTCTTCGTGTTCCCACAATGCCAACAGGACGAGGTACTGGGGGTAGGTGAGGCCCATGTCCTCCAGGTGCGGCCGATACGAGGCGGTCATGGACCTGGTCGTCGAATACATGGCGAAGCAGAGCTGCGCCCCGAGCTGCAGGGCTTCCATATGCTTCGGTCTGACTGGAACTTCAGACACAAGCGCGCACGCCTCGTTTCATCACAAAACTATAACATCAACGCCCCCGTGCTGTCGGTCGCTCCCGCATCGCCCACGCGCCGTCCGATGTCGGGCAGAAAATCGGATTTTGTGAAAAAGAGGGTCTTTTTTGGCCGAAAAGGCATCGCCTGGGGGCGCGGGGTCGCTGTGTCACGGCGCGCCGCCTGGACCGTTATCAGGTCGAGATGCGACCATGAACGCCATGCGACAGCGGATTCTTGTGGTTGACGACGATGTGGCCTTGGCGGAAATGCTGACCATCGTCCTGCGCGGTGAGGGATTCGACCCGGTCGTCGTCTCCGACGGGACGAAAGTCCTGCCCGCTGTGCGGGAGTTGCGCCCCGACCTCGTGCTGCTCGACGTGATGCTCCCCGGGCTCAACGGCATCGACGTGTGCCGGCAGGTGCGCGCCGAGTCGGGCGTGCCGATCGTCATGCTCACCGCCCGCACCGACACCATCGACGTGGTCGTCGGCCTGGAGTCTGGCGCGGACGACTACGTGATGAAGCCGTTCAAGCCGAAAGAGCTTGTGGCGAGGGTCCGGGCCCGGCTGCGGCGCAACGAGGTCGCCGCGCCGGAAGTGCTCACGATCGACGACGTCGAGATCGATGTGCTCGCCCACCGGGTCAGCCGGGGCGATCAGATCATCTCCCTCACCCCTCTCGAATTCGACCTCCTCGTCGCGCTCGCGCGCAAGCCCCGCCAGGTGTTCACCCGCGAAGTCCTGCTGGAGCAGGTCTGGGGCTACCGCCATCCGGCGGACACCCGATTGGTCAACGTCCATGTGCAGCGTCTGCGCGCCAAAGTGGAGAAAGACCCGGACGCCCCTCGGGTCGTGCTCACCGTGCGCGGCGTGGGCTACAAGGCCGGCCCGCCGTGATCTGCGGCCGTTTGTGATTCACTAGATATCGTGACAGGAGAGAGCGGCGCGTGATCGGGGGAACTCGTCGTTTGCAGCACGGCCCGGCCACGTTCTTGACGTGGCTGGAGCGCGCTTCGCGTTTCGTCGGCAAACGCTGGCGGCGCTCGCTGCAATTGCGGGTCTTGGTCTCCGCGATGGCATTGTCGTTGGCCCTCATGTTGGTGCTCGGATTCTTCCTTTCCAGCCAGATCGCCGACCGGCTGCTCTCGCAGAAGATCGCCGCGGCCTCCGACGAGCTCGCGCGGGCGCGCACCACGGTGGAGAGCGAACTGGTCGGCATGGGGGAGGCCGAGGGGTTGGAAAGCAAGATGCGGGCCATTCGGCTCCGGCTCTCCGACCCAGGCTCGGCGGCGGGCCTCGCCGGGGTTTTCGACTCCGTCATCATCGTCCCCGAGAGCGGCAAGCAGGGCAAGGTCGTTCTGGGCCCGGGACAGACCGTGAGCGAGGCGTTGCAGGACTTCGTGCGCTCTGGCCAGGTCAGCTACATCTACGCCAAAGAGCCCGCGCCCGGCGGAGGGACCAGGCCGGTCCTTGTCATGGGCACGCCGATGGCCGTCGGGGCGGCAGGCGTGCAGTTGTATTTGATCTTCCCGCTGTCCAACGAGGAGTCCACGCTCAATCTGGTGCAGCGCAACTTGGTCATGGGCGGTTTGGTGCTCTCCCTGCTGATGGCGGCGGTGTCCATGTTTGTTGCCAGACAGGTCGTGCTGCCCGTGCGGCAAACCGCGCGTATCGCGGTCCGGTTCGCCAACGGCAGGCTGGACGAGCGCGTCCCCGTCCGAGGGGAAGACGACTTGGCCCGGCTCGCGATGTCGTTCAACGAAATGGCGGAGAGCCTGTCCCGGCAGATCGTCCAGCTGGAGGAGTACGGCCAGTTGCAGCGTCAGTTCACCTCCGATGTGAGCCATGAACTGCGCACACCGCTCACCACGGTGCGTCTCGCGGCGGACCTCATCCACGGCTCCCGCGACGAGCTCTCGCCGGAGCTGGCGCGCTCGTCGGAGCTTTTAGAGGCCGAACTGGACCGGTTCGAGTCCCTGCTCACGTCCCTTCTGGAGATCTCCCGGCACGACGCGGGCGTCGCGGATCTCTCCGCCGAGCAGGTCGACCTGCGCCGTTGCGTCCGCGCGGCAGTGGACATCGTGGAACCGATGGCCAAGAGCACGGGGACGGCGATCCAGCTCGACCTGCCCGACGAGCCGTTGATCGCGGAGGTGGACCAACGCCGGGTCGAACGGGTGCTGCGGAATTTGTTGGCGAACGCCGTTGACCACGGCGATGCGCGGCCGGTGCAGGTGAAAATGCGCGCCGACACGGACGCGGTGGCCGTCACCGTCCGAGATTGGGGCGTCGGTTTGAAACCGGGCGAGGAGAAACTTGTCTTCAACCGCTTTTGGCGAGCCGATCCCTCTCGGGTGCGCCGGATGGGCGGCACTGGCCTCGGCCTTGCGATCAGCTACGAGGACGCGCGTTTGCACCAAGGCCGTCTGGAGGCCTGGGGCGAGCCAGGCCGGGGCGCGTGTTTCCGGCTGACGTTGCCGCTGGTGCGCGGGCACAAGGTGGTCGGCAGCCCGCTGCCGCTCAAACCGGCCAGCCCGCAGCGCATCCCGTCCGCACACGAGCTTCGCGAGGTGTTGGCGGACTCTTCGGCGACCCGAGGGAAAGGGGCCGAGTGATGCGGCTTGGGCGTCTGCTGCCCCGCGCGGCTTCGTTGGCTTTGTGCGCGGCGCTGGTCGCATCGTGCGCGACGATCCCCACGGGCAGCCCGCCCCATGCGCTCGGGCCGGTGCAGCGGGCGATGGGGGCGCAAGACACCATGGCTGTCCCCGAGCCTGCTCCGGGCATGGCCCCGGAGACGTTGATCCGAGATTTCTTGAAAGCTTCGGTCGATCCCGCCGACCGGCATGGCAAGGCCCGGAAATTTCTCACTGAAGAGGCGTCGCGCGGCTGGGACGACGGGTCCGGGGGCGCAGTGATCGACACCATCGACGTGCTCGTCCCCGAGGAGCAGAACGAGCACCAGTCCGATCGGATGCGTTTTCAGATCCGCGCTCTCGCGGTCGGCCACATCGAGCCAGACGGCGTGGTGGGCCGGGACGACACCGCGGTGGACCGGCAAATCGAAGTCACGAGAGTGCGCGGGGAATGGCGCATCAGCTCGCTCGACAAGGGGGTGCTCGTCGACGCGAAGCAGTTCCAATACCGTTACCAGCGCCGCAACCTGTACTTTTTGAACCCGTCCGGCGCGCAGCTGGTGCCGGACCCGAGGTGGGTCTGCGGGGATCAGACGGCAATGGCGGAGCAGCTGGTGCGCTCGCTCATCAAGGGGCCGAGACCAGTTCTGGCGAACGCGGTGCGCACGCAGATCCCGCAGCGGGCGGCGTTGCGCTCGCCCGTCGCCCGCGTGAGCGCCCTGCCGGGCAATCCGAACGCCCGAGGCCTGAGCGTCGACTTCACCGGGCTCGGCGAACTCAGCCAAAAAGACAAGCAGCTGCTCGCGGCGCAAGTGGTCTGGACGCTGGCCGCGGCCGGCGTCACCGGGCCCTATGCGCTTTCCGCCGATGGTTCCCCGCTCGAAGAGCGCCTAGCCTCTGGCTGGACGGTGAACGACGTCGCGGCGTGGGACCCGAACGCGGAGTCTGCGGGAAACTCGATGTACGCGGTCTCCGGGGGCACGCTGGCCCGAGTCACCGACCGGGGGGTGCAGCGAGTGGCCGGGGCGCTCGGGGTGGTGAACTCCATCCTCGCCGCCGCGGTGAACCAACAGGAGACGTTCGCCGCGGCCGTGGTCAAAGGCCCAGACGGCTCGGCGCAGCTGATGGTGGGGCCGCCGGATAAAACGGTGAACCTCGGGGCCGCCGCCGAGCACACCATGACCAGGCCCACCTGGACCCCGGACGGCTCGAAGGTGTGGACGGTGCTTGACGGCAGCACGGTGGCCTCGGTCAGCGTCGACCCGAACGGCCAGCTGAGCCGTTCGGAAGTGGACGTTTCAGAACTTGGCCGCGCGCCGCAGGACGGTCCGATCACGGAGCTTCGGCTCTCGCCTGACGGGGTCAGGGCCGCGCTGGTCGTGAGCGGCAGGCTCATCACGATGAACGTGCGGCAGAACGAGAACGGGGTTTACACGTTGACCGACGCGCAATCCCTGCTGACCTCCACCCCGGACCATCCCGTGCAGGTGACCAGTGTGGATTGGGGCGTTGGCGATGTGCTGTACGTGGCGCAGGCCCCCGCCGTCCCCACCGCCTTGCAGTCCCCCGTGCTCGAAGTCCCCATCGGCAGCCCGTTCTCGGTCACGGTGCCGAGCCGCAACCTCACGCCGCCGATCTCCTCCATCACCGCCTCTGCGACGACGATGTACGTCACGGACTCTCGGGCGGTGCTGCAGCTGCGCAAAAACAGCGGGGCCGAGGATTTCTGGAAAGAGATCCCGATGCTCCACGGAACCTTGTCGACCATCGTCCTGCCGAAATAGCGTTTTCCGGGGCTGCGTCGGAAGAGCCGGTCGGGCAGGCGGGCCCGTTTTGGCCCGGAACATTGTCAGTGCGCGCTGGCATGCTTGCGGGCATGGACGTGGTCGAGGGTTTGGGGTCGCTCGGGCGGTCGTTCGTGGACTTGTTGGCTCCGAGGGAGTGCGGCGGCTGCCGGACGCGGGGCGTGCTCTGGTGCGCGGACTGCGCGCGGCGGACCAGGGGCGAGCCGTGCCGTCTGCGTCCCGTGTTCGACCCTGGCGTGCCGGTGTATTCGGGCGGCAGGTACGGCGGGCCGCGCCGCGGCGCGGTGCTCGCCGCCAAGGCGGGCGGCCGTCGTGATATGGCGGCCCCGTTGGGGGAGCAGCTCGCCCGCCTGCTCGCCCAGCTGCGCGGCCGGGGCGCGCTCGCGCCCCGGCGGGGATTGCGCCTTGTGCCCGCGCCGACACGTTGGCGCTCGTCGCGGGCGAGGGGCGGGGACCCTGTGTTGCGGTTCGCCGCTGTTGCTTCGCGGGCGCTGCCGAACACCGATGTGGAGGACCTGCTCCGCTATCGGCTCGGCGTGCGCGACTCGGTGGGCCTCGGCGCTGGGCAGCGCCGCGCGAACGTCCGAGGCAGGGTGCGCGTGCGGGCGGTCCCGGCGCCGGCTGCGGGCCGGTTGACGGTGCTGGTGGACGATGTGCTCACTTCTGGGGCCACCGCGTGCGAAGCGATTCGCGCCTTGGCCGGGGCGGGTGTTCCGGTGGCCGCCGTCGTGGTGATCGCCGGGTGACGAGAAGATGACGTCTCTTTGGTCACCGGATGACGTTCAGGGGTGGCAAGATCGCAAAATTGCGACTACCGTCACAAGGAGCGGACATGGTGACAGGTCCGAGTCCGGACTGTCGGTTCGCTGCCCGAAAAGGCCGCGCGGTCGTGGCGGCCTCGGCCTGAGAACAAGGAGGTTCGAGAATGACCCAGCAATTGGCAGTCAGGCGCGGCGAGGCGGAGTTCGCCGAAGAGCCCGAATCGCATCCGAACCAAGAAGCCCGTCCGAACATTGTGGTGACCGGTCGCCGGGTCGTCGTCCCAGAGCACTTCCGCGAACACGTCGCCGAGAAAATGGCGCGTTTGGAGAAATTCGACGCGCATTGCCACAGGGTGGAAGTGGAGCTCGCCCACGAGTCGAACCCTCGGCAGTCCAAGCAATGCCAACGGGTCCAAGTGACCGTGCTCGGCAAGGGGCCGGTGGTCCGCGCCGAAGCGCGGGCGGAAACCTTCTACGCCGCTTTGGACCTCGCGGCGGACAAGATCATAGAGCGGCTGCGGCGCAGCAAGGACCGCCGCCAGGTGCACCACGGGCAACACCGGCCGACTTCCGTCGCCGAGGCCACGGCGAACGGCTGGGAGCCGGAAATGGCGCCTGCGGCGGCCAATGGCGGCCCCGGCTCGGCGCAAGCCTCGCCCGCCTTGGGGGCCTCGTCGGGCTTCTCCCCGGCGCGAGGGGACGCGCAGGCGGACAAGGCGCCCTCTGGCCCAGGCCAGATCGTGCGGGTCAAGTCGCATCCGACCTCTCCGATGGGAGTGGAGGACGCGCTCAACCGTATGGAGCTCGTCGGCCACGACTTCTATCTTTTCCACGACAAGGAGACCGGTCTGCCGTCCGTCGTCTACCGCAGGCGGGGGTACGACTACGGACTGATCCGCCTCGAGCAGCAGTAGTCGGCCGCCCTGGCGCGGCGCGGGCTAAGCATTCGCGTCACGCCAGCGTATGGCCTCCCGCAACGTGGTGAAATCGTAATCGGGGCCAGAGGCGCCGACGGTGAAGAGCGTGACGCCTGCGCTGAGGAGCGCATCTGCCACGCGTGGTGCTCGGGCCGGGTCCACAGCCGTGATGATCGTGCTCCCCGAGCCGGGCCAGTTCATGGAGCGCTCGATCTGGGAGACGTCCCGGCCGACCTGGGCCCCGTGCTCCGCCAAGACCGCGTTTTTGCGGAGGAACTCCGGCAGGGGGAGGAAGCTGTGCCAGATGTCCGCGTGTTTGGCCACTTCGCGCAGCGTCTTGCGCTCGCCGCTGCCGCCGATGAGGATCGGCAGGCCCCCGCCGAGCGGCGGGGGGTTGAGTTTTCCCAGTCGGGCTTTGACCCGCTCAAGGCCATCCG
>JGI2924J29684_1078166_pt1 | contig 34203 bp, 40 predicted proteins | sample BenlonsequencITS_FD_29684 | JGI IMG/M metagenome (IMG submission 29684)
TATTTCCTTTCCAGTTTGATACATCAATTCCTTTTAAATTATTATTGTTTCTACTTTGCATTATTAATTCCTTCTTTCTTTAAAATATTTTTTATAGAAAAAAGAGAACCTAAATTATAGGCTCTCATTTAAGCTTTTTACTGCTGCTAATTTATTTTCTGTTTCTGCATTTAATAATTTTAACTTCTCATTTTCTTCTACTAATTGTGTAGCTTGTTGTTTTAAACTATCTTCATATAGCATAGCTTTTCCTTTGTTATATTCTCCTGCTATAGCTTGTCTAATTTGTATTAATTCATCTTTGGTTAAGTATGGACAGTTTTCTAAAAGCATTTTATCAAATAAATCAGCTTTTGATTTAGCAAGATTTTCTATATTCTCTGTAATTCTATATTTTTCTTCTATAGCAAAGAATATTTTTTTACCAGTTTCATATGCTTCATTAAATTTAGAAGCTTTAAGCTTTTGGTCTGTAGCTTCTATCTTGACTTTAATTAGTTGTATTAATTGGTCACCTAGAGTTTTTATTATTGTAGCTAAAAAAAGTGTAATAGCAGCAGCTAAAGCACTTAAAATTGGGTCTAATATCTTTTCCATTTTACATTCCTTCTTTCTTTTTATTTAAATAAATGATTTTGTATTGCATAAAAAAAGAAGCCTACTATAGAGCCTCCAAACATTGTTATAAATATCTTTAATATCATTATTAAAGTATCTATACTTTTTATTAAGTTAGTTATTTGAACTTCTTTTTTAGCATCACTTTGCTCTAACTTATCCAATCTATCAGCATGATTATTTAATCTTTTATCATGTGTTTTTAATTTATCTTCTACTAATTCTTCATGCATATCGCTACCCTTTCTTTTTTATGTAATTTAAGAGAATAAAAAAAGACTATCTCTAGCCTTAATTATTCCCCTTCTATTTTATTAAGCTTGAATTGTTTCATGATCTGTTGGTAATGAAGTTACTAACAGATTAGATAACTCAATATATTGTTCAGGTGTTATTTCATGAGTCATCATGAAGCAGCCTAAAAATTGCTTCATTTCCTCTCTTTCCTTCTCTGTTTTACATCTATTTTCTATTTGTCTTTTACATAATTCATACATCATAATTAATCATCCTTTCATTTATTTTAAATTATTATTTAATTTAATCATAGCAAGATTTCCGTTAGCTTTTAATATACCTGGTACTAATAAATTATTAATAACATCCCAGATATTATTAACTTCTTTAGCTAAGTTTTGCAAAGAGCTTCCTAGGTTTGAAGGTACTTTAAAGTCTAAAGTTCCTGGTAAACTATTTTCTATAGAAAAATAAGTTTTTTCTTGATAGGTATCTAAATCTATATCTATTACCCCATCTACAACTTCTGTTACTGGTGTAGCTAATTGATAAACCACGGTTGTTGGATTCTCTTTTAGCCATGCTTTGAAGCCTTCTACATCTTGTGTTGTTAGCTTGGATTTATTTATTCTGATATAAAGATTACCACCAGAAATTTGCATATTTTCCTTATCTTTATCCCATGTTGATTCTGAAAGTATTGGGAAGTTTGAAATTATTCCTTTTCCGCCTTTAGAATTTAAACTATTTGGTAATTGTGCTGAAAAACGGATAGTGTTAATATCTGTGCCACTAGCTACACTAGACTTCATAAAATTTAATGTAGCTAACTTAACCTCAAAATCATTTCTATAAACTTTAACTTGTCCATTATCCTCATAAAGATAATCATCTTCACGAAGTGGTTCTTTAATTAAAATATCTTTTTTATAACATTTATAAAGTTCGTATGGTTGATTTTCAGTTCCATCTATAACATAACAAAATAAATCTTTTGCCACAAAATTAACTTGTGTATTATGTGGATTTTCTATTCTTATACTACTATTAGTATCAATATAGGCAATTCTTTGTCCAACTTGAAAATCATTAAGATTATTATTCCAATTGTTAGTATCTATCATATTTCTAAATTCGCCACTTTCTAACCAACAATTATTTATTATTAATCTACAACCTTTTAATTTAGCCTTAATCAATACTTTTGTTTTTTTATCAATGCTTATTTTAGCTGATGTTGTTCCATTATATTGATTAGCAATTCCACTTATAACGCCATTTTCATTTTTAAAATTAGTTACTGCACCTTGTTGAATTTTTTGTATATCAAAAAGATTTTTACCAGTACTTAAAACACTAATTTTATACTTATCTTCAACCTTTTCTGCTTCTCCAAAGCTTTTTAAGCCTTCAAAATATTTTTTAGGCATATAAGTTTCTTCTCTGTCAAGTACTATGCAAGTATTTCTTAGCAATTCCTTATCAGTTTCACTATTAGTCCACCCTCTATCATACATACCTAGAAAACCAGTTAATCTTTTACCAGTTAAGTCTAATTTAGTTATAGAATTTTCTTTTAAAATAGGGTTGCTATCCCATCCTCCACCTATTTTATACACATTCAATAAAAGTATTTTGTTAGTATTATTCACTACATAAACAATTCTGTCTTTCGGTTCATTCTTCACAAGCGTATCAACAAGTATATAGTTTCCTCCAGCATCATCTCTTGTATTATTTGGTTTATATAGGTTATTCAAAGTTCTACCCTTAATTTTCATACTTTCTGTTCTACCTTCTAGTGTGTCATTTGCACTTATAGAACTCCCTTCATAACTTAAAGCTTGATTACTTTTAAGTCCATTCTGTAGTTCCGTTACATCCATACGAATTTGAGGAATGTTTTGACTTCCATCCAACCCTTCTATGAATTCTTTAGTCTTTTCCAAAGAAGCTTGAAGTTCTGTATTTTTAGAAGTAGCTTCTTGGTTAGTTGCTGCAAGATTTGTGTTAGCAACTTTAGCTGATTCAACATTTTTAATTAATTCTGAATTTAAAGGTAGTCCTTTATTTATATTATTTGATAGTTCTTCAGCTTTAGAATTTAATCCAGTTAGTGTTTCTATTTTCTCTGTAGATTCTATATTTTTAGTATCTAAATCTTTTATAGTTTCTTTAACTTCTTTAGCTAGATCTATGTTAGATTCTAAATTTTTATTTAAAGAAGTAGCAGTAGAAGTATTTTCTAAGAGCTTAGAATTAATATTATTAGCTTCTGTTATATTAGATTCTAAATTACTATTTGCATTAGTAGCACTAGAAGTATTTTCTTTTAACTTTTCATTTAATTTACTAGCTTTGTCTAGTATATTTTCTAAATAAGTAAAGTCTTTACTATCTGCTATTTCTCCAGCTATTTTAGTAAATATATTAGCTTCTACAGTTAATCCAAATGTTGCTGTATGCTCTAAAAATCCATCTGCTCCATAAATAGCTAATTGACAACTATAGACACCATCTTGTTTAGATATTCTATTAGTTATTGGGAAAGTTATTTCTCCTTGCTCTGCATTTGTAATATTTAAATTTTCTATTATGTCTCCTTTGGTTGTTCCAGCCATTACATAGCCAAGTTTAACAGTCTTACCTGTTAAATTTAATCTTCTCTTATTCTGTAATACACATATTTTATAGATTTCAGCATTATTATTGCCTTTTATTGTTTTAATGCCTTCGTTATTATAAGAATCAACATTAACTTTTAGTTCAATTTCTCTCATAATTCACGCTCCTTTCTATTTAGCTTTTGTATCTCTTCCAGCACTTGGATTAGTACATACTCCACTTCCATTAAAGTCGTACCATTTACCTTCGATAAATAAGGTTTCCTCGGAAGCCATTACCCCATTAAATTTTAGCCAATAGTAGTTAGAATCTTTATAAAGCCATTCATTCTTCTTTAATGCTCCACCTTTACCAGCATAATAATAGTTAGCTTGGTATTCATAAAACTCTTCTTCTGCCATTAATGTATTAGACTTAATTAAATAAGTATTATTGTTATAATAAATAAGTTTAGGCTCTATAACCATTTTGCAATTTTCATCTATCCAATAATAACAAGGTTTTTCATTAAAAGTACCTTGAATAAAGCAATTTCTATCTAAAGCACCTGAAGAACTTGCATGATAATCAATCCCATCATGTTTTATCCACTCATTTTTAGCAATAAATCCATCATCTTTTACGAAATAGAAATCACTCTTATAAGGGTAAATTCCTTTAGTTGCAATTCCACCAGCTTCATTAGTCATTTTATATTTGCCGCTATAGTAATCCAGGAATTGAAGTGGTAATTTATACTCATGACAACATGGATAAATAGCACCTCGACTTATCTTAAATACTGTCATATCATTATTATCGTTGGAGTAAACTTTACCGCCATATTTTAGACATTTTAAAGCAAAGTTTTTTATTATATCTTTCTTATAAACATCCAATCTATCTATTAAACAATACCTAGCTTGTAATTCTTCAAATCGCCTGTCTGAGTTACCACCGTCTGCTCCGTGATGACTTAATTTGTATAAATCAATTTTCCCTATTCTGTTTTGTAAATGTGTTTCAGTAGCTACTGTACTATCACCAGGAAACAATGATTTAGTTCCATGAGATACTAGAAGATAATTAACACTCATATTATTTTCATTGCTATAATCATAGAATTTAGATGCGAAAGCTTCTATATAATCATTTTTCCCAATTCTGAACTGTTGGTCATTAGCAACTATTTTTTGTACATTGAATTTATCTGCTGCTGCTAACATTCTATCATGGTACCCTTTAGTGTCCCATTCAGTTTCTTGTGATGGTAACCTAGAATAATCTATTCCATCTTTATATACAATGTATTGTGGTCTATATTTTTCTATAATGGCTGGTGCATTCCCTATATGATCAGAATGATCATGAGTAGCAAAAAAATATTTTAATTTATTTACTCCAATTTTATCTAGTTGTTGAATCATTATTTGAAAATTTTCTTCCATGAAACAATCTATCATCGAAAATGTTCCATCGTCGCTCTTTATTACTATACAATCTCCATAAGAGCCTTCTTTGTTTTTAAGGTTATAAATAATAGTTTCTGTATTATCCTGCATTCTTTCTGCTGTATAATCCAATTTTTTAGTCATTTCAGTTATGTTAGAAGCATTTTCTTTACTTCTTACATCTACCTCATTAAAATTATCTACTTTTGCAAGAGCCTTATCTAACGCAGAAAATTTATTAGAACTTTGTATAGCTTCAGTATCTACTAAACTTTCGGAAATAATTAATCTAACTAAGCAAAGCGGTGTAAGATGGCTACCAGTAGAATCACTAATTGTTAATTGATAATCTGCTGTTCCTGGAATTAAAAAATCATCTGTTAATTCTAATCTTGCAATTCCTTTTTTACCATCAACTATAGTTAACTCATCAAAAATAGAAAAATGTTTGGGGTTTATACCAGAAATTCTAACTGTACTATATGTTAAATCTATAATATTAATTTCACCTAGAAACTTAAAATCTATAAACCTTGATTTAATATCATGCTCAACCGCTTTAATTTCTATTGGATCATCTCGATTAATATAAATTTTTCTAGGTGGTTCTAAATATTGCATAAATTATTTCTCCTTTCTTGTAATAAAAAAGATAGTAGAAAACTACTCTCTTACACTAAATCTCCAACTTTTAAAGAAGGAGCTATATTTTGAGCTGTACCATTAACTCTAAGTTCCCAATGACAATGTGGGCCTGATGAATTTCCAGTATTACCACTTCTAGATATAACTTGTCCTGCTTTTACTGTATCACCTTCATTTACTAGCAACTCGCTATTATGAGCGTAAATAGTAACTAATCCACCGCCATGATCTATAAATAAATATTTACCATAGCTTGTAGTTAATTCTCTTCTTTTTATAACTTTACCTGACTTTGAAGCTCTAACTGGCGTACCTATAGGAACACCAAAATCTATTCCTGAATGTTGAGCCCCTGAAGGATAATAAGGGAATGTTGCTGTTACATGTCCATTACTTACTGGAATAATCCAACCATTACCATACTCATTATTTATTGTTTTAAAGTTACTACTTTCTATAGGTGGGAAGTATCCATCACCTTTTACTGTGCCTATTTGATTTCCACTTGCGTTTAAAATTCCAATAGGAGACATAATGTAGTTAGCATTTTTAAACATTTCAGCTTCTTCCTTTCTTCTACGCTTTAATCCTTTTTCAAAAATTGTTCCAGGCATAGTTGCATATGTTAGCCAATCATTATAAATTTCATCAATACTAGCACCCCTTATCCAAGCTCTGTACATACGAGAATTATAATATCCTGAGTTATAGCATAAATCTACAAATGCATCAAAAACATTTATATTAACTTTACTAAGGTCTAAACCATCTTTAAGCATTTGATTTTTAACTAAAGAGCCATATCTGTCTGGTATTAATTCAAATAAAACTTTAGATGCAGTTTCTTCAGAACAAGGTGGATTACCTAATTTAGCAAAGTATGTTGGCTCATTAGCTTTAGTAACTCCATAACCATATGTTATTTGGCCATCTCCAATATTACCTGGATATTGTTGTAGGCCTTCTATTCCTTTGACATACCTGAAATATTTTCTTGAAGGTATTCCTTTACTAACATTCCCTAGGGTATCTACACCACCTCCTATAGGAGAGTTTGGGTCAAATACAGTAGTACCACTTGTATTTTTAATAACACCATCTAATACTAGGTCATTACATCTCAATTCTCCAGTTCTAGCATCATAATATAAAGATTTATCTTTTCCTATCCTTGTTCCTGAACCTGCAACTACAATTTCATTATCAGGTGTAGTTATATTAATAAAATGATCTCCAACATGAATGCTATTTGTACCATTATCAGAACGAATATCTATGTTATAAACTTTGTTCCCTTTAAAATCTACTTCTTCATATATTCTTACTGGCTTTCCACCTGAATCATCTAAAATGTTATATTTGTCAAGCGCAATATAAGAAGGAACTTTTGTCTTACCTTCAACAGCATACCCAAGAGACATTGCACTATCAATATCATTTGCTAACCCAATCAAAGGCTTATTTTCATCATCTCCTTGAACCAATGACATTAACGCACCTATATAATCGCCGTTCTTTTTCCAATTGTAAAGCTTAATCATATTATTTTCTATCTTTATTGCATCTTTTCCATTGTTTCTAAATAAAGCTCCACCAGGTTTCTTTAAATCTATCTCAAAGCTTTTATCCATATTCCGTATTAAAACTGTTGTTAAAATACCTATTAATTCGTCAGCTATTATTCCTTTTGGAGTTATAGCTGTTTTAAAGTCCCACCCTGAATTATCGCTTAATCTTTTATCAGATAAAAGAATCCCTTTTGTCCCACCTTGAACACATCCAAAATCAGGATCATTTGGATCCAAAACTTCTTGAATCCAAGCAACTATATCTAATTTTTTTGCTCTATCTCTTTGTGCTAATAATGGAGCTTTCATAGCATTTATTGCTCCAATTATATTTTCGCCACCTAAATTCCCATCACCATCAAAGCTTCCTGCAATAGTATCAAATGTTACACTCTTATCTGCTTGTGCTGATGCATATGTGTCTAAATAATTTCCTATTTCACAATTCAACATTTCTTCATTTAAACAATCATATTCAAGTGATATACATCTAGCTTTAATATTAATATCTAATGGTTTATGTTCTATATATACTGTATCTCCTAATAAAATCTCTTCTAGTGACTTATACTCTTTATATTCTTCAGTACTTGATAAAGGAATAAATTGAACACTATAATTTACTAACGGCTTATCTATTCCTTTACTTATAAGCTCCTTACCTTTATTTTTTAACGCTTCATTAACCTGCTCTTGTGTATCAAACCCCTCTGCATTTTCACCTTTATTGTTTGGTGTCCCTTTTAACTTAATATCTTCAAATCTTTGCTCTGATTCAAACACATGACTATAATTATTAATTAATGGAGAATCTACCCATGGAGTTGTTCCACTTATACAGATACCATCATAACCAGTTGGTATTACTCTAGTTATTAAACTATCCATATCTATTGTTTCAACTAAACCTGTTAAATTCTTTTTATATGCAATTCTAACATTATTATCTTCTCCTACTCTTTTATTTAAGTAAATATCAAAATTATTTAAAAATAATTCTCCTCCCCATCTACTTAAAAAAGAATTTTCTTTATCATCTCCACCTATTGCTTGTACTATCTTCTTTCTAAAATAATAAGATGTTGCTATCTTTTCTATATCTGAATGTCCTTTAAACTCTGTCCCTTTTAAAATTTTATCTAATGCTTGTTGTCCATTACAATTTACACATCTAACATCAAATATATTTTCCTCTCTAGTTAAATCCTTAATATATATGTCAACTAAGTCATAGAATATATGCCTTGCTTTTACACTCATATAATCTAAGTTTTTTTCTATATCGTAGATTCTATAAAGCTGTTCTGGTATTTTTTTATATGGTGTACTAACTTTTATAACATCATCTCTAGAAATATATTTCCATCTTTCCTCTTCATCATATTCATGCTCCATTGCTACTTCATTTAATCCAGTTACTAATTCCATTTTCAAAGTACATTTAGAAGGTTCTAATATCATATCTCCATTATTAACAAAATTCTTATTATTAAATTTATATAATTGTACTTTCCCCATAAGCTTAATAATAAATATAATTAGGAATTATATTTATACTCTCTATATTTCCTTCCCATCTAATTGTATTTTCCTCTAATTTTAAAATAGGAAAATCTCCCTTCATGTACTTATTAGTTGGATTATCTAAAGTATCTTTATAACATAATTCAAGTTTAGAATTTATAGTTGTTTTTCCCATGGTTAAATTTAATTCTATTAAACTTTCATTTATCCATAACTTTATATCTCCTTCTCCTTGTATAGTTATTATTGGTTTACTTTCAAAATCTCCACTATTATAAAGCATGTCCCCATTATTTATTTCTAATTCTTCAGCTCCATAAAAACTATATGCAAAAGGTTCTAGTGTAAAAGTAACTTTGAATTTACCTATTGTTTTTAATTTTCTTTCTATATCATCATATTCAACTTTCTTAACTATATAAAAATAAGAAGGATCATCTCCTTCCCATAATTTTTTGTCTTTAATATTATCTAGCCATCTTCTTATTCTTCTTACTTTTTCATGAATATTTTTCCTATCAATAAAGTTATACTCTACAACCAAAATTCTATTTTCATAACCTATAATTTTATAGTCAGTCCCATCCTTACCATCAATTTGTTGTTCTCTATATCTCTTTTTTAGTGAAGGGAAGAATGGTCTTTTTATTGCCTTAATTCCTATTTCTAAATCTGTGCAATTATTGAACCAAATAAAATATTTATGCACATATTCGACCTCCCTTCTTTCCTTTAGTAACTCTATAACTATTTTCATCACTTTTCATTTGTTTAGCTACTTTCTTATATACTTTAGTACTGATTACTTCACCATCTAAATTAGTTACATTTTCAATTACAACTACTATATTATTATTGTTTGTATTATTAAGTTTTGTATTTATTTTTTCTAAGTCAACATTTGATATAGAAGGTACTATATTAGTATTTATAGTTCTATCCAAACTTTGCTTTATATCTAAATTTATATCTTCCATTTCATTGACAAAACCTACTCCAACACCTTGAGCCATAAATTTACCAACCTGATCTCTTAACACCCTAGATGGAGAATGTATATCTAAAGAACTTTTAAATCCTTCTACAATTCCATCACAAAATTGTTTTATCTTACTTTTTATCCATCCAATAGCACCTGTTATACCATCCCAAATCCCATGAACTATATTTTTACCTATCTCTTTCATTTGTCCTGGTATAGCTTTTACTGTATCTACTATAGAATCAACTAACTTTTTACCACTCTCTTTACCAGCAGTCTTTAAATCTTCTCCCCATGCACTTACCTTATTCCAAGATTCTTTTAACCAATTTTTAAATCTTGTTGGTAGTTCTTTAACATGATCTACTATAGAATCAACAAATTCCTTTCCCACTTTCTTAGCTTCTTGGTACATATTATTTCCCCATGTAGTAACTCCATCATAAGCTTCAGTAATCTTATTCCAAATTTTATGTGGTAGTTCCTTAACATAATCTATCACTCCATATATAAAATCCTTACCTGTCTTTTTTGCTGAAATATATAAATTATTTCCCCATGTCTTTACTTTCATATATGAATCAAGTAATTGTTTCCCTATTGCTTCAGGAAGCTGTGCAAACCATTGCTTTATAGAATTTATTGCATCTGGAATAGTTTTAGTGATAAATATTTTTATGTTTAAAAATCCCTTATAAATTTCTCCTGCAATTTTTCCTATCAATATCCCCATAAGTTTAGGTAAATTACTAAATATAAATTTTACTTCTTCTATATAATTTTTTATTCTAGTTTTTATTATAGTACCAAACTCTTTTATTTTATTTATGAAGTCTGTTTTAAATTGTGTAAGTTTAGATATTAACCACTTAAAGAAATCAGGAATACTTTTAGTAAAAAACTCTTTAATATTTGAAAATAATTTGTCCACTCCATTCCTAAATCCTTCACAATGCTTGTAAGCTAATGCAAAAGCTCCAGCAAAAGGATTAACTATAAGCAACAAAATTTCCTTCCAATCATTTTTAAAGAAATTTATTAACTGCTTTAATTTATTAGGTACTGTTTCTGTAAAAAACTTTATAAGTCCACTAAATATTTTATTAACTCCATTTCTAAACCACTCGCAATGATTATATAAATAAGTTAAAGCTCCTACTACTAATCCAACGACTAATATAATTTTTCCTACTGGAGATATTTCAGTAACAAAATTTAAAGCTTTCTGTGCTGCTGTTTGTAACTTTGTAGCAATTTTTAATTTTTCCATAACATCTCTAAATGCTTTATAATCTTTAATGGCATTTCTTATTGTTCCTGTAACTTTAGTTGTTACTGCTAAAGCTCCATAAGAACCAACTACAAAAGCTCCTATTCCCACTACTGCCTTTTTTTGCCCTTCACTTAATCCACCAAAAGCTTTAGCTATACCACCTATTCCCTTAGCAGCTAAAGAAATAAATGGTGCTAATACTTCACCAAATCCAACTAGACTATTTTTAGCTAAGTTTAAAGATGTTCTTAAATCATTTCCAGTAGTATTATTTATTTTTGCAAGAGCTGAATCAGTTGTTCCTATAGCCTCATTCATTTTCTTAGACTTATCTGCCAACGTATCAAACTGTGAACTTGTTAATGCTGTAATTGCTGTTAGTCCTTCAGTACTACTAAAAAGTTTTCCCATTTTATCTGATTGTCCACCAGTTTCTTTTTGTAATATTTTTAAAGTACCAATTAAGCCCTCACTTTTTAACATTGCTTGACCATTTTGGAAGCCATATTTCTCCATTAATTTTTGCATATCTGCTGTTGGTTTAATTAAGTTACTAAATACTGCTTTTAACTGGGTACATACTTCTGAAGTGTTTCCTGTAACCCCTGTTAATGTAGCCATATTAGTAAATAAATCTGTCATTGATAAATTTAAATTGCTTGCTAGTGGGAATAATGGTTGCATGCTTGAAGCCATTTCTGGAAAAGTTGTTACTCCCAACTTAGCTGTTTGGAAGGCTAAATCACTTATCTTCTTTGCTGTTTCATCATTAACTTGATTATATCCTTTCATTCCTGCACTAATTAAAGCAACTGCATCTTTAACCTCTGCTCCACCAGCCTTAGCACTTTTAGCCATAGTATCAAATATCTTCTCTGTTTCTGCTCCTCCATCTCCAATTGATGAAATAGCCTGATACATACCATCTGTTACAATCTTCAAATCAATTCCTGTTTGGTTTGATACTTCCATTATTTTATTTTTATATCCTTCTAAATGACTTTGGTCATCTAAAAGAGTATTTATATTTGCTATACCATCCTGAAACTTCATTTCTGTCACTGCAGCAGCAACACCAAATCCAGTAACAGCTATTGCTGCTGGTTTTAAAGCACTAGCTGCCTTCCCTGTAGCATTGCTTACCTTGTCCATTTTTTGAGAGAATTTATCTAAATTGATATCTTTTAATTTCTTATCAACCTCTTCTAAAGCTTTTTTATTTTCTAATAGCTCTGTCTTAGATTTATTCATTTTCATATTTGCAGTATCTATTTTTCTATTAGATGAATCTATTGCTCTTTCATTCCTAGCATATTCTTCTTTTAAATCAGCTAAAGATTTTCCTAACTTTTTTGTTTCCTCGCTATTCTTTCCAGTAGCTTCAGAACTTTCTTTATATTTTTTAGTTACTTCTTCTATTTTTTTAGATAATTCTTCTCTTTTTTCTTTTTGCTTCTGAACATCATTAGTCAACTTATTAATTGCTTCTTTTTGTAAATTAATCATTCTATTTTGAAGTTTCATTTTTTCAGTAAGCTCAGCCTGTTTTACTTTTAATTGTTCATTAGCATTACCAAATAATTTAGCCTGAGTACTTGCTAAATTAAATGTACTGCCAAGAGATTTAAGCTCTCTTACCATATCCTTCATTTGCTTTTGAAAGTCAGATGTATTTGCTCCTATTTTTACATTAGCACCCATTAATCAACCTCCTTTCTTCAACAAAATAAAAAGGACTATACATCTGTATAATCCTTGTCTTTATTCTCTTCTAAATATTCAAATTCTGAATTTATATAATCTAATAAATCAACTATAGAAATATCTAAACATTCTTTTAAACTCATGTTACATTGTTTTCTAGCAAATCTAAAAATACTATATAATGTGTCAAGAAGATTTTCATATATTGTTATTTCTCTTTCTTCTTCATATCCTTCTTCTTTGTCATATTCTTCAAAGATACTTTTTTCAATTTTAATTTCCTGTACTGATCCTAAAGATTTAAATCTTTCTACAACTTCATTCTTGATATAAATTTCTATAAAATTAAAAATGTAATACAAATCTTTTATATCTAATCTTTCCAAATTATTTTTTTTAATATTTCCATCAAATATTAAATCTATAATTCTATATATTAAATCTAATCCATTAATCGTATTTTTATATTCAAGATATTTTTTATACTTATATCCAGTTATATCAGTTGCATAAATTCTTTTTCTATTGCAAGAAATATTTAAATCACTTATTTCTTGCCCTTCGTAAAAGCCTTTTGTGCCTTATCTATATTCTTATCTAGTTTTCCTACTATCTCTATATCACACTTCATAAATTCAAATATGATTTCAGCAACATCTAAATTGTCATCTATATCTTCTTTGGTAAATTGATTATCATATATAGTTACTATTGTATCTTCCATTAATTCTAAATCATCATCGGTATAATCAATTTTCTTTTCCTCTTTTTCATTTATCTTAGCTTTAGCTTCAGTATATGTTCTATACTTTTTTCTTACTATTTTTCCACTATCATATGTAGTACCATTTATCTCTATCTTCATAGTTACTCACTCACTTTCTTTTCTGTTCCTAAACTTTTAGGTTCTTGAACTTGTCCAAACCATCCATCTAAAACCTCTTTTGCACTTCCTGCATCAGCAAGATCCATTTCATCTGCATCCACACCAATATTACGATCTTTTTTTCGTGGTATTATAGTTCCTTTTATTTTTGCATTTTGTCTTTTTCCTTTTTTAGCTATTGTTTCTGCCTCTTCATCCTCTTCTTCGCCAAAATTAACTCTATACCACCAATAAAATTTATATAATCCATTAGTTAATTTTGTTCTATATCCTATAGCTACATCTTTAGCTTTATCGTCAGCATTTATAGCAGTCATTCCACCTAAATTTTTATGACCTCTTATCATTTCTCTTATTTTTCTTGATAGATAATCCCCTTCGATTTCTATAGTTCCCTCTTCAAAATCATTGTCACTTTCATCTTGAACATCATCAAAATATACTGGTTCATTCGTATATTTTAATTTTGTTTTTACACTAGCTGCCTTCATTAATCTAACTGGTTTACCAGTAGTATAATTTTCAGCACTATCTTCTGTTATTGGTGCTACATATAAATCTTTTAATCCTTTTGGTTGTGCCATATCAACGCCACCTTTCTTAATCTAATTCTTCGCTATAATTAAATCTCATAGCTTTATGATAAATTTTCACATCTACTTCAAATTGATCATTACTATCCTCTAATAAAAATCCATTATCTTTTAATAATTTCTTGACCTTATTTTTTAACTTCAATCCTTCTTCACTATTAGTTGTCCATATATCAACTTGTATATTATGAGTAATTGAAACTTCTTCATCATCTAAAAAATCCTCTGGAGCTTCTAAATATTCAAAGAATGTAATATGTGTTTTTTTTAGCTCTTCATCATACCAACCTTCAAATACTGGAATATCTAAACTACTTAAACTATCAGCTACCAAAGCAATAATATCAAACTCCAATATATCACCTACTTTTCTAATTTCTTCACAAGAGCTTCATAATGATACATAGCAATAGTATCATATTTAGTTTTCAGCAATTTATTAACAGTACCAAAACTATGATGTGGAGGTCTTTTAGTTGTTCCCCACTCTTCCATCTTCATATAATAATAAGGACTATTATCCGTTTTATCCCATCCTATAATTACATATAAGTTTCCATTCTTCTTTCTAAATTTAGGTTTAGGAATATTATCACTTGCATGCCCTGGTGGTCTGCTTCCTTTCCTCCCACTCTTAGAATTATCTTTACTTTTATGAATTTTAGGCTTTACAGTATCATAAGCTAATTCACTACAATCTTTAAGTATATCTTTATTTACTCTTTCTAACCCTTCATTTGTAGAAATGCTCTCTGCTGTTTTTATAAGTTCATCTAATCCAACAAACTCCATATTAATCATTAAAGCACCTCTTTACATTTTAGTTTTATAAAATCCTTTTTATATCCTAAGAAATCAGGATAATATATTTCATATTGTCTACCTTGCCATTCAACTATAAAATTTTCTTTATTCCTAAGCTCTTCTAACTTTTTGCAATATCTAACTTTAAATATTACTGTATTCTCTAATTTCATAGCCATAGCTTCATATAATTCTTTACCATATAAATCTAATACTTTTGCTCTACAATCATAAAAGGGAGTTGGCTCCCTTGGTGGTTGCCTTCTCCCTTTAATAATTACTTCTTCTATTTTCTTTATATATATTCTTTCTCTTAGCCTAGACATTATTATCACCACAATATTTCAATTGAGTTATTATTGAATTTAATGCAAATTGAGCTTTATCATTTTTATTGCCAATACTAATACTTTCTTCATCATCATACCAGTTCTTTACAAGTAATTTTACTGCTAATGAATAAAGTTTCTTTCTATAATCTTTTTTCACGCCAGCATTTGTTAAATATTCTTCTGCTGCTTCTAAAAGACCTAATAAAAGATCATCATCTTCATCACAATCAATACATAGATATTTTTTTAATTCTTCCAAGCTCATTTTTAATCACTCTACGCTTTAGCTTCATTTACTTTTACTATTAATCCAAATTTTCTTATTACTGCTGCATCTTCTGATTTTTTTAATGGTGATTCAACATCAAATCTTTCTATAATTCTAGCTATAGTTTGATTCTTAGTATATCCAGCTTCTTTTGATTGATCTATTAAATATTGTTTTCTATCCATAAATTTAATTAATGTCTTTAAATCTGCAATTATAAACTTGATTTCCTCTCCTGTATTAAATGTAGTTGAGTCTAATTCAACCACATCTCTTCCCTTAAATATTAAACTTCCTCCATCTGATAATTCTTTTAAAAGTGGTCTACCTTGCTTATCCATTAATGCATCTAAATAACCTCTACCTAAAGAATTAGTAACAATAACAGCTCTACTTCTTGCATTAGGAACTAATGAATTTATTTTCTCAACCATTTCTATATAATCTTTCACTTCTTCAGTAGCTAGTAATTTATTAGCTTGATCTACTACTTCGCTATTTTCAGTATTAACTGCATATTCTACGAATTCTTCATTTACAAATTCTAAAAAGTTTATTTCACTATCTTCAAGTAATGAGTTATCTATCGGTGCAAGTAATCCATAATCATTTATATCATATGACATAGGTTTAGTTTTCATCATAGCCTTAACTAATTCTGTATCTTCTTCTAAATTTGCAAGTTTAGTAACACTTCCCCCAGCTCTTACAGGTAACTTTCCTGAATTTCTTGCAACTGGTATTACATGACAGTATGATTTTAAAGCTGGATATCCCTCTTTTAATTTTTCAAATTCATTAACAAATTCTTGAGGTATTACAGCTCCATTATTTGTTGCTGACATAACATCTCTTTCTTCTTCACTTAAAGATATTCCTCTTACAACTTTACTCATTGCGCTTAATTGTAAACTTCTTTTTTCTTCTTTTGAACCTTCTCCACCTAAAACTCTTCCACCTGAAAAGTTACTGTTGCTTCTTTCCTCTTCAATGGCTTCCATAACTGATTCTATTTCTTCCTCAATTATTTCCATTCTAGCCTCTATCTTTTCTCTTTCAATAGCTTTACTTCTTATTTCCTCTTCCTTCTCTTCTTTAGCTAATGATCTAATCTCTTCTACTATTACTTTTCTTCTTTCCTCTAAGTCTTTCTTCTTTGCTCTTAATTCTTTTAATCTTTCAAATAATTTCATTTATAAAATCCTCCTAAATTTAAATAATAAAAAAAGAGCTTTAACAATATATAAGCTCTAATAAATTACTTCTTTTTTCTTCTTTTTTCTTTGCATTTATTTTTATTTTTTCTAAGCTTCTACAATCTACTTCAGTATCTTCATAAGCAGGAAATGGTGTTGGTGATATTTCATATAACTCAACTTCTAATAAAGTCCTTTTCATTATTTCTTCACCATCTTTTTCAACTTTACTCCATTTATCGTCAAGTACCTTGAATCCAAATGAAGTACCATCAACATCCCCACGCTTTACACTTTCATATAAATCATTAGCAACTGTTGTATTAGGTAAATCAATATCAAACCTTAATCCTACTGAATCACTTTCTAACCTTAAAGTACCACTTTTTGTTGAACCTAATACATTATCAGTATTATGATTATATAAAGCTTTTATAGTATTGTTTCTTAAACTATTATCAAAAGCTCCCTCAGCAACAACTTCTACAAACTTATCTCCCCACCAATCTCTTAATACTTGTGATTCAACATTATACTTTGATGCATAACCTGATATTGTTTTAACTCCTGTTTCATCATTTGACCTTGCTTCAAAATTTGAAATTATATTTCTTACTTCTCTTTTAACTTCCTTATGCTCCACTATTATCACCACCTTTCAAATATTGTTTTCCAGCCATAGCTATAGGCATCATATTACCATTTATAAGTAATTCATTTCCTCCATCTTTTGGTGGTAAATTTTCTTTTTTTCTCACCTCATTGGAAGCTATAAATCCACTTTGAATACCAATTCTATAAGCTTCATATCTTGTTTTTATATCACTTCTTAAAATACTATCTACATTAAACTCAATTTTCACATTATTTAAAGTTTCATATTGACTTAATAATTTATCTTGCATCTCTTGTTCATAATTAGTAAGAGATGGTTGAAGTGTTGTTATATAAAAATCTTTCTGTTGTTCTGTAAGATTATTAAATGTTGCTCTCTCTAAATCATTAAGATGATATGACTTCATTCCAAATGCTGCTGCTAATTCTCTTTTAGTTAATTTTGCATTTTCTAAAAATTGTGCATCTGCCATGCTTAATGACAAAGGTTGAAATTGATACCCTAAAGGAAGTAATGAAACCGAATGAGCATTTGCTAGACCATTACTCATAGATTCAAATTCTTTTATAAAAGTTTTCTTTGCCTTTTCGTCTAGCTCTCCTACATATTGAATTATTCCTTTTGTAGTTAATCCACTTTTAAAGAATTTATTTATAAACTCCTGAGTAGCTCTTCCATTCTCAATAGTACATTTCAAATAATCAAGTGGAGCTATTCCTATTAATCCATCTAAAGTAATATCTCCAATAAAATGTAGTATTTCATCAGGAAGTAACTTATGTTTAATCCCTTTATTGTCAGTTACTATATACCAAACTTTAGTTAAACTACTTAAAAAGTTATTATCATCCATAACTTTAGTTACATTATCTGAATCAATAGGATATAAACCAATTATCTTTCCTCTTCTATCTCTTTCTATATATGTATACGCATTACCTTTTAAAGTTCTTTGTGCTTCTAAGCACTTCCAAAAATTAATTGAGTTCATTAATGGATTAGGCTTATATCTTAAAAGATAATAAAGTTCATGTTCTTTATACTCTTCTCTATCCTTGTAAATCTTTAAAGATAATTTACCTATGCTTTCAGCTCTTACCTTAGTACATATATAAACTGTATTTTCTTTTAATACTCTCTTACCTGATATTAAAAATTTTAATTTAATACCAAACTTCTCCCAAAAGTTAGAATCAGATATATTAATACCAATCTCTTCATCATAATTACTTCTTTTATTAAATAACTTTTTAAAAAACTTCATCTATTTTCTCCCCCATAATCTCTTTAAGAAATCTTCTTCTGCAAATTCACTCACATTTAAGTTTTCTCTTTTCCAATATGTTATAGCTCTAACATGAGCGAATATACAACTTGCTAATGGGTCAATTCTTTTAAATCTGCTTTTTTTACTTATTTTTATTTCTCCAAAAGAGTTGGAATCAATCTCTGCATTTTGAACACACCAAGTCATAAGTTTATTATCATCATGTTCAAGTTGCTTAACTTTCATTAAATCTCTAAAATTTACAGTAGCTTCATTTAGTTTTGCACAACTTTGTCCACATTCTACACAGGTATAATCCTTTCTTTCTAGTTCTCCAACTAACATTGCAGCTCCATGAGGGTCATAACTAACTTCTATAACATTTAGTTCATATTCTTTTACAATACTTTCTATAGTATTTAGAACTGCCCAAAAATCTACTATTAAACCATCATTAGCTTCTGTCTTTATTAACCAACCTTTTTTACTCCATAATTCATATGGTACATTGTCAGTTATCATTTTTTCTTTAACTACTTCTGATGGTATAAATGATTGTCCAAATAAAGCATATCGTCTAATATTCCCATCTAAATAAGGAAACTCAAAAGCAATTGAAGTTAAATCCCCTGACTTTGATAAATCTATTCCAATATAACAATCATGTCCTCTGAAATCCTCTAAGGTTAATTCCTTTTTACAAGCTTTCCAGTATTCAACATCAACATACCTTTTTTCTCCTGCTGCAACATATATATTACAATTCTTAGTAAAGAACTCTATTCTCTTCTTTTCATTACTTGTATTCTTAGCTAATTTAGCATTTTCCCTCATGCTTTGTATTCCTTCAGGATAAGTACATAAAATTGGATTAGCCTTTAACCAAACTTCTTCATCAAAAGGATCATCTTCTTTTTCTAGCTCACAAATCATTACAAAGTATTTATCATTCTCAAAAGTTCCATCTAATATTGAACAACAATCTAAATATTCATAATAACAAGCCGTTTCTTCGTAGTCCATTCCAGCCGTAGTTATTATTACTAATAATGGCTCTGTTCTTGCCATCATACCTGATTTCATAACATCATACATATCTGAATTAGGATGTGCATGATACTCATCTATAATAGCCATTTGTGGATTCTTACCATCACCAGTTTTACCAGCTTTTTTACTTAAATGCTTCATAAAACTATTACTATTTCTATGTCGTATTTCTTTTTGAGTAAACTTAAATTTCTTCTTTAATGGTTTAGAAGTCATTAGCTCCCATTCATCAAAAACAATTTTAGCCTGATCTCTTTCAACTCCTAAAGTATAAACTTCTGCTGCATTATACCCTTTTGCTCCTATTTCATAACCAGCCATTCCAGCTTCCATTTGAGATTTTGCATTTTTTCTCCCTACTTGAATAAAAGCAAATCTAAACCTTCTATAATTTGTATCCTTATGCTTCCAAGCTTCTATATTACAAATTACAAACTTTGACCATGAATTTAATATTATTGGTTGTCCCTCTAATACTCCTTTTGAATGTTTACAGTAACTATACCACTTAACAATTTTTTGAGCTTCCTCTTCATCCCAATAATACTCGAAATCTTCATGCTCCATTCTTTCTAAATCATTTAGAAATCTCTGACAAGCTTGTTTATGTCTTTTACAAGCAACAATTTCACAATTTAGTATTTTATTAGAATAATCAATAAGCTCTTCAAGAACTGTATTATACATTTCCAAAATCCTTATTAAATGCTTTTTCATCATCATCAATATCAGATGCTTCTTGAATAATTTTTAATCTTGCTGCTGGACTTAATCCAAACTCTGCACCTAACTTTTTAATAACATCAGCATATTGAATTTGAATAGAAATCAAAGGATTCTTTTGAGTTGTTAAAGATCCTTGTTTATTAATATGTGTTACTGTAAGCTCATCACAATTTAACTTCATGGTACATTCTATATATTTTTCTATAGAGTTAGCCAAAACAGCTAAATTATAATTATCAATATTAGCAAGTATATCTACAGCTTCTAACTCTTTAACAATTTTCTTAAAAATACTTTTACCATCTTTGGATAACCATGTTGGTGGTCTTATTTTATCTCTAGGTAATTTTTTTAATTTTTCTTCTTGTTCTTGTCTTTTTTCAATTTCTTCATTAGTCAAATGGCTCTTATTACCATTTGCAATAATTTGAGAAACTGAAATCATCTTTCTTCCCAAACCTAACATTACCCCCCTTTAGTTCAAAAAACGAAAAAATTTTTTCTGACATAGATACTGCGACCTTTTGACACTCCTTAAAAACTTTTTATACACCCCCTACCCTTTAGGAATTAGCTTAAATAACTCTTCCTGAGTATTTCTTTTAGTAACCATACCTTTTCTATATTTAGCATGTATCTCTTGGTGACATGAATTACATAAAGAAAGCAGGTTGCTTGTCCTTAATCCAAGCTCCCTGCTTTCCTTTAACTCTATTATGTGATGTACAACATCAGCAACTCTTATTCTATTCTTACTTAAACAAACCTTACATAAACCTAAATCCCTAGCAATAACGTTAGTCCTAACTATATGCCATTCTTTAGAATTATAAAAAGCTTGTTCATCTTTATCTTTTCTTCTTACCTTATAATTCTTATGTCTATCCTTATTATCAAATGAATGCTTACTACAATAAGTTTCATTTAATTTTATAAGGTTATTACATCCACTATAGTTACAAACTTTTTTAATTTTTAATCGCTCCTAATAAATATTTTAATGCACCTTCAATTTCTTCGTTAACTTTTATCAAAGAAGTATTTTCTTTGTATTTTTCCACAAAGTCATCTATACAATCTGACTCTTCCTGACTTTGTGGAATTAATTCTTCTCTTAGCTCTGTTGGTCTCATATGATTACTAGCTTCAATATTATTCTTTAACTTAGTATCTTCTACAGGCACAAACTTTAACTTAGGTGTAGTACAATCAACCGTTTTTTTATACTCATCATTCAATATATTTTCCAATAAAAATTCTATTATCACTTCGTGATTACTTTTTTTATCAATCAGTCTTTTATTTTCAATATATAAATCATATATTTTCTTTATAATTATTATACTTTCATTGGTATCATAAATCATTAGTTCATATATTAAATCTTTTACATTTGATTTTATTTCTGGAATTATAAATCTAAAATCTTCACTTACTCGCTTAACCCCCCATGTATTACCTGCTTCAAAAATATAATAAAAAAAATCTTCCTTAACTGAATTAATATACTCTAATAACTCAGTATAAACTATAATATTAATTCTTCTTAGTTTTTCTTTTTGCTCAACATTTTTCTGATTTTTAGAATATTCAATTGAAATTAAGACAGCAATTATTGTTGCATATGCTCCTATTAAAGTAGTTACTACTGTAGCACAAAATATAATCCATTCAGCAACTTTAAAATGATTACCCCATACTTTCCAAATACTAAATAATGAAGCATATACCAATATTGATATTACCCCTAAACTTATTGATATATTTTTTATTATGGTTTTTTTATCCATTTAATCACCTCAATAACATATTATATATTATTGCAATATCAAGTTCAACAACTTGCAAATAATACCCCATAATACATATTGTGTGGTTTAAATGAATTATCTTCAAAGCTTCATAAAATCTAAGTTTAAAGGTAGTCTTAAAATTTAATGCCACCTCATTCTTTTATGTCCTATTTAATAGATTTTAAAACCTTTAATCATTCTATTTATATGGCTCTGTTCAACCCCTATATAATGTAAAGTTATTGAAGGGTCAGAATGATTGAATATCTTTTGGAGTGTAACAACGTCCTTATATTGCATATAAAAATGATATCCAAAAGTCTTTCTTAAAGTGTGAGTTCCTAAGTTATAAAGTCCTAAAGTTTCTCCTGCATCTCTTAATATAGTGTAAGCTTGTTTTCTTCCAATAGGTCTGTTATAACCTTTCTTTGATTTTATAAGAAATTGGTCTAAATCTTTTTCATCACAATATTTCTTTATTTCTCTTTTTAATATTGGTGTCATTGGAAATATCTTTTGCTTTCCAGTTTTCTTTTCTCTAATGGAAATATAATCTTTTCCTTTAACATCTCTAATTCTAAGACTTAAAATATCACTTATCCTTAATCCTGAATTAATACCTAGTATGAACATAATATAATTTCTTTCACTATACTTTCTTAAGTAATTAGCAATCTCATGTACCTTATTTGAATCTCTTATTGGTTCAACATAGTTCATATACTACCTCACTTAACTAAAATTATTTCTTATTCTATGAAATACAAATAAAAGAAAGAGTTTTTATTATAATTAAAACTCTTTCTTTTATTTATTATGGTACATAAACTCTTACTATTTTATTAGAATCTGATGAATTTATCTCTAGAATTTTTTTTGTTTTTAGATATTTCATCTTTGTATAATGACAATTATATGTTCCAAAGAGTTGAATATCTCTAAAATCATCAAAACCATCATCTTCCCACATGATACTTATCTTTTGCGAACTACTATCAAATGCTATAACTATTGAAACATTTGCATTAAATGCAAGTTTCCTTCCTTTTTTTAATAAAACTTCTACCTTAGTATTAAATGGTCCATTTTGATGATTATTGGCAAAATAATATTTTTGTAATGCCTCAACACTCTGTAATTCTTGGTCTCTATCCAATTTTTTTCCCATTATTATCCCCTCCACAGATAATTATAAGTTAAAGTTTTATAATTTTCAAAAAAATTTATTATTTTTGTCTTAATGCTCCATTTACTCTTTTATAGCTACTATGTTTCATACATTCATCAATTCCTTGACAAGGATCATAAATAACTACTTCTTCTTGACACTTTCCTTTTTGATATTTACTACATAATGGTGAGAAAAATGAACATGCACATTTAAGTCTGTTCCCTTCCCACAACATATACATAGGTAACTTTCTCTTTTCCATTTATCTCACCTCTTTTTTTACAAAGTAAAAAGAGCCAACTATAAAGTTAGCTCTTCTAAAGTTTAAGTGGTTATTCATTTGATACTATTATATTAACGCATATAAAGTTAGCTATTCAACCACATAATAGTTAGAGTTTAGTCAGAAATTAGTTAGACTTTTTAAATTCATCATATCTAACTCTATTTTCTTAATTATTTTTGATTTTTTGCATATAAGATATTTAGGATTCATCCCTAATCTTTCAGCAATACTCTCCATATTCATTCCCCTAAAGTAATATGATGTGATTATCTCATACTCAACTTCATCTAAACATGATATTAGGTTTTCTATTTTCTTTATCCTCAACTCCTTATTTCTTTTCAAATATTTAAGAAACTGTATTCTCTTTTCCTTTGATAAAACTTCATTTACTACTGGATCTGTTATTTTATAAGTTGTTCCAGTTCTTTCTGAATATTGTAATGCTCCACATCCTTGATATTCATTTTCTACAGTTGCAATTTCTAATTCCAAAGCTCTTATTTCTCTTACTGTTTCTTTATAACTCTTTAATAATCCTTCTACATCATCCTTAAACTTAATCATATTACCTATCATTTGAATACCTCACTTTAACTTTTTTTATTTAAACTAACTAAGTTGTACAATATATAGCTTTTGTAAAGGAACTTTCACATCCTTTCATAATAACTTATATCCTAGTTAGTAAAAATCTTTTTATTTACTTAGTCATTTAATATTTATTCTCTAAACACCTTCTAATTAACGATATACTTCTTATTCCTAGCATACCTTTTAATATTTTCAAAATTAAATTTTTCACTCCTGCACCTACTATATTTTTATGAATAACTATCTTATTTTTGAATATAATATTAAATATAATATTAAATATAAAATTAACCATTGAGGTGATTAAATGCAAGGTGATTTAACATTACTGATAATCTTAGTATTAGCTTTATGCATATTAAAATGTCTTTAATTTTTAATTAAAGCTATAGAATAGATATATATGTATCTATTCTGTTAGATCATATGTTAAAATAAATCAAATAAACACTTCATTAATCACCTTTAAGATAGAGAGTTGTAAAACACAACTCTCTTTTTGATTACTCTTAGTCACTACCTAGAATGGAATATCCCCATCATCAACTGGTATCATATCATCATTGAATTTATCATTATTTACTTTACTATCACTTGAATCAATAAAATCAAATCCATCAACCGCTATATAAGTTATATATCTTCTTGTCCCATCTTGTGCATCATAACTTCCAGTTCTAATGCTCCCTGATATACTAAATCTTTTACCTTTAGTTAAATACTTAGCTATGACTTCTGCTCTTTTTGAATAAGCTATGCAATTTATAAAATCAGCTTCTTGTGTTCCATCTTCTTTTTTAAAATCTCTATTAACTGCTAGTGTAAATCTTGTTACTGCTGTTCCTTTATTAGCAGTAAATCTTAATTCAGGATCTTTAGATAATCTCCCAACTAAAACAACTTTATTCATTTAAATCATCCTCTCTAGTCATAATACTTTCTATTATTTCTTCCTCTTGCTATGGCAATAGTAGTAAACTTGTATTTATCATATTCTAGTTCTTTTGCCTTACGCTTCTTTTTTAAGTCATTAACATATCTAGCAACAAATTCTTCTTTACTTAGTTTCATATTAATCACTCCTAAAATTCTGATAATCTTTGAGTTGGCAAATTATAATTTAATTCAACTACTCCAGTTCTACCATTTCTACACTTAGCAAAGTTTATTTCTAAAACATCATCTACAATATCTTCCTTATCCTCTCTTGCTCTATAATAACCATCCCTATAAAGAAGTCCTATTACATCAGCATCTTCTTCAATGCTTCCAGTATCTCTTAAGTCTGATAGTATTGGTCTATGGTCTGCCCTTTGCTCTGATGCTCTTGAAAGTTGACATAATGCTACCATTGCTACATTTAACTCTTTAGCCATAGCCTTTAATGAATTTGATATATAGCTTGATTGTTCATATTTACTTCCCTTTGTTGTCGGTCTTATTTTTCCTATATGATCTACTATGATTACATCTAACCCATACTTTATTTGAATTTCTTTAGCTATTAATCTTATTTGATTTACTGTTATTGATGCAGGTTCATAAACAAATATGTTATTCTTCCTGCTTAACCTATCAAAAACATTTAATAAGCTATTCATCTCAGAATCATTGAATCTTCCTCTAGCAATCTTTCCATTTTCTATACATGTATTTGAAGCCAATAACCTTTGTCCCATTCCTTCGGTACTCATATCTAACTGAATATAAAGAACCTTGCCTTTTATATTTTCCATTATTGATAGTGATAAAGCTGTCTTTCCCATTGAAGGCCTTGCTCCAAATACAATAAAGTCTTTTTTCTCTAATCCATTTGTCGCATTATCTATTTTTTGAATTCCTGTACTTATTCCAGTTAATCCACTTTTATTATTAAAAGCTTTTTCTATCTTATTTAAAGTTTTCTCCATTACCTCACTCATTGTATAAAATTTATCTTCTCTATCTGATGAATTAAGCTCAAGCAAAGTATTTTGTAATAAATCCACTTTTGATTCAATACTTCCACCATCAGTTATTATACTTTTACAAGCAACAATTAACTTTCTTTCCTTACTCTTTTCTTTAACTAAGTTTAAATGACTATCAAATGTACCTCTTGATGTGTGATATGATATTTCAGTTAAATCAGATAAGGTTATAGCTTGTGCCTTTATTTCTTTGGATAACTTCTCAGCGACTATTGTTAAATCAAAACTTATGTTATCCTTAAACAACTCTCTCATAGCTCTATATGTAATTTTATTTTTAGAGCTATAAAAATCATTATCTTCCAAAGAACCCATAGCTTTTATCATAAAATCATTATCTTGTATAATAGTTCCTAAAATAGCTTTTTCACTATCAATAGCATAATTACTCTCCATACTCTCACCTTTAATAATCAAAATTACCTTTCTTTATATTAAGATTATCTTTACTTATTTCTTTTGTTCCTGCTCCAAGCTCTTGATTTAAATATCCTTCAAACTTATTACCAAATAAAGTTTCAGGCCTTAAATATTTCTCATACTCTGTACCTTTCCATTCAGAAACTTTATTATCTATAACCTTAAAAAATTCTTCTTCATTGAATCCTTCATCTAATCTAGCTTTAATTAAAGATTGTGTCTTTCTAGTAGTAGCTTTATATGATTTTCCAGTCTTTGAATTGAGATACTCTATAACTCGACTATATATAATATTATTTATATCTCTTATAGAAGAATCTTTGTTGGGATATATTGTCCTAACCCTTGGGACACTTTGTCCTAACCCTTGGGACATTTTGTCCCAAGGTATATATTCTGTTAAGTTATCTAATTTTGAAGTAACATTTATATAAGAAAATTTTCCTCTTATCCCATCTTTACAAAATAAAACTTTTCTTTCTATTATCTTTAAATCATCAAACTTTTTTAATCTTCTCTTAAGACTTCTTTGAGTTCCTATTATCGGTATTTGTTCTAATAAATATCCCTGATCTATCCATATAAAACGCTCTCCATCAATAATTTGAAACTGCATATTTTTACTTGAATACATATCTTTAATTACTGATAATATAAGAGCATCATCATTATCTAATCCTGATTCTATTAATTTTTTCTGACTAAATCCATGAATTGTGTATTTCAATTTTATACACCTCTTTTCTTGCCTAAATTAATCTTGGATGCTAAAATTAAATTGTAAGTATTTTTGAGTGCATTGATTGCTTTGGTCGGTATCAATACACTTGTTTAGAGCTTCTTTACATGACATACCATTTAAAGAAAGCTCTATTATTTTTTCAATAATTTTATTCATCTCAACTTTATCCATATTTAAACCCTTCTTACTAGCATTTCTGCTTCACTCAAAATCTCTAAGAATTTAATTTGTGATGTTTTCTTTCCAAAGCCAAGTCTATTAAATCTGATATCCTCTTCTGCAATACATAAAATAGTTTTAAAATCACAACTTGAATATTTGTTTTTTAATCTTTGAATTGCTTTTAATACCATAATTACCTCCTATAGCTTGTACAAATTATTTGCATTGTATTATTTCTTTAGCCTTTTCACTTTCAATCTCTATAGCCTTTTTAGCTAAGAAACTATTGAATTTTTCTATAGCCTCCATAGATGGTTGTTTTAATATTCTCACTTTAGTTGTTCCTATATATCCATCTGTTATAAATACATTTCCATCTTTTATAATTTTCTTTGGAAATAAACTTCTATCCCAATCTTTAGGATCATCTTTTTTTCTTCTTGCCATACTACCTAATCCTCCCCTAAATATTTTTCTGCTATAAGTCTCATTTCTGCTGCTCTCTTTTCTAATTTTGAAAAGAATTTTACTATAATTTCCAATTCTTTTCTTTCTGATACATCAATTACTCCATCTTCAACTATTTTTAATAATGTCTTCTGAATATTAACACTATCATCTAATGTATTAGCTACTGAAATTGCAAACTTATACAAATTATCAATATTCTCTGATTCAATTATTGGAGTAATTCTCTTGCCAATAGGACATTCATTACAACAATAATGATTTAAAAGTTCAGGAGCATTATATGCTTCTGCCATAATAACAACCTTATCTACTGGAACTACTTTACAAAGGTCTAATTCATAATCAGTTAATGAATCCTTTGAAATTCCTAAAAACTCTGAAGCTCCCTCCCTACTTGAAAATTTAGAATTAAATTCAGCAGCCTTTTTTCTTGCAATACAATACACATTATTAGCTGCTTTAGTTGGTTGTTTTGCCATGTATTTTCTTCTCCTTTCATGTGATAATCAAACTACACAATAAGTGTAGTTAGTTTGCAAAAAAAATTTCATCTAAAGTACATCTAAATTTACTTTTAAATTTTTTCAAGAAATTATAACTAGGATTTCTTATTCCCAATTCAATTTTAGTGTAGTACGATTCGGAAATTCCTAGTAATTTTGCTATTTCACTTCTGCTTAAATTCTTACTTAGCCTAAATCTTTGTAAACTATTCATGTAAACCTCCTACACTTATCGTGTGATTTAAATATACTACACATTTTGTGTATAGTCAAGTTTTTTAACACTTTTTGTGTTTTAATCTTTTTATAGATGTTTTTAACTTCACATTTTGTGTAAAATATATATAAGGATGGTGAATATAATTGTTTGGAAATAGATTAAAGACTTTAAGAAAAGAGAAGGATTTAACCCAAGCTCAACTAGCTAATATATTAAAAACATCAGCTAGTGCTATTGGAATGTATGAGCAAAATAGAAGAACTCCTGATACAGAAACTCTACAAACTTTATCAAACTATTTTAATGTATCTGTAGATTACTTAATTGGAAAGACAGAAATACGAGAATCTGCTGAACAATTATTAGAAGATAAATCAGTTACCATTGCTCTACACAATAAAAATGGTATTGATGATGAGCTTCCTGATGAAGCTAAAAAGGAAATTGAAAATTTTATTGAATATGTAAAACATAAATATAAAAAATAGTTTTTATAAACTATAAAAATAACTGATATTTATTTGGAGGAGACATTTTAATGAGTACTTTTTTTACAGATATTTCAATTGACAAACTTATCGTAAACCCTGAAAATTATAGATTTGATTCTGTTGACAATGAAACTTCAGCAATAAAAATAATGTTACAAAATCATAATAAAGCAATCAAAGAATTATTAAAGGATATTTTAGAAAATGGACTTAATCCACTAGAAAGATTATTAGTATTTAAAAAGAATGAATTTTATATTGTATTAGAAGGAAATCGAAGGGTAACTGCTCTTAAAATAATACATAATGTGAATCTTCTAAAAGATATTGAACAAAAATATTTTAATGAATATTCTAAAATACTTAATAACGCTAATTCTAAAATCAATATTGATAAGATTTCTTGCGCTATAACAGATAATATTTCCGATTCCAATAAATGGATTGCACTTAAACATACTGGATCTAATGGTGGAAAAGGTACTATTCCATGGGATACAACTCAAAAAAGACGATTTTTAAATAAAACAAATCCCAATAATTCATCTAATATAATAACTTCATTGTTCTCTTACATAAAATCAAGTAACATTTATGATGATACAATAACCCAAAATCTAACTAATATACCTATAACTACACTTGAAAGAATATTAAGTGATCCATATGTAAGAGAAAATATTGGTATAGATATTAAAAAAAATACTATATATAAATTATATCCAGATAGCGAAATAAAGAAACCATTGTCAAAGATTCTACACGATTTGATAAATAAAACAATTGTAGTAACAGATGTTTATACTAAAAATGATAGATTGGATTATATAGAAACTTTTAATAGCAACTCACTACCTAATTATGCAAATAAATTAAATAAACCAGTTGAAATATTATCTAATTTAAATCTTATCAATTTACCTTTACAAACAACTATTGATAATAACTCTAATAATGATAATAGTGCTAATACCGATAATATTAACTCTAACAATATCAATAATAGTGCTACTACTAATAATACTAGTAATAATACTAGTAATAATACTAGTAATACTAATAATATCGCTAATATTGATAATAATAACTCTAGCAATATCAATAATAGCACTAATAATAATAATAATAATAATAACAATACCGGTAATAGTAGCTCTATCAAATCTACTTCTCCAAAAAGAGATAATAAAGATATTAATAAAAGAAAAGCTCTAATTCCAAGTACATTTCATGTTAAAATAACTGTACCAAGAATACAACAAATTTATAAAGAATTAAAAAAATTAGATGTATCTGATTTTCCTAATTCAACCTCAGTTCTTTTTAGAGTATTTTTAGAATTAGTTGTAGATGAATATATAGAAAAGCTTAATTTAACTGGACTTTCAAATAACGATAAACTCAATAAGAAAGTACAAGCTTGCATTGATGATTTAAAAAGTAAAAATTTAATTGATAAAAACAAAGTAAAACCTATTAATGTAGCAATATCTAATCATGATAGTCTATTTTCAATAAATACATTTAATAGTTATGTTCATAATAAACATATGCTACCTGATGCAACTAATTTAAAAAACACTTGGAATCAATTTGAATATTTTATTTTAGTTTTATTAAATTCAATCACAAAATAATTTATGGCCAAAGTTTTATTTTTATGATAGACTTATATTGTAATTAAATGACTAAGGAGTTTACTTTATGAGCCTAAAAAATTATTCACCTCTAAGATACCCAGGTGGAAAAAATAAGTTATCAAAATATGTAGGTAATTTAATAAAATTAAATGATTTAAATGGTCATACATATGTTGAACCATTTGCTGGTGGAGCTGCTGTTGGTTTATATTTATTAATTAATGGTCATGTTGATAATATAATAATAAATGATTATGATAGATCAATTTATGCATTTTGGCGTTGTGTATTGTCATACCCAAATAAATTTTGTGAATTGATAAAAAATACTCCAATAACAATGGATGAATGGTACAAACAAAAAGAAATTCAAAACAATAAAAAAAATGCTAGAATTTTAGAATTAGGTTTTTCAACCTTTTTTCTTAATAGAACTAATCGTTCAGGTATTATAAAAGCAGGTGTTATAGGTGGCTATAATCAAAATGGAAACTACAAAATGGATTGTAGATTTAATAAAGAAGATTTAATAGAACGTATAAAATTAATTTCTCGTTATAAAAGACATATTAAACTTTATAATTATGATGCTATTGAATTAATTGATAAAATTATTAAACCAAACTCTGATAAAACTTTTACATTTTTTGATCCACCTTATTATAATCAAGGTTCAAATCTATATGTAAATTTTTACAAACATCAAGATCATGTGAATTTAGCAAATAAAATTAAAGAATTAGATCATACTCACAAATGGATTGTTACATATGACAACACTCCTGAGATTTTTAATATCTATAATGATTTTTCTTTTATTCAATATCCATTAAAATATACTGTTGAAAGAAAATATTATGGTGTTGAAGTTTTATTTTATTCAAAATCAACTATTATAAATGCATTTGATAAGAACTAGACAACTTTAATCTAGTTCTTATTTTCACAGTTTATAAGAACATATGTTCGACCTTTAAGTAAATAGATGCTATAATTATCCTGTAAATAAATAAAATGGATGGTGGAACTAATGAAAAGTTTAAGTGATATTTATAGTGTAATTGAAGATGAAAACATAGAATTAGAAGAAGTTTATTTTAAGTCATCTAATATCGAAGGTATATATTTTAAAGTATCAGGAATGAATCCTATAATTGGAATACATAAAAATTTACTTACTGATACTAGAAAATATATATCTGTGTTAGCTGAGGAACTTGGCCATCACTTTACCTCCTCAGGCAATTTAACATCTGAATGTATAACTTACTCTGATAAAATTAATAGAAGTAAGCAAGAAAAGAAGGCTAGAATGTGGGCTGCTAACTATTTAGTTTCTGATGAAGAAATAATTGAAGCTTTATTACACATATCTGGTACTTTAAGTGGATTGGCTCTCCATTTTAATGTTACTGAAGAAATTATAAAATATAAGTTATTATCACTCTACCTAAAAGAAGATAAGTTTAGGATATCTAAATTAATGATTATGGAAGATGAAATAATTTATAATTCTTGTTCTGTTTAATGGAGGTCTATTATGAAAAAAGTTGCTATTTATTCAAGAAAATCTGTTTTAGTTGAAGGATCAGTATCAATAGAAACTCAGATTAATATGTGTAAAGATTATATAAATAATAAATTTCCTAATGCTAAATTTAAAGTTTTTGAAGATGAAGGTTTTTCAGGTGGAAATACTAATAGACCTGCCTTTCAAAAAATGCTTAGAATGGCTCAACTAAATGAAATTGATATAGTTGTTTGTTACAAAGTAGATAGAATTGCTAGAAACACTTTAGACTTCTTAAAAATATTAGAACTATTTAAAGAAAATAATGTTGAACTTATTTCTATAAGTGAAGGTTTTGACCCCAATACTCAAATGGGAAAAGTTATGTTGACACTATTAGCTAGTTTTGCTGAAATGGAGAGAACTAATATTCAACAAAGAGTAAAAGATAATTTATTATCTATAGCTAAAAAAGGCAAATGGACTGGTGGCTCCCCTCCTACTGGATTTAAAAATGGTTTAAATGGTGGACTTGAATGGAATAAACAAGATATGATTTTAGATGTTTTTAATATGAAATATGAGAAAGAAAAAAACTCTAATATTATTAAATATATAAAAGAAAAATATAATCATAATTTTCTTGGGGGAACTTTAGCTACCACATTAAGAAAACCTATATATGTTAAAAGCTCTCCCTCTGTATCTTTATACTTAAAGACTAAAGGATATATAGTTCAAGGTGATGAAGATAATATACATTCCTATCTAACATATACAGATAAAGAAACTAAATATGCTATTGTTAGTGATATAGTTGGATTAATAGAGCCTTCTATTTGGATTTCTATAAATAAAGATATGGATAAAAATATATCAAGAGAAGGTAATAGATTTAGTGAGAAATTTTGGCTTACTAAAACAGTTAGATGTAAGTATTGTGGTCAAACATTTTGTGGACAAACCAAAACAACTAAAACCAAACATTATAATAAACATGGTGAAGAAAAAATATATATTTCTACTTATAGTTATTATTCTTGTAGGGATGCTGTTCGTGGTAAATTAAAAACTTGTACGAATACTAAAAGAGTTAAACAAGAAATATTAGAATTTAAGGTATCTGAACTTATACATTTGCTTAAAGATAAAAAAACATTTAATTCTTCATATTTTTCTAATAAAATAGATAATTCTTCTAAAATAGATACTATAAAAAAACAAATAAAAAGTATTGATAAAACTATAAATAATCTTACTGACAAAATAGCTCTACTAAGTAATGAAGCTTCCCTTATTTTTATATCTAAATTAGAAGAATTAGTAAAAGAAAAATCTATATTAAAAGATAATTTGCTACAACTAGAATTACAAGAGCTTAATTCAAATACTAAAAAAGATAGCTCATTAGTCTATAATAATATACTTGCATTTAATGATGATCTTAGTGTAGATGACAAAAGAAAAATAGCTATGAGTTTATTTAAAGAAATTATATATGATCCTGAAACTGATTCTTTAGATGTTACTTTCATGTAACATCTATTTTTGTCTAAATAAACATTGGAGAACATCCACCACGAATATATCCAGTATATTTCATTATATCCTTAACTGCTATCATTTCAACTTTCTTTTCTCCAGCTATCTTAGCAGCATTTTTTAAATCTAATTCTTCTGCAACTGGTATAACAAAAACATATAACTCTTTGCTTGTTCCTTGAGCTACTAAGGTTTTAAATACATTTTTCTCATCTACTCCAATTTTATGAGCTACAGATATTCCATCTATCTTTCCATCTTCGCTTTCATAACTTAACATTTCATATGAAACCTTTTTAGAATCTAATATTCTCATAGCATTTGTCTTAAGCTTCTTATCTTTT